>Ga0335079_10007341_pt1 | contig 12564 bp, 13 predicted proteins | sample Lox_Sample_33_FD_206719 | JGI IMG/M metagenome (GOLD analysis project Ga0335079, IMG submission 206719) | Soil microbial communities from Loxahatchee National Wildlife Refuge, Florida, United States - Lox_Sample_3.3 | ecosystem: Environmental > Terrestrial > Soil > Wetlands | place: USA... | reverse complement strand
TCATTGATGTCGGTGACGTTCTGGAGTTGGCTGTTGGTGTAGATGTTGTAGTCGTACGGGCCGATCTTGGCATCGCCCGCCGGCAAGATCAGATTCGAGCTATTCACCGCCCGCACCACGTCCATGGGGCTCAATTGGTACGCCTGCAGCTTCAGCGGGTCCACATACACCATGATCTGCCGGTACTTCCCCCCAAACGGCGGCGGTACCGAGGCCCCCGGCACGGTGGCCAGTTGATTGCGCACCGCGAATTGCCCTAGATCCCGCAGTTGCGTCTCCGTCAGGCCCTGGCCCTTCAGGGTGATCAGCGACACCGGCAAGCTGGAAGCGTCAAACTTGAGCACGACCGGCGGCAGGGTTCCCGGGGGCAAACGGCGCAGATTGGCCATGGCCAGATTGGAGATCATGGTCACGTCGGAGTCCGGGTTGGTGCCCGGCTGAAAGTAAATCTTGATGATGCTGACGCCGGGCAGGGAGCGGGATTCGATATGCTCGATGCCACTGCCCAGAGTGAAAAAACGCTCGAAGCGGCCGGTGATTTCAGTCTCGATGTCTTCCGGAGGCATGCCGTTATAAAAAGTGGCGACCACAACTTCGGGGATATTGATGGGCGGGAACAAGTCCACAGGCATGCGCGCGAGGCTGCTCAGTCCCACAACCGCCAGAATCAGACAGACCACCACGATGAAATACGGATTCCGGATCGCGAACCGCGGCACTACCGTTCTCCCTGCGGCACGGACAGATCGATCAATTTTGCCTTCACTACTTCTCCCTCCCGAAGCTGGCTTCGCGCGCTCACCACTAGTGCATCGCCCTCTTTGAGTCCGGACAGGACTTCGACGCGGTCGGGAGTTTCGAGCCCCAATCGGATGGGCACACGCTCGATTTTGCCTTGGGCATCCACCCGGAGAACTGACACGCCATTTCCTTCTCGGTCGAGGGCTTGCACCGGCAGGGTCAAGACACTATCTCTGCGCTCCAGCGTGAGCGAAGCATAGGCGTACATTCCGGGGACGAGTTCAAAAGTAGGATTCGGAACATCAATTTCAGTCAGCATCGTCCGCGTTGAAAAATCGACCTGATCGGCGAATCGCACGACCTTTCCCCGATAGGTCTTGCGAAGCGACGGTACGTCCACCTGCGCGGACATCCCCACGCGGACCTGAGGCACAACCGATTCGGGAATAGGAATTGTCAGGCGGAGCAAATCGATTTGCGACAGAGAAACCAAGGGCATCGCTTGCGTGTGCGATGCCGTCCCGGCCTGCAGCATCGCGCCCGTGTCCGCGTATCTTTTGGTGATCACACCGCTGAACGGTGCAGTAATCCGGGCGTAGGAGTACATGGCCTCAACGCGATCTTCGTTCGCCTTCGCCACCACCGACTGTTCTTTCGCTGCCGCAAGGGCCGCTTTCGCGGCTTCCACTTGCGCCTCGGATTCCTGGTCCTTACTCAAGGCATCATCGATCTCCTGCTGCGCGATCAGATTTGGTTGAGTCTTGCTCACCTCGGCCAGCCGTGTGTATTGGAGATGCGTCGCTTGTCGAGCCGCTTCCGCTTGCTTGAGTTCGAACTGCGCGTGCTGAATTTCCTGATCACTCTGCCTGACCATCCCCTCGGCCTGATTGACCTCGTCTTGCAGTTCGGGGATCTCCAGAACCGCCAGAAGTTGCCCTCTTTTGACGCGGCTGCCAATGTCCACGTAGATTGACTTGACATACCCCGCGACTTTTGCGTCTATGTCAACTTCCTGATAAGGCCGGAACTCCGCCGCAAGCCGCAGGGTCCGCGAAAGATCCTGCCGCGTGACGCGGTTCACGCCCACGACCGGAGAGGGGGGATCCTGCGTCTGTTGCGCCGCCGTCCGGGTTGAGCAGGACTCCAAAAGGCAAGCTGCGCCGATTATGGCGCAGACGGCGGTGACGCTGACGACACTACTGAGCTTGGACATCATGTGGTTCTGACCTCTTGTTCTCGCGGCCGCTTCCTCGTTCGTTCAGCTGACAGCAGCGAAAGTACTCCAATGACTTGTCCTTGCAGGCCGCGGAATAGTTAGTTAAACGGAGCTAATCTGACACCAGAATTGTTTCGCGGAGGTTAACGCTCCAGCGTAAGGAGAATCTAGGAGATGGCAGTCGGGTTCAGACCGCAGGAGGTCCGCGGGTCACTTGAGGCAGGCGATCGCCTCCCGAGCTCGTGTTCGCTATGGAAGAGATGACAAAGAATTGGCTCAGAGGGGAGGCGGAATACCACGGTCTCGCTGGAATGGTAAAGGCGAAAACAAATCTCGCAGAGGACAAATCCTGGTCTTTGCCTCCCGTGTCCACAAAGCACAGCAGCGTGTGGAGGCCAGGCTTTTCAGAAGAGCGGTGCTGATGGAACCTCGAACCGAAACCTACCACTAATGCGGTCAAAAGAAAGACGCCAGTAAGAACGCGCCGATAGCTCTTCACGGTGTCCAGTCGAAAGGGAGCGGCACTGACGTTCATGTGAGAAATCTCCACGAGCGTCCGGCCCTCTACGGACACATATTTCTAATTCAGAATCTTAAATTGTCCCGTGAGTTGTATCTTATTTTTCATCTTCCGCTAAATCAAGCAAAAGAAAGCGTTCGGGTCCAAAAGGTAAGAGCAGGAGGCGTGTGGGGTTGGAAGCAAAGCACGAACTGCCCGGCATCAACCCATGTTTCCGGGTTGGATCATAAGAAGTTGGCTCCCCGGGCTAGATTCGAACTAGCAACCCTTCGGTTAACAGCCAAAGTGGTTGAAATCCTAAATGCTTTATCGTGTGTCGCTTACCGGGAAACACGACCGATTTTCAGTCCCTCAGTTGGGCTACTTGGGCTACCACCGGCTGACCCTCAGCTGGATAGAGCGTCTGGCTAGGGAGTCGAAGCACGTAATTAGAGTTAGAGTGGTGCATTGCTCACCTGGGAGAGCGCCTGCTTTGCCAGTAAGCAGCCCAAATCAGACAAGTGTCGCTTACGCGGACACACGCGGTGCAACCACTCTCTTCAATTGGACCGAAGTTGGACTGAAAGCCGTTTTCTCTATGAGATGGCTCTGTTGCCCGAGAATAAGAATAGGCCGCCACCGGAATCAGAGTTGTGGAAAGGAGGATGCAGGCGGCGTTCGCGAAACTGGTTCGGAAGAGCTAGTAATTCCCCTGCATCTCTTGAAGCAATGGCCCACTCAGGTAGTGCACGGTACTGGCTGAATTCAGTAATTCCACCTAGCCACTGGGTTCCGCTCTCGTTGGAAATCGTGACGACATTCGGGACGTCACAAGGTCCCAAGCAACCGCTTATTGTGAGTTGAATCCGCTTCAATAAACCCCTGGCCCGTCATTCTTTCTTCAGCCACTCAACCGGAACCGCAGGCTTGCCATTCGCGGTATTTCCGCAGCAACAGCCTGGCAGACACTCACGTGCCCAAGTACGAGCCGCTTTGTCGTCAACGGAAACTTGTCCATATACCTAAATACCTAAGCTCTCTCGACCGACACGGTTTTCCCATCATTCGTTGCAGAAGGCGATTGCGAAAGAATTCCCCGAACAAATTGATTCGCCGATGAGACGGGCGGGAGCAATCGGGCGGAGTTCAAAATGAAAACCATCTCGGATGAGACATGAATGAAGGCGGCCAGCAAAGGATTGAGAAATCCGAATGCCGCTAGACCGACGCCGATGCTGTCGACCACCAACGTTCCGACGAAGTTTTGCATGATGGTGCGACGGCAGCGCCGCGCCGTTTGCAAGGTCTCGACGAGCTTCGATAGATCGCTGCCAATCAGCACCACATCAGCACTTTCGCGTGCGACATCCGTTCCCGATCCCATCGCCACGCCGACCGACGCCTGCATCAATGCGGGCGCATCGTTAACGCCATCCCCAACCATGACAGATTTGTGGCCGTTCTCCGTCACCAGCTTTACGTACTGCAATTTGCCTTCAGGCAGAAGGTCAGAGACGATTTCATCGACTCCGAGTTTGTGACCGACATCTTCCGCGACAGCCTTTGTATCGCCCGTCAGCAGCACCGTCCGAAGCCGCATCGATTTAATGGATTGAATTGCATCCTTTGCTTCGGCCCGAAGCGTGTCTGCAATGTTCAGAGTTCCCAAGAATCGCCCGCCGCGTGCTACAAAGATTTCCGACCCAGGCTCCGAACCGTTCTCTTGATTCAGTTGGACTCCGCGTTCGAGTAAGAAATGCTGGTTCCCGACGGTGATTTCTTCACCGTCGCTACTAGCCACGATCCCTTTGCCCGGCGTGTATTCAAATTGACCTGGATCGTCGTACGGAATGCCTAATTGCGTCGCTTTCCTGAGGATCGCCTTAGCGATAGGGTGTTCGGAACGCGATTCAGCAATCGCTGCCGTTCTGAGCAAGAGTGCGGCGGACACATCTGGGGCCGCGTGCACATCGAGAAGCTCGGGAGTTCCGTATGTCAGAGTGCCGGTCTTGTCGAGGAGAATTGTATCGACCTCGCCGAGTTTTTCCAGGTAAAGGCCGCCTTTGATGATCGCACCCTGTTGGGCGGCCCGGCCTATAGACCCCAGGATCGCGAGCGGAGTTCCCGCAGCGATTCCGCAGGCTCCTGCCACGATGACTACGGAAATGGTCGAACGAATGTTGTGGCTGATCAGAAAAGTTAGGACGGCGGCGCCCAAAGCAAAATAAACGAGATAACCTGCAAGTCGGTCCGCAATTCCTTGAATCGGTGCACGTGATTTTTCCGCTGTTTCAACCGCCTCAATTATCTTGCCAAAAGTCGTGTCACGGCCTAAGCGCTCGACCCGAACTTCGAGCGCGCCGGATTGATTGATCGTACCCGCATAGACGATGGCACCGGGCTGTTTTTCAACCGGCATAGATTCACCAGTGATGGGCGCTTGATCGACGAAGGAATGACCTCCAACCACCTTCCCATCAACCGGGACACGTCCCCCAGGCCGAACGAGAACTTCGTCATTCGCCGAGACTCCCCCAATCTCTATGTCCGTCCACGACCCGTTTCGACGGACGGTCGCCACACTTGGCAGCAGATCAACCAGATGTTGAATTGCCTTGCGGCCTCGACCTACGGTAAGTCCCTCCAGAATCTCTGCGACGAGAACGAAAAGTGTGATGACAAGAGCCGTAAAAGTTTCCCGAATCGCCAGAGCCGCGACGATGGCGATAGCCATCGAAAGCTCCATCGTCATGCGCCGTTGTCTTATGTTTTCGTAGGCTTCGTGAAAGATCGGAAAGCCGCCAACCAGAGTGCATGCCACACCGATGGCAGTTATGTAGGGATTCGACGCGCCGCGAAGAAACCAGATGGCCCCCGCTGCCGCAGCGACGAACAGAACGCGGTTGATCTCCCGCCAAGCCAGAGGATGCCCGTGGTCTTGATCGTCTTCGTGCTCGGCACGGTGGAGTGAGGCGTTTTCTGGATGTGCTTCAACAAGGTTCACTGCATGCGATTCTTTTGAATTCGTCTGATTCATGACTTTCCTCTGAGCAGCTTGGGCGTCTTAGCGTCGTTACTTCAAATACGCTCGAACCACCTCGATCAATTCTTCGGCAGCTTGGACTTGGGGGGAGTTCTTTCTACTCTCGGGGGAGAGGACATGAAATCGGACGTGCCCTTCCATGACTTCAGCCATCAAACCATTCAGCGCCCCGCGACAAGCCGCCATGAGCTGAAGCACATCAGCACATTCCTGCTCGGATTCGAGAGCACGTTCGATGGCGTCGACCTGCCCTCGAATGCGCCGGACGCGCGTTACAAGTTTTTCTTTGTCTTTGGTTGTGTGAGCCATGCAGTCATTATACTATAAGGGAGTATGGTATAGAAAAAACAGAGCCTTGCACGGGAGTACGGACAATCGACATCCAAATTGCTGCTGTAATTCTCAGCGTGTTCGCAATGCTCTCAACCATCTGCGGGGGAGTCGTTGCAGTCCGTGGACAAAAGAGACTTCATTTGCTTCTAGGGACGGGAGCCGGAATGCTCCTTGGCGCCACGTTCTTTGATCTGTTGCCAGAGTCCATTGAAGCCGCACAGTCGCAAGGCTGGAGCGTCAGATCGATGTTGCTCGTGTTGGTGATCGGGTTCTTGGGCTTCTACGTAGCGGAGCGCGTCCTGATTCTTCACTCGTGCCCGGAGGGCGATTGTGTCAACGAAGCGCATCGCCGCATTGGCCGAATGAGTGCCTTCGGACTCATCGCACACAGCACTCTCGACGGTGCGGCGATTGGCGCTGCAAGCCTGGTGAGCTTGGGCGTTGGGATCGTCGTAGCGCTTGCAATCATCGCGCATGACATGAGTGACGGGCTCAACACAATGATGTTGGTTACTCGGGGCGAAAAGGCCGGACGCACCGATTTCGTGTTTCTCGGAACGGATGCCATTGCTCCGGTTATCGGGGCTCTCCTTGCCCTGCGATTCTTGCCATCGCCGAAGTGGCTGGCGATTTTTTTGGCACTAGCGTCCGGGTTCTTTCTTTATACGGCAACGTCAGACTTACTGCCCGAGGCGCATAGGCGTTCGCCCAGTCCTTCGGTCATGATTCTGACCATTGTCGGAGTGTTGATAATGGCGGCGGCTGTCGGCTTGACGCGCCTTGACTACGGCGCGCTTCAACGGCTGCTGTGGTCAATGTTCTAGGCGTAGTCCCTCGAATTTCGCCCCAGGAGCCACAGCAGCGTTGCCCCGGACGTGACTTCAAGCAGGCTGTCGATTCCGCGAGATGCTTCCGGCGATGATTCCAGTCCCGATACCAATCAGGCTCTCCAGGCTGTTCCAAGCGATTGTGAAATATTCCAGACGGCTTCCTCGATGAGCGCGGCTTCCCGAGAAATGATCAAGTCGTTCATAGGTGCAACCCTAGGGAATGGAGATCAGCACTCCGCCACTCACGCCAAGCGAATGCTCGTGCCCAGGTCCAAACTTGTAATCATAGCTCGGTTCGAGATACCACCCGAATTTGTGTTTCTTGGACGGCCAAAACATGAAATCTGGGGCGAATTCGACGCCGACAGCATTCATCTTGTTGCCGTGCTCATTCGTGTGAATCCACTCGGGGCCAACACCGAGCATGAACTCGAATTTCGGCGAAATGGTCCAGGGCTTCTTGAAAATAACGTCCACACTCCACTCTGTCGAGTGGCGTCTAAACAGCGGTGTGACGCCCGTCTCAATCTCCAACCAATGTTCAATTGGCGTGAACTCGACCGCGGCCGTCGGACCAAAGCTTGAGTTGGCCTCCGTCAGACTCTGCTCAGCAGCGCCTCCAAGCTCAACGACCGCGACTTCTTTCGGCTCCTTACTAACGGACTGCGCGAAAACGCTGGTGCAGCACGAGAGCAAGGCCCCGAGGAGCGCGCATTTCGTGAGAGGCATTCCTGGAACTCTTAAGACGTTTTTCAGCACCCGCAGATGGCGTCGGTGACAGCAGTCCCTTTCTTGGTAAAATCCGCTCATGTTAGCCTCGTTCTTCAAAGGTAAGGTCTATAGCGCCTATAGGGTCAAGTCCATGAATCCAAACGAGCAGTTCAGCATCGGAGAATTGTCGAAGGCGACGGGCGTCAAGATAGTGACGATTCGGTACTACGAGCACGTCAAACTCATGCCCACGCCGCCGCGCACCTGCCTTCATTTTAACTGCTGGCGCTTACAACAAATCGGAGAATCTGCTTTCGCTCAAGAGCTAATCAACCTCTTGGCTTGCGACCGAACGATCTGTGGCATTGCAACGCGTTGACAGAATTGAGCTTGGCTCCCTGGGCAGGACTTGAACCCGCAGCCTGTCGGCAATAGCCGAACCAGTTCAAATCCTAAAAGCCTTATCGTGTGTCGCTTACCGGGGAACACGATCGATTTTCAGTCCCCCAGTTGGGCTGCTTGGGCTACCAAAACACCAAAAATCGAAGTTGAAGAAAGTCGCGTAACTGATTGAGGGATTGAAAATTAAGTTGGCTCCCCGGGCTAGATTCGAACTAGCAACCCTTCGGTTAACAGCCGAATGCTCTACCATTGAGCTACCGGGGAACGGCCCATCGTAGGAACTTGATTATAAAGGATTAGGCGGCTTTTGCGCCAGCCTCCTTCCGATGCGATTCGGTTCCATTTGGTTCCAACGGGGCAACTTCTTTGCCATCGCCACCGCTATTTTGGCGATTCTCGGTGTGAACGACTGGCTGCAGCTTCGCCATTTCGCTCGCGTTGTTGGACTGCCATTTTGCCATGTAGTGCTTAATCATGGCGTCGGAACCGTGCCCTACCCATTCACGAATCACTGCAAACGTCACGCCCGAATAGGCCAGATAGCTGATACGTCCATGTCGAAATGCGTGCATCCCGTTTCTGCCTGGGAACTTTATGCTCAGCTTTTTCAGGATGGGTTTCAGTTGCCATTTCCACACGCTATTCAGGCGCAGCGGGGTACAACGATTGGAATGCCACATCAGCCCGGATTTACGTCCATTCAAGTGCTTTCTGATCTCGGTGACAACCGAGACATCAATGGGCACATGACGAATCTCGCCGTTCTTAGGTGTGCCCTTCATTCCCTCAACAATTGAGCGACGAACCGTAATGACTCCATCGTTGAGGTTCACATCTTCAACGCGCAACGCAAACAGTTCACCGGCTCGTAGGCCTCCGCCAGCAGCAACCGCGAATAGTGACCGATACTGTCCTCGGCCCATTTCGACGATTGCAGCCATGAGTTCTGACGTAAAGCAGGGTGCATCTGCTTCCACGTCAGCGGCAGGCTCTACCTTGCTCCATTTGATGAGCCACGGCAGCATGGTCGTTTTTCCGTGCTGCAGCGTTTCATCCAAATAGAAGTTGTAGACGGCCCGAACGATGCCGAACAGGTTACGCATGGATTTGTTGCCAGGTTGGTTTCTTTTTTCTTTTCTTGCCTGGCTTTGCCCGCACTTTGGGCACGGGTGAGTGGAAGGAATCGGTAACGCTCCGGGCGACCGGCGCTTCGGGTGGAACTGGTCGGGTTTGCCGAGAGAGAGCGGCGGTCGCTGGGGAACCTGGGCGTCACGGTCTTGGAGTGGGCGTTTGACCAACTGAGGGTCGCGGGAACTTTTGAGTGGCACCTAAAGGTCCAGCTCGCGAATAAAAAAACCATGGGTGAGTGGAAGGCTCGGACCAGCATGCGCGTGACTCAGGACCTGCGGCGGGAACTGGATGAGGTTGCGGTCCGAGAACGGAGGACGCTCGGGAGTTTCTGCATGCTGCTCATCGAGTGGGACTTCGAACAGCACAAGGAATTGGGGAGCAACGAGAAGCTGCTCCAATACAAGATTGGGAAAAGGCGGAAGTGAGCCGATATTCCCTCTCTGCTAAGACCAATAAATGAGTTCAAGGCTCGCGTTGGAGTGGTCATACACTCCGCCAGATTTTATTGAAGCCTCACTCAACTACACGGAAACGGAGTACACGGTTCACATCGAAGATGGCCGCGTCGTCGCGACATTCACAAGTGAGCAGCCCGACAGTGTATCTCCCGAAGTTCAGAAGGAACTGGAATCGCGCTTTCTAGGTGCTAGGCCCCACCGGAACAAGCCATTCCAACTTTCGGGTTACAACACGAACCCGGGAACCCTCCTTTGCAACTACGAGCGGAGCGTAATCGGCGGAGCTCTCCGCCGGGTATTGCGCATCGTCGTCTGATGCTGCTGCCTCAGAAGTGAAGTTGACCAGACACTGCAGTTCAGAGTCGGATTCTCCAATCACCTATGCTCCGACGCGCTCACTACCTGGGGATGTCTTGGCGCACTAGCCCACCATTTTTAGCATTGCCTTTAGGATTTCCAACACCGGAAACTCCAGTGCCAAGACCGGTAAAAATGGCAACGACACCGCAACGACTAGCGACACAATTCCATTTCGCTGGAACGGTCGTAGGTTCATTTGCTTGGCGTTCCCTAACACGGAGCTCAGGTCTATAAGCTCGGAGAAATCCTGCACGTCAAGCATGTCGGCTTGCCTGGAATCAGAAACAATCCACTTCTTCTCAAACTGACGCATCTGCACCTCATTTAGCTTCCAATAGTCCAAGACTCCCCTTTGACGGGCTCTTGAGAGCTCGCGGTAGAAGAAGTTTGTCAGGGGATATAGGAATACGCCGACCACCAAGAGCACAACCGCTGCGATCTCATATCGAAACTCACTGACTCTTGCACCATTTACCAGGACCAAAGTCGCAAGACCGCCAGCGAAAGACGCGGAGATGGCGAAAGCCGGCATCCTGAAGGCAAACAGCGTCAAGCCCAAGAAACCCAAGCCGCCGGCACCGTCTGGATGTACGGCATGCAACTGCAAATTCAGGCGGGACGTCCTCCAGAGAAATTGCCACCACAAAGCCATTTGATAGAGGAAGCGCAGAAGCACAAGGAGATAGATAGGCTGGCTAACTGTAACAAACCACCAGCCCGCCAAAGACAGACTGCGGTGTCCCTCCGGGCCCAAAGTGCGCCAAGACATGGACATCCTTGGAAGAACAAGAAGAGCGAAGAAGGCAGAATAGGCACAGGCCAGCGCCAAACAGATCCAAACGGCTGCACGCGAATTGCGGAGTAGGTTTGCAGAAGTGACGATGGCAGCATAGCGCTGCCGATCGGTTTCCTTCACCAAGCCCGCTTCTTGAAAGTGTCTTGCGACCGCTTTGACCACGCTGTGGCATGTGTTTGATGCCAGAATCAGGATTGGTAGCGCTACCAGGAAACGGGCAAACATCGCAGGATCCAATACTACGGACTCAGCTCGAGTTGGCGCCCAAGCCAGCCCCTGGAGCGCGCCGAGGATGGTAAGTGGAACGTATGTGATAGTCGCAGCGATGGCGGCTCTCTGCCGATTGCTGAATCGGAGGGCTGAACCATCGTGGAACAACATCAAACTCGGCGAGCTCGAATCCCTGCCAAAACTGTCTGGGTCTTCTTTGGCCACGGAATTTTTCGAAACCCTGACAGAACCGGTAACCATCTTGGCCTTCTAACTAACGATGAGCTGGCGGTCCAGCAAGCTATACATTAAAGCTGACTGGATCTAAGCTTCATTTCATTCCGAACACGGTCACATGAGCCTTGCCGTTCAGGATTCCTTTCGTGTCATACCAGAAATCGATCCTCCGGATTCTGCGCTTGCCAGCGCCCCGTAGATCGACCTGCCGACTCTCCCCGCCTTTGGGAATGTTAGCGCGGACCTCGATTCGCTCCGGCTCGCCGTTCTCGTAGACAACAACCATTCGTTGCAGGTTCAAGCCAGCATTCGTCACCTTAAACTTAATCCGCCGGAAATCGTCGAAGCCTCGCACGATGAGTGTGTCGTGGTCAGCGGAGAGATTGGCTTCCACTGTTCCGATCACGCGCCAACTCCCGGGATTCCCCGCGCGAGGAACAACCACCCTCTGCGCGGACGCCAGAGAAGTCAATCCCCATCCTAGCGTTGCGACAAGCATCAAGATCGATGAGGACCACCTCGTGGTTCTCTGATTAGTCATGCTCGATTGAGCTGCCATTGAGTGGCCTCGCCGTTCTCCAGTCTAGAATGTGAACTTGTGGCTGGGCTTATTGCGCACCCATGAGAGCTTTCAGCTTGGCATATGCCTCGCGATATTCGAGCTCAGCCCGAAACATGTCTGCTTCCATTTTTGCCCGCGCGGACTCGACTTCGGGGTCGTCCCGCTTGTAGCTCGCCTCAACCACTTGAGTCGCGGACACCATCCGGCGCGCCAATTGATAGAGTTGGCGCGAGCGTTCCAGTTCCAAATAACTGCTCTTGACCGCCGCCGACACTTTGGCCTTGACTAATTGAACGCCTAGATCCGCCGCTTCGGCATTTGCTTTGCTTTCTTTCACACCGTGCTCGCGCTTGCCGAAATCAAAGATGGTCCAAGAGGCCGAGACGCCGATATAGCCGAAAGATCGTGGAAGGACGAGGTTGACTGACTTTTGGAATGTGTAACCACCTAGCACCGCAACTGTCGGAACATACTCCATCTTTGATATGTTTGCGGCCGCGTGCGCTTTTATCGCGGTTTGTTCAGCCTCAATGACTTCGGCATTCGCCTCCATCGCTTTGTCGGCAACTTCTGTCAGTGATATGTGTTCAACGAGAGGGTCAGGTGGAACAAGTTCCAGTCTTGTACCTTCTGGCAGACCGAGCATTTCATTGAGTGATGCGGTCAACTCTTCCACCTTGCTAGCCAGACCAATGACCTCCTTTTCAACACTGATCATGTCCGTCTCTTGTTCCGTCGAGACGATTGGAGTCCCCGAGTTGCTCGCCGTCAGCCATTTTGCCTGGATTTTTTTGGCGTCGGCTTTAGAGCTAGTAAGTTCCCGTTGGGCAACCAGCAAATCAAAGAAGTTCTTCTCAACTCTCCTCGCCGTTTCCGCTACCTGCATTCCCGCCTTCGCCCGGGCGATGTTTTCGTCCGCGCGTGCGATTTTGACGACTTGATGAATCGTTATAAGCGGTGTGATCGGTTGAACTCCCAGGAGGTTAACCATGTTCTGATCCTTGTTGATAATGTTGACGGGCACCAGAATTGTGT
>Ga0335079_10007340_pt1 | contig 12565 bp, 12 predicted proteins | sample Lox_Sample_33_FD_206719 | JGI IMG/M metagenome (GOLD analysis project Ga0335079, IMG submission 206719) | Soil microbial communities from Loxahatchee National Wildlife Refuge, Florida, United States - Lox_Sample_3.3 | ecosystem: Environmental > Terrestrial > Soil > Wetlands | place: USA... | reverse complement strand
AACCTGCTGGCGTTGAACGCGGCCATCGAAGCGGCGCGCGCCGGCGAGCAAGGTCGCGGCTTCGCGGTGGTGGCCGATGAAGTGCGCAAGCTGGCCGAACGCACCGGCACGGCCACCAAGGAAATCGCGGAGATGATCCGTACTATCCAGGCGGAAACCAAGACGGCGGTCGCCGCCATGGAGGCAGGTTCCAAGGAAGTGGAACTGGGCGTAGAGTCGACCAGCCGGGCCGGCAGTTCGCTGCATGACATCATCCGCACCTCCGAACAAGTCGGGGACATGGTGACGCAGATCGCCACCGCCGCCACCCAGCAATCCACCACTACCGAGCACATCAACAGCAACATTGAGGAGATTGCCAGGATTGCCTCTTCCACCGTGACTGGGGCGCAGCAGACCGCGGCGGCGCTGCACGACCTCGCTCAGGTGGCGTTGAGCCTACAGCAGTTGGTCGGGCAATTTCGACTTTCCGCAGACGGGGCTGCAGGCCATGGCCGTTCTCGCGCCAGCGCCTCCCGACTGGACCAGGCGGTCAGCAACAGTCTGGACTTCGGCCGCGTGAAGATGACACACCGCAGTTGGCGGCTCAAGCTGCGCTCCTTCCTGGACGGTCGCGAGAACATTGACCCCGCAAAACTGGCATCGCATCGCGACTGTGAATTGGGCAAGTGGATCTACGCCGGTGGCATGGCCGCCTACGGCCATCTCCACGAGATGCAGGGCCTGGAGAACAAGCACAAGAACATGCACGCCCTAGTCAAGCAAGTCGTCGAGCTGAAGCACGCCGGCAAAGTCAGCGATGCTGAGCAGGGGTACTCCCGGGTGTGTGAGGCAGGCGAAGAAGTGGTTGCTCTGATTACCAGGGTGGAGGCTCAAGCCATGGGGTCCCGCGCTCATGCGGCCATCGACAGGGAATTAAGCACCGCCGTCCCGGCACACAAGTAGACGCAACGTACCGTTCCTCAACAGGCTAGTGTGGCTAAGCTGCCGGGGCGTCTGACCCACTCCCAGGAAATTTATTTCACATCGTTTCCCTTGCCCGCAACTCGCATCTCAAAAACCCGTGCCGTCTTGAAGAGTCTCCCTGACGGTGCGTGAATCTCGGTGACCGGATGCGAGGTAAGCATGCTGAAGCGACTGTTGACGATAGTGCTCTGTGGCCTGTTGTTTGAAACCATGCTCGCGGCCGATGCGTGGGCGCTACAACCGGCCGGGTCTCTGGCGAGCCGGCAGGCGGCGCGCGTCAGAAGCGCCGTCGTGCGAGTCGGAAGTGGCACGGATGCCGTGGTTGCGGTCCGACTGCGCGACAAGTCCGTGGTCAGCGGTTGGATCTCCGGCGTGGGGCCGGATTCGTTCCAGGTCACAAATCCGCAGACCGGCGCTGAGGCGAAGGTGCGGTTTCTGGATGTCGACCGGATGGCCGCAGCCAATCTGGTCAGCGGGGACACGGCTCAGTATGGCGGCGGGATACGGAGCAAGCTGGCGACGGTCGCGAACGTCCTCGTGCCGGGCAGGCACCCGACCTCGAACGGCTTTGCCAACACGACACTCCTGGTCATCGGCATTGCGATCGGGATCCTGATTGCCATTGTTGTGGCGAAGACGGTTTAGCCGGCAACCAGACTGCGCGGCGTCAGCCAGGTTTAGCTGAGGGCGGCATCAATCCTTGGGACGGGCGTCCATGCCGAAATCGCGCTGCAGGCGCTGATACCAGGCATCGTCGTCCAGGGCGCCCCACTCGACCCACTCTTCGTCGGTCATCGCGGCTCGCCATGCGAGGAAGGGAAGAGCGTCGGGTCCGACTGGATGCCGCAGGGTCCACGTTTCGCTCTCGATGATCTCCTGGATCTTCTGCGCCACCAGCGTGGGTGGCGCCGGGTTCTTCAGCGTGGCCACATATAGATTGGCGAAGCGGCGCACGTGGCGGTAAGCCGATTGGGACGGCACGGTGGCACGCCAGGCCATGGGCGTCTCGATGATGCCCGGTTCCACGATCGCCACCCGCACGTTGAACGCTTTCATCTCCTGCGCCAGCGCTTCGCTGAGCGCTTCCAGCGCGAATTTTGACGCCGTATAGGCGGCCAGGGGAGAGCAAGCGACGTGTCCGGCAACCGACGCCACATTGATAATGCAACCGCTGCCGCGCTTGCGCATCGCCGGCGCTACCGCCTGAATGCAGCGCAACGCTCCAAAGTAGTTGGTTTCCATGGCTGCCCGAAACTCACTCATCGCCAGCTCTTCCACCGAGCCGATGCGTTCGATCCCGGCGTTGTTGACCAGAACGTCGATGTGGCCGCCGTTGGACTGGATACGGTCCATCACCCCCGCGACCGAGGAATCAGAATCTACGTCCATCGGCGTGATGGTGACCGGCAGCTTTTCTTGGGCGACGGCGCGGGCCAGTTCCGGCGCGCGCTCGGGATTGCGCATGGTGGAGTGAACCTGGTGGCCAGCGCGGCCCAGGGCTAGCGCGGTCGCCAGGCCGATCCCAGTGCTGGTTCCAGTGACGAGAACGGATGCCATAATCCGGCCCTCTTTTTCAAACAAGATTTAGAAGGATTGCTAGCCCGCTACCAGGGTCCGTGCCATCAGCCCGGCTTCGCTGGCGATCTTCTCCAGCTTGGACCGGTTCTCCTTTTTCATGGGGCAGAGCGGCAGGCGATAGACTTCCTCGATCCGCCCCATCATGGCCAAAACCGCCTTCACCGGGATGGGATTGGATTCGATGAAGTTGGCCTGCATCAGCGCCAGGTACTTGCGATGGATACGGCGGGCGGCGTCCCACTGATTGGCCAGGGCCGCGCGAGTGAGCTCGGCCATCTCGCGCGGGATTTCGTTCGAGGCCACAGAGATGATTCCCACACCACCGAGCGCGATGATGGGAAGCGTAACCGCATCATCGCCCGAGAAGACCAGGAAACTCTCCGGAACCGCGTTGCAGACGTCGGCGATCTGCCCGATGTTGCCACTGGCTTCCTTCACCGCGATGATGTTCGGGATCTGCGCCAGCCGCGCCAGCGTGGCCGGCTCCAGGTTAGCGCCGGTGCGACCGGGCACGTTGTAGAGGATGAGCGGCTTCTCCACCGCTTCAGCGATGGCCTTGAAGTGCAGGTACTGTCCTTCCTGCGTGGGCTTATTGTAATAGGGGCTGGCGGTGAGGATGGCGTTCACGCCGCGGCGCGCGGCCACCGTCTGCGCCTTATCCACCGCATCGCGGGTGGAGTTCGAAGTGGCGCCGGCCACTATAGGCACACGTCCGCCCGCGACTTCGATGGTGATGTCGATCACACGAAGCCACTCTTCCCGCGAGAGCGTGGGCGTTTCGCCGGTGGTGCCGCAGGGCACGAGGAAGTCGATGCCCGACTCCACCTGCCAGGCCACCAGCGACCGCAGCGCCGGTTCGTCGATGGAGCCGTCTTTCCGGAACGGGGTAACAAGAGCAGTGCCGCATCCGCGCAGTTTCATAATCGCAAATCATACTGCACTGGACGGCTGGACCCGCGAAAAAATGAGTAGCCCTGAATTGTGTCAACGAATTGCAAGTAGAACAGCGATATACTGGCGCACCTTGCTGACTAGCCCAAGCTCGGCCTTGGAGTGGAATTTCGCTTTGCGGCCAGCCCAATCCATGCTCTTTGACTGATCGACAAGAACGGCACCCTCTATCTGGCCGACGGTAACGGGCAATGCGAATGGGTAAGATTTGCGTTTGCTCGTCAAGGGACAAACTATAGCGAGGCCGCTAGCCCGGTTGTAGCGCTGGTCGGTGAGCACCAGAGCCGGCCGCCGCTTGGCCTGTTTGCGGCCGACTTGCGGATCGAAATCCATCATCACGATGTCTCCGGCTTCGGGAATGTAGGCGGTCACCAGTCAACCGCTTCTTTACCCACCTCCGCACCGGTCGAGATCTCGGCATAGCGGTTCTCGGGAGTGATCTGGGAAATCAGTTGCGCCAGGGTAGGTATCTTGCTTGGCCGTCGCAGTTCGACGTGCCCTTCAGCGGCGGCTTCAATCTCGAGCGAATCACCTTCCTTCAACCTGGCCTTCTCCGCGACCGGCTTGGGAATGCGAACCGCAAGGCTGTTGCCCCACTTGACCATCTGTGCCTTCATAAACTTAAGTCCCTCCGGCGATACAGAGTATATCAAATGTATCTATGCCGTATACACATGGGCAGACCTTCGGGGCCGCCAGACGATGCTTCGAGCCGCTAAGCAACCGCAACAGAACTGAAACTGTCATCCTGGGAAGCGCGACGGAGGCGAAGCCGACGGAGCGCGACGAAGGACCCTGGTGTTTTCTGTCGTGCCTTAGCTAATCATGATCGCGAGTCACTGGATTCCAGCGTCCATCGTCGTTGCTGCTGTACCAGTTTCTCCACGCGGCGGGATCGTGCGGCAGGCTCTGGCCGGTGATGTCGCGCAGCGCCTGGTAGACCCATTTGGTGGTTTCGGGATCCAGGGAGTGATCATCCAGGAAGTCGAGCAACTGCGGCACCGCCCGGCGGCGCTGCTGCTCGCTCAGCATGCCGGATTGCGCCAGCCCGCAGGCCGCCCGCTCACGGATCATCGGCGAGGGGTCGTCGTGCAAGACCTGCAGCAGGGGAGCGATGGTGGCGGCCGTTCCCAGATAAGCCAATCCCTCGACCGCCCAATATCGGATGTTGACATTCGAATCGCGGATTGAGCTTTCCAGAATCGCGAAGGCGCGCTCCGGCTCGACGCCGCGATTCCCGAGCAGCCCAATATTCCAAAGCGCGTTGGCGCGCGGCCCCTGCTCCCCATTGCGGGCGTCTGGCTCCAGCCGGTCCACGGTCGCCGGGCTCTTTTCCAGATTGCGGGCTGCGATGTCCACTTCGATGGCCGCTGCCCGCACCCTCAGATCGTCGGAATTGAGCGCCGTGGTAAACAGGTTGTGCAGCCGGTCATTCAGGAAGACCCGCCCGCGCCAGCCGCCCACACGCGCCGCGATCTGGTCATTGGCTCCCCGATAATGGTTGATCGAGCGCTCCAGCAGCAGCTCCGCCTGGCTTTGCGGGCTCATCTTGTCGAGCACTTCGATCTCATGCTCGGACAAGACGTTCGCCGAAGCCGGCTCCGGCTTTCCCTGCAGGCTGAGAAGCTGGGATATTTCCCGCCAGGCCGCCCGCGCCGTCTGCGGGCCCAGAAACAGCGATGCTACGACCACGGCAGCAGCTGCGACGCCCAGCACCCGCAGCGATCGATTGCGCGGGACCATCGGCTCCGGCGAAAGCGAACCCGGTTCAGGCTGGCCCGGATTGGGCTCGGTCTTCATGGTGGAAAGTATGGGACAGGTCAGGGGCGACGGAAAGATGACCTTGGTACAAATCTTCCGCTAGACGCCCGACTTGACGCCGGCAACCGGAGGAGGAGGCGCCGCGACTGCCTTTTCGCCGAGCATGATGGGGAGGCGAACCTCGAAGGTGGCGCCGCCCTCCTCGCGGTTGTGGCCCACGATTTTGCCGTGGTGCTCCTGGATGATGCCGTAGGCGGCGCTCAATCCCAGCCCCGTACCCTGGCCCACGCCCTTGGTGGAGTAAAACGGGTCGAAGACGCGCTCGGGTTCCTTCAATCCCTCACCGGTGTCGGAGAATTCGATAACCACTTCATTTTCCTCGGCGCGCGTCACGATGCGCAGCACACCGTTGCCTTGCGGCTCCATGGCGTCCACCGCGTTGCGCGAAAGGTGCAGAAAGACCTGCAGGAGCTGGTTCTTGTCCGCCGGCACAGTGGGCAACCGCAATCCCAGGTCGAGTTCCACCCGGATCTGCCGCCGCTGCATGCGAGTTTCGCTGAGCTTGATGACGGTTTGCAGCAGCGCGTTCACATCCACCGCGGTTTTCTGCCCGGGGGTCTGGCGCGCGAAATCCAGCAGGTTGGACACCAGATCCTTGGTGCGCTGCGCCTGCCGCCGGATCTTCTCCACGAAATCCTCCTGCGAGGGCGTCAGGTTTCTTTCCAGCGCAAGCATCTCGGAGAATCCCAGGATGGCGGTGAGCGGGTTGTTGATCTCGTGCGCCGCGCCCGCTACCAGTTGTCCCAGCGAGATCAACTTTTCCGACTGCACCAGTTGCTTCTGCAGTCGCTTGTATTTTTCCAGCGAATCTTCCGAGCGCTCCAGCAGGGTGGCTAGTTGCCGGGTCAGCAGATGCTGCTTCAGGAACACCAGAGAGCCCAGCACCAGCAACGAGATTAGCGTCACTAGCATGCGGAAGTGGCGGACGCTGCGCGGAGCGTCACTGTAGAAATGCTGCCACAACGCCAGCACCGGCATAGAGAGCATGGCCAGCGTGGCTAAGCGCGCTGACCACGGGCTGGGCGTGGTTTTCGAGGGTGGTTCCTCCGACGCCTTGACTTGCCCGCCCGCCACTCCCACGCAAACGAATGCCGCCATGGCGGCGACCAGCGGGATGTCATATACGCTGCCGGTGTAGTAGTGGTGCAGGTCGATAGCTACGTCGGCGGCATAGAAAGCGAACCCGTACAGCAGCGCGGCGCCCATCAGGTTGCCGTACAAGTTGCGCCACCGGTCCCGGGTCCTCAGCCACAAAACTCCCACCCCCGCCAGGAACAGCAGGTGCTCGGTCAAATAGAGCGTGTTGAAGCTGTCGCCATAGCGGGTGACGTTGGGAGCCACATACTGCCACGGGATTACCACGAACACGTAGAGGTACAGCCACCAGAACAGCAGCAGCACCACGTCGAGCGAGCCAAGCTCCAGCGACTGCTGGTCTTGCGCTGAGTGCATCTGCAGGGTCAGCGCGCCCATCATGGGTACCAGGTGGATGAACACCACCACGTCGCCCAGGAAGGGGTTGGGAACCTCCTGCCGAGCGAGCACTTCGTAGTATGTCCACCCCAGTTGCGAGGCGGTCCACAGCGCGAAGCCGGCGGTCATCAACCCCCAGAAGAAACGTATCCGCCCGCGGCTCAGGATGGCGTTGCGGTACATCGCCACCATTCCGATCACCAGCAGCGAGGTCTGGACCAGGTCGCCGAACACGGTGAGGGCGTAGGAGCGCGGTGCTGCCAGCGCTGCCGCCGTCTGCGCCAGGGCCAGTCCAACCGCAGTGCACACCACCAACTTGTCCCGCGCGATCTTCATGGGGCCAACGTCGATTATTTCTCTTGCGGGAATTTCGACAAGTTACTGAGGTATCGCGACTTGCCAGCCGAGGCGGCGGGTTTACTTGAGGGGTTCGTCAGTGCCAGTGCCCCAGATGTCGCCCACTGTGAAGCCTTCGGGGAAGGGATCCGAGGGATCGAGGACGTACTCGGCGAACCCGGTGATCCAAGCCTGGCCGCTTAGAGTTGGCACCACGGCGGGATAGCGTCCGACCGTCGTTTCGCGCACCAGACGCCCGACGAAAATGCTGCCCAATATGCCTTCGTGGGCGAACGGCTCATTCAGGCCGAGTTTGCCTTTGGCGTGCAGGACGGCCATGCGGGCGCAGGTACCGGTGCCGCAGGGCGAGCGATCGAGCGCGCCGGTCCAGGTGGAGGGCCGGCTCCAATCGAGCTGGCCAGTCGAGACCACCACCGCGTTCTTGGCCACGGCGGCAGGATTCGTGGGCGGTGCTGTCAGCTCGGCGATGGTGATGCCGCGAATGCCGGGATTCTCCGGGTGCTCGACCGGCAACTGCTCGCAAGCGGCCGCCTTGATCATTTCTCCCAGGCGCACGATGTCACGGCCTTCATCCGCTGTAAGCCGCAGCCCCAGCGGCGCGGCTTCGGCGATGACATAAAACATCCCGCCATAAGCCACGTCCACGGTCACGGTCCCGAGCCGCGGGACTTCAATCTTCGCGTCCAGATAGGTAGAGAATGCAGGGACGTTTTCGAAGGTTACGCTCGTGACCTTGCCGCCGCGCACCTCCGCTTCTACCTCGACCAGCCCGGCGGGAGTTTCCAGCACCAGGCCTGTCTTGGGCTCAGTGGCGGGGACGATTCCGGTCTCGATAAGAGCCGTCGCGACGCAAATGGTGTTGGTGCCGGACATCGGCGGGTATTCCACCTGCTCCATGATGATGAATCCGGCGTGCGCGCGGGGGTCCGTCGGAGGCAGCAGCAGATTGCAGTTCGCCGCGGGATATCCGCGAGGCTCGCGCAGCATCAGCTTGCGTATGCCGTCGGCGTTCTGTTCGAACCAGGTTTTCTTTTCGAACATGGTGCGACCGGGGATGTCGCGCACGCCGCCCGTGATCACGCGTCCCGGTTCGCCGCAGGCGTGCAGGTCGACCGCCGTAATCTTGTGGGAGAGACGCATTCGGTGTCCGTGCGGGAGACTACATGCCGCGCCACACGTCTTTGAAGTCGAAAAAGCCCTTTTTGCCTGCCAGCCATTCGGCGGCCCGCACCGCGCCTTCGGCAAAGCCGCGGCGGGAGTGAGCCTCGTGCGCCAGAGTGATGGTGTCGCCTGCGGAGCGCAATGTGATGATGTGGGTGCCCACGATGTCGCCTTCGCGGACAGAAGTGATTTCCAGCTCCACTCCGCTCTTCTCCTTCAGAATTCGTTGCAGCACCGCGGCCGTGCCCGAAGGCTTGTCTTTTTTCTGCGCATGGTGGCGCTCCTCGATCGCACCCGCGTATCCCTGCTGGAGCGCAGCGGCGGCTACCTCGGCCACGTCGAAGAACACGTTAACGCCCACGGAGAAATTGGAGGCATAAAGAAAGCCGATCCCGCTCTTCTCCACCAGTTCGCGGATGCGGGGCAGATCGCCGTACCAGCCGGTGGTGCCCACCACCATCGCTGTCCCAGTGTGCGCGCAGGCCGCGATGTTCTCCAGCACCGCCTTTGGCGTGGTGAAATCGATCACCACATCCACGCCCCGGAGATTTTCCCGTCCCAGTGCGGCGCCTCCCGGGTTGTCGACGCTTCCCAGGGGGCGTACCTGGTGGCCGCGCTCGCGAGCCACCTCCGCCACCATCGATCCGGTCTTGCCTTTGCCAAGAAGCAGCAGGTTCATGGCGCAATAATGTATTCTATTCCGCCCCCGTCGGGTGCTAGGCGAACACGCTGGGGTCCAGCTCAGTGAAGAACGTCTCGTGCAGCCGCCGCACCGCTTCCGGCACGTCGTCTTCTTCGACCACGAATGTGATGTTGATCTCCGAAGCCCCCTGAGAGATCATGCGCACGTTGATGTCGGAAATCGCGCTGAACACCTTGGCGGCGATGCCCGGCGTGCCGCGGATGTTTTCTCCCACCAGGCAAACGATCGCCTTCCGCCCTTCGTATTTAACAGCGGCAAGTTTGTCGAGATCGGCGGCGATGGCCGGAATGGCCTCGTTGGAATCAACGGTCAGCGAGACGCTGACTTCTGAAGTCGAGACCACGTCCACCGGGCAGCGGTGGCGGTCGAAAACGTCGAAGATGGATTTCAGGAAGCCGTGCGCCATCAGCATGCGCGCCGAAACCACGTCCACCACCGTAATGCGCTTCTTGGCGGCGATAGCCTTGAACGTGTTGGTGCAGCTCGGAGCCCGGGCGGTGATGCGCGTGCCCTCGTTCTTCGGGTTGCGCGAGTTCAGCACCTGCACCGGGATGTTCTTGTCGATGGCGGGCACGAGCGTGGCCGGATGCAGCACCTTGGCGCCGAAGTAAGCCAGTTCCGCCGCTTCGTCGAAGCTGATGACCTTGATGCGGCGCGCGCCAGCGCACAGGTTGGGATCGGTGGTCATCATGCCGTCCACGTCGGTCCAAATCTCGATGCGCTCGGCGCCCAGCGCCGCGCCCACGATGGCGGCGGTAAAGTCAGAACCGCCGCGGCCGAGTGTGGTGGTGGCGCCATGGGCGTCGGCGGCGATGAAGCCTCCCATCACCGGCACTTTTTTAGCGTCCACCAGCGGCTTCAGCCGCGCTACAGAGCGGTCATTGGTCTCGTCGAAAATCGGGATGGCGTGGGTGTGATGGCTGTCAGTGAGGATGCACTCGCGCGAATCCACCAGGCGTGCCGGGATGTCACGCGCGGAAAACGCCGCCGCGACGATCTTGCTCGATATGCGCTCGCCGAACGAGGCCACGTTGTCGGAGGTTCGCGGCGTCAGTTCGCGCACAGCCGCTAGGCCGCGCAGAAGCTCGTCCAGACCATCGAACTCCGCTTCCAGCTCAGAGTGGAACTGGGTGAAGACGCCGGTCCCCAGCAGCTCGCCAGCCACGGTATAGTGCCGCTCGCGCAGGGCACGCGAAAGTTCGACGGCCTTCTCGCGGTCGCCGGCGCCGGCGGCGCGCGCCATCGCCAGAAGCTGATCGGTGACCTTGGCCAGCGCGCTCACCACCACCACCGGTTTTTCCGGCACACGCTCGCGCACGATGCACGCCGCGCGGTCGATGGCGGCTGTATCCTCCACCGACGTGCCGCCGAATTTCATCACGATCATGCGAGAGGCTCGCTGGTCAACCCAGGTATCCCTGCGCCTGCAGCAGTTCGGCGTTCAGCAGCGCCGCGCCCGCGGCCCCGCGGATGGTGTTGTGCGAAAGCACGGTGAACTTCCAGTCCAGCAGGTTGCATGGACGAAGCCGGCCCACGCTCACCGACATGCCGCCGCCACGCTCCACGTCGAGCCGCGGCTGTGGACGGTCCGGCGCCGTGTCGTACATGATGGGCTGCTCGGGCGCGTCGGGCAGCTTCATCTTTTGCGGCTCGCCCGTGAACCCGCGCCACGCTTCGATCAACGCCTCCGGCTTCGCCGCCTTCCTGAGCTTCACCGAGACCGACTCCGTGTGCCCGTCCTCCACGGCGACGCGGTTACACTGCACGCTGATGCGGAAGGGCGCCGGCACGATCGCCGAGCCGTCCAAGCTGCCCAGCATCTTGGGTGCTTCTTCCTCCATCTTTTCTTCTTCCTTAGCGATGTAAGGGATCACGTTGCCCAGAATGTCGAGCGAGGCCACGCCCGGATAGCCCGCGCCACTGACCGCCTGCATGGTGACGGCGAACACCTGCTCCAGGCCGAATTGTTGCTGCAGCGGCGCCAGCGCCAGCACCAGTCCCATCACCGAGCAGTTGGAGTTGGTGACGATGAAGCCGCCTGACTTCCGCCGCCACTGCTGGCACTCCACCAGCTTCAGGTGCTCGGGGTTGACTTCCGGGATCACCAGCGGCACGTCCTTGTGCATGCGAAAGGCACTGGAGTTGGAGATCACGGCGCAGCCCGCCTCAGCGAACCGCGGCTCCATTTCTTTGGCGATGCCCGCATCGAGCGAAGCAAAGACGACCTTGGGCGCACCCGCGGGCTCGGCCTCAGACACCTTCATCTTCGCCACGTGCGCGGGAATCGGCGTGCGCAGCTTCCAGCGCGCCGCTTCGCCGTACATCTGCCCGGCCGAACGCTCCGACGCCGCCACCCACGCCACTTCGAACCAGGGATGGTCCTCCAGCAACTGGATGAAGCGTTGTCCTACCAGTCCGGTGGCGCCGAGGATACCTACAGGGATTTTGCCAGCCATAAATTCTTCGATTTTAGCAGCAGTTGCCGCAGAACGAGGCTATTGGACGCGGTTCCAGGTAATGCCAACGCGTGCACCGTTGACTTCATTCTTTCTCCAGAGTTAACATCACGTCCCTCGTGTGGGGGGGCCGTGTCGACAATAACCAACATACCCGCATTTGACCCTGAACGTTACAAAGCGACCACTCGCGAGCAGTGGGATACTGCCGCACAAGCATGGCACAACTGGGGACCAACACTGCAGCAGTGGCTTGGACCGGCCACCGAACTTATGCTCGATATGGCCGAGGTCCGGAACGGGAGTCGCGTTCTCGACGTAGCCGCGGGCGCCGGAGACCAGACGCTGCATGCGGCAAAACGTGTCGGGCCCGGGGGATTTGTGCTGGCAACCGATTTGTCTCCCCGGATCCTGGAGTTCGCGGATCGCAATGCCCGCAACATGGGCTATCGCAATGTGCGCACGCACGTGATGGATGGCGAAAATGTGGATGTTGAGCCCGGAACTTTCGACGCGGTCATCTCCCGCGTGGGCCTGATTTATTTTCCCGACCAGCAGAGAGCTCTGACGGGTTTTCGTAATGCGCTGCGTCCGGGAGGCCGGTTCGCGGCGATCGCATATTCCACGGCGGAGCGCAACCAGTTCTTTTCGGTACCGGTTTCTATCATTCGGCGGCGCGCCAATCTTCCCCCTCCCGCTCCCGGACAACCTGGACCCTTCAGCCTGGGAAGTGACGGCGTTCTACTCGATGTGCTCACCCGGGCCGGTTTCAACAACGTGCAGGAAAAGCGCGTGCCGGCGCCGCTCAAGATGAGATCGGCAGCCGAGTGCCTCCGTTTCGAGAAGGAGTCATTTGGAGCCCTGCACACCATGCTCGCCGGGCTCGACGATGTCTCGAAAGATGCCGCATGGCAGGAGATCGAAAGCGAGCTGGCGAAGTTCGAGAGTGCGGCCGGATTTGAGGGGCCTTGCGAGCTGATCGTGGCCGCTGGCTCGGTGTAGAGGTCAAGCGAAGTCAGCCTCCGGTACTGGCCGCGTCAGAGCTCTTTTGCGGGCCGGTCGCGCCGCTGATCCGAAACGGAACATCATGCCGCGCCGG
>Ga0335079_10007337_pt1 | contig 12569 bp, 11 predicted proteins | sample Lox_Sample_33_FD_206719 | JGI IMG/M metagenome (GOLD analysis project Ga0335079, IMG submission 206719) | Soil microbial communities from Loxahatchee National Wildlife Refuge, Florida, United States - Lox_Sample_3.3 | ecosystem: Environmental > Terrestrial > Soil > Wetlands | place: USA... | reverse complement strand
GTCGTCGCGTACTGTGATCCGGCAACCGGCCGGTTGGCCGCCTTCGCGCGCGTCCTCACCGATTTCGTTTACAAAGCCGTCATCTTCGACGTGATTGTCGACCGCCCGCATCGCCGCCTCGGCCTGGGGCGCATGCTGCTCGAAGCCGTTACCTCGCAGCCCGCGCTCTTGTTCGTCGAACACATCGAGTTGTACTGCCGCCCCGAACTCGTGCCCTTCTATAAACGTTGGGGATTCACCGCCGACCTGGACGAACTCTGTTTCATGCGCAAGAAGCACCAGCCTCTGGCCCACACGGCGAAGGAACCGAGTCGGCTCGCATCATGATCCATCTAGACGTATACTGATGATATGAGCGTGAAATATCAAATCACGTTGCCGGAACAGCTCGCCGAGGAGATGCGCGCCACCGCAGCGCGGCTAAAAGTCCCCATGGCACAATTCATCCGCGAAACCATGGAAGACAAGCTTCGCGACCTGAAATCGCGCAAGCGCAAGGAGCGGCCTTTGGAGTGGATGGAAAAACTCAGGGTGGACATTCCGGACACCGACCTCTCGTCCCGCATCGATGAGATTCTGTACAAGTGACCGTTTTCGTTGATAGCGGCTACTACATCGCCTTCCTGATTCCCCGCGACCAATGGTTCCACGAAGCCGAAAAAGCCGGCCGCTCGGAATTTCGCGCGGTGACTTCCTCCATGGTCGTCAACGAAACCATTTCGCTGCTCCAGGCTAGAGGCCTACTCTCCACCGCGCTCGGATGGCTCCAAGGCGTTCGCCAGGATACCAATACACAGATTGTTTATGTTGACGCCGTGCTTCAATCCGAAGCCTGGGACCTGTTCCATCGCTGGGGCGGCTCGGGCGCGAACCCGGTCGATTGCGCCAGCTTCGCCATCATGCGCCGCATGAATATCAAGAAAGCTTTCACGTTTGATCAGCACTTCCGCACCGCTGGTTTTGAAATCTTACGGTAAAAGTTGGATTGCAGCTACCAGTCCAAAATGGTATGCTCTTCATCGGAGTGATTCCCCGGCCCCAACTCGATCCGCAGTCCGAAGTGCCTCTCTACCATCAGTTGTGCCGCCACTTCACTGAGCTTATCCGCTCCGGCTCGCTAAAGCACGGAGAGCGTCTGCCGCCAACCCGCGAATTGGCTGGTCTGCTTGGCCTGAATCGGACCACGGTTTCCGCCGCCTACGAACGGCTCGAGTCCGACGGGCTGATCACCGGACATGTGGGCCGCGGAAGCTTCGTCACCGGCGGTGAGGCGGCACCCGCGGCCGGGCTGAATTGGGACGCGATATTGGACGCGTCGCATGCCGCTTCGGCCCCGGAGTCTTTGAAAGCTGGCGCCGGCACCATCAGCTTTGCGGTTTCGCGGCCATCGGAGGAACTCTTTCCGTTAAATGACTTTCGCGCGAGCTGTGACGCGGTCATGGCGGGCCCGGATTTTGCGTCGGTGCTGCAACTGGGTTCGCCGGGCGGTTACGAGCCGCTGCGCCAGTACCTGATCGAGGAGTCACGGCAGGAAGGGGTACTGCGGCCGACTGACGATCTCCTGATCACCAGCGGCTGCCAGCAAGCTCTGGATCTGGTGCGACGCGTCCTGGTGCAACCGGCGGACAAGGTCTTGGTGGAAGAGCCGGTCTATTCGGGGTTGAAGAATCTTTTTCTCGAGTCCGGCGCCGATCTCACGGGCATTCCGGTTCATGCCAACGGAGTGGATGCCGCCCAAATCGAACGAGCGACACTGAAAGCGCGGTTCAAAGCGCTGGTGGTGACGCCTAATTTTCAGAATCCCACCGGCGCCACTTTGGGCCGCGAGGACCGCGAGGCCATTGTGCGCGTGGCCCACAACGCAGGAACCGTGGTGATCGAAAACGATATCTATGGCCCGTTGCGCTACGAGGGCGAGTCGCTACCTACCATCAAGCAGTTGGATGAAACGGGCGACGGCATTCTGTTGCGCAGCTTTTCCAAGATTTCATTCCCGGGCTTGCGGGTAGGCTGGGCCATCGGACCGCGCGCCTTCATTGCGCGCATGATGGAAGCCAAGCAACTGTCGGATCTGCACAGCGACCAGCTTTCGCAGGCCACGCTTCTGCACTTCGCCAAGTCGGGCGGGCTGGAGGCTCATCATGCGCGCATTTTGCGGGCAGGCGCCGAACGTTTGAAAGCTGCGATCGCGGCGTGCGGGCGTTACCTGCCGGCGGGAACGCGGTTCACTCGCCCGCGCGGCGGCATGAATCTGTGGGTGCGTTTGCCCTCGCCGCTCGACGCGGGTGAGCTGTTGCCGCGGGCGCACCGGGAAGGCGTCAGCTATTTGCCCGGAAAGTACTTCGCCATTACCCGCCCAGAGACGGGTTCCCTGCGGCTGAGTTTCGCCGGTGTGGATCCCGCGCACATCGACAGGGGTGTGAAGATTCTGGGTGAGATATTTTCAACAGAATGGGAACGGCAGCTCACTTCCCGCAACACGGAGCCTGCGCCGGCCATGGTTTAAGAGAAGAGGAGAGGGTATGTATCTTGACGACACATTTCGGGTAAAAGTCGGACTGGCGGAAATGCTCAAGGGCGGCGTCATCATGGACGTCACCAACGCCGAGCAAGCGCTCATTGCCGAAAAGGCGGGCGCCACCGCCGTGATGGCGCTCGAGCGCGTGCCCGCGGATATTCGCAAAGAAGGCGGCGTGGCCCGCATGGCGCCTATCAGCAAGATCCGCGAGATCATGCATGCGGTCAGCATCCCCGTGATGGCCAAAGCGCGAATTGGCCACTTTATGGAGGCGCGCATTCTGGAAGCGCTGGGTGTCGACTATGTCGATGAGAGCGAAGTGCTCACGCCGGCGGATGAAGAGCACCACATCGACAAGCGCGCGTACAAAGTCCCCTTCGTGTGCGGAGCGAGGAATCTCGGCGAGGCCTTGCGGCGCATTGCCGAGGGCGCGGCTATGATCCGCACCAAGGGCGAAGCCGGCTCCGGAAATATCGTCGAAGCCGTGCGGCACATGCGCACCATCCAAAAAGAAATGAAGCAGCTTACCGTGCTGGGCAAAGAAGAACTGGTTGCGGAGTCCAAGAAGCTGCAGGCGCCGCTCGAACTGGTGGAGCACGTGGCGCAGACCGGCAAGCTACCGGTGCCCAATTTTTCGGCGGGCGGGATCGCTACGCCGGCCGATGCCGCGCTGGTGATGCAACTGGGCGCCGAAGCTGTGTTCGTAGGCTCGGGAATTTTCAAATCATCCGATCCCGAAGCGCGCGCCCGCGCCATCGTGAAGGCCGCCACCTACTTTAACGACCCGCACAAACTGCTCGAAGCCAGCGAAGAGCTGGGCATCGGCATGCACGGCATCGATATTTCCAAGCTTCAAGAATCGGAGCTGCTGCAGACGCGAGGCTGGTAGATGAAGAAGGTCGGAGTGCTGGCTTTACAGGGCGATTTTGAGGCGCACAGCCGGGCGCTGGCTCGCGCCGGGGCCGCGCCTGTTCTCGCTCGCACCGCTTCCGACCTCGATGGCCTGGATGGCCTGGTCATCCCCGGCGGCGAAAGCACCACCATGCTCAAGCTGATGAATGCCGAGGGCATGATCCGGCCTTTAGTCGAGTTCGGCCAGAAACGCCCCATTTTCGGTACTTGCGCGGGCGCCATCCTGCTGGCTGCGGAAGTCACTCATCCGGCCCAGCAGAGCCTCGGTCTGATGGACTTGACGGTGGAGCGCAACGCCTACGGCCGCCAGATTGATAGTCGCGTGGCGCAGGTCACGCCGGAGCCCGGTTTTGCGCAGCGCACGCAACCCGGGGACCTCGAGGCGGTTTTCATTCGCGCCCCCATCATCCGCCGTGTGGGGGCGAATGCCACGGTGTTGGCCGCCTATCAGGGCGACCCGGTCCTGGTGGAACAAGGCCGGCACATGGTGGCTACGTTTCATCCGGAGCTCGGCTCCGATTCACGGGTTCACGGGCTTTTCGTTTCCAAATTGTGAGGGGACAAAAACACAAACGCGTATTGTTCGTCTGCGTCGGGAATTGCTGCCGCAGCCAAATGGCGGAAGGTTTCGCCACGCATCACGGCAGCGATGTTATAGCGGCGTCGAGCGCCGGACTCGCGCCGGCTGGCGTGGTGGTCGATCCGACCGTGCGCTCGATGTCGGAGAAGAACATCGACATTTCCAGCCAGTATTCCAAAGCCTTCCGGCTGGATGAGGCCAACGATTCCGACCTGGTGGTGAACATGAGCGGCTACGATCTGCCGGCGGGTATCCGCGTCCCGGTGGTCGAGTGGGACGTGCTGGATCCCATCGGCGAGCCGGATGAGGTCTACGCAACAGTGCGGGACCAGATCGAAAAGCTGGTAGAGCAACTCATCGTGGATCTGCGCAGCCAGCCTCTCAAAGCCTGAGCCTCACCGCCAACTCACCGCCCTCTGATAATATTTTTTCAGACCATGAAGCCTGTTCTTACCGCGCTACTCGTATCCTCGTTTGCATGGGCGCAGACGAGCCAGGAAATCATACGAAAGCAACTGGAATACACGCGCGCGCACTACACGAAATACGACTACCGCATTCCGATGCGCGATGGCGTCAAGCTTTACACGAGCGTCTACGCGCCTAAAGACACGTCGCAAAGTTATCCCATCCTGATGGAGCGTACGCCGTACTCGGTCTCTCCGTATGGCGTTGACAACTATCGGCCCGTTCCGGGCCCATCCGAGGCGTTCACCAAGGAGGGCTTCATCTTCGTCTACCAGGACGTGCGCGGCCGCTATCTTTCCGAGGGACAATTCATCGATGTGCCCGTCCACAAAACGCGGCCGGCAGGGGAAAACGACACCGACGAAAGCACCGATACCTACGACACCATCGACTGGCTGGTTAAGAATGTCCCGAACAACAATGGGAAAGTGGGAATCTGGGGCATTTCCTATCCCGGTTTCTACGCGGCCTTCAGCCTGATTCACTCCCACCCGGCGTTGAAGGCTGTTTCTCCGCAAGCTCCCATGGGTGACGTGGGCAACGGAGATGATGCCTATCACAACGGCGTTTTTTTTCTGGCCGCGAACTTCGGCTTCTACAGCAGCTTCAAGCCCCGCGGCGCGGAACCGTCCCGCCCTAAGCGAAGCATCCCGTTCGACTTCGGCACCCCCGACGCTTACGATTTTTACTTGAGAATGGGTCCCCTGCGAGCCGCGAATGAGCGTTATCTCAAGAACGAGAACGTTTTCTGGACGGACATGCTGGAGCATCCGGCTTACGACGAGTTCTGGAGTTCACGCGCGCTGGCTCCGCACATGAAAAACGTGACGCCGGCGGTTCTCTTTGTGGGCGGCTGGTTCGATGCTGAGGATCTCGCCGGGCCCCTGAAGCTTTTTCATGCGCTGGAGGAGAATGGACCCACAGCTCCCAATACGCTGGTGATGGGGCCGTGGCCGCATGGCGGCTGGTCGCATCTGGACGGGGACAAACTGGGGAGCCTGGACTTTGGCTCGAAGACCGGCGAGTTTTATCGCGAGCACATCGAGCTCCCATTCTTCGCTTCTCTGCTGAAAGGCAAAGGAGAAGGTCTGAAGCCAACACCCGCCAGCCAGACCCCCAAGGCCTGGGTGTTCGCGACCGGCAGAAATGAATGGCGCCGCTTCGATGCCTGGCCTCCCAAGGGCTCCAGACGCACCGGACTCTATTTGTGCGCGGGAGGGAGGCTGTCCTTAGATCGATCCGCGCCCGACGCCGGATTCGACGAGTACCTCAGCGACCCCGATAAGCCTGTCCCCGTGGTCGGTTATATCGGTTCCGGAATGCCCGGCGATTACATGACCGCCGACCAGCGTTTTGCTTCGCGGCGCTCCGACGTGCTGACCTATGAAACCGAGCCGCTCGATCACGACGTCACCATAGCCGGCGCCGTCGCACCGCGATTGCGCGTTTCCACTTCCGGCACCGACTCCGATTTCGTCGTGAAACTGATCGACGTTTATCCCGGCGACTATCCCGACCCCGATCCCAATCCGGATAAGCTTCGGATGGGCGGCTACCAGCAGTTGGTTCGCGGCGAACCGTTCCGCGGAAAATACCGTAACAGCCTCTCGCGGCCCGAAGCCTTTGTGCCCGGCAAGCCGGCCAATGTTGCGTTCACAATGCCCGACGTCTGCCACACTTTCCGTCCAGGCCATCGCATCATGGTGCAGATTCAAAGTTCCTGGTTTCCGCTGACGGACCGCAATCCGCAAAAGTTTGTTGACATACCGGCCGCAACTGCAACCGATTTCCAGAAAGCTGTGGAACGCGTTTACCGTGGCGGTCCGGATGGTTCGGCCGTGTACGTGCAGGTGATCGACTGACCCGCCGGCCACGAATGCAACACTTTTCCAACCCCCTTGCGCGTTAGGTCACATTTCCGTAATAATTGATGTCACACGGTGATAATCTCCGCGGAGGAGTCCAGCTTGTGCCGGCTACTGCGAAAAAGTCGTCCTTAGTGTGCGCATTGATTGCATGTCTGGAGAGTTCGCAAAAGCGTCCAACGCGGCGCTTTCTGCAGGGTTTGGCCACCGACGAGTTGCAGTATATTGCCGAGTTCCTTGGCGCCTGCATTCTGGAAAGCGGCAGGCGGTGCCGCGGCAGCCGCACCGAACTGGCTGAAGCGATCAAACAATTTGAGAGTAGCCGGCACGGCGCGACCGCAGACGCGGTGTCGCGCGGACGAAATCCCGTTCAGGACCAAGAGCACAAAATGATTCTCCTGCTCGAGTACCTCTGCCGCTCCGGTGTACCCCAACAAACCGTGAGCGTCGGCGCCGGACAGGGCTAGCCCAGTCGCGCCGTTTTTCCGGCAGTTTCTCCAGCCAGTGATAAAATAGGGGCGTCCTGGGAGGTCGTCTAATGGTAAGACTGCAGACTCTGGATCTGCGTATCGGGGTTCGAGTCCCTGCCTCCCAGCCAGTCATTCCCCATCTCTCCTTGAAGACCACCTGAGTTGACTGTCGCTCCCTGGTGTAGGTCTTTGGATTTCCCTCTATTTGTTTGGATAGTTCCTGCGAGGGCACGAGACTATGATGGTGAGTTGTGATGCGTTGCCGCGCGGTTCGGTCGAGTATAACGTTCGCCTGGTTCAGTCTCTCGCCGCTCTTTGCTCAGCCGTCCACTCAAGACCCCCTGCTCGGCTGGATGGACCGGATCGCACAGCAACAGTTGGACAAACGTGAACACACCATAAGCGAAGTCCACACGGTGGCCGACGCGGAACGGCGCAAGCAATGGGTTCGCGAAAAACTCCTCGAAATTCTGGGCGGCCTGCCGGATTATACGGGCCCTCTGCATCCAAGAATTACTGGGCGAATCCAGGCTGAATCCTACACCATCGAGAAAGTGATTTTCGAAAGCCTGCCGGGCTTCTTGGTCACCGCGAATGTCTACCGGCCCAACCAGGCGGGCCGCTATCCCGGCATTCTGCTGCAGTCAGGCCATACGCAAGAGGGGAAACCGGAGTCGCAAAGGCTCGCCGCCAACCTGGCTCTGAAGGGTTTCGTGGTGCTGGCTTTCGATCCGATCGGACAAGGCGAACGGGAACAGACTTATGACGGGCAGCTCCAGGGACCGGCTGCGGGATGGTCCGTGAATGAGCACATGCAACAGGGAGCCCAGAGCATTCTCATCGGTGAGAGCGTGGCTCGCTACTTCATTTGGGATGCGAAACGGGCCCTGGACTATCTGCTCAGCCGGGAGGATGTAGACACCACACGTGTGGGAGCCACGGGCTGTTCGGGCGGCGGGGCCTTGACTGCATTCATCGGTGCGCTCGACTCCAGAATCAAGGCCGTTGCGCCCGCCTGCTTCATCGATTCGTATCGCGTGTTGTTTGCGGGTCCCGACCCCGATTCCGAAATGAGCTGGCCGGGCTTTTTGAGCAACGGGCTGGACATGGCCGACTATGTTGAATTGTCCGCTCCGACGCCGTGGCTAATTCTGGCGACCGGCAATGACTACTTCGCGCCCGCCGGGGCGCGGCTGGTGCATGAAGAAGCCCGGCGTTGGTACGGGCTGTACGGCGCGGCGGACAGGCTGCGTTTTTTTGTCGGACCGGGTCCGCACGGCACTCCCCTGGAAACGCGAGAAGCCATCTATGAATGGATGATCCGCTGGCTCAAAGACGGTCACGGCGATCTTCATGAACAGCCTGTGAAACTCTTCACCAACCACGAACTTCTGGTTACGGCGAGCGGGCATGTGGAGGACGAGCCCGGTAGCCGGAAGCTCTATCAGGTAATCCTTGAGGAGTTTCGCGCCAGGAAACGGCAAGGAACGACCGGTGGGCTGCTGACGGAGCTGCGCAGACTGAAGGTTCCTTCCGACGGCTCCGCGCCCGAAGTTAAGGTGGTGACGGAATCGAATGGCCCGGAGGGCTTGCGCCAGCGGATCAAGTTTGAGAGTGAGCCGGGAGTGGAGATTGAGGGCCATCTATCGATCCCTTCCGCGCCTGGACGAAAACCGGCGGTCCTGCTGGTGGCGGATCAGACGAGCAACTATTGGATTCCTTCGACGGCTGCGCTCGCTGAAAGGATCGCAAAAGCCGGACGCGTTGTCCTGGAACTGGAGCCGCGTGACTCGCCCACACAGGATGATCACCGGCCCTATCTGGGTAATTGGATGACCAACGCACGGGCGGACCTGATCGGGCGGAATTTGCCCTCGATGCGGGCGCATGACATCGTTCGTGGCATCGATCTGCTGGCCGCGCGCAACGACGTGGATCCAGCCTCGGTGCGAGCGGCCGCCCGCGGAGTGAAAGGAATCTGGCTGTTGCTGGCTGCCGCCGCGGATACCCGAATCAGCGAGGTCTGGCTGGACCGGACGCCCTACAGCCTGCGGGCCGCTCTGGGTAATTCGCTGAACACCGACTTGTTTGACGCGGTGATTTCCGGCTTTGCGCTGCATTGGGACCTGGACGATCTCGTCAAGGCCATGGGAAACCGGCCCGTGTTGTGGACGGACCCCACCAACTGGATGAGCCGCACTGTGTATTCCGGCCCGGCATTCCGGTATCGATACGTGATCGGCGACACCACCGACCTCCACGACGCACAGGACAACGAGTACCTGGAAGAATTCCTCCGGTGATTTTCGCCCGTCGGCCGGGGCACCCAGGTATTTGGCATTGAGGCTTGCTGAGCCGTGTTTGGCCCTCCTTTCCGTCCCCTTCGCAACATTTGTTTGGACCAGGCGCCGGCAGGTCGGATAGCATCACTCGCTATGAGAGTCCTCCGAACTCTGTTTCTTTTGACTGTCGCGTTGCGCCTTTCGGCCGCGGGTATGAGCGCCGAGGATCGCCAGCACCTGATGGTTCATCTGCAAATGACCGAGCAATGGCTCACAGACGAGGTGCACGGTCTGTCGCCGGCGCAGCTCAATTTCCGGTCAGCGCCGGACCGGTGGAGCGTGCGGGAATGCGTCTCACACCTCGCGGTCGCTGAGCCGGATTACTGGCGCGATCTGATGAAAGCGGTCAAGGCAACTCCGAGCGCTAAAAAATCTTCCGCAACCGACGCCGATATTCTCTGGTACGGCATCGATCGCGTGGTGCATACCAAGACCGGAGGCGGGCACGAGAAAGTGGAGCGCTATCCGGAGATGGCACCGGCGCTGGCGGATTTCAAGAAGTTGCGCAGCACCATGCTTGAATATGTGCGTACGACAGATGACGACCTGCGAGGCCACTCCTTTGGTCAACAGGAAGCCATCGACTGCTGGCAGTGGATGCTGGAAATCTCCACCCACGCACAACGGCACATTCTGCAGATTCGAGAGATCAAAGCGGACGCGAATTTTCCGCGAAAGTAGGCCGAGGAGCAGCTTTGCGCGACGCGCCGAGTGGCCTCGGATGATGATGGGATCGGCAAGTCTTCAACCCGCCGTTTCAGTGGGCGGAATCTCGCTCGGGACGGCTAGTTCAGATACCGGCAACGGCTCGGCCGGCTGAGGGGATGCGCCATCGCGGCGGCCGCGCCGGCGGATGGAGATTAACGCCTGCAACGCCTGGCGCCGCACTTGTTGTTCCTCGTCCTTCAGTAAGCCCTCCAGAACCGGTACGTAGATGGCATCCATGATCCGGCCCATAGCAAAGGCGGCTGCCGCTCGCGCGACGGGGTCGGGGGCGCGGGTGATTTTCTCGAGTCCCGCCCTCAAGTCCACGCTTGTGTCACCGACGTAATGAAGGCCGAGCAGAGCATTGACCTGGACTCGATGATCGGGGTCCAGCGCGGCCTCCTTGAACACTGCGCCGGCGCCGGCGATCTTCGTTTCCCAAAGGCCCTCCACGGCGTTCGCCCGTACGCGCACATCCGGGTCGCCCAACATTTTGCTGACCCATTCCGGATTGTCGCTCGCCCGAGCGTACATCAGGGCTGCCTTGGATCGCACGTTGGGGTCTGCACTGCGGAGTAGCTTTGCCAGGGGTTGGAGCACATGGCGATTGGGTGGCAATTTGGCTACGATCTCGAGGGCGCGCTTCGATTCCACGGATTCGGCCACCGATTCCTCATCGTTTTCCCGAGAGGGGAATCCGATCGCCAGGAGCTTAATGTCCAGCATCGGATCAAAGGCTACCCAGCGCCTGGCAAATGCGATGGCTGTGGGCAAGGGCAGCATGGCTGGATCGATCAGGCTGCCGAGCAGCACCGGGCTCGCCCATAACAGATCCAGCATGGCCGCCACTCCCGGCCTTCCCGAGCGAACTTTTAGAATGCGGCACGCCGACTGGAGAAAACCACGCGGGTCCTTTTCGAGCATCCGCCGCATATCGCGCTTCAGCACCGCCGAACTCGACACCCCATCATCCACCAAGCGCTGCAGGCAGGGGTCTACCTCTGGGTCGGCAGCACTTACGATGGCCTCATGCCAAAAATCGACTAGCAGTTCCTGAACGGTTGTGTCCATCGTCGAAGGTCCACCATTCATATCGGCGTAATGGCGGCCAGACTTGAGCCGCAGGCCCGAGCGAAGCCGGCCGCTGGAGCTTAGGCCATCACTCTGCACACGATGGTAGTCAACCCGCCGATAGCCTAGGGAAAATCGATTACCCGAAGTTGCTGAGAAGTCTCCACACAAATAACCACTCAGATTCGGAACGATCCGTCAGCTCTGTGGAAACAAGAACCGAGACAGCGCTCGCGGGCTAACGGCCTGCCCGTCGGCCTGGGCGGAATTGAGAACGGACTGCCATGGCGATGGAAGATAAAGAGATCATTCGGGAATTCCTGATTGAGAGCAACGAAAACCTGGCGCGCCTGGACCAGGACATGGTGGAGCTCGAGCAGCGTCCCAAGGACCCCGGGTTGCTGGCCAGCGTATTTCGCACCATCCATACCATCAAGGGAACGTGCGGCCTGCTGGCCTTTAACAAGCTGGAAGCGATCACGCACCTGGCGGAGGACATTCTCAGCCAACTGCGCGATGGGCATCGCGAGCTGACGCCGCAGCTGGTCACGGTCATTCTGGAGTCGGTGGACGCCATCAAGAAGATCCTGGTGTCGATCGAGACCACAGGAGCCGAGGGGCCAGACACTCACGGCGCTTTGCGGGACCGGCTGGAGGCAGCCCGCCGCCGGTCGCCGGCCGTTGCCCTGACGCCGCCGGCGAATCCCACAGCCACCGGGCCGAATCCCCCGGCGAATCCCCCGGCCACCGTGCCGGAGCCCCCTGCGGATGCGCCGCCCTCCACCCCGGCCGCCGAGGCCGAGAACCAAGCCGTTCAGAAGGCCTCTTCGGTGGCTGAGTCGAGCATTCGGGTGGACGTGGGACTGCTCGACAAGCTGATGAACCTGGTGGGCGAACTGGTGCTGACCCGCAACCAGATTCTGCAGTTCAATGCTCAACAGGAAGACACCACCCTCAACGTGACTTCGCAGCGACTGAATCTGATTACCACCGAACTGCAGGAAGGCGTCATGAAGACCCGGATGCAGCCTATCGGCGTGGTTTGGAACAAACTGCCGCGGCTGGTGCGGGACCTGGCGTCGTCATTCGGCAAACAGATCCACCTGGAGATGGACGGCGCCGGCACGGAGCTGGATAAGACCATTATCGAGGCCATCAAAGATCCCCTCACCCACATCGTGCGCAACTGCTGCGACCACGGAATCGAGTCCCCGGAGTTGCGAACCGCCAACGGCAAGCCCCCCCACGGCAGAGTGATGCTGCGAGCGTTCCACGAAGGCGGCCAGGTCAATATCGAGATCGCAGATGACGGCGCGGGCATCAACCTCGCAAGAATCAAAGAGAAGGCCGTGCAAAAGGGCCTGTTGCGGCCTGACCAGGCCGAGCGCATTAGCGACCGGGAGTTGATCAATCTCGCCTTCCTGCCCGGCATGTCGACCGCCGACAAGGTCACCAGTGTTTCCGGCCGCGGCGTGGGCATGGACGTGGTCAAGAGCAACATCGAGAAGATTGGCGGCACGGTGGATCTGTTGAGCCGGGCCGGCCAGGGGACCACCCTTAAAGTCAAGATCCCACTCACTCTGGCCATCATTCCCGGTTTGATCGTCACGACCGCGGAGCGGAGGACCAATCCGCGCG
>Ga0335079_10007336_pt1 | contig 12570 bp, 8 predicted proteins | sample Lox_Sample_33_FD_206719 | JGI IMG/M metagenome (GOLD analysis project Ga0335079, IMG submission 206719) | Soil microbial communities from Loxahatchee National Wildlife Refuge, Florida, United States - Lox_Sample_3.3 | ecosystem: Environmental > Terrestrial > Soil > Wetlands | place: USA: Florida... | reverse complement strand
GTTCTGCTCCTCCTCGGCGGCGATTTCGCCGGCCTCGAAACCAGTGGCGCCGTACAAACCCTGGTCGACAACATAGCGGCGTTCGAGAATCAGTATCAGTATGACGGCGTCGATATCGATTGGGAGTATCCGGCAAGCACGCAGGATCGCCAGCTGCTCGTGCAATTAATGAATCAGCTGCGGAAGTCAAATCCCGATTATGTCCTCTCGATCGATGTGCCGCCGTGGGGTGGCGATGGATATAACTTGAAGCGGCTGTCGCTCTCGCTCGATTATTTCAACATCATGATGTATGACTGCGCTGGTCCCTGGACCGCTTACGGCCAGCTCAATTCACCCATCTTTTGGGACCCAAATGATCCCGCCCCTTTTGAGTGCGAACCGGGAGGCAGCGCGCAAGAGGCGGCCGACTATTTTCTACAGAGTGTTCCCGGAAAGCAGCTCAACATGGGTACGCCGTTCTATGGTTACTACTACAAGAACATCAACCAGCTTTTTGGCTTGTGTCCCAATGCGGCGTTCACTAAGGACGGAGAATGCGACCACGAAGTACGCACCGTAAATTACACCTGGGTGAAAAAACGGTTCAATAAAAAAGCATGGCAGACCTACCGTGATCCGATCGCTTTGGTTCCGTACATGTTGAGGACCGACGGAAGCGATGGCTACGTCACCTACGACGATGCCTTGTCGACCTATTTCCGCGTGTGGTATTCGGACTGGGACCGCGGGCTAGGGGGCACGTTCATGTGGTCGCTGGACGAGGACTACGACGGCCTATCGCAGGACCTGCTCGACGCTATGTATCAGGCGACCGTGGTTGGGCATTGAGAGTGCCGAGGCGCTTCAGTAAATGTGAGCGCGTCGGACGGATCTGATTTGAGTCGGTCGCGCCGGAGTTATCGGCGTTCAGGTTAGTTGCGGGAAAAAGACAGTGCTCGTTGCCAGCGGCTGGGTTTAGCCTTCCAAATACGATTCCACCCACACCCTCACTCGCTTGCGCCGTTCGTCGGTCTGATCGAAGCGTACGCCAAAAGTCTTGCTGGCAGGTTTTGCCCAGGTGACCGTGCCTCGTACCCACACCCGCGGCAAGGTAAGCAGCGCAAATGAAACTTCAACCGGCAATCCCTGTGAGATTTCCTGCCCCGATCGCAGTGACATTCCACCGCTGCTGATCTCAACGCTGCTGGCTTCAAATTGGCGCTGGCCCGAGCCCGCAGAAATCGAAACCGGCGTGATCACCGGCACTCGCGCATACCGGCGTAGTTCGTGCAGTACCAGCATCTGCGTCGAGCGCACGAGTTTCATCGCCGACGATCTCTCTAAGGGCTCGTCAAAAACTGCGTTGATCCCATACTCTGAAAGGCTCATCGCATCTTTAACGCTGCCGCCCAAGCCGTAGATCACCATGCGGCTGTTTGACCGCGATCGTCGCGCCGATTCCAAAACCGGCGCAGCCTTGCTGCCCAGCCGGACCACACATGCCTCGAATTTTTCCCTGCCCAGGCGGTCGGCTTTGTCACTGCTCACCGGGATGCAATCAATTCCAAATTGCCGGAAGCATTCTGCGAGCAGGTTCCTCGAATTTTCGTGTAAATCTACCAGCGCTGCGCGTGCTGAAAACTTTCGAGTGGGGGTGGGGGGTACGAGAGAGTTTCCCAAGGGTTTCTCCGTTTTGTGTTTTGGTTGCAACTTAATTATTGATTGCAGTTCGTGCTACTTATGAGATTGCATGATCCGCTAAAACCCCATTCTGGCGCGGGAATCCGCCTATCGCAACTGCGCATTAGGACAGTCCTTAGTACAAAGGTGTCATTAGACGGGTGACCAATAACACGCCACGACATGTAAGGGGAAGCTTTCCGGAAAAAACCGTAGAAATTCCGAAATGAGGGGTATGCCACACTGAACTTCAGTGGCACAAACAAAACAGACACTCGCCAGCCGAGACAAAACGGCCACAATACCGAACCCGCTGTTTCAGGCTGGCGAATTATTAAGGTCAGATGTTGAGGTTGGACTCGCTCGCTGGGGGTTTATGTCCCGTAGCTCGCGCCCGGCTCGCGGTTTTCTTCGGAAAACCTGTCGCGCATGCGGTCGCCAAACTCCTGCACTTTGTTCGAAATCGTACTGCGCGTCTCTTCGCCGCTCGCCGGCGCCAGCAGCATGCCAACACCGACTCCGATTCCGATGCCGATCAGAACCGCGGCCGCCGTGCCCAGTCCGCGGTGCTCTTCGCCCATGATCACATCCGATGCGCGGCTCGCCCGGCGTGATCCTTCTTCATAAATGTCGTGGGCACGGTCGCTTACGTCGTCGAGTCCCTCTGACAGCCGGTTCCGCAGCGAATCCAGCAGGTACACGCTCGTCCCAACCAGCAGGTTCGATAAAAGATTCTCTTTGCGCAGTTTCATCCCAAGCCTCCACCTAAATAATTTGTCTTTATCAAGATGCTGAAATCCAAAGTGGCGTTGGAAAGATTTCAACAGCAAAATCCGATCGAACAGTTCTGGTTAGCCAACGCGTGAGCTGACCGTGGTACTATCCGGCCAGTGGCTTCCCTGAAACAAGATCTGAATCTTCAAGATCTCAATGTCAAAGACCGCCTGGTTTCCGCAGCTCCGGTCGAGGATGATTCTTCCTTTGAGCTGAAACTTCGCCCCCAGCGGCTCGCTGAATTCATCGGCCAGTCAAAGGTCAAAGAGAATCTCGCCGTTGCCATCGAGGCTGCGCGCTCACGTGGAGAAGCTCTGGATCACGTGCTTCTTTATGGGCCGCCTGGCTTGGGAAAGACGACGTTAGCCACCATCATCGCCAACGAACTCGGGGTCTCGTTCCAGCAGACCTCCGGGCCTGCTCTGCAAATCAAAGGCGAGCTGACCGCGATCCTGACCAACCTTCGCGAGAAGCAGCTCCTGTTCATCGACGAAGTCCACCGGCTGCAAATTGCGCTCGAAGAGATCCTTTATTCCGCGCTCGAAGACTACAAACTCGACATTCTGATCGGACAAGGTCCGGCCGCCCGCACCCACACCATGGACGTGAAGCCGTTCACCTTCGTCGGCGCCACTACGCGTGCCGGACTGCTCTCCGCGCCGTTGCGCTCACGTTTCGGAATCGTCCTGCGGCTCGATTTCTATACCCACGAAGATTTGCGGATTATCGTGGAGCGCTCAGCGGAAATTCTCGGGGTGCAAATCGATCGCGAAGGCGCGCTTGAAATCGCCAGCCGCTCACGTGGAACGCCGCGCATCGCCAATCGACTCTTGCGCCGAGTGCGCGATTATGCGCAAGTCCGCAGCGCCGGCCGCATCGACCTTCCCACCGCTCAAGCCGCGCTGCGAATGCTCGAAGTGGATCAGTACGGCTTCGATGAAGTCGACCGCCGCCTGCTGCTGGCAATCATCGAGAAATATCAAGGCGGCCCCGTCGGCGTAAACACGCTCGCGGCTGCCCTCGCCGAAGAACCCGACGCCATCGAAGAAATCTACGAGCCGTTCCTGATTCAGATCGGTTTTCTAAATCGCACTCCCCGCGGCCGAGTCGCAACCCAGCTCGCCTATGATCATTTCGGCATCACGCCAACTCGAAGGCAGAGTTCGTTGTTTTAGCCATTTTGCCTAAGAAAATTCCAGCCCTGTCATCCCCGATCTGCACTCCACAGGAGGGCGGGCGCAGGGATGCAGGCCTAAACTCCTGCTCCACCCGAAGGCCAGGGAAAGCTAGTGCGCCCGGATAATGTCGCTGAGTGCGTCTTTTTTCGCTTCCTCCCGCTCCAGATGCGGATACTTTTCTCCCCCGTGGTAATCGAGCAAAAACGTCCGGAAATAGTCGGTATTCTCGATCAGCAACTGCAACGGCTGCGAACTGTTCTTGCCCTCATACAGCGCGTCGCGAAAAACCTGCGGCGTGAACCGGCGGCCATTGACGGCGATGATCTTCATTCCCGGTCCAATTCCTGCGCGCGCTGCGTCCATGCCTTCAATCGTGTCCTGGATTCTGCCATCTTCGTTGATCAGCAGCCCCACTGAAAACGATGCATCTATCGTGCGGTGATCGTCTTCCCAGGCACGCATAATTTCGGAGCGGTTCTCGTCATATACCAGCTTCCAACCTGTGTTCTCGATGCCTCCCAACGGCGCGGCCGGCCCGTGGTTGGTCAGACGCAAGTTCCAGAACCCGCGCCAGTCGTAAGGAGCGATCTGGTTCAACGCATTCACGATGTCATCGAACGTGTACGTCTTGACCATGGGAGGGGTACTCGGCGCGCCGTGAAAGAGCTTGCAGAAGTCGTCAATCGACTTCTTTCCTCCGGTCTGCTGGCGAATGATGCTATCGACCCAAAGCCAGTCGAGTTCGCCCTCGTCGTAATAATCGACACTACGCCGCCAGGAGTCCCATTCCTTCGGCGAGTAGTAAAGCAGTGCCGCGGCATCGGCCGTGTCCTGCAAATTGCGCCAACTCCGTCCCGGGCGATGGTCCATGAACGCCGCCACTCGCGCCAAATTCGCGCGATACTGTTCCGGACTCCATAGACCACTTCGCGCCGTAAGCACGTCGCCCAAATACTCAGTCAATCCCTCGTACACCCAGAGCAAATCATCTTGCATGGTTTGCTGATAATCCGAGGTGGTCAAGTCGGCGGGGCGCCGGTATTTGCCATTCCAGGAATGAACATATTCATGCGGCAACAGGCCGGCTTCCAGTACCCGCATTTCAGGATCAATCAGCGTGCGCTCCTGCACCCGGCTATCATCCGATTCGTGGTGCTCCAGACCGAAATGAGCCACGTGATCGCTCAGGCTGAAGAGAAAGTGATAGTCGCGATAATGCGTGGCCCCGAATAGCGTAACCGCCTGCTTCACCAGATTGCTGTATTCGTCCCAGACTGCCGGTGGTGCGTCGAGCGCTACTGTGCTGTCGGCGGCGATGTCCATCTCTACCGGCGGCGTTTGCCCTTGATTGAGCGGAACAACTTTCAGGTATTCGCCGCTAATCACCGGCGAATCCACCAGCGCGCAAAGCGAAACCGGTTGGAAGTGAATCTCGCCTCCTTCTTGTGAGGCGATGGGCAATGCCGTGCCGAACTTCCACCCTGCGGGCAGCCGCAACGAGGCGGAAAACATAATCTGGTCCGCGGTCCATCCCTGCGGATAAAGCAATTCCTGGTTCCAGCTGATTACCGTCATTTTTTGCGTAGCTGAAGCACCGGCAGAGAAAAGGCTCTGGCTCGATTCATCCGGGGAAAGATAATTCAGAGTTGCATGCACTTCCTGCACGCCCGCCGGAACTTCAACGTGGAATGTCCAATCATCTGCGAGATCGCGCCGCCACTTGAGAATTTGTCCGTTTCCAGTGAACTTCAGCCCGGCAAGATCGATCGCCGGGCCGCTGGGCGCGTGTTCACCGGGAATCCATTTGGGATAGTAGAGAGTTAATGTTCCCGGAGTCGCCGGGATTGTGAGCTGGGCGTGAAAAATTTTTCGCGGTGCATCGGTGGCATCGACAACCAGGTTGATTTCCGGCGCTGGGCCGGCTGCGAGCAGAGTAAGTGGAAATGTGAAAGCGGTAAGAATGAAAGTGAAGATCAGTACGAGGGGGGAAGTCCTCACTGGTTTCTCCTTTGTTCGAGTTTGAAACAAAACGTTGACTATAACACTTGCTCGAATGGTTCCGTCAGGTGCGGAACCCTTTCAAGAAACGTTTTAATAGCTGAACTCGCAAATCGTTCTTCTCGCAATTTCATTGATATGATCGTTGCGTGAGTACTCAGCGCGGCACTTTCATCACCTTCGAAGGGCTGGATGGGTGCGGAAAGAGCACGCAACTCGAACGCCTCGCCGCAAAACTGCGGGCGCAGGGACTCCCGGTGGTGGTGACGCGGGAACCCGGCGGAACTGACACCGGCGAAAAAATCCGCCAATTGCTTCTGGATACACGCACGTCGAGTCTCGCGCCGATGGCCGAGCTTGCGCTCATGTTTGCGTCGAGGACGCAGCATATTGAAGAGATCATTCTTCCGGGTTTGCGATCCGATCAGATTGTGCTCTGTGACCGGTTTACCGATTCGAGTGAAGCCTATCAAGGTGGAGGGCGGCAACTCGGAAGCAAGCCTGTGCTTGAGTTGCATCGCGTGCTCTGCGGTGATTTGAAACCTGATCTCACCATCCTGATGGATTCTGACGTTGACGCCAGCGTCGATCGCGCCCGCCGTCGCAACGCACAACGAAACTTGAAGACTCACGATGAAAATCGCTTCGAGCGTGAGAACCGCGAATTCTTCACCCGTGTACATGACGCATATTTGCACATCGCGAAGCGCGAGCCGGAAAGAGTCGTCGTGGTCGATGCGCGCGGCACGCCCGACCAGACTCATTCCAGAATTATGGCAGTCGTTTCTGACCGGCTTGGCCTGCCGGCTTCCACGAAAAAGGCGCACAATGTCCGTTAATCGCCGAACATTTCTCAGCAATGCTGCTCGAACCGCCGCCGGAGTGAAATTGCTGCCCGAGATTTTCTCCTCAGCGCAAGAAACAAATGCGCACTCTCCCGTTTCCGGCGAAAAGCCTTATGGGTCGGGCTACTTCGGAAGCTGGATCGAAGATGAATTCGGCCTGCCTACATTCCATTACACCTGCGATCAGGTTCACGATCCAAAAGCTAAAACAGAAGTAAATCCCGGCATACTCGCGCCGACGGAACACATTCATCAGGTCGGGAACGACCGCATCGTCGCGATTGCATCGAACTACGGTCACGTTCGCGTGCGCCAGGATGAAGGTGCCCCGAAATTTCTGAATGATCACGCACCTGAACGAGGCACATACGCCGGTGGGTTCGGATACCTGACTGACGGGAAATCCGTGCTGAGCACGTACAATCTGGGAAACACAAAGATCGAAAATTTCGATCGCATTTTCGGCGTTGGATATTTTCGAAAGAAGGCGAGTAAAGAAAATTACGCGGTCGATCAGGTAATCTTTGCCCCTTTCGGCGATGATCCGGTCCTGATTTCTCAGATCACGATTACAAATCACGGGAATGCCGAGGCACAACTCCGCTGGATTGAATACTGGGGCTGCCAGCAGTATCAGTTCTCATTCCGCTCGTTTATGGAGTCGTTCGCCGGGAAAAGCATGCACGAATTGCGGCGCCAGTTTGCGACGCGCTTCGAACACAGCTTTCGCAAAACCAGCGACGGCTCGGGACTGATCGAGAGCAAGCAGTTTACGGGGCGCGATCCAGCAGAAGAGAACACGTTTGCGAGATTGACTGCCAGCCTCGAACAAAATCCAAATCCCTTCCTTACGCCGCCGGACAAAAACGCGCCCAGACTGGCGAGCTTTGACGATCTGAATCCGCCGCGGACGTTTCTGGTTTCTCTCGACGGGCCGGCAGATGGAATGACCACGAACCGCAAGGCATTCTTTGGCGAGGCGGTTTTGAACCTGGGGCCGGGCGGCGTGGATTATCCGAGCGGATTGAATCGAGAACTGGACGGAGACCTAAGCCAGACCGGCCCGGAAAGCGCGCTGCTGCTCGAACGCAAGTTCCCACTCAAACCCGGTGAAAGCCGAACGCTGACTTTCATGTACGGCTACCTGCCAAGCGGACTTGAGCTGGATTCGCTTGCAACGAAATATCGCAAGGCGATACAAACCGCTTTCCGCGATTCGAGCGAGCAATGGAAAAAGAGTGGCCTGCGATTTAGTACGGAAAACGAACCTTGGGTCGAGCGGGAGGTCACGTGGAACCATTACTACCTGCGTAGCGGTTTCACATACGACGATTTCTTCCATCATCACATCATTTCGCAGGCAGCTATCTATCAGTACGTAATGGGATTTCAGGGCGCGGCGCGCGATCCCCTTCAGCACGTGCTGCCGTTTATTTTCAGCGATCCGCAACTCGTGAGAGAAATTCTGCAGTACACGTTGAAGGAAGTTCGCGCCGATGGCTCGATTCCCTACGGCATCGTCGGACACGGCATGATCATGCCGGTGACCTCCGATAATTCGAGCGATCTTCCTTTGTGGCTTTTGTGGGTGGCCAGTGAATATATATTGGCAACGCGTGATGTTCCGTTTTTAGATTCAGAAATCGTCACTATTTACGGCGTTCGCGCCGAACCGCAGACCGTGCGCGAGTTGCTCACGCGCTGTTATCGTCATCTCGTCAATGACGTGAAGACCGGCCAGCACGGGCTCATGCGGATGCTCTACGACGACTGGAACGACGCGCTGGTGAATGCCTGGGCAACTCCCGCCGACACGAAGGAAGTTGTCGAGAAAGGCGAGAGCGTGCTGAATTCTGCCATGGCGTCGTATGTCTTCGATTACTACGCGCGGATGTTGACCTATGCCGGAGATGACGGAGCTATCTCGCAGCCCATCCGGCAGAAAGCCGAAGAGCACCGCAGTGCCGTGCAGCAGCAGTGGACCGGGAAATGGTTTCGCCGCGCATGGCTCGGCCCGAATTTGGGCTGGCTGGGCGAGAAAGGTTTGTGGCTTGAGCCACAGCCGTGGGCGATCATCGGCAGCGCCGCAAGCGAGGATCAAACGCTCACGTTGGTGCAGTCAATGGATGAGCAACTGCGCCGGCCTTCGCCCATCGGTGCGATGCAGATGAACAAGAGTCCTGATCAGGTGCAGCGCGGCCCATGGCACTCGGAGCCGGGAACCCAAGTCAATGGCGGCGTTTGGCCGTCATTGAATCAGACGCTCCTCTGGGCGCTGGCTCGCGTCAACGGCGAGATGGCGTGGGATGAGTGGAAAAAAAATTCTTTTGCACGGCACGCGGAAATCTATCCGCAGGTTTGGTACGGGACCTGGAGTGGCCCGGACGTTTTGAATTCGACCACAAGCGACAAGCCCGGCGAAACCACCGGCGGCAAGCCCTTCGGCTGGACGGATTTTCCCGTGCTTAACATGCATACCCACGCCTGTCCTCTGTATTCGCTGACAAAATTGATCGGACTCGAATTCACTGAAAATGGCTTGGTGCTCACGCCAAAAATACCGCTGCAAACGTTTCGTTTCGACTCTTCGCTCTTCGGATTTGAAAAAAGCGCGCGAGGTTACGAAGGCTGGTACAACCCATCGGTGCAAAATACCTGGAGCTTGCGGCTAATAATTTCTCCCGATGAGGCGAAACACTTGAGCAAAGTTGAAGTCAACGGAAGACGCGTCCGCGCGCGTATTGATCAGGGCACCATCGAATTGCGTGGCGAAGGAGGCGCCGGTACCGCAATGCGCTGGTCGATTACGCGCGGATAGAAAAAGTATATGCCTTTCTCTGATTTTCACGGCAATTCGGAAATCGTGCGCCACATCCGCGAGATGCTGGCACGCGACCGCTTCCCGCACGCGGTAATTCTCGCCGGACCCGCAGGGTCGGGTAAGTACACGCTCGCCATGATGATTGCGCGCGCTATGAATTGCCTCGAGCGCCCAGTGACTGACGGCCTGCCGGATTTCTGCGGAAAGTGTTCGAACTGTGTTCGCATCGCGCAATCGGAAGACCTCGAATCACGTTGCGCTGAGGCAACCGAGGCCCGCGACACGCTCAAGGAGACTGAGAAAAAAGAAACTCGGCTATTCGTTCAAACCCATCCCGACGTTCTGATCATCCCTCCCGACCCGCCGCAGATGTTGATCAAAGTGGACCAGGTCCGGCGCGTGATCGACTCCATCTATTTCCGTCCCGCCGAAGGCCGCGAGCGCGTGTTTATCTTCACTAGTTCGGGGTTTATGAAAGAAGCCGCCAACTCGCTGCTTAAAATTTTAGAGGAACCACCGGAGTTCGCCACGATTTTTCTGCTGGCCGAAAATCCCGGTGAGCTGCTTCCAACCATTCGCTCCCGCTGCATGATCTTGCGTTTGCGCAATCTTAGTTTGCCGGAGATCGAAGCGTACTTGGCGAAACATCGTTCCGAATGGAAGCCGCAACAAAGAGCTCTCGTTGCGCGGCTTTCAGAAGGAGCAGTGGGCCGCGCGCAAAGCTTTGATCTCGAAAATTATTCGGCGGCGCGAGCAGACGCACTCACCATTCTTCGCACCGCATTGCGCGCTGGCGATCACAGCGAACTCTTCAAAATCACCGAGACGTATCGCGCGGGAGCCGAGGGAAGAGAAAAAATCGAGGCGTTATTGCGCTGCACTTATTCCTTGTTGCAAGACCTGCTCTTCTTGGAAGCGAAATCTCCCGCACTGGTGAGAAACACGGATGTTATGGGTGAACTGCAGAAATTAGCGGAGGCGGCAGATTTCGAGTGGCTCTCTTCCGCCGCCGGGCGCTTGGCTGAAGTGGAGCGCGGTCTCCGGCGGAATCTGTTGCGTTCACTCTCGCTCGACGCCTTTGAAGCCGCGCTGGAGAAGTCTGCTTAAATTCAGTTGTGCTCACAACCTGCAGATCAGCAGTTCGCGCTCGTAAATCATCTCGGGTGGAAGATGCGAATGAAGCAGAATAAACAACTCTTCATGTGAGATGACCTCGCGCTTCCACGCCACGCGGTCCACTTTCTGCAACTCATCAAACTTGTCGCGCGAAATATCGAGACCTCGCCAATCAATATCTTCGTAGAACGGCGTCCAGCCGATCGGGGTCTCTTTCGTCCGTGTGCGGCCATGCACGCGGTCGACCACCCATTTCAGAACGCGGAAGTTGTCGCGAAACCCCGGCCACAGAAATTCGCCCTTATCATCCTTGCGGAACCAGTTGACATGGAATATTCGCGGGGTCACGCTCAGCGACCGTTGCATCTTGATCCAATGGCGGAAATAGTCACCCATGTGATATCCGCAGAACGGAAGCATGGCCATCGGGTCGCGGCGCACTTTGCCGACTTCTCCGGCCGCAGCAGCCGTCATCTCCGAACCCATCGTTGCGCCAACGTAAACGCCGGAACTCCAGTTGAACGCCTGATAAACCAGGGGAATGGTATGCGCTCTTCGTCCGCCGAAAATAATCGCGCTGATAGGAACGCCGCTCGGATCTTCCCAGGCCGAGTCGATCGTCGGGCATTGTCTCGCAGGAGCCGTGAAGCGCGCATTCGGATGCGCCGCTTTTGCCCCAGTCTTCTTCGCGATTTCGGGTGTCCACAGATTGCCTTGCCAGTCTTCGCATTCGGCAGGAGGTTTCTCCGTCATGCCTTCCCACCACACGCCGCCATCTGGTGTGAGAGCGACGTTGGTGAAGATCGAATTCTTGGCCAGCGTGGCCATCGCATTCGGGTTGGTCTTGACCGACGTGCCCGGCGCCACGCCAAAAAATCCCGCTTCCGGATTGATTGCGCGCAAGCGGCCGTCAGCGTCTGGCGTGATCCACGCGATGTCATCACCGACCGTCCAGATCTTCCAACCCTTAAATTCGTCCGGTGGAACCATCATCGCGAAATTTGTTTTTCCGCACGCGCTCGGGAATGCGGCCGCCACGTAAGTCTTTTGCCCTTGCGGATCTTCCACGCCCAGGATCAGCATGTGCTCGGCCATCCAGCCTTCATCACGCGCCATTACCGAAGCGATGCGCAGCGCAAAGCACTTTTTTCCGAGCAGCGCGTTTCCGCCGTATCCCGAGCCGTAAGACCAGATTTCGCGCGATTCCGGGAAATGCACGATGTACTTTTCCGCATTGCACGGCCAGGGCACATCCTTCTGCCCAGGTTGGAGCGGCGCGCCCACGCTGTGCAGGCAGGCGACAACCCGCTTGTAATCTTTATCGATCTCTTTAAATACGCGGAGTCCGATCCGCGCCATGATGCGCATGCTGACCACAACGTAAGGCGAATCGGTCAGTTGCACGCCAATTTGCGACATGGGTGAGTCGATCGGGCCCATGCTGAAGGGCAGCACGTACATGGTGCGGCCATTCATGGAATTGCGAAAGAGACCACGCAGCTTGCGGCGCATCTCGTAGGGATTTTCCCAGTTGTTGGTCGGCCCGGCCGCATCTTTCGAGTGCGAACAAATAAATGTCCGTTCTTCCACACGGGCCACATCACTTTTATCTGAACGCGCCAAAAAACATCCCGGCCACAGATCCTGATTCAAGCCAATAAAAGTTCCGCTCGCGACCATCTCCTCGCACAGTTGGTCATACTCTTCCTGTGAACCGTCGACCCAATGTATGCGTTCAGGATGGGTGAGTTCAGCCATCTTCTCCACCCAGCGGAGCAGGTGTTCGTTCTTAGTGAGGGGAATGGCAGGGTTCGTTTGAGAAATAGTTGCCATATGAAAGAACTCCTAAAACCCGGACATCTTCCTGGCGAGTATGAAATCGAACCCTTAATGGTAACGCAGTGGCTGGCCATGCGCTTGAGGCAGCTTCACTTCAGTTCACGCCAATCGAGCAGAACTTTTCCGCAGTTGCCGGAGCGCATGGCTTCAAATCCCTTTTCGTAGTCGCGATACGAAAAATGGTGCGTGATCACCGGCGAAATATCGAGCCCGCACTCCAGCATGATGGTCATCTTGTACCAGGTTTCATACATCTCGCGGCCGTAAATGCCTTTGATGGTCAGCATGCTGAATATCACCTGGTTCCAGTCAATCGCCATTTCGGACGAAGGAATTC
>Ga0335079_10007332_pt1 | contig 12573 bp, 8 predicted proteins | sample Lox_Sample_33_FD_206719 | JGI IMG/M metagenome (GOLD analysis project Ga0335079, IMG submission 206719) | Soil microbial communities from Loxahatchee National Wildlife Refuge, Florida, United States - Lox_Sample_3.3 | ecosystem: Environmental > Terrestrial > Soil > Wetlands | place: USA: Florida... | reverse complement strand
ATCTTCGGCACTTTCTCGAGACGAACGACATCTTCGTTGTTGTCCGGCCGCTGAATATCAGCATAAATGCTGGCAGCCTCTGACGACGACAAGGATTCAAAGAGAACTCCCCGGATTCGGCATTCGCTTGCAAGAAGGTCGCCGTAGTCGCACATGAACGATCCACCGCGGTAATTTAAAAGCCAGTCCACTTCGCCGTGGTGCTGCAGCACCCAGAATGCGATGCCGTACGACTTCAGATGGTCGGTCTGCTTCAGGTCCATAGGAATCAGAAGCTTCGCCTGGGCAAAAAGAAGGGACGGAATGAAAAGTAGAAAGAAAATCAATCGAAGAAGTCTCACGGAAACGTCACTTCCTATCGGTTGGGTTGAGATTGCGGAGAGCGCACAGAATCAAGCCCGACGAACTCGACGTCGTTGATCCTGTGAAGATCAACCGTCGTCTTGCCGCTTGCATCCATTCCGTAAATTGTGCCAAACTTGGCTCCAACGATTACTTCATCGTGCTTGTAAGAGGAGCGGGCGTGTACCGTCTGGGAAAACGTGTCGTCAAATGCCTTGAGCAGGATAAGAAATTCGGCATCGGATTCGGCCAGGCTTTCCTTTGTAGCGCCGAGCAACGGACTCGACTCATCAATAGGATGAACCACCGTCCACGTCAGTGGGAAGAACGTCACCTGTGTGCGCTCGAGCGCAAGGGGATAAAAAACCCGCTTCATTTGTCCGTTCTGATGTTCGCGCCTTGCGAGAAGAACCTGTGCTTCTACTTCAATGAGTTGATTGTTTCGCTCGTTCGCAATCCGGAATTCAAATGCTGAACCACCGCGGTATGGAGCGACGATTGCATGCTTGCTGAAAATAATCCGGGCATGCGGTCGAGAAAACCTGCCGTAGAAGAGTCCGGCCGCCATTGCGAAATAGAGCCATCCCGACATCGATTCGAATGTTGCAATCGTGTTTGCAAGAAATCCGTCTGGACTGATCCTTCCATAGCCCACCGTCGTGAATGTCTGTGTACTAAAAAAGAACGCCTCAGAGAAGCGACTGACAAGGCCAACGCCGTTGGCCCCCAGAAGGTGTTCGAAGCCGGTGAGGACATAGAGAATCGCAAAGAGTCCGTTCACACCGACAAAGGACGCAACGAGGAGAAGATTGAATTTTAACCAGGAAGTGCTGATCAGTGTGTGATAAACACTGAGGGATTGGAAGAAGGGTAGCCCGCGCCGTTTGACATTAAACGACCCGTCCCGATTGATCATTCGTTGTGTCTGGTTCGAGACCTTCGTTCCGAGACCAAGATCACGGAATTCGTCAGGACTCATATTGATCGTTGGTCGGTTGTTAAAAATTGTTTTCATCGACTCCGCGTGAACCACCGTGGATGTGCAGTTTGCCGTCGCGAAGAGCCCGGGCGGCTCGACCGGCAGGTGGCGCCGTCATTAGTGTTTGGAAAAATTTTGGACCCTCAACTTGCATCGCCTCTCAGTTGACGAATTCGCTTCCGGGCCTGTTCCACGTACAGCGAATTCGGGAATTTGGCAAGAATAAACTCATATGCCCCAATGGCTTTTTCCTTGTCCTTAAGGACCGACTGATATGTTTCGGCGATCCTCAGCTCTGCCCGGTCTCTGAGGATGCTTTCCGGCATGTCAAAGACGACGTGTTGAAATGCGGTGAGAGCCTCGTTTGGCTGATTCAACAACAGATGCAGTTCACCCATTTTCATGGTTGCGTCGTCGACCAGAAGCGTCGCCGGATAGAGATGCACAACCTCTGTGAACCGGGCCAGGGCTTCTGAGTACTTTTTCTGTCGCTTGAGTAGGTCGGCCTTTGCGTACTCTGTCAGCGCGACCTCATTCATGGCTTTGTTTTCGAGGATAAAGTACTGCAACATGAGAGCGTCATTGGAGAGGTCGGAATTGAGGGTTGCGACAAGTGGCTTGAGTTCGGTGAGTGAAGAGTCGAACCTGCCCTCAAAATAATCCAGCTCCGCGATCCCAAATTGAGCTGATTGGCGATAAGCAGGGACTGTTACCATCAGAAGACTTTCGTATTCTCGCCGGGCAGAGGTGAGATTGTTCTGCGCGATGTAGACTTCAGCGGTTTTCAATGATGACTCGCTTGCGAGGTCGACGGACCGAGTCATGGACTTGACTTGGCCAAACGCTTCAAGGGCGCCATTGAAATCGAACAATCGGTCCATGCGAATAATGCCAATCCGGTAGAATGATTGCGCTGCCAACTCGGTACTTGGATAGTCCTTGATGACCGCTTCGTACAAATGGACGACGTTTTGAAGACTCTCCTCGCTTTCGGAGATCCTCGTCGGCTCAGAACCGCCTTGTAGTTGAGCATGGCCACTGGCTGGGACTGAAACAGAGTCGGCCTGTGCGCTCAAGTCTTCCATGGACCGAGCATACCCGAAGCGCGCCTGCGAGACAATCGCCGGACTGCGGGAGAGAACGACAATGTTTTGAAAGGCCTCAGACGCAACACCGTAACTTTTCTCTTGTGACGCACGCCGGGCGAAGTCCAGAAGCTCAGCTCCATCGGCATTACCCAAACGATCGATGACGCGGTATTCCTCGAACGCGGTCCGGTAGTCTTTTCCTTCCATTGCAAGCCAGGCATACAGTTCTCGAACTGTAATGTTGTCAGGCCCTTTGTTAACTTCTTCGCGTGTTACATCCGTTGCGGCTCGAAGTCCTGCCTCGCGAATCGTGAATGATGCGATTCTGCTTTCAACAAACGAAAGCTGTTGAGGGGAGGAGTGAAGAAGCTTAATGAATTCTGTCGACGCGGCCGTATATTGCTGGAGGAGCATGTACAGGCTGGCCAGCTCGTCGTCAAAAGCATCACGTTGGCCTGTTGCCGCTCTGCCGGCGAGATAGATGTTGACGGCCTGTTGGAAGAGCCGGTGTTCCAACATTTGGGATGCGACAACACGGTACAGTCCGATGTTTTTCGGGTCGATGCCAATGACACGATTCCAGACCGAGTCCGCTTTTTGTTCAGAGCCCGATTCGTAGTAGACGCCACCGAGTGAAGCGAGCAACACAACGTCGTTCCTGTGCAATGTCAACTGTTGTTCGACAAGGTTGATTGCTTTGTCGTATGATCGCAACTGCATATAGCCGTTCCGGAGTCCGTCGAAATAGAGATAGTTCGTCGGATCGCTGTGGTACAGACTTTCGTAAAGTGCGACTGCGCGCTCCCAATCCCCCGCTTGTTGAAAGGACTGAGCAAGCCTGAGCTTCGTCGGCGCATCAATGTCCTGTGATCGCACCGGAGAACAGAGAGCGGCAACGGTAAGAATCACGAATATTTCTCGTAGGTGGTGACGCATCAATTGTTCAAGGAAAAGCAAAACGAATATACCAAATTAAAGAGACCTGTCCAACGAATGATGAGAAACGTGATTTCGCAGAGCATAAGCAGGTTTCTTGACATGCCTTGCGAATTTACTTACCTTGCTTTCAGTTGAGAGGCTGATGCATGAAGAATGTTGCCATTTTGGGGTCGACGGGCTCGATCGGACGAAACAGCCTGGAAGTCATCAAAAACCTCCCTGAGCAGTTTCGCGTTACATACCTCACGGCGAATAAGAACATCGACCTCCTGCAGAAGCAAATTGCACAGGTTCATCCTCGGGGAGTCGTCGTCCTTGATCCCTGCAACGCTTCCGTTTTGAGAAAAGTTCTTGACGAAACGACAGAGGTTCATTCCGGTGAGGAAGGGTTGCTGGAAGTTGTCAGGCGCGCGGATGTTGATATCGTCATTAGCTCACTTGTCGGCTTCGCTGGTCTGGCACCGACCATTGAAGCAGTCAAGCACAGGAAAACTGTTGCGCTCGCCAATAAGGAAACCCTTGTCGTTGCGGGACAGCTCATTACATCGCTGGTCAAAGAATACAGGGTGCGACTTGTGCCGATTGACAGCGAGCACAGTGCTGTCATGCAGTGCCTTGTCGGCGAAGACCCCTCTCACGTCGCGAAGTTGATTCTTACTGCGTCGGGGGGTCCATTCCTGAATAGACCGGTCGAAGACTTTGATGCGATTACGGTGGAAGAGGCCTTGAACCACCCAAATTGGAGTATGGGCAAAAAGATAACGATTGATTCGGCGACGCTCATGAACAAAGGGTTGGAGGTCATCGAGGCACACTGGTTGTTTGATTTGCCTCCCGAACGGATCGAGGTGGTTATTCATCCTCAATCGATCATCCATTCTATGGTGGAATTCATCGACGGGTCTTTGAAAGCGCAAATGGGTCTGCCGGACATGAAAATACCTATCCAATACGCACTTACCTATCCGGCACGGTCCCCCATGAATGGCAGGAGGATTGATTTTGCAGAACTGAGTTCGATGACATTTTTCAAACCGGATCGAAAAAAGTTCCGGAGCCTGCAAATTGCCTACGATGTCCTTTCGCTTGGCGGAACGACACCTGCCGCAATGAATGCCGCGAATGAAGTTGCCGTTGATGCATTCCTTGACCGGAAGATCTCATTTAAGAGAATTCCAGAATTGATTGAGAAAGCTATCGTATCGCACAAGGGGGTCTCCTCGCCGGATTTAAAGGATATAGTTGAAACCGACGCCTCAACGCGGAAATACGTCCGCTCACTGATTTAACCTGAACACAATACTCGACAACACGATCAATGCAATTCCTCTCTGCCGTCTTCTATTTCGTCATTGCTATTGGAGTCCTGGTCTTCATCCACGAATTCGGCCATTTTGCAGCGGCCCGGCTCTTCGGGATTCGGGCGGATGTCTTTGCGTTGGGCATGGGGTACAGACTTTTCGGTTATAACAAAGTAAACGGTCTTTCAGTCGGAAAACTTCCAGATCAGATTGATCTCAAGGGACACACCGACTACAGGGTATCTGCGTTCCCGATTGGCGGTTATGTGAAAATTTCTGGAATGATCGATGAAAGTCTGGATACAGAATTCGTCAACACGGAACCGCAACCGTGGGAATTCAGGTCGAAGCCCATTTGGCAAAGAATGATCGTGCTTTCCGCCGGCGTGATTATGAATATTGTGCTGGCGGTTGCAATTTTCTGGGGGCTGATCTACTACAAGGGCAAAGTCGTTCACCCTGTGACGGAAATCGGCTATGTTGTGGAAAAGAGTCCGGCCCAGGCTGCAGGCCTGCAACTCGGGGATAAGATCCTGGCAGTGAACAACAGCCCTGTCGTCTACTGGGAAGATATTGATAACCTGATATTTGCTGAGAATTTTGGACAGAATATTACAATCAACATTTTGCGTGACGGAGTCATCCGGTCGATCCCCATCAAGGCCTCATCGATTCCCGACAATCCCGATGACTTTGGGCTTCTTCCTGCCGACCTCGTCCCAGTAGTAGCGGACGTCGAAAAAGGGAAGCCGGCGGATGGCATTGGACTGGTGCCGGGCGATACGATTCTCAGCGTGAACGGTGTCAAAGTCACCTATGCATCGCTGTCGATCATTGTTCGCCAAAATGCGTCGGAACAAATCATCCTGCAATGGAAACGGAATGAAAGACTCATGGAGGCAACGGTAGTGCCGACTGCAGAAGGGAGAATAGGCGTAGCGCTTTATCCGGCATACCTGGGACCTGTCGATCATATGCGGTACACATTCTTGGGAGCATTTCCAACGAGCATTAAAGACGTTGTGAAAACGAGCGGATTATTTCTTGGTAACCTCTGGCAAGTCGTTGTTGGGAAAGCGTCGTTTTCGAAATCATTCGGTGGACCCGTTAAAATTGCCCAGATGGCTAATCAAGCAGCGGAGGCGGGAGGAACAAGCTTCTTGACTTTCATGGCCCTCCTGAGCATTAGTCTTGCATTACTCAATATACTTCCTTTCCCGGCGCTGGACGGAGGACACCTGTTGTTTGTTACCTATGAAGGTATATTCAGAAGGGAGATACCGGTGAAGGTTAAGATTGCCCTTCAACAAACGGGCTTTTTCCTGTTGCTTGCTTTTATGGCGGTGGTTATCTATAATGACATCTCAAATCTTTGAAAAACAACGACTTGTGAGAATGGTCACGTATCAGATGCACGACCAATTGTATCTTGGGCTAGAAAACAAATTATCCTCAGGAGGATTCAAGATGAAACGGTTCATCGTGATACGCAAGTTAGGATTGCTCTTCGCAGCAATCGCGACGATTGGATTGTCCACGTCAAAGGCACAGACGATTACGCACGTTGACTTCGATCTCCCGTCCTTCAACTATGATGTCATCTATCTTGCGGATTTCATCGATGTGACGTCCAATAAACTCGCGCAAAACATACCTAATTTCAGTGGTACTATCCGTGCGAACGGAGTTGGACAGATTATGCTGGACGCAACAGCACTGGTTCAATTCAAAGGTGATCCAAGCCCTGAGGAACTTGTATTTGCAGAAACCGAGCCATTTACCATTAATTTTACGCGAACCCTTACGTCTTCTGACCTCGCCGCCGGGAGCGTGTCGGACATCAAAATCAAAGGTAGCCCGTATAGAGAGAACCAGTCTTTGCGTGATCGTATTCAGAACTATGCGAAGCAAATTCCGACCGCCCCGGTGGGCCAATATATACTCCGATTGGAAGCGTATTCGGTTACTTCGTCTGGTGACAAAGGTACGCTGCTTGGAAGTATCCAAAAAATCATTTCCGTGCGCAACGCCTCACCGGACGAAGTCCAGGTCAACCTGATCGATCCGCAACCGGGAGCCGTTGTTTCGACGACCTTGCCAACATTTTCCTGGACATCCCCCAATCCTGATGTGACGCTGTTTGTTTACGAAAAGCTGCCTATCTATCAAAGTCTTGAGGAAGCAATCACTGGTATTCCGTTCCTGAAACAAGAAGTCAACGGTCCGCAAACATTTACCTATCCGGCGAATGCGCCACGCCGGTTGGAACAGAACAAGTCGTATGTGTGGTTTGTCCAGGCGGCAGTGACAACAAATCGCCAGACCGTGCAGCGTCAGAGCGAGGTACGGCTTTTCAGAATTCAGCTTGATAACCGGGCAAATCAGGAAGTGTCAGATATTATGAACGGCTTTGGAGGTTCAGCGGCGGGCACGTTCTCTACCCTCGAAAGTATTGGATGGATTCCAACCGGTACCATTACTCTCGACGGCAAGCCGGTGACTCTGGATGATTTAAAAGCCCTGGTCGCCAAGCTGACGTCCCAGAATATTAAAGTCACAGTCCGCGTCGAATAGCGTGAGCGACGATCGAAATTATTTAGGAGACTCTGGAATGAAACGCAAAAGTGTATTCTTAATTCTGGTTGTGGCGAGCATCCTCATGCTCAGCCCGGCTTGGAGAACTCCACAGGACAAAGGCGATTTTCCGGCCACCGTCATAAAAGTGATCAGGAGTGTGGACAAGAAGAGCCCTACGACCGGTTGGCAAAAAGCTTTGCTTGCAGATCAACTGCACTCCGGCTATGAGCTCAGAACGGAACAGGGCTCTTTCGCGATGATCAAGTTCCCCGACGAAACCAAAATCATCGTGCGGCAAAATTCTGTCGTTTCGGTGAAGGCTCAAGTTCGGGGGAGGCAGGTTCTTGACCGAAGCATTTATATGGCGAGAGGTAACGTTGCGTTCGATGTGAAGAAACAGGCAACAGAACAGTTCCGGTTCTCGTCACCGATATCGGTAGCTTCGATTCGTGGAACCCAGGGAGGATATTCTTCCGGCGCTGACAGCGTCGACCAATTGATCATCAACGAAGGCCTGGCAACTCTCACAAATCTTCTCTCGCATCTTTCCCAGGACGTCTCAACCGGACAGATCGGGATTACCTACGGCGATGGACATATCGATGTTCATAACTCCACCCACGACCAGCAACAGCAGGGGGACATAGGGAATACAGGTCTTGGTGGCCAGGGTGGCAACGAGGGGCAGGGCGGCAAGGTCAAGCGTCAGATTCGCATCCCAGGTCAGGACAAAGACGGCCATACAAAAACGATTATCTTTGAATGGGAAGAATAGTCCGGCAATCATTGTTCGGACTAATCCTTGATTCCCTTTTGTACTTTTCCTACATTCCGGCGGCAAGAAAAAACACTTCTTGCCGCCGTTTTATTTCGGTTTGAAATCCACGCAATTCTAATCAATTGAACAGGTAGCGCTATGAAATGTACCCGCATCCCGAGTGTTCTCTTTTTGACCTTCGTGGGCAGTATGTACCTTGCGGCACAGCAGAGTGCTCCGAAAGTCCTGAAGGTGAATGTCCCGAATGCAGTCGCAGGGAAGTCTCAACCGATTAGTGTGGAACTGCAACAAAATACACAGGCACGGAAAGTAACATTGAGATATCGTTCGTTTGGCGAAACGTCTTTTAAGGGCATGGAGATGCTGCTCTCCGGCAATATCGCGACAGCGACGATTCCTGCCGATGCTATTCTCCCCCCCTATGTGGAATACTATTTCGAACTACAATTTGACGCAGGACCTGAAACGTATCCGGTTGCAAACCCGGAGGCCAATCCCTTGCAGTTTACCGTACAAGCCGCCAACCCTAAGGATGCCGAAGTACGGTTCCTTTCCCCCGAGCCGGGAGAGACGGTAGCTGTGGAAGATCTTGTTATCGCTGTCTCACTGTTCTACGCTTCAGATGCGGTGGACAGGAAAGCAACCACCCTGTTCCTTGATGGCGCAAATGTCACAGCTCAGGCGGTTTGGTCCGACGATGTGTTGCTTTACTCTCCCCAGAATTTCAATGTGCCGCTCAATCTTGGTGCACATTTTGTCCGTGTGGAGTTGAAGGATACGACGGGAAAACTCTATCACACGGTCGAAGAAAATTTCAATCTCTCCAGCGCTACTGCAATTGCAGAGCAGAAGGCGCGCCTGCAGACGGTGGGAAATGCGAACGTGGAATATCGCAACGAAGCGTTGAGTTCTGGCACGACAACATATCTTCGCGGGGATGCCAGAATTGACAACACCTACAAGTCCATTGGGTTTGGTGGAAGTCTGCACCTTGATAACCAGGAAAGAAGCACACTCCAGCCACAGGACAGATATCTTATTTATGGTCAGACGGATTTCCTCCGGCTTCAGTACGGCGATGCATTTCCTCAATTTCCCAGCCTCATCATGAGCGGAACGCGCGTTCGGGGAATCACGGGCAACCTTGCGCTCGGATTTTTCAATCTGGATGTCACGTACGGTCAGATGACCAGGAAAATTGAAGGCACCTACGATTCAACCTTTACCTATCCTTCCGTCTCAGCGGCAGGGGGACGGCCTTCGCAGACCCTCAAGGCGGGGAATGACTCAACATTCCAATTCTTCAATGGCGGCATATTCACGCGGAATATTGTTGCCGTGAGACCAAGCTTCGGAAGCGGAGAAAATTTCCAGCTGGGCTTTACGTACATGCACGCAATTGATGATACGAACTCCGTGCGATATGCCATCCAACCGCAAGAGAACGTCGTCGTGGGCACGGACCTGACGCTCGCGTTTGACGATCAACGGATAAAGCTGGAATCTCAGACTTCACTCTCTCTGGCCAATACAGATATTGCAGGAGGTAACTTCACGGACGCTCAACTTGATTCGCTGGCGACGAACGGAGGGGTCGACCTGAGAAAAGATCTTCCCGTTTCTGTCGGCACCGTTGAAAAGATTATCACGGTCAATCAGAACATCTTTCCGACCAATCCGATTCTCGACCAGAACAATAAGTTGACAACTATGCCGGGACTCTCGACAGAGGCAATTCTCTCGTTGAACTATTTCAACAACTTTTTGCGTACCCAGTTCTTTCGCAGAGGAGCCGCGTACCAATCCTTCGGAAACCCGTTCCTTCAAACAGACATTCAGGGATTTCAGGTGTCTGATTATCTTCGATTGTTTAGTAACAGAGTATTCCTGAGTCTTTCGTACGAAGGAAAAAGCGATAACACGGCGTTCACCAAAGCAGGGACAACCAGCTACTCCAATCTCAATACATCGCTCACGATGAATCTTGCAGCGAACATCCCGTCGCTCCAGATTGGATATGGGGTCTTCGGCAGAAACAATGGTCAGCTAATCTATCAAAATGTTGCGACACCGGATTCGGTCACAAAGACCGCCGATGAGGCGACTAATCGGATCTATTTTGGCGCCAACTATGATTTTACGGCTGGAATCCGTCACACGCTGACGGCGAGCATCAGCATTGCCGACAAGAAAGACAACACGTTTTACAGACAAAACCAATCGAACAGTTTCCTCCAGCTGGCTTGGAATGGGCAGTTCGCAATTCCGCTTCAAACGAATGTCAGCGTGCTCTACAGCGGCAACAGTAACGACCAACAACTGTTCAAGCCCGACACCACATTCTCAGGAAGACTTGGTCCCGACAGCGCACTCATTACCACCAAGTTCAACTACACCGTGGTTACGGTCGGCGGGAGATACAATATGTTGGGAGATAATTTGAGACTCGCCGCTTCCATCAGCCCTCAGTTTGGGGCGTTTGACAGGGTGACGTATACTGTTTCCGCGGATTATACAATGGATCGGCACAATCTTGCATTCCAAATGAACTACTACCAGAACAGCGGCATGACCGACGACACGATCTTCAGCCTGATATACAGGTTCATGTTCTAAACTGGACCCAGCATGGCATCCTACGACTTCAAGAAGAAAACTCTTCCGTCTCTCATTCGGATTGCTATAGGTTTGGGGATCGGCGCGGTCGTCATCGTCCTCACGCAAGGGATCTTCTTTGATAAGATTGGCCTCCTCCAGAGTATCGACCAGCTTACCGTCGATCTGCGCTATCAGAATCGATACCAGCAGTCGCAGCCACGAGACCTCAAGGACAACGGCAATGTCGTCATTGTCAGCATATCTGATGACGATCTCAAGGCGATGCCAAGAGCTTTTCCCTTCCCTCGCAGCTATTACGCGCACCTCATCGAAAATCTCAATGCCGCCGGCGCAGCGGTAATCGGACTCGATATAACGTTTGAAGGTCCGCGTGAAGGGGATACCGCTCTGGCGGAAGTACTGCAGAAATACAATAATGTTGTTCTTGCCACAACAGTGCAGACAGGCGGGTCAAGCGAGTACGTTAACGTGCGATCCTTGAAGGAAAACTACGGTAACGTATTTTTTGAGACAAACCGGAGGCAGATCGGTCTCACGAATGTTATCTGGGATCGGGACCAGGTCGTCAGGCGGTACATGCCCATGATGACGGCCGCTGACAATCTTATTCCGACGCTGGCATTTGCATGCCTCGACCGCTATGTTGGAAACCCCCCGTTGACCAGAGTCAAGGATGCTGATCAGGGATTTGTACTCGGAAGTCAGGCAAATCCCAAATGGGATCGCTTGATTCCCAAGTATGACGCGACGAGTTTCATGCTCAACTACTACGGTCCGTCCAAGTATGAGAACGGTTTTCGATACATTCCGTTCTCACAAGTCATCGATGATTCGACGTTTAAAACAAAAGACGAACTTGACTATGATACCGACATCAATGCCTTTGACGAAGGAACCAAGAGTCTGATCAAGAACAAGATTGTTCTTGTCGGTTCGGTCATGGCGTTTGAACGCGACTATCACAACGTGCCAATTCCCACGATCGAGGGTGGGAAGAAGAACTACGCGATGAACGGTGTGGAAATCCATGCGACGGCAATCCAGAATGTCTTGGATGGGAATTTTATCACCGTGCTCGATCCCAACCTGGAAATGTTGCTCATCCTTGTACTTTCACTCGTGACATTCTACAGTCTTTGGAAGTTCAGACAAATCAAGATCCGTCAGGTCTGGATTCTGGAAATCGTCTCTTTTGTTATCGTACTCCTGCTCATCTTGGGTATCTTTGAGTTTGCGATAGTTCTCTTTACGGGCTCAAGTGTGCTCATGAATATCGTGAACCCCAGCCTCGCCGTTGTTCTTGCGTACTTTGGAACGGCGGTTTACCAGTACCTCACCGAACGTGAACAAAAAGCAATGATCAAGGGAGTCTTCGGTCACTATTTGAATCCAGCGGTCGTCAACATCCTGGTCAACGAACCTGAAAAAGCTAAGCTTGGAGGGGACAGGCGCGAGCTCACGGTATTCTTCTCAGATATCGCCAGTTTCACGACAATCTCGGAACACTACCACAAGAACCCCGAAGGGCTGGTCGAGCTCTTGAATGAGTACCTCGACGAAATGACGTCCATTGTCCTGAAGTATGACGGCACACTCGACAAGTACGAGGGCGACGCGTTGATGGCGTTCTGGGGTGCCCCGCTTGCGCAAAAAGATCATGCGCTTCGCACATGCTATGCAGCACTGGATATGCAAAAACGGCTAGCCGAATTGCGGCCAAAATGGAAAAAGGAAGGTAAACCGGAACTTGCCGCCCGCTGCGGAGTCAACACGGGCATCGTGATTGTCGGCAATATGGGTGGCAAGGATCGGTTTGACTACACCGTCATTGGTGACAGCGTCAACCTCGCTTCGCGCCTGGAGGGAGCAAACAAGCAATATCAGTCGCAGATCATGATTAGCGATTTTACGTTCAGTCATGTCCAGGGGAAAGTAACGACTCGTGAATTG
>Ga0335079_10007330_pt1 | contig 12574 bp, 10 predicted proteins | sample Lox_Sample_33_FD_206719 | JGI IMG/M metagenome (GOLD analysis project Ga0335079, IMG submission 206719) | Soil microbial communities from Loxahatchee National Wildlife Refuge, Florida, United States - Lox_Sample_3.3 | ecosystem: Environmental > Terrestrial > Soil > Wetlands | place: USA... | reverse complement strand
AACGGGTAGCATCACATTCCAAACATCGCTTTTTCCGAATCTGCTCGCGACCGTGCCTTTGAATGCAAGCGGTGTGGCTTCGTACACGACATCTTCGCTGCCAGCGGGAACTACCTTCGTTCAAGCCATTTATCAGCCCACAGGCGGCTTTCTTGGTTCCTCCTCGGAAAACCTTCCTTTGCAAGTCACCGCCGCTCCCGTTGCCACCGTCGAAGTTTTAAGGAACCTGAGTAGCATCACCACGCTTCAGGTTTTGAACGTAACTATTACAGTGAATGGCAGCGCCGGAAATCCAATCCCGACCGGTTCAGTGACGCTCAGCAGCGGGAGTTATTCATCCTCCCCCACAATTCTTAGTAACGGGAGCGCAACGTTTATTGTGCCGGCGGGGTCGCTCGCGTTAGGAAACGATACACTCACGGGTCAATACTCAGGAGATTCGGTGTATGGCGCCGCCACGGGGACGGCCCCGGTCGCGGTCACGAACCCGTTCTCGATTTCGGGCATCGCCGCCGCTATTTCCCCCGGTGCAACCTCTGGAAATCAATCGACGATAATAGTAACTCCAGCAGGAGGGTTCACCGGGACCGTGGTTTTAGCCGCTGCGATCACGTCCAGCCCTGCCGGTGCGATTAATTTGCCTGCGTTGAGCTTCGGCAGCACTGGAAACGTGAGCATCACAACTCCCGCCGTAGCTATGGCTACGCTTACCATCACGACGGTTGCGCCTGTTGCTTGCAATCAGGCCGTCGATCTAGGCCCCAAGGTTCGATGGGTGTTCCCAGCCAGCGTTGCTCTTGCTTGCATTTTGCTCTTTGCAACATCTAGACGTGGCGCCTGGCGCCGCCGGATGGCGACATTGGTTCTGCTCGCGGGATTGTCCATCGGCACGACGGGCTGTGGCGGCGGAAGCGGAACTTGTACCAGTCAACCGTCGGGGACCACTCCGGGAAACTACATCATAACCGTGACGGGCACCTCGGGTTCAATAACAGTGAATGGAACTATCGGATTAACTGTGGAATAGCAGCGGGAGCAGGGAAGCAATCGAAGGGTTGTGGGGGCAGTAGATCGGTCTGCGAGTTGCGCGTTTACCCCTCAAGTGTTGGGCCGTCGAAGCCCCTCCTGCATCTTAGAGGTGAAGTTCTTCAGTATCTTGAAAGGAGGATCTCTGAGTAGTAAAGTCGGGGCAATGCACCTTCGCCGCGCACTCGCCGCATTCACTGCGGTTCTATGCTGTCTTAGTGCGGCCATGGCGCAAATGATTGTTCTCAAGCGAGACGGAGACAAGACGGTCTCGTGCATGCATAGCGGCCTATGGAGCGGCCTGAACGATTGTGGCGTCCGCTCCGATTGGTACGCCTATGTTTTTGTGGGTTCGATATCTTTGATCACATCCGTCGAAAAGGATGAAAAGGAGCTTCAAATCATCCCGGAGGAAGTTTTCCATGGAAAGCCGGCGACACCCCTGACTGTATTGACGTCGCAGGCTTGGTGTTTGCCGAAGTTGGCAACTGGTGATCGTTGGCTTTTTTTTCTTCGCAACGAGGAAAGCAAGCCCATCGTTCTTGATTACTACGGAAATGACAGTCTACCCGTTGCTTATGCCCAGGAGAAGATCGAGACTCTCCGCCGCCTTGAGAATATCGGAGATTTCGGGATCCTCCGCGGTCAAGTAAGGGCGGGCGAGCCGTTTGAGGGAAAGGCTGTCCCCAACGCGCGCGTCATTGCGCAGGGTGAAACGGACAAACTTCAGTTCATGGCATATTCAGATGCTGACGGGCACTACGAGTTCCAACCGCTTCCCCCGGGGATTTACAAAATCACTGTGGATAATGCCGGATCTCGTCCGCCCGACGACACAGACATTCGAATAAGTCGCGGTGGTTGCTGGGACATGACGCTTTCAAGATCCCCGCACGCAGAGATCAGCGGGCATGTGCATTTTTCCGATGGGACGTCCGCACCAAATGTGGCCGTCATTTTCATTAGGGCAAACGGCTCGGGGTACAATACGTCCCACACTGATGCACATGGAGATTTCACTTTCGGCTCTCTAGACCCTGGAGAATATGTAGTCGGAATAAATCTGCCCGGGGCCCCAGCTTGGAAGTACGAAAGTTGCGGGGGCCCGTGCGAGGTCCCGCCTGCCTCCTTATATTTCAACGGGGCAGTCGAGCGTTCAGGCGCGCTCGTTATTAAGCTGGAAACCGACGAGAAGCGCCAAGACATCGACTTCGTCATTCCGAAGCAGTAGCTGCGATTGATCGCTAGCGCTTGGCACCAAGACCGAGTAACTCACCAATCTACAGTCTTGCCAGATTTTCCGAGTTGGGCTTCATCCGCGCGAAAGCGATGTACAAAATTTGCGCAGTCGCGACTATTTGTGGGTGGCGACGGCTAGATCGGCCTTCGAGGCGGCCTCATCTTTTACCGGCGTTACTTTATCGGGATCGATGCGCACCATCAGGTAGCGAAGCCGGCCATTTACTTTCGTGAACCAATGTCCCACTCCGGCGGGAATGATGACGACATCGCCGGGCTGTAGCTCGTGCGTTTCGCCGTTGCGAATGCTGGCGCCGTTGCCGCCGGGCCCATTCAGGAGGCGGACGTTTTCGTTGGTCGCGGGTCTTGCTTGCCAGCCGACAATATCGGGCCCGGTGACGAGCGTGCCCGTTCCTTCCAGGATGTAGTAAACCTCGCTGACCAGATCGTGCTCGGCCACGGCTGAGCCTTCCGCCTGCACGCCATCGCGGTAAACCACGCCGAGAGCAACATGAGATTTGCCGATATCAACTGCGCGCACTTGCTGATCGGAAACTGAATTCACGACTCGCGAAGGCGCTCGCTTCAGATAGGCGTCGATTTCTTCACGCGGGATGTATGTGGCGGAGCAGGCGTGGCAAGTCGGATTCATCGCGCTCTGCGGAAAAAGAAGCGCACCAAGGCTAATTAGCACAACCGCGCCAATTTTCATCTTCCAGCTCCTTTTGGCCAAACCACTCCCTGATCTTTTTTTGTGACCGGCGCGAGGCCTTTGAAAACGAATTTTTGCACGCGCTGGCCGCGGTAAGTTTCGGTTGTGAAAATGTTGCCCTGGGAATCAGTGGCGATGCTGTGCACGCCGTAAAATTCGCCGGGTTGCCGGCCGCCCTCGCCAAAACTGGTGAGCACGGCGAGGGAATCGCGGTCGAGGATATGTACGCGGCCGTTTTCTCCATCGGCGATGTAAATAAATTTCTGCTGCGGATCCGCGGAAAATGCAAGGTCCCACACGGAACCGGAGCCGAGCGTCGCAGTTTCGATAAAGGCTTCTTTCACAAATGTGCCGTCGGGCTTGAAGACTTGAATGCGATCATTGGCGCGGTCGCAAACGTAAAGCAGATCATCGTGCGACAACATGGCGCAGTGCACCGGATTGCGAAACTGCTGCGCGGGCGGTTGGCCGGGCTGGTAAGGCCCCAGGTCGCGATCGTCGGGGCGATTGCCATAAGCGCCCCAATGGCGCTTGTACTTGCCGGTGTCGGCGTCAAAGACAATCACGCGGTGGTTGCCATAACCATCGGCCACGTAAACTTCATTGCGCTTTGGATCGACAAAGATTTTTGCGGGAAGGCGCAGATTTTCCACGTCGTTGCTGCCCTTGCTGCTGGCGGGCTTGCCAATTTGCATCAGGAATTTTCCCGAGGAGGTGAACTTCAAAATCGAATTATCGCGAAAGGTGGGGACGGCGCTAGAGTCCGCTCCTTGAGGAGGGCCGGCTGGCTGCGTGCCGCGGCTGTTGCCGCCAATCCACACGTTGCCTTTGTAATCCACCGTAATGCCGTGATTCGATTCAGGCCAGTCATATCCCGGCCCCGGGCCGCCCCAGGAATTCACGAGGTTGCCGGCGGAATCAAATTCAAGAATTGGCGGCGCGGGCGCGCAGCACTGCGCGATTGGCGGATTCGTGGTGGCGTGGACTTCGCCGGGCTCGAGCGAGCCGGGACGATGAATGATCCATACGTGATCGCGTGAATCCACCGAAACACCGATTACGGATCCGAGGATCCAATGATTGGGCAGCGGCTTCGGCCATAGGGGATCGACTTCGAAGCGCGGCGCCATCGGCTGCGCGGCTTGTGCCTTGAGCAATCGGACGCTCGACACCGCGGGCGAAAATAAAAAAACCGCAGATAGCCCAACCAGGATGACGGCCGCAAGTATGGTTCGGCTCTTCATGCCGGTGGATTCTAGAACGATTCACCGGGATTGGGAATGTGCAATGGTCTCGCGCTGCCGTGAGGTCAACCTATTTATTGGCGGAGGATTATTCGTAACGCAGGGCGACCATTGGATCGACTCGCATGGCGCGGCGAGCGGGCACGTAAGCAGCAATCAAACCGACGGCGATCATGATTGCCGCAGCAATGACAATTGGAAGTGGGCCGGCGGGCGGCAGATCCGGGATCAGGCTTGCGGCGATGCGTTTTCCCCAGAACACAAGCGGGGCTCCGATGATGAGGCCAGCGCAGACCATCCACAGGGCGTCGCGAAGTACGATGTACACTACGTCAGTGCCTTCCGCACCCAGCGCTATGCGCACACCGATCTCGCGCGTTCGCTGCGCCACCGCGTATGCCAGCAGACCATAAAGTCCGACCGCCGCGAGCAGCGCGCCGAGCGCGCCGAACGCCGTAGAAAGCATTGCAATCAACCGCTGCGGAACGATGGACGAATCGATCTGCTCGTTCATCGTTAGGATGCGATCGATGGGAACATTGGTCATGACGGCGGACTCGGTTTGCCGAACGGCGGCGGCAATTCCGGCCGGATCAAATTTTGTGCGGACCGCCAACTGAGAACCACGATCGCCCTGTTGAAGCATGTCCACATAGATCGTGGCCGGCGCGGCTTGCTGGAGATCGTTGTATTTGGCGTCGCCAACGATGCCAATAACTTCAAATGTCTTTTCGCCTTTCGTCATGGTGACGTGGCTCAGCGTGATGTGCCGGCCGATAGGGTCTTCGCTTCCGAAGCAATCGCGAGCAGACGTCTGGTTAATGATTACAACTGGAGAGCCGGCCTGATCGCGTGCTGAAAAATCGCGACCGGCAAGAAGTGGCGTGCCGTACGTCTCGAAATATGCCGGAGCAACATAGTTAACGGAGGACTGGGTCCGATTTTCGGGATGGCCTTCCGCATATGCGAAGCTCGAAGCGCCCGGGCCTTCCATCGGACTCATGTCACTGAAGGCGGCAGAGTTTACGCCGGGAATGGCGTCGACCCGCGCGACCAGCTCTTGAGAGAGCTGCCAGTATTGCGCGGCGTTATAGCCGGTGTGTGCGAAATCGAGCGTGGCAATCAGCAGATTATTTCGCTCGAATCCCAGATTCAAATTCCGAAGATGCGCGAGATACCCCACAAACAGGCCCGCTGAACTCATCAGCGCGAGGGAGATCGCAACCTGCGAAGCGACGAGTCCCCTGCCGAACAGCCGCCGGGACTTGGATTCTCCGACGCGCGATGCCTGTTGCAGCGCGGACGCCGGTTCGGCTTGCGAGGCGCTGATTGCAGGCGTCGCTCCGCACAAGAGTCCCGTGAGTAGCGCGATCGCCAACGTGAACAACAGCACGCGTGCATCCGGGTTTGTGAGAACCTCAAAATGCAACGGCGCCCCCCTGATGGCCCTGCCTGATGCAAATATCCGGACCAGCGCGTGAGTCGCGATGTAGGCCACGAAGATGCCGACGGCGCATCCGACGAGCGACAGCAGCAGCGATTCGGTGAGCGTTTGGCGCAGCAATCGAGCGCGAGATGCTCCGAGGCAGGCGCGCGCGGCCATTTCGTGCCGGCGCGATGCTCCGCGAGCCAAGAGCAGCCCTGCTAAATTCGCGCACGCAAGAAGAAGCAGCAGCCCCACAGTTGCCATCAGTACCTTTAGCGGTGTCGAGAGCGTCTGGCGTACAGGTGTCACAACGCCATTCTCCGCCGGCTCAATTCGGATGGTCATTCCCTTTACGAATGGCCCGGCGTCGGGCGCGTTCACGATCGATTGGAATACCACCGCCATTTCCGCGCGCGCTTGTTTTATGGAAACACCCGGTTTCAATCGCGCTAAGAGTCCGAATCCCCATCCGGCAGAAGGGCCAAGCGTTTGAGCCAGCCAAACGTCTTGCTGCGCTTCGTTGCTGAGCCCGAAAAATCCGCGCTGCGCTGCGCCGATGATGGTGACCGGTGTCTCACCGACGATTATATTTTTGCCGATGATTCCCGGATCCAAATCGAATCGTGACTTCCAGAATGACCAGCTCACGACGGCTACCGGGGCGTGATAACCCATGTGTACGTCTTCGGGGCCGATCAAGCGACCTGTCGCGGGCTGCACCCCGAGCGCCTCAAAGAAATTTCCTCCTACGCTTCCGCCGAACACTGTCTGCGACTGCAGCTTATCGGCGCGGACATCGAAAAAATACAAAGAGCCGACGATCACGTCGGAGAAGACATGATTGCCGTCGCGGATGGCTTGATAGGCGTCCCACGAGAAGCCGTTGAATCCTGGTTCCGGCTCGCCGGGATAGTGGTGGAGGAGTTCGACGAGTTGGCCCGGATCGTGCACGGGAAGCGCGCGCATCATCACGCCATTCGCCATGGTGAAGATCGCGGTGTTGGCGCCGATGCCGAGCGCGAGGGTGAGTACGGCCACAGCGGTGAAGCCGGGGGACTTGCGCATGATGCGCAGGGCGAAGCGCAAGTCTTGAATTGCGGTTTCAAAAATCGCGTAAAGCCCGGGCGCGCGTGTCATAAGGCCGGTCTCCTTGCGGCGAGCGGCTTCGATTACGGTGAACATGAATTATCCCGCGGCGGAAGCGGGGAAGCAAACCTCGCGGCAGACATGATTCGATCGACCATCAACTGGATTAGAATCGGTCCGACATGTGGCGACAAGACCTCGATGCTCGCGGATTCGCAATTATACCGAGCGTAATCAGCCCCAAGGAGATTTCGCATTTCCTTGGCAAATTGGATTGGTATCCGCTCCGCAGGAGCCGCGCTGGAGTGCGCCACGCTCTTTCTGTTCCGCCTGTAGCATCCCTCGCACAGGATCCGAAGCTCTTGCGCATCGCTGAAATTGTCTTCGACGCGGGGGCAATGCCGTTTCGAGCCACGCTTTTTGAAAAGTCTGTGCGCGCCAATTGGCTCGTCGCGTGGCATCAGGACACTGCGTTACCTCTGCGGGAGAGGCACGAAGTGCCGGACTGGGGGCCATGGTCCGTCAAAGATGGGGTGAACTATGCGCATGCCCCTGGCACCGTGCTCAGCCACGTTGTTGCACTCCGCGTCCACCTGGATGATTCAGCGAAGGAAAATGGGTCGCTTCGTGTCTTACCAGGGACGCACTCTCATGGGGTGCTTACCGACGAACAGATCCGCGGACTTGCAGCGGAAGTGCCACCGGAAGAATGCTTAGTCCCGTGCGGAGGAATTTTGGTAATGAGACCATTACTTGTTCACTCTTCGTCCAAAGCGCGAAACAAGAATCCTCGCCGCGTTCTTCATATTGAGTATGCAACTTCGTTAGCAATCGCGGATGGCCTAGAGCTTGCGATTGCCTGAATTGTGGCGAACCTGCAGGTTTTTCCTACCAGCCCATTTGCTGACGCAGGGTGGTGATGTGCGCGACGTGGTGGCGGCCGTGCCACTCGTAAAGCGAAAGCACATCGTCGAGCGACATCTTGCCGTGTTCGGGATGGACGATCGAGCGCATGAAATCAATTTCGCGCATTTCGTGCATCAACATCACCAGGCGCTGGTGGAGGCCGTCAACAATCGCGAGAGAAACTTCCGCGGGCGCGGTGCGAGCGTCGAATAATTTCGCCCATGTGGCTTCGTCATAAGGCTTGACTGGCGGATCGGGCTCCGTGACGCCGAAGCGGAAGCGGATGTACATATTCATGTGGCTATCGGCCATGTGATGGACCACCTGGCGCACGGTCCAGCCACCCGGGCGATAGGGCGTGTCCAGTTGCTTGTCATTCAATCCGGCCACGGCGGCGCGGAGCTTTGCCGGCGTTTCGGCGAGGCTGGCGATCATGCGCTTGCGCTCCTCGGAATTCGGCGGGCCTTTCTTTTGGTATTTGCCGACGGGATAGCGCGGATCGGCTACGGGTTTTTCTTGTGTCGCATGCTCTGGCATTTTCATCTCCTGCTTCGGGATTTCGTAAAGCGGAAGTATAGCGGCGCGCGGAAACGAGCGTCAAACGCCATATTAGTTTTTCGACGCACAACTTAATTCGGAGCGGGGTGTAAAAGCACATTGGTAGAAACTGGTGACGCGATTCGTTTGACTTGTGAATATGGCTGCGATAAACATGCGGTCAGTGCCTCCGAAACGATTGCGAATTAGCATCGCCTGCCTGACCATCCTTTCGTTGCTCGCTTGGCCCGTGGTGACTATTGCTCAGCAACGCCCAAACGCCTCCGCTCAAGCGCCGGGTGGCGCGGCTGCGCATCCCAACCAGGAAGACCGATCATTCTCGGCGATATTGAGCATTGCGGAGAAGGCCGCCGCATCGGGGCATCTTGCCAATTTTGGCGGCGGCGAAGGGTTGCACACGAGCGATCTATACACTTGTGGACAGGGCACAAAGGAATTTCTGCCTGATGACGACCCCTATTTCGAAGTGACCGATCTTGCCGTGTGGATCAATCAGTTCTCGCCCGATTTCAAGAAGGAGGGGACCTCCGAGGTTGCAGCTCCCTACCTTAAGCGATTGACTCAATACGGAGAGGCTGAAACGCAGCGTGTAAATGATTACGTCCGATCCCACAAGCCGACACCCAGGGGTGATTATCCGAATTTCAAAGACAGGAATTGGGAGGATGATAACGAAGCGCTCCTCGGAAGTTTAGCGAGGGCGCTCAACACAGCATTACATCGCAAGAAATACGTGGTTGAAGGAGGTTGTGGGGCAGGCGAGATCTTCGTGTCGGTGAAGATTCCGGCGGGAAGCGTGGCCCTCCTGATCAATACGTTTCATTTTACCCTTTGTCAGGCGAGGGGACTGGATGCATGGAACGCCCAAGTTTGCTATGGGTGGAAGACGGTGGGAAAGGTGCCGATGCTGTTGTCCGGCGCATACCGGTACGTGTTGACTGCTGCGGATGGCCAGAAGAAAGTGGGCGACGTTCTCGTCAACAAGAATGCGGCAGGTGACACGGGTCACCCGTTCGTTTTGAACCTCAAATAGACCATGGCCTTGCCCCGGCAGCACAATTCAGCATCCGTTCGCGGCTTTCTATATGGGCTCCTTCTCCTGGTGTCACCTGTTGTGGTTAGTCTCGGCTTTAGCCCGCCATGGCCGCACAGCGCGGCCGCAATAACAGCCGGATGCCTCGGCCTGTATCTTTTGTTCGTCTTCCAATTCCGAGTTAGCGTCCCGGGGCAGCGGGCTGGGCAATTCATCACCATCATATTGGTTGTTGGGGCGTGCCTCAGCCTGGCAGGGTACCTGTTGCTCTTTGAACGATTCACCTTTGAACTTCCCACAACCGGCGAGCGAATTGTGGTGGGCTGCGGCTTTACTGATGAAGGCCGCCTGGTTGCCCAATCGTTGCTGATGAACACACAAGGTGAATGCCCGGGCCATTTCGAGGATCTCCTGGAAAAAAGCCAATATGACGCGCACCAAATCTGGAAGAAATCGTCGCTGGAGTTGGTGAGGCTTTCGCTTGCCGGTTTATGGGCAGGATTCTTCGCATGTCTAGGCGCGCTGGTGGGAAAACGGATACGCGTGCTTCAGGTAAGAGGAGTTGAGTCACCGGAACTTGCCGGAGTTTCCACGGGCGATGTGTTCATCAGCTACTCACACGAGGACCGCGACCGGGCTCAACTGCTCGTGACTGCATTCAAGAAGGACGGACTCAGTGTTTGGTGGGACGCAGACTTGCCGCCAGGCGGCGCATGGGATCGTTTACTCGAGCAGCGGCTTCAGACTGCCCATTCCGTGGTTGTGTTGTGGTCGAAAGTTTCGGTCACGAAGGCATGGGTGCGCGAAGAGGCTCTCGACGCACACCAGCGAAATGTCCTGATTCCCGTATTGCTTGACGATGTGCCTCCGCCGCTTGGGTTTCGGCATGTGCAAGCATTGAGTATGGTTGGGTGGACCTCCGATGCAGCGGACGCGCGCTACCAGCAATTGGTCAGCACACTCAAGCAGAGGCGAACGCAGGGAAATTCATGAAGGCTTGTGAGGCAGTCCTATTTGGTACGCAAGTTGCACGACCTCTGGATTGAGGCAACCGATCGGAGCCGCGCTTCGATTTGCCTCGCAATGTTACAATTGCGGCGCTTTTGCACCGGCGCGAGATGGTTGCATCGGAACGGTAGGCTGGCGAATCAAACGTGTGAGAGATTTCACACGGAGACTTGAATGCACAACGTCATCATTATCGGAAGCGGCTGCGCGGGATTGACGGCCGCCATTTACGCCGGGCGCGCCAACCTCAGCCCGCTCGTGCTCGATGGCTACGAGCCGGGCGGGCAACTTTCTATCACCACGCTCGTGGAAAATTTTCCGGGCTTTCCGGAAGGCATCCAAGGGCCGGAGCTGATTGAGCACATGCGCAAGCAGGCGCAGAAATTCGGTGCGGAATTCCGCTCGGGCGCAATCACCGATGTGGACTTGAGCAAGCGGCCGTTTCGCCTGACCGCTGGAAACGAAACCTATGAATGCCAGACGCTCATCATTGCTTCTGGTGCTTCGGCGCGCCTGCTTGGAATTGAATCCGAGCGCGCGCTGATCGGCCGCGGCGTCTCAACGTGCGCGACCTGCGACGGGTATTTCTTCCGCGGCAAGGAAATTATTGTTGTCGGCGGCGGAGACACCGCGATGGAGGAAGCTACATTTCTTTCGCGCTTCGCGAGCAAGATTACGCTTTTGCACCGTCGTAACGAGTTCCGCGCCTCAAAGATCATGTTGGAGCGCGCGCGCACCAATCCCAAAATTCAATTCATGACGCCCTATGTGATTGAGGAAGTCCATGGCGTCGAAAAAGGCGCGGCGGAAGCGGTGCGCGTCCGCAATATGGAAACCGGCGCAACCAGCGTGATCCAGGTCGAAGGAATTTTCGTCGCCATCGGACACGACCCGAACACGAAGCCCTTCGCGGGCAAACTGGAGATGGACGCGAACGGTTACCTCATCACGCATGATGGCCCGCGCACCAGCGTTGAAGGTGTTTTCGCCGCGGGCGACGTGCAGGACCACGTTTACAAGCAGGCCGTGACGGCTGCGGGATCGGGCTGCATGGCCGCGATTGAAGCGGAACGATTCCTCGAAAGTCACCACAACGCGTGAACGATCAATCCCCATGTAAATCCGGCCGGAGCAAGCGCCCTCGGAGTACCCCGCGATGATGAGGGCTGTGCTGCTCAAGCTCTCCAACAGCCCCGGCCTCGCGCGTTGGGTCACTTCACACAAGACAACTCGGCGGATGTCGCAAAAATTTGTGGCCGGCGAAGAATTGGATCAGGCCGTGGCCGCCGCGCGCGTATGCAACGCAGATGGACTCAAAGTCAGCCTCGATTTGCTTGGGGAAAGCGTCACTAACGCCGACCAAGCGCGCGCCGCGCGGGACAGCTATCTCCACATCTTTGACCGCATCGCCTCAGAAAAGCTTGACGCCAATGTTTCGATGAAGCTTACGCAGCTAGGGCTGGATATTGACGAGGCGCTTTGCCAGGAACTGGTTGAGAGCATCGTCGCGCACGCTTCCGGATATGGAAATTTTGTGCGCGTGGATATGGAAGGCTCGCCCTACACCGCGCGGACAATTGAACTCGTGAAGCGCGTCCGCGCGAAGACGCCGGCGATTGGCGTGGTTGTGCAATCGTATTTGCGGCGGACGGAATCCGATGTGCCCGGATTGCTTGCGGTGGGATGCCGCTTGCGCTTGTGCAAGGGCGCGTACAAAGAGCCGCCCGACATTGCTTTCCCCGCGAAATCGGATGTGGATGCGAATTACGTCCGCGTAATGAAAATGTTACTGCCGAGCGGGATTTATCACGGGATTGCGACTCACGATCCGCGGATGATTGCCGCTACCGAGCAATTCGCCTCCGAGCGTGGCATCGGCAAAAACGCATTCGAGTTTCAGATGCTTTACGGCATCCGCACGGATTTGCAGCGCGACCTGGTGAAGCGCGGCTACAACATGCGCGTTTACATTCCTTACGGCCGCGACTGGTTCCCTTATTTCATGCGCCGTCTAGCCGAGCGCCCCGCCAATATGTTTTTCTTCGTCAAGAACTTTTTCCGCGGCTGATAAACCTTCCTACTAAATTTATTTTGTAGAGGAAGCCATAACGATCACATTATCGAGGACCGGTCCCCAGCCGCTTAAGTTTGTAACACTGTCGGCGCTGTCGAATTCCAATGTGGTTGTGGCAGCCGCCGCAGTAAATGTCCAATGCTGAGTTTTCCAGCCCATACTTGCAGCGTTATGGCCTGTAACGGTGAAGGTGAAGTTCTGGGGCGCACCGGCGGCCGAAACCTTCAAAGTTTTCACCGCAGGGGCGCCGAATGGATTTCCG
>Ga0335079_10007326_pt1 | contig 12575 bp, 8 predicted proteins | sample Lox_Sample_33_FD_206719 | JGI IMG/M metagenome (GOLD analysis project Ga0335079, IMG submission 206719) | Soil microbial communities from Loxahatchee National Wildlife Refuge, Florida, United States - Lox_Sample_3.3 | ecosystem: Environmental > Terrestrial > Soil > Wetlands | place: USA: Florida... | reverse complement strand
TCCGCGGACAATGGTTGCGGCTCCGCTTTTTCATGCTTGCGCTGATCCGCGGACGCAGCTGTATCGTCATCTTCCTCGCTGTCGTCGTTCGTGGCTTGCACCACTTCCGTGGGAGCAACGCCTTCTTCCAGAATGGACTTGCCGTCCGCGTTGTAATAGTTTCCAACCGTCAGGATCAACGCAGAGCCGTCCTCGATCGGAATCAATTTCTGCTCAGAGGCCAGACCGAACGTCCGCTCTCCCACGACGTCGCCCCGGTGGTTAGCCTCGATGGCCGAGGCCAGCACTTCCGCCGCTCCGGAAGTTGTCCCGTCAACCAGGATGGAAACGGGCCCCTTCCAAACCACTTTCTTTGGATCAGCCGTAAGAACTTGAGTGGAGATCGTTTGCCCTCGCAGAGTTGCCAGCGTCCCGGAAGGAACAAAAAGCTGTGCAATGGCGATAGCTTCAGAGACCGGGCCGCGCCCGCAGTTGCGCACGTCCAGAATCACTTTGTGCACACCTTGCTTCTGCGCTTCCAGCAGCATGTTCTTAACCTGCTCCGCGCGCCCGGCGTTCAGCGTCTGCAGCCGGATCGCCAGAATATCGGGATCGGCCTTTTGGGTCAGCATCTTCTCGGGAGGAAGTTTTTCTCTGACGATTTCGATTTCATCCGGGTCCGTCTTCCCGCTTCGCACCACCCCAACTTTCACTGAACTTCCTGGCGTTCCATGCAAAAGGTTGAACGCTTGCCCTACGGACATTTCCCGCGTGGTGAAGCCTCCCACCTCTTCCAAAATGTCGCCGCTCTTGATTCCAGCCTTCTCCGCGGTACTGTCCGGAAGCACCGAAACCACGATGATATAGCCGTACCGCTTGCTCAGCGTCAGGCCTGTCTCTCCGCCTGCGTTGTCCGCAGTCTTTTCTTTGTATTCTGTGAACTCGCGCGGCGTTAGGTAGCTTGATTCCGGGTCCAGCGATTCGAGAAGACCGTGCAGCGCTCCAGCGGTCACCATGTGCATGTTCGGTTCGTCTACGTAGTCCTGCTGGATTTTCTGCAAGACTTCCGCGTACACCGTCAGCGATTTGTACGCCCGGTCATCCGGTGAGCGGCCCAATACATGGCCAATTCCTGCGTAGCAAAACACCGCTACGGAAACTACGATGATGCCAATGCGTGCCGCTCGGTTCATTCCCGTCCATCCTTTAGAGACATCGCAAAATTATATCACCGCATGGCTATAGGACGCCTCCGGAAACCGAAAGGAAGCCTCCTTAAGAAGCATCAAAATACCCGCACCCGTGTCTTAGCCACAGCTCGGCGTGTTTTTGTTGCATAAATACCACACCAGTCCTTTCGTAATTGCCAATCTATTGTCTAACTCTATGTAAACAATAGACAAAACCGCCTGTCTTTGGACACCAACATGCTATCCTGAAATGGGTTCTACCCTTATGTTTCAAACTACGATCCATGGGATCGTCGAGACCGAAGGCGTCGGCCTGCACACCGGCGTTTTCGGCCATCTCCGTCTCGTCCCTGCTCCAGCCGATACGGGAATCGTCTTCCGCCGCATTGATTTGGATAATTTCCCTATCGAGGCCAAAGGCCAGAACGTCGCGCGCGTCAGCTATGCCACCAGCCTGATGAAGCAGGGCGTTTTGCTCTCCACCACGGAGCATTTGCTCGCCGCCATCTATTCCTGCCGCATAGACAACATCTTCATTGAAATTGATTCCATTGAAGTTCCCATTCTCGACGGCTCTGCCGAGCCGTTTATGCAGATGCTCGAGCTGGCCGGCATTCGCCGCCTCCGCCGCAGGCGCCGCTACCTCAAGGTCCTTAAGCCATTGGAAGTCGTGGAAGGCGACCGCCGCATCGGAATCTATCCTGCCGGCGAATTTCGTGTCCGCTGTTACGTTGATTTTCCCCATCCCCTCGTCGGTCAGCAGGAAGTGGAAATGGTTGTCAACCCCGCCACCTTCCGCCATCTTCTGGCCCGGGCGCGCACCTTCTGTTTCGAACGCGACATCGAGCCGCTTCGCGCTATGGGCCTTATTCGCGGTGGCTCTCTCGAAAACGCCATCGTCCTCACCAATGACGGCGTTATGAACGGGTCTCTGCGGTTCCCCGATGAATTTGGCCGCCATAAAGCTCTCGATCTGATCGGCGATCTTGCCCTCGTAGGATTGCCGTTGCTCGCGCGCATCGAGGCTCACAAGGCCGGCCATGCTCTTCACACCCTTCTTGTCAGCCGCCTTCTTGCCGATCCTTCGCTCTGGGCTATTACGACGAAAGAGGAAACCGAGGCTCGCGCAAGAGAAGAAGCTGAGGTCTCTTTGCAGCTTCCCGCCGCGGATTGATTCTTCAACTTTGTATAACTTTTTCGCCGTTCTTTCTTGCGCAATGTTCTGCTGAAAAATCTACTGCAGCGCGGGGCTGTCGGCGTCGGCGGTATCCCCGGCCTTGTAGTGGATCACCGTAGTCTGATCCAGATAGAAATGCCGCACTCCCATCGCGGGGGAGATCGGATCAGCCGTGAGCGTGTACGTCAGGATCTTCCCGCTCGCGTCAGGTTCTCCCGGCGTGTATTGAAACCGGTAACCGTTCAGCACCGCGGAATCCGAAGCCATTTGTTCGCTCAGGGCGTTCAGATGGTCGCAGCTTGGGGACCCGGGCCCGAGTTTCGAAAGCGTAGAAGGGAAAACATATTCCTGGCACATGCTTTCGTACATGTACAAACCCGCCGAGTACTTTCGCATCGCACCGACTGCGGACGCCTCATTCGCCGCCATCCTTGCGCGAAGCAGGTTCGGAATCGCGATGGCCGCGATAATCAAAATGATCGGCAGGAGCGCCACGCCGAGATAGCCGAGCACCAGCCCCGCAATCGCCAAGCCCTGTCCCCCGAGGCGGCCCGCGCTTCGTTTGATTTCGGAAAGTGAGATGTGTCCAAGAACGATGGCTGGGATGGACGCAATCAATGGCAGGAACACAACCCCGACAATTCCGCAGATCAAGCTCAGCAGCGCCTTCGTGTCATTCGGCGCCGGAGCCATCGGCATCGGCCCACCGGCACCGTAGGGCGTGGAACTTTGCGTGACTGCGCCAACGGCGCCTCCGCACAGAGGACATACCCATACGTCGTCCCGAATCGGCTTCTGACAGTGAGGACAGGTCTTCACAGGCTCCTCCTGCTGGAACGGAACACCCGCGCCAAGCGCCGGGCCTTTTTCCCGAATCTAGACAAGAAATGCGATGACGTCCAGAGCACAAAAAGAGCAGGTTGCCGTAGGCGTCATTGTCAAACTTAGGAGGGCAGGGGAAAATAGCCAGACTATGTCGAATAAGGATGCAGCGATCGTTGTGCTGGCGGCCGGCAAGGGCACCCGGCTCAAGTCCGCTATTGCAAAGGTTCTCCACCGCGCGGGAGGACGCTCGCTGGTCGAGCATGTAGTTCGTTCGGCGGCACCGCTCGGCACCCGAAAAATCATCGTGATTATTGGCCACCAGGGAGAGCAGGTTGCCGCTGTGGTGCAACCGCTCGAGGCCGAAACGGTCCTGCAGCATCCGCAAAACGGCACCGGCCACGCCATGCAGGTGGCGCGCCGCGCTCTGGGAAGAGCGAAGATCGCAGTGGTTCTTCCGGGCGATGCGCCGCTAGTGCGCACGGAAACTCTGAAAGCGATGATTGCGGCGCACCGTAGCGCCAACGCGGCCGCAACGATTCTGACGGCGGTAGTCGCCGATCCGTCCGGCTATGGCCGCATCGTTCGCAAATCGGAAAACGCCGTCGCGGCGATCGTCGAGGATTCGCAACTCGCTCCCGAGCAGCGCGAAATCAACGAGATCAATTCCAGCATCTACTGCTTCACGCTGGAAAAACTCTGGCCCGCTCTCGCGCATGTCAAGCCGGAGAACAAACACCGGGAGATTTATCTCACCGACGCGATTGCGCTGCTCGCTTCCCGGGGAGAGATTGTTATCCCGCAAGTGGCCGCCGATTCCCGCGAAGTTCTGGGATGCAACACGCGCGCCGATCTTGCCGAAGTGGACGGTATTTTCCGCGAACGCAAGCGCAGTGAATTGATGAGCAATGGAGTAACGATCCAGTTACCGGAGACCGTCCTGATTGATCCGGACGTTTTCGTGGGAGAGGACACGGTTCTTGAACCTGGCGTGCAGCTTCTCGGCAAAACCAGAATCGGCGCGCGTTGCACGATTCGCGCGGGGAGCGTACTCCTGAACGCGACTCTTGACGACGACGTCATGGTTCAGCCGCATACGCTGATTGAAGAGAGCCGGCTCGAACACGGCACAATCGTTGGCCCTTTCGCGCGGCTGCGGCCCGGAACGCACCTGAAAGCGGGGGCGCGGATCGGCAACTTCGTGGAGACGAAAAAGGCAATCATCGGCGAAGGCAGCAAGGTTCCGCATCTTTCCTACATCGGCGACGCGAAGCTCGGCTCGAAAACCAACATCGGCGCGGGAACCATCACCTGCAATTACGACGGCGTGAATAAACACCCGACGACCATTGGGAGCAAGGTTTTTATCGGGAGCGATTCTGTGCTGGTGGCGCCGGTGAAAATCGGCGATGGTGCATATATTGCCGCAGGCTCGGCGATCACTGAGAATGTTCCCGCTGATGGACTGGGCATCGCGCGCGGACGCCAGATGAACAAACCCGGATGGGCTTCCAAGAAGCGCCGGGAACTTGCCGCCGCCGAAAAACTTGGGAAGCCAGGGCGAAAATCTCCGAAGCGGAAAGCCAGGAAGCGACGCAGGTGACGCAGAGGAGTTGCTGAGATGGCCGAAGCGCAAACCAAGCCCGCTGCGAAGCTGACAGCGATTTGTCCGCACTTCGTGGTTCCTGATCCGAAGGTTGCCGCCGAATATTACCGCGACGTTCTGGGCTTCAAGATTCTCGGCTATTTTCTCGAGCCGCCGGTTTTTGCGATGGTGGCGCGGGACGCGGCTGAAATCCATTTGGCGAAGATTGACGAGGGCATGACCGCCTCGCCGAATTCCGTGCGGCGGCGCGGACTCGGCGTGGATGCCTATCTCTGGGTGACCGATCTGGATGCGCTGCACGCGGAGCTGAAGGAACGGGGCGCGAAAATCGTCGAAGGCCCAGTGATGCGCGTTTACAACTGCTACGAACTTACTGTCGAGGACCTGAACGGCTTCCGTCTGGTTTTCGCGATGGACTACCAGCATCCGAACGGATGAGTTCTTCTTGGGTATCCCCCTCCCCCCTGTTTTTTTGCAAGTGTTGATTCCAAAGGACTTTAAGTTCAATGATTTGCAAGTGTTCATTCTAAAGGGAGTTGCAGGCGCACTTTTTGCAAGTGTTGATTCCAGAGAGGTTGGCAGAGTTTTGGAGTGCAGGCGACTCGGAGTGGAGGGGAAACACAGCGAAAAGGCGGGAGATTCGTGGGGGGGCGCAGAGAGGGGAAACAAACAGACATGGTCGAGGCTCCGCGCTTAACTCCTAAGGGTAGTATCACGAGAGTAATGGGAAGTCGAGGGAAATCTTGGGTGGAATCCTGGCGCGAGGCGGGTACGGCTCTGCTATATTTTGGGCGAGGAAAAAGACGATGACACTGGCGGAACAGATCCAGGCGGACATAGTTGGGGCGATGAAGGCGAAGGAGGAGCTGCGGCTGGGCGTGCTGCGGATGGTGAAGGCGGCGATTCAATTGAAGGAAGTGGAAAAGATGCGCAAGCTGGACGGGGCGGAGTCCATCCAGATCCTGCAGACGCTGGTGAAGCAGCGGAAGGAGTCCATCGAGCAGTTCACCAAGGGCAACCGGCCGGAGCTGGCGGAAAAAGAGACCAAAGAGCTGGCGATCATTGAAGGGTATCTTCCGGCGGGGGCGTCGGAGGGGGAGATGGACGCGGCGATCGAGAAGGCGATTGCCGAGACGGGCGCGAATTCGATAAAGCAGATGGGCGCGGTGGTGAAAGCGGCGAAGGCGGCGCTGGAAGGAAAGACGGTGGACGGGAAAGTTTTGAGTGACCGGGTGAGGGAACGATTGGGGAAGATGGGGTGAGGAGTTCCCTCACGCAAAGACGGCGCGTGGGAATGCCCGGCACCTAGAGAAAAGATCAAAAGAACCCGTCCACGGGGAGAGTAAGAAAAGGAGAGAGCCGGTCTGAAGACCGGCCACTACAGTAAGACCGATCGAGAGAGGCTCGCCAGCGAAGATGGCAGCCGCGTAAACTGGAAGATGTGGGGCTGCCGGAAACCATTTCCGTTCAATACACCGAGGAGAGTGCGGGCTACCTGGCGATGACGCCGGTGGTGAGGCAGACCTTCAAACTAGGCGAGCTGGTGGACTTGGTGGTGAGCGTGGAGGGGAAGAGCGCGGAGCAGCTGGGACACGTGCTTCGCGCTGGAGCGGCCAGTTACAACGGTTATCACTACAAGTGGGAAGGCTTCGCAGCGAGCCCCGCGGAACTTGCAGGATTGCTGGCAGTGTATCCGGACGACGATCCTTCACGCGCGTTCGAACTTTCGGCGGCCAGCTCGGCGATTCTGGAGATTGGCGGCGGGACGGAGACGATGCTGGTGGAAATACCGCGAGAGGCAGCTTCCGCGCGGCGGCTTTTTACGCGGCGTTCGCCGTGGGACGTGCTGCTGGCGGTTGCGAAGGAGTCTCCGCCGCGTTACGAGAGATACGATTACGCCCAGCGCGGCGACCGCTTTCGGATCGCTCTGCACTTCGACGCCGCGCAACGCCTGCTCCGAGAAATGATCGCCGCAGCTCCGCACAAACTCCGCTCGGACTGGCGGCGGCTGCGTCCGCCGTCCGCCATCATATATATCCTCAAGCGCGCTCCAGGTGGCTCGCGCTAACGAAGTCACTTCAATTTCCCGCAGGCTTAAGCACGGCGGTGGAGCGCTCGTCGCCAGCGATGATGCGGTAAAACTTCTTCAGTTCGTCGAGCTTGTCCACCGGAACGGTCAATTGCTTGATCTCGAACGAGCGGGTGTAACGCAGCACGTTGCCGCTGACTTCCGCCTTGCTGTGATAGCTGCCGAAACTGTAATCCACGTCCGTGGGGGAAGGGAGATCATCCACAACATAACCGGGCGGCAAAGTAAACTCGAAAGTGTCCACGTCGCCCTCGACGGAGTCGAATTCCACTGGATATTTACGCGGATCCTTGGTCTCGAGCAAATCGCTGGACTTTGTGCCAATGAGCCGGGGGCGAACAAGAAGGAGATTGCCGGCGGACTTTGCATAGCCGGGAACGTCAATGGAATAGTCGTAGATGAAGGGCAGAGAAGTGTCGCTGAGGTTGGAAACGGTGGCCCTGGTCAGGCGGAAATCGGAGAGCGAAGCGGAGAGAAGATCCTCGATGGGCTTGACGCGGTCCGAGTTTTTGGTCGCGGAGCGCAATGCATAGCGTTGGTACATCGCGGAATCGCCGCGGCGGATTTCGTGGACGTCACCCCTCAGGTTTCCCGAAGCGTCCAGCGAGACTTTAGCAATGCGGCTGATGCCGCTGGTGTTCAACGGAAGCTGGGGCAGCTCGATCAATACTCCGCCATCAGGAGCGACGAGCAAGCCGTAGTTATCCTGCAACTCTCCGCGCAAATGTCCAAAGGGAGTGAGGTCATCCGTGGGATCGAAGATCAGCAGCCGGCCGAGTTTGGGATCCTGAATGACGGCTTGAAAAGAACTGTCGTCAAGTCCTTGGGGAATCCGGATGGCGAGGATTACGTGGTCAAAGAGGAAAGGCGTCGGCGGAGTCTGGGGATTCACGCCTCCGCGATCGGTGTTGATGACGATGTAATATGAATCTATCCCGATCTCTTTGAGCATGGTGCTCATCAACGTGGCTTTGTCCTTACAGTCGCCATAGCGGTGCACGAAAATGTCAGTTGCGGGATGCGGTTGCCACCCACCGATGCCTAATTCGATGGCCACATAGCGAATCTGTTGCTGCACAAAAGTGGCGAGCGCCTGCATCTTGGCCACCGGCGTGGCGGCAGAGGTGGTCAACGTAGCGACCTCCTGCTTGATCTCCGGCGAAGCCTGGAGGCGATCACTGGCCAAAGAGGCTTGCCACTTGCCAATGTCGTCCCAGGTCAAGGCAGGTGGATTCTGACCTCCTGAGGGAGGCAGAAGGGTAACAACCAGGCGGCCCGCCAACCCGCCGAAGGGAGGCATATCCTGCTCCGGGCGAATGCCGGGAACGTCTTTGACGACCCACTGCCACTGGTTGCCCCCTGATGGAGTCGGCTGAACTTCCGGATGATTGAGCCACATCGCCTTGAATTCCCAGCCCGGTGGGAGCTGCAGAGTATACGTGGCTTGAAGTGCGGGAATGGAATGCTGGAACTCCCATGAATCCTGCAGGAGGTAAGGGTGCTCCTCGGATTGGACTTCGTAGCCGACGACATTTCCCGGATCGGCGGCGGGAATCTTCAAAAATTTGTCCCGTTGATCGGTAATCAGCTCGGAATACTGGACCCCGGCAAGTGCGACTTCGATGGCGTCCTTTTCCCGGACTTCATAGTCCTTTCCCTGTTGGGGGATGCACCAGGCGCGCATTCCCGTAATTTTGACGTTGGAATCAAAGTAGGCGAGGACGATGCCGTAGTTCCGGCCTCCGGGCCTGAGGATTTTGTACGCGCGGCGCGCAAGGGATTTGATTTTTCCGTCAGGCTGTACGCTGGTCACATCCTCGGAATAGAGAAGCACGGCATCGGTTTTTTCGTCGTGCGGCGGCAGGGGAGTGCTGACGACCGCATGCATCCATTCAGGAGCGTCGGCTGCATTCGCCGACGGAGGCGCGAAAGTCCCCACGAATGTGACGCAAGCGAACGCGAAAAATGGCGCAACGTTTCTCATCTTCGGCTCAATTGCCGGCGGACAGACCGGCAGGCTGGATAACGACCTGCCGGTCATCGTCGGATCTTACAACCTGGTAAAAGCCTTGCAGAGCCGGATAAAAGTTCACCTGCACGAGCATCAAGTCGCTGCGCAGTTCGCGGTGAATATGCAGGGCGCCCTTGTCGTTTTCGACGGTCAGGGAATACTCGGCGGCTTTGGCATTCTGGTCCACCGGCTTGGGAACGCTGCCCACTTGCCAGCCAAGAGGAAGCTCGATTTTCAAATCGTCAATTTTCTTGAAGGGGTAGGAAAAGTAGATGGGATACACGCGGGTCGCGTGCTCGAACATGTGCTTCTCATCGGCGCCGAAAAGGGATGTGGGAAGGAAAGCACGGTGTCCGGCGCCGGTAAGCCAACCGGGAACCTTCAAGCTGAACTGCGCAACCAGGGAGGGGGAGGAGCTGCTCCAGTCCGGCTTGTTCGTCAACTCCACTACGCAGCCCACCGGGATGGCTTCCTTGACTTCGTCCTCGAGATATTTTTTTCTACCGGTGTCATCGTCGTTGCGTTCTTCCATGCGGCGGTCGAGCGCTTCCAACCCGGTGTAGGTCAAGGACAACTTACCTTCGAGCGAACCGTCCGTATTGAGGTGCAGCTCGGCGGTGCGTTCGATCTGGGAAACGCTGCTGTCTGGCAAAGTCGTTTGGATCCAGGTTCCCCCCTCTTTGTTCAGTTCCAGGCCGGTAACGCCGGTCTCCGTCCACGGCAACAGGCCAAACGGGGTCATGGCGGCGCCAGGATCCACGTACACGTCCTTGCCGTTCAGCTTGAGGAGCACCACGTTCGTATTCAACTCCTGGCTGTTCATCCTCTCTTTGCGGAAAAAATACTCGCTGCGGCTGGAGATCAGGCAGGGATACGCTTCAAATCCCGCGGCTCGCGCGAGCCCCAGAAAAAGCCAGGTGATCTCGTAGCCGCTGCCGAACCCGTTTTTCCAGACGTCCTCGACGCTTCCGGCAGGCTTAATCTTCAGGCGTTTCTCCTCTTCCTGGGTCTTGGTCACTTCAAAGCTTAAATTGCGAATCTGCTGGGTTTTTGCGTAGATCTTCTGAAGCTTTACGTCCGGCGAATCCCCAGGGGAAACGATCTGCGCCAAGGCCGCTTCCATCTCCTTGCGCTTTGCCACAAAGTGTTCGACGCGATCGTCCATTTTCTTGTCGTACTCTTTCCAGTATTTATTGACGTCCATTTCCGGGCGGTCCATGGAATACAGGAAATTCACACGGAATTTCAGCTCGTTCTCCGGCGGCATATAATCTTCGGTCTGAAATGCGGGAATGTTGTCGGCAGTCATGCGGATGATGCCGTCGGAACCCTCTTTGGGAGGCTGGGTGCCCGCGGGCAAGCCTGCAGGCCAGACCCAGCGCACGGTCCAATCCTCCCTTGTGTAAGGCTTAAGGGTAAATTCCGCATGCTTCGTGAAAAGATCGCTGCTGACAATCCAGCGCGAATCAAAAATGTAGTTATCCGCAAAGTCGTAATGGAAGTGGTACTCGACAATGCTCCCCACGGTGACATCCGGCATGGTGAACGTCTTCGCGAGATATTTGTAAGTCTTCGATTTGACCACCGTGTTTTCGTACACTTTGCCGTCAAAATTCACGATGGAGCCATCGGGATGGATGGTTCTCGCCCTTATGCTGCTGACGCTGGTCCTGCCTTTTACAAAGGGAATTTCAATGTCGCCGTATTTGCGGCCTTCTTCCGTCAAGATTTTGATCCGGACGTAATTGTATTCACTGGTCGCCTGGCCGCTGTCATCACGGTCCACCTGGTGGTAGAGATAGACGGCCGGAGCGCCCGGAGCTTCCGGCACGCTGGTCATTTTCAGTTCTTCAGGAGTGACGGGTTTCCATTCATCCGCGGCACAGACCTGAAGGTACAAAAGGCCGGCAAACAAACTGAGCAACGCGAAACCGGACACCACTCCCAAGCGGCGTATCAGCACGAGAGGCCTCCCCATTCTTCAAACAGCTAAACTCGATGGCTGCGGGCGCACCGCTTCGCAGAGGCAGCCTGCTTCCGGGTTCGCAAAAACACCTGCGATGTGAGCACTGTTTCCGACCTGTGACCGTATCTGCGGGCAAAATACCGGGACGTACCCCATCTGTCAAGAGAACGTGCGGGCAGGTATCCCACGAGGAAACCCTTCCCCCTCTCCGCGGGGTGGGGCATAATCCCCGCGCACCTCTTGCAGTCCAGACCGGCTCGATGCGAGGAGGATTTCGTGAGTGATCGTCCCTGGAGTTCCACAGCGCCCCCCGGCGAATTCCGGACATATGTTTCGACCAAGGAAACGCTGACAGAATTCAGCTTTCGCGCGGTGATCCTTGGAGCGCTCTTCGGACTTCTGTTTGGCGCTGTGTCCGTCTACGTGGGATTGCGCGCGGGGCTGACGGTCTCGGCCTCGATTCCCATCGCTGTGCTGTCCATCTCAATTTTGCGCGCGTTTGGCCGCTCGACGATTCTGGAAAACAACATCGTGCAGACCACAGGTTCCGCCGGAGAATCGGTCGCTGCCGGAGTTTTGTTTTCTCTTCCCGCGCTGATCTTTCTCGGATTTGCCGATGACTTCAACTACTGGCGGATATTTCCGCTTGCGCTTCTGGGAGGCTGGTTGGGCGTGCTGTTCATGATTCCGCTGCGCCGCCAGCTGATCGTGAAGGAGCACGGCAATCTGAGCTTTCCGGAGGGCACGGCGTGCGCGGACGTGCTCGTGGCCGGGGAGCGTGGCGGATCGTTTGCGGGGCGCGTGTTCTGGGGCCTGGGACTCGGCGGCGTGTACACGTTTCTGATGAATTCGGCCCAGGCATGGACGGGCCAGCCGGAATACCGCCCGAACTGGCTCCCAGGAGCGTCCTTCCGCGCGGCCGTCACGAGCGAGTATCTCGGAGTCGGCTACATCATCGGCCCGAAGGTCGCCGGGATCTTGTTCGCTGGCGGCATTGTCTCCTGGCTGCTGGTGATGCCTGCGATCAAGTTTTTCGGGCAGCTCGCGGGGAATACGCCAATTTATCCTTCGACTGTCCCCATTCCGCAAATGACCCCGGACCAGCTCTGGTCCAGCTACATCCGGCCGATGGGAGCGGGGGCCGTCGCCGCGGCGGGATTGATTACTCTAATTCGGACGGTTCCGACGATCGTTTCCGCTTTGATGGCGGGATTGAAAGATTTTCGTTTGGAAGCGGGGACAAAGGAAACAGAGGTGAGCCGGATTGATCACGATATGCCCATGCGCACGTTGATCATCGGCTCCGCGGTGATCATCGTTCTGATGTGGCTGCTGCTCACGTTCCGGCCGATCTCCGGCGCGCAAACAGGCGTATTTTCGAATTTGCTCGCAGCGATCATTGTCGTGGTGTTCGGCTTTTTGTTTGTGACCGTGGCTTCGCGAATCAGCGGGCTGCTTGGCAATTCTTCGAACCCCATCAGCGGCATGACCATTGCCACGCTTATGGCGACGTGCGCCGTGTTCCTCATCCTTGGGTGGACCGCCCCACGCTATTCCGTGCTGGCGCTCACGATCGGCGGCGTGGTTTGCATCGCCTCTGCAATTGCTGGCGCGACCTCTCAAGACTTGAAGACAGGTTATTTGGTGGGAGCGACGCCGCGAGCGCAGCAATGGGGTTTGCTCGTCGGCGTTACCGTATCCACGATTGCCGTGGGCGGAACGCTCACGCTGATGA
>Ga0335079_10007325_pt1 | contig 12576 bp, 10 predicted proteins | sample Lox_Sample_33_FD_206719 | JGI IMG/M metagenome (GOLD analysis project Ga0335079, IMG submission 206719) | Soil microbial communities from Loxahatchee National Wildlife Refuge, Florida, United States - Lox_Sample_3.3 | ecosystem: Environmental > Terrestrial > Soil > Wetlands | place: USA... | reverse complement strand
CGATGAGTTCGTAGCTGTCGAACAGGGCCCGTCCGCGATATTTCTCGAACAGCTCCGTCAACGCCGGCAGGCCTTCGAGCCGCTTGTCCGCCGCCGGATGGATGTAGACGACGGTCGCATCCGTGCGCGCCAGGTCGGGCTCCGGGCTGCCCTTCATCCAGCCGTCCATCGCTTGCCGTTCCAGCGCCAGAAGCTGTCGCGCGACATCCGCCTCCACATCCGCGGCCGCCAGCGTGCCGCCGAGCGCGGCCACCGCGGCGCAAACCACAACAGCCATGTTCATGCCTCACCTCCACCGAATAAGACAACGGCGCGCCGGCCCTGTGACAGTGGCCGCAAGAAAATCACGCCGGCGGTCCCAGGGACACCGTCTCGAGCGCCCGCCGCAGGATCGCCGCCTGTTCGGCCGGCTCGTAGAAAGGATGGTTGCGGTACACGACGGCTGCCACCTTCATGTAGGCCTCCGTCAGCTCATCGGCGCGGTCGTCAGCGACTTCCCGAACTTTGCGCCAATGCTCCGAGGTGAATCGCAACTTGTTCGGATCGACGACGCCGCCTTGAATGAACGCCTGCGTCTTCCTGGCGCATTTGCAGGAATTGCCGGGATCGACCAGGCTGCAGTTGCCGCGCAGGTATTCGTACAGATCGTGGCGGGCGCGTGACAGAATCTGCCGGAAGTTGACCGGCGTGACTTCGGCGATTTCGCCGCCGACCTCGTCGCTCACCCCGAAGATCTCGCCCAGGATGAAGACCAGCCGTTGTCTGCCGTCCAGGCACAGCAAGGTTCCCACCATGCAATTGATCTTGGTTTCCTCGACCAGGATTTCGATCGGAACCGGGACGGTGCGCGGATCCGGCAGGTCCAGGTCGGGCGTGCGCGCGAGGCCCACGGCGGCAATTTGGAACGAGCATACGGAGTCGGCCGCGGCCCATTTGTCCTTCTTCAGGTTGAGAATGTGATTCACCGCGATGCGGTAGAGCCAGGTTCGGAACCGGCTCTCGCCGCGGAATGCCGGCAGAGCTTTCAAAACCTTGATGAGGATGTCCTGCGTGGCGTCCTCCGCATCGGCATGCCGGTACAACATGCGAAGAGCGATATTGAAAACCCAGGGCCGATGGCGCTCCAGGAGCGACGCGAGCGCCTCTCGGTCGCCAGACTGCGCGCTCGGCACCAATTGCTCGTCGGCAGGTTCGGCGTAGGTCTCCACGAAGGGATTGTGCATGGCCTTCGCCAATCTATCAAAAAAGGAACCAACCCGCCGCGCGCCGGGTAAACAAGGCTGCATGAAGACCCGGCGGCAGAGGCTGCGCAGGACCCTGGCAGTGGTGGGATTCCTGCTCTTCCAGATCCCGCTGCTGCACCTGTTCATGTCGCCTGTGCTGCCGATTGTGGCCGCGTTCCGGGGCATCCTGGCGGCGAGCGTCCTGACGTATGGGGTCCTGTTCCTGGTATCCCTGGTCCTCGGCCGGGCGTTCTGCGGCTGGTTCTGCCCGGCGACCGTGATCCAGGAACTGGCGTACCTGGTGGTCAAAAGGCCGGCAAAGGGGGGCTGGCCCGACCGGATCAAGTACGTGCTCTGGGGATTGTGGTCGGCCTCCCTGGTTGTGGCCGCCATCCACGCCGGCGGGCTGCGGAGGTTCGATCCGCTGTTCGGCACCGGCGTGGGCTCCGGGCCGCCGCGAGTGGTGCTCCAATTCGGCGCGTTTGTGCTGATACTGCCGCTGGCGGCGTTATTCGGCCGCTGGGCCTCGTGCCACTATCTGTGCTGGATCGCCCCGTTTATGGTGATCGGGACGCGAATCAAGGACGCCTTTCGCTGGCCCTCGCTGCATCTTCGGGCGAGTGCGGACGCCTGCCTGGCCTGCGCCACGTGCAACCAGAGCTGTCCTATGAGCCTGGACGTCGGCGCGATGGCCGTCCGGGGCGGGATGCGAAACGACGAATGCATGCTGTGCGGAAACTGCGTGGATCACTGTCCGGCGGGCGCCATTCGGTTCGCGTTCGCCAGGCCCGCCAATAACCCGGTCCCCCCGGGCGTCGCTTCGGCCAAAACGGTATATCTTTAGTACCAATTCCCAGAACGATTGGTACGGTCCCCAGCGCAAAGCCCTTGCTTTTCCATAGCGTTCTAGCGGACAATTACGCTAGATTTGCGTACTGGCCTCAAGCGGAGGCCGCGCTTATTGGGGAAGTATGACGGAAGCAATCCTGTTGCTGCGGTGCCTGAGCACCTCGGTCCAGGCAGCCTGTCTGGCGGCGCTGGCCACCAGAGGCTTGGTGCGCCGCTATCCGGTTTTCTGGATCGTCACGCTTCTCGGGTTGCTGCAGTCGCTCCGTTTCGTCGATGGCTGGGATCCCTGGGTCCTTGCCGCGGTGTACGGGGCCGTGGCGATCGAGGCGTGCCTGGCGCAGGCGCGGCACTTCAGAAGCCTGTTCTCGTTCGTCCTCGGTGGGATCATGCTCTTCGCGGTCTTGTCCGCCGCTCTCGGTGCGACGGTCTGTCTATTCGGCTTCGACATCCTTCGCGACGGGGGGCCGGTGCTTCTGATGAGCAGCGGTTGCTGCATATTGCTGATCCTCTCGACGGCCTTCTTCAGCACTTTCCCGGTCACCATGCGAGCGAATGTGCGGTGGCATGTAGCCATCCTGCTTGCGCTGCTGACCGGCGGCGCGGTGGCGACAGGCCTGCGGACGGTGGCGTCGCCCGAAGGGCGGATGGCCGCGCAGTTGGTTGCGGTTGGCTGCCCGCTGGTCTGCTACGCGCTTTGGACAATCAAGCTGGTTCCTTCCGGTGAGTGCTTCCTGCCGCTGTCGGAGATCCCGGCCGAGATCCTGGCGCGGCTGATGGCTCAGGAACGGCGGCCGGCGGACGTTGCGCCGGATACCCTCCTCGTAGTGGCCGCGCGCGCCGGTTTCGCGGTGCCCCGCAAAGCAACCGGCCTGCGCTGGAAGACCGACCACGGCGCCTGAACAAAACCCACAAAAAATGTTCCAGAGGGCCGCGATCTGCGGTATCCTGGCCGGAGATGGCGGTCCAGACGTACGCGGTGTACACCCGCTGCAGCCAGTGCGGCGTTTACGACAGAGACCCGGGCTGGTGCACCCTGTGCGGACGCCCGAAAGAAGGCCGGTCCGCGCCCGCCTCCGAGTCTTCGGCGCCGGACGGCCCGGCCATCGGCTCGCGGAAGCGATCCATGCGAGAAGAGGCGGGCGTCCGTACCGCGCGTTGATTCTGCCCCGCCGCTCCCCTATACTGGGAGTTCCGGGTTTTGGATGTAGGCGTGTGCCCGCCTGCCCGGAGGTTCCCTATGGTCTATGGTCTTCTAGTTTTCGTACATGTACTGGTTTGCGTGTTTCTGGTGATCGTGGTCCTGCTGCAGAGCGGGAAGGCCGCGGATCTGGCCGGAGCCTTCGGCGGAATGGGTTCGCAGACGGCCTTCGGACCGCGCGGCACCGCGACGCTTTTGTCGAAGCTGACCCGGATTGCAGCGACGCTGTTCATGGTCACATCGCTGACCCTGGCGATCATGGCTACGCGCGGCACCGGGGGGCCGGGCACGACGGTTCTCGAAGAGATGCCGGCCCGCGGACCGGTGCCTGTCCACGCGACGCCGTCGCGCCCGGGCCCGCCGGTGCAGGTCCAGGTGCCGGGGCCGGGAGGCAAGCCGATAACAGTCCCGATCCGGCCGTCGCAGAGGCTTCCGAGCGCGCCGGAGCCGGCTCCAGCCGCGCCGGCCAAGAAATAGATTTCGAGGTTCACCTTGCGGAGGTGGCGGAATTGGCAGACGCACTAGCTTGAGGTGCTAGCGGGAGCAATCCCGTGGGGGTTCAAGTCCCCCCCCCCGCACCAACTTATACAATGGCCCAAAGGCAGCCTCTTCGAGGGCTGCCTTTTGTTTTTGGTGGCAGGCGCTCTCCTATTGCCCCGCCTGTTCCAGCGCCGCGGCGGCGCGGTCGATGAGCGCTGCCTCATCGCTCAGGACGCGGCCAACGCGCACGATTTCGGAATTGGCCTCGTCCCATTTCTTCTCCTCGATCGCTTCCCGCACGCCGGGGATGGTCTTGACGCCGTAGCCGGTGTAGAACCCCGGCGCGTAAATCATGTGGACGAACCACGGCCGGCGCGGCAGGCCCTTCGGGTCGGTGAGATGGCGCTCGCTTTCGATCAGCATTGCGTTCACCTCGCTTGCCCGCGCCAGAGCCGCCCCACCGTTGCCCTGCGCCTTGAAGAACGCCTTGTCGTAGCGCTCGGCCGCGGTGGCCAGCGCCGCCTGCCCGTTCTCGAGCGGAGCGAAGCTCAGGAACGGCGGCACCGGCTCGGCCGGAGGCGGCACGGTCTTCTCGTGCGGATCCATCGTAGCGGCGAAGACTCCCTCGCCGATTTCCTGGTTGCGCTCGCGCGCCTCGTCCTGCTTGTCTTTCAGCAGTTTCTCGATCTCGGCGGTGTAGCGGTGGACCGTGTCGGCGAGGCCGGTGAAGTCGTGGGGCAGCACCTCCGCGCCGGCCAGCCGCATCACGGCCGTGCCGATGGTCTGGGCCAGGGCCCGGCCATACCGGAAATCGGTGTCGCTGAAATGCGTGTACCAGTAAAAATCGTCGTAGATGGAGTGGTAGATGCCGCCGCCGTCTTCGCCGCCGTAGCCCAGGTTCAGGGAGGCCACGCCGAGGTGGTCGATGAAGGCCGTGTAGTCGGAGCCGGAGCCGAGCGCGCCCAGCCGCAGGTCCGGCCGCGTGCGGAGGTCCTGCTTCTCTTCCGTCGAGCCGTGCTCGATGCGGCGCAGTTGCAGGCGCTTCCATACCGACAGGCCGGTTTCCGGGTCGGTGACATCCTGTGCCACGCCGTTTATGAACTTCTCGAGCGTGTGGGAACCCTGCATGAACAGGTAGCCGCGGCCGTTGGCGTCGGAGTTGATATAGACGGCGGCGTGGCGGGCCAGCTCGGCGGAATGCTCTTCGGCCCACTCGGTGGAGCCGAGCAGGCCCTCTTCCTCGCCGTCCCAGGCGCAATAGAGAATGGTGCGCTTCGGTTTCCAGCCCTGCTTGAGCAGTTCGGCGAGCCCGCGCGCCTCTTCCATCAGAGCGGTCTGGCCCGAAACCGGATCCTCCGCGCCGTTTACCCAGGCGTCGTGATGGTTGCCGCGAATGATCCACTCATCGGGATTGGTCGAGCCCGGAATGCGCGCGATCACATCGTAGATCCGCTTCAGATCCCAGTTCGATTTCACTTTGAGGTGAACCCGCGCCGGCCCCGGCCCCACGTGGTAGGTGATGGGCAGCGCGCCACGCCACGGCTCCGGCGCCACCGGTCCGGCCAGCGCTTCGAGCAAAGGCTGCGCGTCGCCGTAGGAGATCGGCAGTACCGGGATCTTCGTTATCGTCCCGGCCTCGTTGAGCGGCAGGCGCTTGGCGCTCTCCGTAGCGCCGACGCCCGGCGTCAGCGGATCGCCGGGATAGAGCGGCATGTCCATGACGCTGCCGCGCTGCACTCCCTGGGGCGGCCGCCAGGCGCCGGAGGGGAACACCTCGCCTTCAAAGTAACCGTCCTCGTGCGGGTCCGAGTAGATGATACAACCGACCGCGCCGTGTTCGGCGGCGACCTTCGGCTTGATCCCGCGCCAGGAATCGCCATAGCGCGCGATCACGATGGCGCCCTTGACCGAAATACCGAGCCGCTCGAGTTGTTCGTAATCGGCCGGGACGCCGTAGTTGACGTAGACCAGCGGCGCGGTGACGTCGCCATCGGCCGAGTAGGCGTTGTAGGTGGGGAGTTGCTCCTGGCGCTGATCGGATGTCGGGTCGCCCGCCACAGCCGGCTCCTGAAGCCGGGCGATGAATCTGGCCGGCTCCAGAAGTTCTACCGCGCGCTCCTTGGGCGTCGGGAACAGCACGTCGAAGATCTCGATGTGCGCGTCCAGGCCCCACTCCTTGAACCGGGACAGAATCCACTCGGCGTTGTCCTTGTCGTACGCCGTACCGACATGGTGGGGCCGCGCCGAGAGGCGCCGCATGGTTTCGCGCAGGTTGTCGGTGGTGGGGATGGCGCGGAACCTGGCTTCCCAGTTGCGCTCGGCGGCCGAGGCGCCGGCGGAGTAGCCGCGCAGCGGCGTTGGCTCCTCAGTCACCGCGGCGCCCGCGGCAAGAAAAAGGCAAACGGTCAGTTTGAGCATCGAACTTCCATGGTAGGACGGCCTCATTCGTAGCGCAGGGCCGCGATCGGGTCCAGGCGCGCCGCCTTGATCGCGGGCCAGAGGCCGAAGAATAGACCGACACTGGTGGCCACGGTGAACCCGGCGATAACGGACCAGAGCGGAACGGTCGAAGGCAGGCTGGGCACCAATGTGCGAATGGTCAGGCTGAGCAGCCAGCCGATCAGGATTCCGATCAGGCCGCCCCCCGCGGTCAAGGTCATGGCTTCGAGCAGGAACTGCCAGACGATGTCGCTGCGCCGCGCGCCGATGGCTTTGCGCACGCCGATTTCCCGGGTCCGTTCCGTGACCGAAACCAGCATGATGTTCATCACGCCAATGCCGCCCACCAGCAGCCCGATCGATGAGATCACCACCATCACCAACCCCACCGTGCCGATGATCTGGCGGAACTGGCCGATAACGGATTCCGCGCTGGAGATGCCGAAGTTATCGGGGTCCTGCGGTTTGACGTGCCGGCGGCGGCGAAGGATCTCCGTCACTTCGTCCCTGGCCCGATCCATCCGGCCTGGGGAGACCAGCACGCAGATGAAGTTGTCCTTGGACTCGGGGTAGGCCTTCTGATACGTGTGATAGGGGATGAGAATCCCCTTGTCGTTCTGGTCGTCGCCAAGGAACGACTTGAATTTCGTGAGCGTACCGATGATTTCCAGAGTGTGCCCGTCCACCAGAATGGACTTGCCCACGGGATCCTCGTGCGCGAAGAACCTCTCGCGCACTCCGTTGCCGATCACGGCCACGTCGCGGCGGTGCAGGTCGTCGGCTTCGGTGAAGAAACGGCCCTCGGAGAGCGTGGCGTTGATGAGCCGCAGATGATCCGCTGTTACGCCAACGAAGAGGGCGTCGAGCATGTCCTGGCCCTTATACCTGGCGGTGACCGGGGGCACGCCGAAGTCCCCGATCTCGCGAAAGAGCTCGACGGAGACCGTCTCGGTGGAAGGCGATTGCTCCTTGATGGCCATGGCGTCTTCGTAGCTGAGGGGACGGCGCAACCGCTCCTCGCGGGTCAGAAGGTGGGGAGCGCCGAGCTGCAGCTTGAACACCCACAGCGTGCGCGTGCCGAATTGCTCGGCCACGTCCACCAGTTGCTTGTCCAGGCCGGCAATGATGGAGGTCACCGCGATCACTGTCGTGGTGCCGATCAGCACGCCAAGCACGGTGAGGAACGAGCGGAACTTGTGCGTGCGCAGGGTGTCCAGCGCCAGCATCATATTCTCGCGGACGTCTTGACGGTGGGCTTTCGGCATGGACGCTCAGGTCTCCGTTCTAAGGGCCTCGATGGGCTCGAGCCGAGCCGCTTTGCGGGCGGGGTAGATGCCGAAAAACAAGCCCACGGCCGCCGAGAGCGACACGCCTACGACCACCGCCGCCACGGGGACGTCGGCGGTGAAGAAGATGTTGACGATCTTGGCGACCAGCACGGCGAACAGCACGCCTACGAACCCGCCGATGGTAGCCATCACGGCGGACTCGAAGACCACTTGCCAGAGAATGTCGCGGCGGCGCGCTCCGAGCGACTTGCGGATACCGATTTCGTGAGTCCGCTCGGTCACGCTGGCCAGCATGATATTCATGATGACGATTCCGCCCACCAGCATGAACACGGCGACCAGGCCTATGGTCACGGCGAAAATCGTGCCCGTGAGTTGCTTCCAGGCGCTCATCAGCGTGTCGGAAGCGTTGATGCCGAAGGTGTCCTCCTCGCGGTAGGGAACGTGGCGGCGCGCGCGCATCAGGGCGCGCACTTCGTCCTGAAGCTCCGCCATGTGCGGTCCATCGGGCGACTTGATGAAAACCATCAGCTCGGGACGGCCCATCCAGGTGTTGCGGAAGGTGCTCAGGGGCACGATCGCGAAGTTATCCTCGCTCTGTCCGAAGGTGCTGCCGATTTTCTCCGTCGTGCCGATGACGCGGAAGGGAAGTCCCGCGATCTGGACTTCTTTGTCCAGGGGATCGACGTTCGGAAACAGCTTCTCCACCAGGTCCTGTCCGATGATGCAGACCCGGGAGTTGTGCAGGTAGTCGGAGTCGTTGATGTAGCGCCCCTGCGCGATCTTCTCGCGGCCGATGTCGACGAAGCTGGCGGTCACCGCGCTCAACTGGATCTCGTCGATCAGGTGGCCCTTGTACCGCGCGGACGGACTCGGATTGAGCTCGGCCAAAGCTCCGATTTGCTGGTAGCCCCTGAGGCTATCCCTCAGATATTCGTAATCCTCCATGCGAATCGGTTTGTTGCGGCGCCTGGCGTTGAGGAAGGATTCGAAACCCTGCGCCCACTGGAACTGGTGAAGCACGAAGGTATTGGTGCCCAGGTTGGCGATATGGTCCGCGATGTAGAGGTTCATGCCGTTGACGATCGACATGACCACGATCAGCGTGGTCGTGGCAATGACCACGCCGAGCAGCGTGAGGAAGGAGCGGAGCTTGTGGCTGCGCAAAGTGTCGAGGGCGATCCAGAAAGCCTCGCGGGCGGTGACCCACACGGCGATGCCGCGGCCTTCCTCGCGTGGGCGAGCTTCGTATGCAGCTTGGACTTGAGTCGACACAGTTGGACCGTTCACTACCAGAATAGTCGACGAGACTTTGTGGCCGCAGGTTCCGTCGAGCCCGGGTGCGTTACGAAAAGGCTCGCCGCGCGGAGGCCTGTCCGAATCGTTGGAGGAGGCTCTCGGCCTGGAGCGCGCCTTGCGGAGTCTCCTCGTGTTTGAAGAAAACGAACAGATCCTTCCCGGCGCCGAGCAGCTCCTGGCATCTGTCCCCGATCGCGGCAAGGTCGGCAGGCGTGTAGTCCGGTTTGCGTAGGCGGAAATAGACGAAGTCGGCCGTGATCACGTGGGGCACCTCGAGTTTCTCCGATTCCGCCAGGCACAGGCACGCGTTGCGGGCTTCGAGCAGCCGGTACACTTCTTCGTTCAGCCACGAAGGGTGGCGAAACTCGAAGGCGAAGCGGAGATCGCGCGGGAGCAGTTCGAGAAACCCCAACAGCAGCGCGGGATCCACATGCAACTGAGGCGGCAACTGGAACAGCACCGGCCCGAGCTTGCGCGCGGCGCGAAGGGGATCGATCACCTTCAGAAAGACTTCCGTGGCCTCACGCGCGTCCTTGAGACGGCGGATGTGCGTGATCCGCTGGTGCGCTTTCAATGCGAACAGAAAGCCGGCGGGCGTCGAAGCGGCCCAGTTCTCGAGCGTCGTCGCGGCCGGCAGGCGGCGGAAGGTGTAGTTGATCTCGACCGCGTTCAGCCGGGCGGCATAGTGCTCGAGGAACTTCTTCTGCGGCACGTCCTTTGGATAGAAGTCGGGCTTCCACTGCGGATAGGCGAAGCCGGAGGTTCCGGCGAACAGTTGCGGCATGGCGTTCCCAGCTTTCAGGCGTCAGGTGTCAGCCTTCAGCAAAACCGGCCGGCTGAGGGCTGTTTCAAGACTCGCTGATAGCTATCGTCTCATATTCGACGCTGACCCCCGATGCCTGACCACTGACCCCTGCTCAGCGCCCCGGCGCCAGGCGCACGGAGACGCTGGGCGGCGAGGCGCGCTCGAAACGGATGCCCGGGGGGAGTGCCAGGTCGCGGGACCGGATGTTGACCGTGCGCACTCCCTGTTGGGCGCCCCTCAAATCGAGGGTCGCGATCAGGCGACCGAGGGACGCCGCGGCCATGCTGAAGGGGTTGCCGCGGAGTTGTACCTCCACCTCGAGGGCGGACTGGGAGCCGACGTTCATACCCGCGGGGACGTTGCTGAACACTACCGGAACGGTAACCGTGCGCACCGTGGTTCCGGCGGTGTAGAGGGCCAGACCCCACAGGCCGGCGGCGAGGCCACACGCTGCCAGCTTGAGCCGCAGATTGCTGGTCAGGGCGAGACGTACGCGCGACGGCCTGCCCACCTGCGGTTCGGTCTCCAGGCGCGTCAACACTTCCAAGAGCCGGCTGGGCCCGGAAATCTCCAGAGACCGGCCGTCCTCGATCAGCGTGACGGTTCCGCGTTCTTCCGAAACCGCGATCACCAGGGCGTCGGAACGATCGGCCAGGCCCATGGCCGCGCGGTGCCGGGTGCCGTAGAACTCGGGAACGTCGGAGCGCTGCGTGAGCGGAAGCACGGCGCCGGCGCGGGCGATCGCGTTGCCCTCGACGATCACGGCGCCGTCGTGGAGCGGAGAGGTCTTTTGGAAGATGGACTCGAGCAGTTCGCGGGTCACCTCCGCGCCCAGACGCGTGCCGCCCTGGATCAGCTCCGCGATCGACGCGCGTTGCACCAGAACGATCAGCGCTCCGACGCGCTGGCCGGCCAGGCTGAAGGCCGCCTCCGTGATGGCGCGGCGCGCCGGCTCCGCCGTGCCGCGGTCCCGCCAGCCGGAGCGCATGACCGCGTCCAGGCGCATGAAGGTGTGCCGCAACTCGGGCTGGAACACCACCAGCAGAACGGCCACGGCCAGCAGTCCTGCCGCGCTGAGCACCCAACTGGTGATGGTGAGGTCGTAGTTGCGCGCCAGTAGCGCGCCGGAGTTGAGGCCTAGAATGGCCAGCGCGATCCGGACCGCGCGCGCCCGCTTCGCCCACCGCAGCAGCACATAGATGGCTGCGGCGAGCACCACGAAGTCCACCGCGCTCTGCCAGCGGATCAGAGGCATTCCAGCACTATTATCCGGAATACGCGAGGGCTGTGGGCAACGCTATGTCTACCTTCTCAGGCGACCCCTGCCCAGCGTGCGCCGGTCACCGATGAGCCAACTGGCGTTGCGGCAGCTCATTCGACACAGGCAGCGCCGACCTCCTTTTGAAGGTCGAGCCTGCGCTGACCGATCAGTCCCAGGACTTGGTGGGCGAGAGCGAGCGACCCAGCCGAGTCAAGATCCTTGCCCGTATCCGGTTCAGTTGCGTGACCGGTGTTCAGATCTATCTCCAAACCCGTCCACTCCAGCCAGTGGCCGTCGCACGCAGGTCTGACGCCGATTTGCTGCGAGTGGAATACTCCGCCCGAGAAAAGGGTGCAGCCATCGCGAAGCTTCTCGACAACCGCCGGAATCTTGAGGGCGATTGACAGTGCGTCGCTTTCGGTGAGCGAAAGTGGAGCCCGGAGCGCAAATATTTTGGCGGTGAGGGCGCCAAGACCTTCCGACATCACGTCGCCCCCGGTTTCATCGTCGCGTACGCGCGCCGTGGCGAGATCTACGCTCAAGCTATGCCGAATATCAACGCGGCGGGCTGTTGAACGGAGCCGCCCCACGTAGGTCGCTCGGTGATCCTCGACTTTGCCGTACGGCTCGACCGAAACGGAAAGGCCCGGTTCATTCCAGCCTGGGAGTCCCTTCGCGGCTTCCAGCGCGACGCAGCGAGCCTCGCGGTTGGACAGGACGCGCTGTTGCGCCTTGAGCACGAGTTGTCTAGCGAACTCCTTTCCCTGGCGGTCAGCGACAGGCAATGGGTTGTCTCCCCACGACGTCACCATCCCACTTCGCCGGTTCACTGTGTAGTTGTTGATGAGTTGGCCGCCCGTGGTTCCACAGTTGCTGCGGACTTGAAAATCCAGTGTGTCCTCTTCTCCATAGATCATCGACAACGACGGGCATTCGCCTTCCTTGGTCGCGGCGGCGACGGCGGGCACGCGTTCCAGAAGGCTCGCCGCCTCACGCACGGTCAGCAAGTCGAGCTGGGCGAGCAGGCCGCTTGGCCAGAACAGCGCCAGGAGCGGGATCATGAGAGTCTTGGCCATAACCGCACACTAGGGAGTGGCGGCGAAGGGCGGGCTGAACTCAACGCCGGCCGGCGTCCAGGTTCATGACGCGCAGGATCTCCGAGTAGAATTCCAGCGCGACTTCCGTGTCGCAGTAGTTGGGTCCGGCCGCCTTCTCCAGAATCGCGATGGAAACCTCGAGCAGCCGCTTCGTCTCGCTGAAGCGCGCTTGTTCCCGATAGGTCTTCGCCAAGTCGCGCAGCGCCGGAACAATCTCCGGATGTTTGGAGCCTAGTGCGTGTTTGAGCATGCCGAGCGCATTCGCGAATAGCGGCTCGGCCTCGTAGAACTTGTGCTGGGCGCTGTAGGCGTACGCCAGGCGCTTGAGATCCTTCGCCAGCGTTGGGTTCTCCCGCCCCAGAACCCGCGCCTTGATCGCCAAGGCCCGGCGGAGAAGCGGCTCGGCTTCGTTGTAGCGCCCGCCGGTCAGATAGAATTCGCCCAGCCTTCCGAGCGTAATGGCGGTGTTCCAGTCGTCCCGGCCCAGAACGGCTTCCTTGATGGCGAGGGCGCGGCGCAACGCATAGAGCGCGGCGGGGCGGCGGCTCAGGGCTACGTAGATCTCTCCGAGCATGTCCAGCACGAGCGCGACTTCGGACCCGTTCGGTCCATGGGCCTTTTCGGCTATGGCCAGGG
>Ga0335079_10007324_pt1 | contig 12576 bp, 8 predicted proteins | sample Lox_Sample_33_FD_206719 | JGI IMG/M metagenome (GOLD analysis project Ga0335079, IMG submission 206719) | Soil microbial communities from Loxahatchee National Wildlife Refuge, Florida, United States - Lox_Sample_3.3 | ecosystem: Environmental > Terrestrial > Soil > Wetlands | place: USA: Florida... | reverse complement strand
CGTCAGATTGCTGGCCACGTGGCAGAACAGCACTACGTCCACGTCTTTGAACAGGCCCGCGCGCACATAATACGCTTTGGTGCCGACCAGCTCCTCGGCCACGCCCGGCCACAGCCGGATGGTGCCCTTCAGGTGCTCCCGCTCCATCACTTTCTTCACCGCCAGCGCCGCGATGATGTTCAGCGGAACGCCCGAATTGTGCCCCTCCCCGTGTCCCGGCGCTCCTTCGATCAGCGGCTCGTGCCACGCCACCGCCGGCTTCTGCGAGGCTTGCGGAATATCGTCGATATCCGACCCCAGCGAAATCACCGGTTTGCCTTGGCCCCAACTCGCCACCCAGGCGGTGGGAATGCCGGCCACGCCGCGCTCGATTTTGAATCCGGCGCTCTCCAGCATGCCGGTCAGATATTTGGACGTCTCCACCTCCTGGAAGCCGAGCTCCCCGAAGCTGAATACCGAGTCCACCATCACCTGGGCCTGCTTCTTCATGCCGTCGATCTGTCCTTTCAGATCGGCTTTCATGGAGGCTTCCTTTTCCGCCGACACCTGGGTCTGCGCCAGCGCCGCGGCGGTAGCGAGTAACGCGAGAGCGAACTTTTTCATATGAGGGATAGTCTACGACAACCAGCGGGCAATGGGAGTGGCCGCGCTGTTATTCTGAGATAAAGGACCGACCGGTGTCATTTTCCCCAAAGGCGGTTTGCCTGCTGAGCGGCGGCCTCGATTCCGCCACCTGTCTGGCCCTGGCGCGGCGCGACGGCTTTGCCTGCTACGCGCTCACCTTCGATTATGGCCAGCGCCACCGCTTCGAACTGGAAGCCGCGCGCCGCGTGGCTGCGGCTCTGGGAGCCGAGCGGCACGTGCTCACACGGATCGGGCTCGATGCCTTCGGCGGATCGGCTCTCACCGCCGATATCGCCGTGCCCAAGGCGCGTTCTCTGGCCGAAATGAGCGAAGGTATTCCCGTCACTTACGTGCCGGCGCGCAATACCATCTTTCTATCGTTCGCGGTCGCCTGGGCGGAAGTGCTGGAGAGCGCCAACATCTTTATCGGTGTGAACGCGCTCGACTACTCCGGCTATCCCGATTGCCGTCCGGAATATATCGAAGCTTACGAGCGCATGGCCAACCTCGCCACCAAAGCCGGCGTCGAAGGCCGCACGCAATTGAAGATTCACACGCCGCTGCTGCGGCTCACCAAGGCGCAGATCGTCAGCCTGGCGCAGCATTTGAAAGTGCCGTTCGGTTTGACTCATAGTTGTTACGACCCTGGCCCCGATGGCCGTCCGTGCGGCGCCTGCGATGCCTGTCTGCTGCGGCGCAAGGGTTTCGAAGAGGCCGGAATTGAAGATCGCTGAGCTGTTCTATTCGCTGCAAGGTGAGGGCGCCCTGGTAGGCGTGCCCTCGGTCTTCATCCGCGCCAGTGGCTGCAACCTGCGCTGCGCCTGGTGCGATACGCCATACACCTCCTGGCAGCCGGAAGGCGTGGAAATGGAGCTCGACCGCATCCTGGACGAAGTAAAGGCGCATCCCGCCCGCCACGCCGTGGTGACCGGCGGCGAGCCCATGATCGCGCCCGAAATCGTGCCCCTCACCGAGCGTCTCGGCGCCCTCGGCCTGCACGTAACCGTCGAAACCGCGGGCACCGTTTTCCAGCCGGTCTTTTGCGACCTGATGTCCATCAGCCCCAAGCTGGCCAACTCAGTACCCGACGGACGCTGGGCGGCGCAGCATGACCGCGTGCGAATCCAGCAGGATGTGCTGTGCGAGTTGATGAGCCGATATGCGTATCAATTGAAGTTCGTGGTGGAGCGCCCGCAAGACCTCGATGAAATTCGCGGTTTAATCGAGAGGTTGCGCGCCGCCCGCGACCGCGTGATATTGATGCCCGAGGGCGTCGAAGCCGAGCGGCTCCACGAACGCTCCCTCTGGCTGGCCGAGATCTGCAAGGACGAAGGTTTCCGCTTCAGCCCGCGCCTGCACGTGGATTTGTGGGGGAACCGGCGCGGAGTATAAGGTCCGCGCGAGTATCGGTGTATCATTGATACTCGCATGTCGCCCCGGCCCATCTCGCATTACCAGATCCTCGACAAGCTTGGGGAAGGCGGCATGGGCGTGGTGTGGAAAGCACGCGACAGCAGGCTGAATCGCCTCGTCGCCATCAAGACACTGCGTGCCGACAAAATGGCCGACGCGGACCGCAAGCGCCGCTTCATCCAGGAGGCCCAGGCCGCCTCCGCCCTGAACCATCCCAACATCGTCACCATCCACGACATCGCCTCTGAGAACGGTACCGATTTCATCGTGATGGAGTACGTGGAGGGCAAGACTCTCGGGCAGCTCATTCCGCGGCGGGGCATGCGGCTGGACGAGATTTTGCGACATGCCATCCAGATTGCCGAAGCGCTGGCCAAGGCGCACGCGGCCGGCATCGTGCATCGCGACCTGAAGCCCGGCAATATCATGGTCACACCCGAAGGCCGCGTCAAGCTTCTGGATTTCGGCCTGGCCAAACTGACCGAGCCGGCCGAGCCAGGCGAGGACGAACGAACCCACACCATGGCGCCGCAATCGGAGGAAGGCTCCATCGTCGGCACCGCCGCCTACATGTCGCCGGAACAGGCCGAGAGCAAGCCGGTGGATGCGCGCTCCGACATTTTCAGTTTCGGCGCCGTGTTGTACGAAATGGCCACCGGACAACGGGCGTTTCAAGGCGATTCCAAGCTCTCCACGCTAAGCGCCGTGCTGCGCGAAAATCCCAAGCCGCCCAGCCAGGTGGTTTCCGAAATTCCGCGCGAGCTCGATCGCATCGTCAGCCGTTGTTTGCGCAAGGACCCGGCGCGCCGTTTCCAAGCCACGCCGGATTTGAAAGTAGCGCTGGAAGAGCTGAAGGAGGAGAGCGATTCCGGAACGGCCGAAATGCCGGGAACGCCCTCACCTCGGAAGAAGCGCTTGTTCCTGCCGGCTATGGCTGCTGGCACCGTTTTAGCTGCCGGCGCCGTCTGGTTCTTTCTCCATCCGGCCGACAAAACCCTGCCGCCGCCGCATTCCGTCCCGCTCACTACCTATCCCGGAACCGAAAACTATCCCACTTTCTCTCCCGATGGCAGTCAGATCGCCTTCACATGGAACGGCGAAAAGCGGGACAACGCCGATATCTACGTCAAACTGGTAGATGGTGGTCCGCCGCTACGGCTGACCACCAATCCCGCGCCCGACTACGGAGCAGCCTGGTCGCCGGACGGGCGGCAGATCGCATTTCAGCGCGGCAGGATAGGAGTTTATTCGATTTCCCCGCTCGGCGGCCCGGAACGAAAGCTCGCCGATGGAGACGGCAACGGTTTGGCGTGGACGCCTGATGGCCAGTCGCTGCTGATCAGCCTGGCGAGAAATGAACGCGAGCTTCACAGCATCTGCCAGCTTTCCATGCGAACCGGGGAGATGCGACAGCTTACCTCCCCGCCTCCGCAAGGCCAGCCCGGCGCCGGAGATCTGTTTCCGGCAGTGTCGCCGGACGGCCAGACCCTGGCGTTTTACCGTTACAACGGCAGCAGTGGCGACATCTATGCGCAGCCCTTGCACGGAGGTAACGCCCTTCGCGTAACCAAGGTCAAGCAGGTGTACCTGTGGGGTGTGGCTTGGGCCAATAATCGGGAAATCCTGTTCTGCAACGGCGTCTTTGGGACTGGGGGCCTGTGGAGGATCCCAGCCGATGGGCGCTCCGAGCCGGAACACGTAGCGGGCGCTTTGGATGGAGCGATCTTTCCGGCCGTCTTTCATCCCGCTAAGGGTTCCGCGCGCCTGGCATATGGGCTGGTCACGAACGATTCCAACATCTGGCGCATGGAAGTCGCCGTTGACGCCGGCGCCCGCGTCCGAACCGTCGCCGAACCGGCTGCGGTCATCGCTTCGACGCGCGCCGATATCACCCCGCAACTCTCACCGGACGGCAGCCGGCTGGCTTTCAGCTCCGACCGCGACGGCTACCGCGAGATTTGGGCCAGCGCCGCAGACGGCTCCGGCCAGGCTCAGTTGACGACGTTGAAGAGCACTCGGTGCAGTTCGCCCAAATGGTCGCCCGACGGACGGCAAATCGTCTTCGATTCACTCGCGTCCGGCAACAACGATATCTGGATCGTGGGGTCGGAAGGCGGTCCGCCCAAGCGCGCCACCACCGAGCCTTCCGACGATGCGCGGCCGGTCTGGTCGCGCGACGGGCGATGGATCTATTTTCGGTCCGACCGCTCCGGCGCGCGCCAGATCTGGAAAATTCCGGCGGCGGAGCCATTTAAGCCGGCCGTCCAGGTCACGCGCAACGGAGGCTTCGACGCCCTCGATTCCGTGGACGGCAAGACCCTCTACTACACCAAGGAAAGCCGCGGGCTGTGGAGCCTGAACCTGGAGTCCGGCGAAGAAACGGACCTGGGCCTGCCGGTCGTTGCCGGCAACTGGGCGGTAGCGGCGGATGCCATCTGGTTCCTCGACACCTCGCACCGTGCTCCCGACCGCATGGTGCCGCTCCAGTGGTTCAGCTTTCGCACGCGCAAGCTGGTACAAGCCGCGCTGCTCTCTCGGGTATCGGGCGGAAACACCCCGCAGTTTTCCGTAACTCCGGATGGCCGCTGGGTCGCCTGGACACAACTCGACCACCAGGATGCGGACCTGATGATGATCGATAACTTCCGCTAGCTTCCACGACTGTGCTGTTCGCCCATGGTGCCTGTCCAGGTTACCTTTAAGGAAGGGCTTGCCCAATGGCCCGACATAGGATATTGTGCTGGAAGCAATTGACTGTCCCGGCTCTAAGCCGGCACCGGAAACTCGCGCCGGGAATAAATGGGAGGAGTTGCATGGATAATGCACCGCGCTGGGGACCCTTTGGCGGAAATCAACTCGCTGCGCTGTTCGATTGCTTGCGGCGGCGCATTCTCGATGCTCGGTGAGGCCTCATGCGATTGTCGCGGTCCAAAGCGATCCTGTGGGCGGCCGGAATCGGTCTTCTGGTTATTCTGGGAGCCTACCTGGCAGTAAACCGCTTTGGGCGGCGTGTTGACGACCGGGTTTACGTCATCGGCTGGCAGAGCGTGCCCCCGTTTCAACAGAAGGCGGAAGACGGTTCGCCGACCGGACTGGCAATCAACCTGGTCCGCGACGCGGCCGAGCGGCGTGGAATCCGGCTGAAGTGGGTATGGCATCCGGGTAGTTCCGAGGATGCGCTGCGCAACCGCGAGGTGGACCTCTGGCCATTGATCACTATCACGCCGGAGAGGGTTCGCCAGAAGGCCATCCACATCAGTAGCCCGTATCTCCGCCACGATTATGCTCTGCTGGTTTCGTCCGGCAGTAAGTATTCGCGGGTTCAGGACCTCGCGTCGGCCTCCATCAGTTATATCGGCTTGCCCATCGGAGAGAAGCTGATACATAGTGTATTACCGAACGCTCGCCTGGTCACCGTAAGTTCCCAGGCAGAAGCGGCCGACAATGTATGTGCGCGTCGCACCGACGCCGCCTTCCTGGACGAATTTACCGCGGATGCCATCCTGCTCAGCGGCAACTCCTGCCCGCAGCCCAGGCGCACCATCGTGATGCCGACGCTGCGAACCACGTTGGGCGTTGGCTCGACGCGTGAAGCAAGTGCCGTGGCGGACGAAATCCGTCGCGGGATCGATGCCTCGATGCTGGAAGGAGATCTGGCGAAGATACTGACCAACGGAGGGTATTTCTCGGACCGGAACATGGAGTATTTCAGAGCGCTGCTGAATGCCCAGCGGCGTGAGCGATGGCTGATCCTCACGGTTGCGGTCTTCGCCTGCCTCCTGGGCTTTACAGTGCTATCGGCCGATCGTATCCGCCGCCAGCGCAACCGGATCAAGTTGACCGAGACTGCCTTGCGGCGCAGCGAGCAGAAACTGCGGCTGCTGGCCAACAACCTCAGCGATATGGTGCTGGCTTACGACATGGCCCGCAACCTCGTGTTTGGGAACCCCGCCGTCGAACAACTCACGGGCTATTCCGTGGAAGCCCTGCAAAACGAGAAGTCCATTTTCTGGGTTCACCCGGACGACCGTTCCCGCATGCTCGCGCATTGGGAAAGGCTGTTCCAGGGTGGCGCCTACCGCGACGAAGAATACAGGATCGTTGCCAAGGATGGCCGGACCAGGTGGGCGTCGGCGACTTGGGGACCGATCTACGACGAGACCGGGCGCCAGGTCGGAGTTCAGGGAAGCGAGCGCGACATCACCGAAAAGAAGCTGGCGGAACAGGCGCTGCGCGAGTCGGAGCGCAGGTTCCGCGAGCTTTTGGAAGGCGTGCAACTGGTTGCCCTCATCACCGACCTCAATGGCACCATCAGTTTTTGCAACGACTACACCCTATCGCTCACGGGATGGAGCAGGGAAGAAGTGGTCGGACGCCCGGCCCGGGAGTTGCTCGATACGGAATCTTCGCTCCGCGTGACCGACGAGATAGCCCCCACCCTGCCGCTGGCCCGGACGCAGCCGTTCTTCGAAGGCACAATTCTCGAAAAGAATGGACGCCGCCGCTGGATTCAGTGGAGCAGAACGCTGCTCCGCGACTCCGTTGGCAGGGCCGCCGGTTTCGCCAGTTTGGGTGAGGATGTCACCGAACTCCGAACCCTTCGAACCGAGGCGGCGCAGCGCGAAAGCGAAGAACAATTCCGTAACATCGCCGATAGCTCTCCGGTGATGATGTGGGTTACAGGCCCTGATAAGGGCTGTACCTTCGTCAATAAAGGCTGGCTCGCCTTCACCGGTCATACTCTGGAACAGGAACTGGGCAATGGCTGGCAGGCCAACGTTCATCCGGATGATCTCCAGGACTGCCTTGCCACCTACACGGCCGCATTCGAAGCACGCCGCAATGTTCAGTTGGAATACCGTAAGCGGCGGGCCGATGGAGAATACCGCTGGGTATTGGGAATCGGCATGCCGCGTTTCGGACCGGACGGTGAGTTCGCCGGATACATCGGTAACTGTAACGACATTACGGACCTGAAGCACAGTTGGGTCGAGGATGCCGCGCGCCAGAAGCTGGAAAGCGTGGGAAGGCTCGCCGGCGGGATCGCGCACGATTTCAACAACCTTTTGGGCGGCGTGCTCGCCCAGGCCGATCTCGCGCTCACCGAGCTCGCCGCGGGCGCCAATCCGCAGGAACAGTTGAACAACATTCGCGGCGTGGCGATTCGCGGCGCCGGCATCGTCCGCCAGTTGCTGATCTATTCCGGGCAGGAGAGCGCCGTCTCGGTGCCGGTCGATGTTTCCAGCCTGATCGAAGACATGCTCGACCTGCTGAAGGTGGTGGTGTCGAAGCACGCGGCAGTCACAACCGATCTCGCCCACGGCCTGCCTGCTGTCGATGCCAACCCCGCCCAACTCCGGCAGGTGGTGTTGAATATTGTCACGAATGCTTCGGAGGCCATTGGGGAGCGCGACGGCCTCATCCATATCCGCACAGTCGATGCGGCAACGGCTGCGGCGGCTCTGAGAAACGGCGCGGATCGCTGTGTGGAGTTGCAGATCTCGGACACGGGCTGCGGAATTGATGCCGATGCCCAGCCTAAGATCTTCGATCCGTTCTTCACCACCAAGGCCGCCGGCCACGGCCTCGGGCTCGCGGTAGTTCAAAGAATCGTGCAGGGGCTTGGCGGCTCCATCCAGCTCGATGCCGAGCCCGGCCGCAACACCACGTTCCGCATTCTCCTGCCGGCCACCGACCATGTGGCTTTACCCGAGCGCGAAGCGAGCGCGCCTCCCGCGTCCGTCGAACTCGGTCGGCCCGCGGTTGTTTTGCTCGTCGAGGATGAAGCCGTCCTCCGCCTCGCCGTTGCCAGAGTGCTGCGCAAGAACGGTTTTGGGGTGATCGAGGCCGCGGATGGAACCCAGGCGCTGGCGCTGGTTCGCGAGCACAAGGACGAAATCGGCGTGATCCTGCTGGACATTACCCTGCCCGGCGCGTCGAGCCGCGACGTGTTGGCGGAAGTGCGGCGGGTGCGGCCGGACGCCCCGGTGATTGTGACCAGCGCCTACGGCCAGAACAAGGTGGATGACACCTTCCCCGATATGGAAATCGACTCCTTCCTCCGCAAGCCGTATCACATTGCGGAACTCGTAAGCCTGCTGCGGAGCCTCCTCTCCAGCGGGCACGAAAGCCGCGCGAGCGCGAGTAGAGTATAAAGTCTGAATAGACTATGACTGCGCTGCTGGCCGATCCGATCTACCGCAAGCACCTCGAAGACCGTCCCGCTCATCCCGAGCGGCCGGGGCGTTTTGACGCCGTCACGGCGGCTCTGGCGCCCTTGGCGAGCAGGTTGGATCGCATCCCTTCCCGCGCCGCTACCGATGACGAATTGCAACTATGCCACACGCCCGACTACCTGCGAAGGGCCCGCGCCGAGATTGAAGCCGGCGAGCCGCGGCTGAGCACCGGCGATACCGACGTCTCACCGGATTCGTGGGAGGTGGCGAATCGCGCCGTGGGCGGCGTGCTGAATGCGGTGGATGCCGTCTGCTCCGGCCGCGGCCACAATGCGTTCTGCGCGGTACGGCCTCCCGGCCATCACGCCACCGCCGGTCGCGGCATGGGGTTCTGCGTGCTGAACAACGTCGCCATCGGGGCGCGCTACGCCCAGTGGAAGCACGGTGTGGCGCGCGTGGCTATCGTCGATTGGGACGTCCACCACGGCAACGGCACCCAAGAAATCTTTTACGAAGACCCCAGCGTTTTCTTCTTCAGCACGCACCAGTGGCCGCTTTACCCCGGCACTGGACGGGCCGACGAAACCGGCGCCGGATCCGCCGCGGGAACCACCATGAACTTTCCGCTGCCCGCCGGTTCCGGCCGGCGCCAGATCCTCGGCGCCGTTCAGGGCGCGCTCATGCCCGCCATGGAACGCTTCCAGCCGGAGCTGGTATTGATTTCGGCCGGCTTCGATTCGCGCTCGGGCGACCTGCTGGGGCGATTCACCTTGACGGACGAGGATTTTTCCGATTTGACGCGGGCCGTAATGGAGATCGCCGATCGCTCCGCCGCCGGCCGTGTAGTCTCGGTGCTGGAAGGCGGCTACAACCTTTCCGGCCTCGCCTCCGCCGTGCGCGCGCACGTAGAAGCTCTGGCGGCGGGGGCCTATTCCGTTACCACCGCCTCCAGTCCGCCCTTCGCCAGCCGCACCTGAATCCGGCTCGCGGGTGGGGCGGCCGCGGCATCTTTCACGATGCCCGCTTCGTTCGAAACAATGGCGTAGCCGCGCTCGAGAATGCGCAGCGGGCTGAGCTGGCCCAGCTTGGCGGCGGCTTGTTCGAACGCCGCGCGGCGGCGTGCCAGCCGCAGCCTCACCGTTTCCACTGCCGCGGCGCGAGCGTTTTCCAGGCGCCGCCGGTCGGCAGCCAGGCGCGGGCGGATGTCGAACCGGCCGAGCCGCGCTTCCAGGCTGCGGCGGGCGTGCTCGCGCCTTTCCACCGCGCCGCGTGCTTGCTCGCGCACGCGGTATTCCAGTTCGTCGATGCGTTGCAGCCCGCGGCCCACGCGCCGGTGCAGCACGTTGAGCGCCCGGTCGACGCCCTGCCGTCGCAGGCGACGCTCCAGCATGGCCAGGCGATAGCGCACGGCTTGCGTCGCTTTCCCCTCTTCGGCGGCGATGCGGGCCAGCAAGTCCTCGCGTGTCGGCGCCGCCAGTTCGGCGGCGGCCGAAGGCGTGGGTGCCCGCAGGTCGGCGACAAAATCCGCGATGGTGACGTCGGTTTCGTGTCCCACTGCCGAAACCACCGGCACCGCGCAGGCCGCGATGGCGCGCGCCACCGCCTCCTCGTTAAACGTCCAGAGATCTTCCAGCGATCCCCCGCCGCGCCCCACAATCAGGACATCCGGCCACTTCGTGCGGCTGAAATATTCGATGCCGCGGCAAACATCTTCCACCGATCCTTCCCCCTGAACCAGCGCCGGGTAGAGCCGGATGTGAAGCCCTGGAAGCCGCCGGCTGAGAATATGAATCATGTCCGCGATGGCCGCGCCGCGCGGCGAAGTGACGATGCCGATGCGCCTTGGGAAGCGCGGCAGCGGCCGTTTGCGTTCGCGCTCGAACAGGCCCTCTGCCGCCAGCTTCTTTTTGAGCTGCTCGAAAGCCAGTTGCAGAGCGCCCAGTCCCTGCGGTTCAATAGTCTCCACCAGCAACTGGTATTCGCCGCGCGCCTCGTAGACGTCGATGCGGCCCCGTGCCAGCACCGCCAGCCCGTCCTGCGGTTTGAATTTCCAGTAGCGGTGCGAAGAGCGGAAAGCCACGCATCGCACCTGGGCGTCGCGCTCCTTGAGGGTGAAATAGTAATGTCCGCTGGTGGCGTGCTTGAGGCCCGAAATCTCGCCGGCCACCCAGATGTCCTGGAATTCGGCGTCGAGCACCGCGCGGATGGCCGCGTTCAGTTCGCTCACCGAGTAGATGCGCCGCTGCGGCGCCAGGTCGAATTCCAGCGCGAATTGTTCCACCGAGCTTGTGATACCATGCGGAACCGAATATGCGCAAATCTTTCAGTGTCGTGTTCTTTGCTTTGACTCTCCACGCTCAGCAGGCCGGACGCGGAGCTGCACCACCCGCCGCCGCGGCGCCTCAGACACCCGCTGCCGCTGCGCCGGCTGCAACCCCGCCGGGTGCGCCCCAATCGGGCACGGACGAGCTGTTGAAGCATGTCGATGACGTCATGTGGCACCTGCTGCTGGACGACATCGCTACCGTCGATAAGGCGGAATACACCAGTCTTCCACCGGTCCATGTTGCCAACCCGCGGGCGCCCGGAGCCGGCAACCCGCTCATCATCCGGGCGTACACCTTCATCCCCAAAAACCTGGACCGCTCCAAAAAGCAGCCGTTGATCGTCTTCTGCCACCAGGGTATTCACGCCAACGAAGACACGCGCGATGCGCATATTTTCCGCGAGCTGCTAGGACAGGGCTATTCCATCGTGGCTTCCGATTATCGCGGCAGCACCGGCTACGGCCGCGGGTTTTATGAGCAGATCGATTACGGCGGCCGCGAAGTGGACGATGTCTACCTAGGCATGCAATGGATGCTGGAAACCTACCCGTTTCTCGACCCCAAGCGGGTGGGCGTCATCGGCTGGAGCCACGGTGGGCTCATCACCCTGATGAATATTCTGTTGCACCCTCAGGCCTATGCGGCCGCCTATGCCGGCGTGCCCGTCAGCGATCTCATCGAACGCCTGGGCTATGAGCCCGATTCTTATCGCGCGCTCTATTCCGCGCCCTATCACATTGGGCGCACCGTGCGCGACGACATCATGGAATACCGCAAGCGCTCGCCGGTCTATCACGCCAAGGAACTCCAGACGCCGCTGCTCATCCACACCAACACCAATGACGAAGATGTGAACGTGCTGGAAGTGGAACACCTCATCGAGGCGTTGAAGGCGGAGGGTAAGAAGTTCGATTACAAGATCTACCAGGATGCCCCCGGCGGCCACTATTTCAACCGCCTCGACACCAAGCTGGCCCGCGACTCGCGCCGCGAAATTTACAAGTTTTTAGCGCCCTATCTGAAGCCGGAAAAACCGCTCGAATAGTGTCCCGCGGAGAACAGCGTTTTCCCAGGAATGAACACCGGGTTGAAGGCTCCTCTTTATCGCGGAGGGGCGGAGGAGCGGAGGCTGTTAAGTTTTCTCCGCTCCTCCGCGTCTCCGCGATAAAGGGACGGCTTCTCGTTTTGATGGCACCGCGCGTGCATCCACCCTGGTATGTCCGCAAAGGAACGGATTCGCGAACCGATCTCCGGCCTGGTGAGGCCGGAATACCTCGAAGAACGCATCAAGGCCGGCTGGCGCCTGGTAGGCCTGGAGTGGGAGCGCGAAGCCGCCCCGCCTCCCGCCGCGCCTGACGAATGGGTAGAGGAAATCCCTTATGGGATGCGCGTCTCTGAAGATGGCGCGCACCTGGTGGGCAATCCGTTTGAAATCGAAATCATCGTTCGGGCCCTGGACCTGATCGTGGAAGACTGCCCGCTTACCCGTGTGGCCGAACGCTTGAACGACCGCGGCTATCGCACGCGCGATGGCGAGTCCTGGACCGCCCCCGCGCTTTTCGAATTGTTGCCGCGCATGATCCAGGTGGGCCCGCGGCTGTTCGCCAGCAATGAATGGATGACGCGCCGCGCCCGCCTCGGCCCCGGCCATGCCCCGGCAGTATAGCCTCCTTACCGCTGTAGTAAACTCATCGAATGACCTACAGACGGACGGCGGAGCGCTATCTCGCGGCGCTCGCTCTGGCATTCTTGGCCACCTGGCCGGTGGCGGCGCAGACCGCGCCCCGCATCACCACCCCCAAAGAGCAATTCGGCTTTAATCTGGGTGACGATTATTGCGTCGCCAACTATGCCCAACTCGAAGCCTACTGGAAAAAGCTGGCAGGCGAATCGGAGCGCATGAAGCTGCTCACCATCGGCAAAACCGCCGAGGGCCGCAACCAGTACATGGCCATCATCACCTCGCCGGAAAACCAGAAGAATCTCGAGCATTACCGCCAGATCGCGGAAAAGCTGGCACGCGCCGAAAACCTCAC
>Ga0335079_10007323_pt1 | contig 12576 bp, 13 predicted proteins | sample Lox_Sample_33_FD_206719 | JGI IMG/M metagenome (GOLD analysis project Ga0335079, IMG submission 206719) | Soil microbial communities from Loxahatchee National Wildlife Refuge, Florida, United States - Lox_Sample_3.3 | ecosystem: Environmental > Terrestrial > Soil > Wetlands | place: USA... | reverse complement strand
AGGAGCGCAAGGATCGCGTTGACGACGCGATGCACGCGACCCGCGCCGCGGTCGAGGAAGGCGTCGTTCCCGGCGGGGGCGTGGCGCTACTCTATGCGACCAAGGCCTTGGGCAAGCTCAAGCCCCATAACCACGATCAGCAGGTCGGCGTCGATATCGTGCGCCGGGCTATTCAGACCCCGACGCGCCAGATCGTCGAGAATGCCGGCTCTGACGGCTCAATCGTCGTGGGCAAACTCATGGAGAGCACCGACGCCAACTACGGCTTCGACGCGCAAACCGGCGACTACACCAACATGATCAAGGCCGGCATCATCGATCCGACCAAGGTGGTTCGCCTCGCCTTACAAGGCGCTGCCTCCGTGGCAGGCCTCCTCGTCACGACCGAGGCGATGGTGGCCGAGAAGCCAGAGAAGAAGGAGCCTATGCCAGCAATGCCTCCCGGTGGCATGGGCGGCATGGACTACTAAGGCGCCGTTTGATACCGCCACCAAGGGCCGTTGGCATTTCCCGCGGCCCTTCTCTTTTGCGTCGAGTGCGACAAACTCGCACGCTCAATGTCCGATCTGCCCTTGAGAGAGTCGCCTATTCGATAACCTCGTCGGCGCGGGCAAGCAGCGATTGTGGGATCGTGAGGCCAAGTGCCTTCGCGATCTTGAGATTGATCGCCAACTCGAACTTGGTCGGTCGCTCGATTGGCAAATCAGCGGGTCTTTGGCATTTCCGGTTAGCGGGTTAATAACGGACCCGAATTTTCTGCTGAGAATTTGGGAGGGGTCAACGCGATTTGGCGCCGCGAGAACTCCCCCGTCGGGGTCGCGCGGGTCACGCGTTCATGCAGAGGTTCGCGCGTGGGGGTTGGGGTAGCGCCGGTGAGGAGAATCGAGGAGGTGTGCTGATCCCTTTTTCAGTCGATCTCTGGTTGGACCGGGTAGCGGACAATCACTCGATCACCGTCCCACAGCTCGAAGCCTTCGAACCGATGTTTGCGCTCTTGGAACAGTACCCGGGCCTGACTGATCGCATCCTCATCGGAGGTGGTGGTCAACACCTCGACCGCATCGATATGGCCATTATTCATGAAATAACACCTCATGCGCCCGCCTCCGCTCTGCATTAGGCGGGAGCACGCGCAACCTCTCTTCGCGGGGGCAGGCGTTGTCTCTCAGCCGTCGGCGCCCATGTGGTCTTTGCCAACGATATAATCAACGCTACGCCTCATTGCGGCGACTTGCAAACGGCGCTCAGGCCCCGAAATATTTTGTTTCACGCCCTCGAATGCCCAACGCGATTTGCAGCGTGAATGTTCCCTCGGTAGACCCGAGGTCCGCTCAATGCGGGGCAAGTGCCGATGGCGTGGTCGTGAAGTGGTACGGTACCAACGGTGAGCGCCCTCACGCAGTTCGGCTTGATCGCTGCTGTCTTGATGCTGGTGTTCTACGCGCTGGAAGGATGGTCCGCGTGGTGTGTCTTAGGCTTTGCCGTGGCCTGCGCCTTGGGCTCGATCTACGGCTTCTTGCAGGGCGCGTGGCCGTTCGGAGTGATTGAGGCGATATGGGCGCTGGTTGCGTTGCATCGGTGGCGGCGTCGAGTTCATCCAGTCGGCCACGCGAAATAATTTGTTGCGCACGTCTGAACGGCCAACGCGTTTTGGCGCCGCCGAAATCCCCCGGTGGGGTCGAGCGGGTCACGCGTTCGGGCGCCAGCGGGTCCACGTCAGCGCTCCACGCGAAGGTCACGCAATCGGTCGCTGGCACCAGTCGCAGTCGGGCCGAAGCACGATGGTCAATGCCACATGTGGGTAACCGCGAACCCACACAAGATCATGTTCACGTGCTCTCCGTCCTGCGAGAGCGGGAGCGCGATCCGCTCGTACTCAAGATAACGTTGGTCATTTTGTTTGGTGAGCTGCACGCGAACGGTCATCGGACGGCATTTGCTGACCACATCGACGAAACCAGCATGAACATCGGCAGCGATTGGCCCGAAGTCCAGTTCGTCAAGGTACGTACCAGTCAGGTCCTCTCCGTAGGCTTGGGCGAGCGCCGTACCAAACAACCGGACGCGAAACAGAGGCGGTTGGCCCACTACGTCGAGCAGGGCGAGGTACGGTAACAGCGCTCTGGGGATTTCCGCAGGATCGATTGCCGATCTCGGCGGCGCGATGCGGGCGCCCTTCTTTGACAACCAGTAGGCATGCAAGTCCTTCAGGAGGTGGCTGATTGGCCCCGTGGGCAGCTCTACAATTCTTGGTGTTCCAACAAAAAGTGCAGCTTTCGCCTTCACCTGAGGCACCCCTGGATTCGCCTTCCTAAATGGGATGGGAGTCGCTGATGTGCCATGACTTGGATCAACCGGCGCCAGCAGACCGGCTCGAAGGTGCCCCAGACCTGATTCGGAAGTGGTCGGTTGCGGTGCCGCTCCTGATCTCCTCGCCGCTGGCGCAGCCCATACGAAAAACCTCTCGCACACCGGGGTCAGCAAGCCATTGAGGGGATTCGACCTCTATCTGCGCTCCAGAGGCATCCAGGAACCAATTAATTGTCGCACGGCCTTCGTGCTCACGACAGCTTGCTCGCAAACGGACGACCGTTATTCACTCGCGAGCGGACAAATCAGTCTCCGGCCTTCATTTCCGAAAAGTGCCAAAAAGAGACGAGGGGTCGCGACTGTGCCAATAGCGCTAGGCGTGGGTGAATGACAACCAGGCCGCACGTAGCAAATGTGCTAGTTCGTCGGCGCATGCCATCTCCCATTTACGTGGTAGATCGAACTATTGATGCCGCGGAGGCTTCGTCCGTACTCCAGCGCATTACATCGGCTTGGAACCTAGCTCTTCGTTCGGCTCCACATCCGCAAGTGGCTGAGCGCCCCAGAGCGCTTCAACATGATCCATATGGGCCAAAGTAAGTAATCGTGCGTGAGCTTCACAAGATAATAAGCCGGGAACATCCAGTCAGGGAATTTCACGAGACGGTAATGGATCTCGCGAGGAGTCAGAACCGTGCGCAACAGATAGGAAACCCGCGCCGCGATGCCGTCGCACAACAGGCTGCGCGTCCACGAGAATTCAAAGACAGATGATGGGCTGAATATGCCCGCATCGCTCGGATGATCCCAGGAAACGATGATGCGTTCCGCAATTGCGCACAGACGTGGATCCCGTCTCGCCAGCGCTGCGGCCGGCACTTCGAAGGAAAATATCTCCGCCAAGAGGAGCGCGGATAACCCGAGCATACGTCGCACGCGCTGCATCTCGGCGCGCCGGGCTACCGTGTCCCAATCAATTCGTGGTCCACGCGCGACCAGTGCCGCAAGATCGGCCAACCACTTGAGCCGCGCCCAACCTTCCTTGCTTCCATGTACGGCAAGCAATAGAAACTCGTCTTCGGGTTCGAGGACGCGGATCGGCACACCATCGAGCTCGCCCTGTCTCGAACGCCCCCACATTGCCTCGTGATCGATCCTGGTACCGAGATTGCTCGGCATGATGCCGATATGGGGTTCGATAACGAACCGCCCGTCCTCGCGCCGCAGAAGGTCCTGTCCCTTGAGTTCCAGCAACGCTTGGTACTGACGCCGCGAGAAGCCCACTTCGCCGCGATAGCCAGAGCGCGCCAGGATATCGAACGCCCTCGTAACGACGTGGGGCCGAATCAGCAGATCCAGATCACGGCTCGGTCCAGCGGCAATCTCTCCAAAAAGGCGCTGTCGCAGCATCGGCCCCTTGATCGGAATCACTTCAATACCAGCATCGCCGAGCGCGCGAACGATACGGCCAAGTTCCGCAATGCCATCCGCGCGTTGCTTCAGAATTTCATCGGCATGTCTGGTGAGTTGCGCGCAGATCAGAGGGGGGACCACCAGGTCAGGCAACCTGCTAAGACCGACGAGCGCCACTCCCCCTACATGGTGATCAAGGGCCAGAGTAAGAAAGAAAACCCAGCGCGTATCCTGAGCCGAAGGGAGTGCTCTACCATCCTGTCCTCGGCCCTTCAGGGCGCAGTCGATCGCCGCCAGAAGCAAGCGCATCTCTGGGGAGCTGGACGCGGCCAGCGGGGCGAGCGCTGTGGCGGATGCAGGCTTCCTCGACATTGCACCTCATAACCCAGCGCACCGGTTCTGTATCTCCGAGAGAAGCCGCTTTGTGCGAAATTCGGTCGCATCTTGCGAACCGTGCTCTGCCACGCCGTACCAGCGGGCCGCTTCACTGTAGCGGCCCGAGCGGAACGCGCACTCGGCCGCGAGATTTGCCGCGGTGACGCCGAAAATTCTCTTATCATAGGAGTTGTCGGCGACGAGTGCATCCGGATCGATCTGCGCCAGTCCGGCGAATAGTTCGCCTGCCTCCATGAATCGGCCACGCCGCATCAAGGAAATCGCCTCGAAACGCTGCAGAAGATAGTTATCCGGTCGCAGACTCCGCCCCTCCTCTATCAGCGTCGCCGCGTCCTCGCCACGCTCCAGTCCGAGATTGATCAGCTCGATATGGCACAGGCAATCGTCCACTTTGTGGCGGCCCCTCGCCGAGGCGAGCGCACGGCCATGCCGCCAGCACTTCTCCGCCTGCTCCATCCGGCCCAGCTCGCGATGGACGCAGCCGAGGTGCCACCAAAGATAGACGCGCTCCGGGGTGCGTTCGCATTCCCGCGCCAGCAGCTTGAGATAACGCTCTGACTTGTGCTTTTGCGGCCCATCGTAGCCCACGTGATCGAGGGTCAAATCGCAATCGAGTATCGCCGCGCCTTCGGCAGCAACGATGCGGTTGATTGCGGGCTGGATGCTCTCATGGACAACGCCCTCGAAGCGCAGGCGTGGGTCGCGCCGATAGAGTCTATATTCACGGTAGGCAGTGTATCCCGTTCGAGGATAGAAGCGGATCCTCGCAGCGATCGCGCCGGAAGCACCCAATATCGCCCTAATGGCGCCATGATCGCCATCACGGACACGCTCATCGGCGTCTATGTAAAGGAACCAGGGGCATGACGCCTGTTCGATCGCGAAATTTCGCGCCGCGGAAAAGTCGTCGCACCAAGCAAATTGGAAAACCTTGGCCCCATGCTCGGCAGCCAATTCCGCGCTGCGATCAGTGGAGCCGGTGTCAACGACGATGATCTCGTCAACCAGCGGGCCAAGTGACTCCAAGCAGGCGCCCAGCACCCGCTCCTCGTCCCGAACGATCAGCGTCGCGGACAGGATAGGCGCAGCACCGCTCACTATAGGGTCGCCGAGTCTCAGTTGGACGAACTACCCGTTGCTCGCGTAGGTCTGAGCGTGGGCCTCGTTGACCTTTAATCCAGCCATGGAAAACGAAGCAACCACAGGGACAGCAAATGCGAGCTTCGCCAACTTTCGGACTGAAGACCGCTTTTCTTCATCGATCCGCTCGATGAACTCCTTGTTTATGTGTTGCTCAGCCATTTCCGAGACTCTCCCTTTGAAACGCAAGTCTGGGACCGTTCTATCTAAATCCACGCAAAAGCCGCGCCAGCATCAATTTGCGTGCACCAACAGATACTTAGTCAAAAGGCATGGTTTGAATCTGTAAAGCTTTCCGACAAGCCTTATGGAGAATCTGGCAATGGTAAATCGCTCCAGCGGGGGGGTTCAATCTAAAGTGTGGTGGATTACCGCCAGAGCGGAATCGAGTTCACCTACGGCCAGTACATGGGTGCTCGCGCCGTTGACCATGGCGCAGAGATCGCCGATCCAATTGTTACGGCCGGATCGCGGTGGCGAGCTCTGCTCCATGACCAAGCGAACCATGTCGATCTTGCTGCTCCGCTTAGACTTCGTCCGAGAGCCGAAATCGGGATCGAGATAGAAAATGGCACCGACCGGAAGCCGCGCGATGTGCCAAGGACGGCCGAACACCGTTGGATCGACTGCCATTCGCCTCATCCCCGCCGAGTCATAGACCCGCGGCAGTGACGGTGCAGCCTCTTTCAGTGCTGGCAACAGATCGACGCTGGCCTCTCGGAGATAGAATTTCCGGGGGAACGCTGCCGCCAAGCCGTCACGCAGCATGACTAATTCATCGCCGACCATCTCCATCCCAGCACCCAGCAGATGAATCGCTAATGTCGACTTGCCCGAATGCGGATTACCTACCAGCAAGAACATTCGCCCATTGTGAATGCCGCTTGCTGCGTGAATTCTGACATCGTCGGGAAGAGCTGCGAAGGCTCGCTGATGTATCTTCTTGAAGAGCGCCTCAAACAGAATCTCGCTGTTTTGCTCGGTCGCAGCGATCACGCCATCCTCGCGAAGAACCACGTCGTCGCCGTTTTGGGCGATCTCGTAGACTGCCCGATCGGTGATCTCATGATTCTGCGATGCGTGCTGGACAACATAGCGCAGGCGATCGGCGAATGCCGCCCACTCCGTATGGACCTGAATCTCGCAGGCCAAGATCTGGAAAGTCTCGACGTATGTCAGCTTATCAAGCCTTCCCGAATAAGCTGATCGAGGCACTCACGCACTTCCTCGACCGGTGGCGACGACAAGTCAAAGGCAAGGCGCAAAAGTTCAGGCATGTCACACACCTGATTCTTGCCATTACAGAGTTCGAGCAAGATCGCCGCGGTATGGTTAAGATAATGAACTCGGTCGATCTCAGGCTGATAAACAATATAGCCGTCGGCCACTTCGTTGGTTTCCACACCGCTCGCCGCCTTCGGGCACCATGCGGGGTCGTCTGTCCGTGAACTGTCCTGCATGCGCTAGCTTCCGGAAATTGCGGATAACCCCTTATGAGACTGAATCATATAGAGCGAGCAATGTCGTCTCAACTACTTCGGCGCGATGTCGTTCTTCGACGAGTCTCAGGGCGCACGCTGCCATGGCTTCAGCTCTTGTGGGGGACGCAAGAAGCGCAACACACGCTCGCGCGAAGTCGTCGGCCGTTTCGGCGATCATCACGTGCTGGTCGGCAACGGCCTCAATGCCTTCGATGCCGATGGGGGTCGCGACGACAGGCGTACCATACGCAAAGGCCTCAAGCACTTTGATGCGTGTGCCGCCGCCGGCCCGCAGCGGCACCACGGCGATGTCCGCTTGTTCGTAGAGGGTCCGCAAATCTTCCACCGGACCGGGCAAGCTAACGTCTGCCACCTTCGCTAGCGCCGCGATCTTGTCGGATGCGCCTGCGCCGACAATTGTGAGTTCGATGGGACGTGCCGCTTCCGTCCGCAAACATGGCAGGATTTCGCGGCAAAGATACACAACGGCATCCTCATTCGGAGCATACCCGAGATTCCCGACAAAGAGCAGGTGTGCCGGCCCACCCTTTCGTCTTTGACGGGGCGCTGGTGCTGCATCGCGCGGTGCCGCATTGGGTACTACCGTCACCCGCGCGCCCGGCGATCGATCACGTACTCTTTGCGCCTCGATGAGAGAGCTGACGAGGACAAGATCGAAAGACGGGAGTGCTCTATCCACGAGCGCCGCGTATTTCTTGGCCTCTCGCTCCTCCGATTCCTCGAGTTCGACCGCGCCGTGCCGATGATGCAGCGCGGCCAAGCTAAGTCTCGTCGCGACTTCATCCTCATCGAGATCGAGGACAAACAGCGGCCGACCCACACGCTCGTTGCCCCTCATTTGATCGACGAATGGCGCAAGGTAGAGGCGCATGACGTGCACCGCGCCGACGTCGCGCGATGCGCACCATGCTGCGACAGCCGCGGCACTATGGCTCGTGCAGAAACGACCGAGGAAAGGCTTAGGGTAGTTCAATCGGGCGTGCTGGCGCTTTTCCGGATCGATCACGCGGTCGATCAGCGCGTAATGGGGATCAAGGTGATCGTGCAGTGACAGCGATTGCACCGAAGCCGCGCACCGTCGTACCAGTTGCGACGCCAATCCGCTTCCACCCGAGACGGGAATGAGACCGAGATGCACGTTGAAGCGTTGCGCAAGCGCGTTCAACGCAATGCCGGCACGCATGGCAAGGCCGTTCCCGGTATCATCGGGCATGATGGGAGAAAGGAACAACAACCCCATGCGCTTCATGGGCGGTGCTGGGCTTCCAGATCGCTCGTCACTATTTCGAGTGTAGCACTTCGAGATTGGGCATTCCCCAACAGCGGTAGCCCATATCCGCCGCCATAAGGCCAAAACCCTCTGTCTCAATTTCTCCGGAATTTCCTTCTCCCCAGGGCCCGGGCCGGCGAACGGCCGGATGGGCTCGGCCGTAAAGGAAGGGAGGGAAGATCAGACCGTCGCGGTGCAGATCGGCCCGCACTAGCAAGACGGTGCCACCAACCGTATCGAGGCGCACAAGATCCGCTCCGCCGCGCAAATCGTCCATATGTACACGGCCCTGATCGCACCAGGCATTAAGGTCGAATGTCGGTCCGCCGTAAGTTTGGACACAATGAGGATGAACAATCTCACGTTCCGTCGCGATCAGTGTGCGAAGGAGGCTGGAGGGATATTCGATGACATCGACGTCGAGCCACAATACCCAAGCCTCATCGGCCAGCGACCGGAACAGCAAATGATTTCGCACACGCGCCAGGATTTGGCGGCGTGGGATCTGGAATACAGGTGACCATCGCCGCAGCCCGGCTGGCGTTTGCAATCCGTAGTCCTTTTTCCAGAGCATGACGCGCGCATATCTCTGGCGCAGAGACGGCAGCAGCGCCTGCAGCTTCTCATAAGTACCGTCTCGGCTATCCCCTTCGAGCAAACCCAGGGAAATTAGCTCGCGCGGATAATCGAGCTGTGCGAGGCATTCGAAATAGCGATCGAGATGCGCGCTTGCATTCTTAACCGGCGTGAGAATCAGGACCTTCTCGTTGGAGGAGCCGGTTGAAGAATGGCGTTCTTGGTTCGACGCGTCGGTCATGTGAATCTCAATTCTCTCGCCCATAATATCGCGTCATTATCTTCGGGTCTGATGAGACTCCAGGCCCGAGAGCGGCAGCAGTGGTGAGATTGTTGGGGCTCAGGCCGGCCAAAGCGAGGCGGATGAGCCGGCTTCGGGCATCATTATTGGTCGAACCTGCGCGCTCTACCAAATAGGTCGCAACTTTTTCATCTAGAATTGCAAGCGTCCGGATTGCGCCAACGAAATCGCGTATTACGTCGGCATCGTGGCAGGCCACGGCGTAACAATTGAGCACGCGTTCCATCAGATCATGAGCGCTGCGGCCTTCGCTCTTGTCGGTCAGCCTCTTTCCGATGACAATCGGGGCGAGCTCGATCGGCAAGCCCGCATCGACGAGTTGCGTTCCTTGCCAGATACCGGACGGAGTGGGGCCTAAGCGACAGGTTTGCCGCCCGTGCGCTTCGAATACCAGGCTCAGCGCATCGCCCGCACCCTCGACGTACCAATACACCCCGCAATTGGCAGGAGCCGTAGCGATTCGATGGTCGGAAAGAAGTTCGATAGCTTGTGCCCCCACCGACACCTGTGTGAGGAGGAACTGGCGCTGTGCGATGAGCAAAGCCTCCGCTTCCCGTGCGGATTCGGATCGGAGCGGCGGATGAAACACCCTGCCATCCCATTTTTTCCGCAACTCCTCGAGAAGCGCGAAGCACGCGTCTTCGTGACGAAAGCCTTCAACACGACGATTGATGCCGAGCAGAAGCCACTTCTTCTCGTTTCTGTGCTGAAACAGCACCGATCCGTCGAAGGCGCGTTGGCACAAGGTCAGGGGTAGACGCTTCGGCGCGTGGCGAATCATGTGATAGGGCAAGCCGAGAATGAGCCAAGCGAACAGAAAGGTGTCCTTGTCGCCGTAAAGATACTGATAGAAGAATGACGAATGCTGGTTCATCCAGTGCGCCAGCGCAAGACCTCGCCAACAGCGCGATTTGTCAACGACAACCTCCCCAGATTCGATTGAGGGCATATCGCGAAAGGCGACCTCAGCAATCGACCAGACCGGATTGTCGCGACTAAGCCGTATGATGTCCGGCCAAAATATGGCTCCGGCGTCGCGGAATTCGTCGCTATCGAAGAGAAATGCGGGGTCCGCCACAGGAACATTGTCTGCATCGAGCAGGAGAATCTCGCGGAATCGCGAATGCAGGAGCGCGAACGCCTTGAGTTCCCAGCCACCTAGCACCGCTGCCTCGTGCCGCTTGGCGACTGCAGTCGCATCAACCGCCTGCGCACCAATTTCCGCAAGGAGGCCCCGCATCGGCGGGCCCATCTCTTCGTCACCCAGATACCAAACCTCTATGGGTAAGGCGCAGTTCAGCACGCGGCGCAAAATGCCGATGCAGACGTATGCGCAGGTGAACATGCGGGGGCCGCCCGCGCAGATGACGATGCCACGACCATTAAAGCGGTCGACGGGATAAGGTTCGATATTTCCGACCGCCGCACGGAGAGCTTGCTGCATCTGGACATACGTCGGCGAATCTTTGGCAGGCGCCATAACGCCAAAATACAACAAGAACCCATTAGTGGCCAATGAAGCCCCACCGGTCAGCCTGCCCGGAAGGTCGGTTATTGGGGTGCCTAGTCTAGCTCCCCGCCGAGTCTCTTCTTCGACTCGGAAGCGCGTTTGAGTTGCTCTAGACGCGCCACGCTCAGCGGAAACAGCGGCCCTCCCGTCACTGATGATTTGCGATGCACACGATCAGGGCGACTTGACCAGGCCTAGTCGAGCGAGTCCGGCAGTGCGGGGCTGATGACGGTGAGCAAATGGGATCTACGCCCACTCCAATAACTCCGCTCAATTCCGTAATGGGTCACGAACGGCCCTCGACGTGATGTCCGCATGGAGTCCGCTCTTCCCCCCATGAGCAGACTTCCATTGCGCACCACGACATCGTCCGAGAGGCGCCAAAAGCTGCCTTCATTCGATTACCTCGTCGGCTTGAAGCAGGAGTTTAGGAGGAATCACAAGGCTGAGCGCCCTGGCACTCTTCAAGTTTATCACCAGCTCGAATTGAGTCGGCTGGATCACCGGTAGGTCGGCCGGATTGGCACCCGCGAGAACCTCACTGACGTGAGTGCCCACCTGACGATAGACATCGATGACGCTGGGTCCATAACTGATCAGGCCACCCGCCCTCACATAATCGCGTAGATCGTAGATCACGGGTACCGCGCGACTGGCGGCGAGAGCGGTCAGACGGTCGCGATGGCCAAAGAAGAACGCGCCGCTGGCCACGATGAGCGCGGTGATTTTTCGCTCGGTGATGGTCGTGAAGGCCGGATCAAAGTCACTCTCGCTTGCGACGTGCACAATCTGAATTTGCTGACCCAACGCGCGGCCCGCATTCTCCACCTGATGCGCTTCTCTTGCACTGTCGACACTGTTCGGGTTCATGAAATAGGCAAAGGCCGCGCGCTTCGGCAGCAAGTCGCGCAGGATCTCCGCCCGCTTGACCACCAAATCCGTGGTCTCAAAACAGATGCCCGTGATGTTGCCGCCAGGTCGATCAAAACTCGCAACGAAACCGAGTTGGACTGGATCGTCCCCGAGCGCGAACACGATCGGAACTGTCGATGTGGCCGCCTTAGCCGCCACAAGCGCTTCGTTGCCCGCGGCAACGATGACGGCTACTCGAAGCCGTACCAGGTCTGATGCCAATGCGGGTAATCGTTCCGCCTGACCCTCGCCCCAGCGGAATTCGAGGGTGACGTTCTGATGCTCTATATAGCCGCTTTCCTTCAGGCCCTGCTCGAATGCCGCCACGACCCGCACCGAATCCGCAGGCGACGTGCTCCTGAGAAAACCAACCACGGGCATCGCCGGCAACTGCTGGGCTTGCGCCGCGAGCGACCACGGCAATGGTGCCAACGCGCGGCCTGCCCCAATGATAAAATCGCGCCGCCTCATCCAGTCCTCCCCGACGGGTCCAGGGTTTCGGGAATTGCGGCTTATGCACGGCCGCCTACAATCGGGCCAGTTCGACTAGGTTCTGCAGTCTTGCTTTCAAGAAATCGAAGTCCACCGGCCGGGTAATGAATTCGGCGGCGCCGTATGCGCTGGCTCGTTGGCGGCGCTCTTCATCACCGTAGGCGGTCACCATCATGACTGGTAGATCGGGGCGCCTCTCCTTGATCTCCCGCAACAACGCAAGGCCGTCCATACCCGGCATGTTGATGTCGGACAGGATGACGATCAGCTGCGGCTCGATGCCCCTAGCGAGCTTATCGAGGGCCTCCTCACCGGAGCCAGCGAAATGCAACACGTAGTCACCCTGTCGCACCTCGCGGCGAAAGTGCTGGCGGAACAGGTCTGCGACACCCAACTCGTCGTCGACGGCCAAGATGCTCACGCTCATGCCGCCCTCCCCTCTGTCGTTGCGCGCTGTTTGCGGGGCAATCGCACCGTGAATTCGGTGAAGGCGCCAACCTCGCTGTCGACCCCGATCGTACCGCCATGCTGTTGCGTGACGATCTCGTAACTGATTGAGAGACCGAGCCCGGTACCCTCGCCCGTCGGCTTGGTGGTGAAGAACGGCTGAAAGAGCTTCTCACGGTTCTCTGGGGCGATGCCTGTCCCGTTGTCGCGAACGCGAACTTCGACCGCCGAACCGAGATCGCGGGTCGTCACCTTCAAAACCGGACGGCTGCCGGTTTCCCGGCTGCGCTTGTTGGCGGCATAGAAG
>Ga0335079_10007314_pt1 | contig 12581 bp, 10 predicted proteins | sample Lox_Sample_33_FD_206719 | JGI IMG/M metagenome (GOLD analysis project Ga0335079, IMG submission 206719) | Soil microbial communities from Loxahatchee National Wildlife Refuge, Florida, United States - Lox_Sample_3.3 | ecosystem: Environmental > Terrestrial > Soil > Wetlands | place: USA... | reverse complement strand
CTTCACGGTCGAGGTTTACAAAGGGGACAAGAAGGAAGAAAGCAAATTCTGAGCACAAGTCCGGGTTTGAGGGTAGAAAACATGGCGATTCACTCCCGTGAGAGGGAGAACCGAAAGATGCGAACTGGCAGATGGCTGATGATGGTCGCGGTTCTTCTGAGCGTCCCAATCCTGGCTCCTGCGCTCGTTCCTCAGGATCAGCCCGCGGCTAAGGGCCCAGAGGCCAGCGCACAGGCTTCGGCGCCGGAATCACAAGGCTCGGCTCCGCTACGGGTGTTGGTAGGGAAATCGATCCTGATTAATACCACTGAGCGCATCAAGAGAGTTTCTGTGACCGACGCGGGCGTTGCCGATCCCATTGTGGTTGCGCCCACACAAATCCTGGTGCACGGCCGTTCCGCGGGCGAGGTGTCGCTGCTCATCTGGGATGAACTGGACCGCTCCCGCAGTTTCGATCTGCGCGTCGATGTGGACGTGAGCGCCGCGGCGGAAGAAGAGAAGGCGGTGTTTCCGGATGAACAGATCACCGTCACTCCGTCGCGCTCCGCCATTGTGCTTTCCGGCCATGTGTCCACCGAGGACGTCTCTAAGCGCGCCGGCTTGATCGCCGAGGCCTACTCCAAGAATGTCGTTAACGTGCTCACCTTCGGCCCGGTAGGCGCGCAGGAAGTTCTTCTGGAAGTGAAGTTTGCGGAAGTGGATCGTGCTGCCGCCCTGCAGTTAGGCGCCGAGTACCTGACACCGGGCACGGGCCACACCACCGGAACCGTAACCACCGGTCAATTTGGCGGGATGTCGATCTCCACCACTTCTGCCAGTACCACTACGACCGGCGGCACTACCACGACCGCCACCAGCAGCACGCCTCCCACCGTCAACCTTACAAATCCTCTGAACCTGTTTCTCTTTCGCACCGACATTAATTTCGGAGTCGTAGTCGAGGCGCTTCAGCAGAAGAACCTGCTGCAGATTCTGGCGGAACCGAACCTGATTGCGGTCAACGGAAAGGAAGCCAGTTTTCTCGCCGGGGGCCAATTCCCTTTCCCCATCGTGCAGCCCGGCCAAGGATTCGCCGCGGTGACCATTTCCTTCAAGGATTTTGGCGTGAAGCTGCAATTCACTCCCGTAATCATGCCCAATGGCAACATTCACCTCAAGGTCGCGCCGGAGGTCAGCACCCTGGACTTCACCAACGCTTTGACCATCTCGGGCTTCACCGTGCCCGCCTTGAGCACACGCCGTGCAGAAACCGAATTTGAATTGCAAGACGGGCAGAGCTTCGTGATCGCGGGGCTGCTCGACAACCGTGTCACGGACCTTTACAGCAAGATCCCCGGGCTGGGCGACATCCCCATTCTGGGTAATCTTTTCAGGAGCAGAAATCTGCAAAAGAGCAAGACGGAATTGATGGTGCTGTGTACCGTGCACCGGATCTCGCCCAGCACGCAGGCTCCGGCCGGACCCAGCTATCCGCAGCCGTTCCTAAACAAGGACAAGTTTGATCCTACGAAGCCGGCGGCGAGCGGCGGCAAGTGATGACGGGTTGTGCGATGAGAATGAGGATGTTGGGAGCGGATCCAGTTTGGCGAGCGAAGAGTTGGTAGGAGAAACCGCAGTAACATGCCTGAGCTTTCAGTCGTAATCGTCGCATCGGACAGTGAACAGCGCGCCGTCCTGCAAGTTCTGGTGGATGGCACCAGCGTCGCCCGCACTGTGCATAGCTGTGCCAGCTTTCCGGTTGCGGCCACGGATCCGGTGACGCGCCGTATTCATGCCGCCAACGCAGAGGTGATTTTGCTTGATATTCCTGCCGACAACCCCGTTCCCGCCTTGCATGCCATCGAACTGCTTCACAACGAACTGCCGCAATCGGCCCTGTTCGCCGTGGGAAGCTTGTCGCAGCCGCAGGTCATCGTGAGCGCTATGCGCGCCGGGGCGCGTGAATTTGTGGAAAGACCCACCACCACTACCGATCTGCTGGAAGCCTTCGTGCGGCTGAGCACGGCCCAGCGCAAGAGTCGCCGCGAGGAACTGCGCGGCAGAATGTTCACCGTGGTCAATGCCAAAGGAGGCAGCGGCGCCACCACGGTAGCAGTCAATCTGGCTCTGGCCCTGCAAGCTGCCCACGGCAGCACTGCCCTGGTGGACATTGCCGCTCTCGGGCACTGCGCCCTGCATCTGAATTTGAAACCACTGTTCACGGTGGCGGATGCAATCCGCAATCTGCACCGTCTCGACAGTTCCCTGTTGGAAAGCTTCATGACCCGCCACGGTGGAGGTTTGCAACTGCTGGCGGGCCCCACTACGCCGGCCTTAGCGGAGCCTTCGACTGCGGAGTTTGCCAAGCTGTTTGACATGCTGGTCGGCCACTTCCGCTACGTCGTTGTGGATGCCTCCTCGCGCATCGACGCCGCCACCCGGCTGGTTTCCAATTTGGCGCAAATGGTGTTGATGGTGGCACACACCGACGTTGCTTCATTGTGGAGCGCAGCCCGGGTGCAACAGTATTTGAGTGAAAGCGGCAGCCGCGAGAAGGTCCAGTTGATCTTGAATCGCTTTCGCAAGATTCCTGGTTTCAGCGAGAGCGACGCGGAAGCCGCCGCTGGAGTAAAACTGCTATGGAAAATCCCCAACCAGTATTTCGCAGTGTCTACGGCGATCGATCGCGGCGTTCCGCTTTCCCAGCAGCACAATACTGAAATTGCCCGCTCCTTTGCCGGACTGGCCGCGCGCCTGACAGAAGATGATCTGGATGTGAAACGCAAGGCTTGGTCGTTGTTTAAGACAGTGTAACGCAGACTTTAGTTAGAACTTTTCGGACATTCCATGGCAAATCTGCAGACCTTCGAGAGGACCGAGTACCAGCAGGTCAAGGCCGACCTTCACCGCAAGATCCTCGACCGCCTGGACCTGGAAAAACTGGGACGCGCTCCCAGCGACACCGCCCGCGATGAAGTGTTGTTGCTGATTCGCAACACCGTCAATAGTGAGGCCGTGCCGCTCAGTTTCGCCGAGCGCGAACGCCTGTCGCGCGAGATTCTCGATGAGATCTTCGGTCTGGGCCCGTTGGAGCCCCTGCTCAAAGACCCCACGGTGTCCGATATTTTGGTGAATCGTTACGACCGGGTTTACGTCGAGCGCGCCGGCAAGATTGAGTCCACCGGTTTGAGTTTCAAGGACGATGCCCACCTGATGCAGATCATTGACCGCATCGTCTCGCGGGTAGGGCGGCGCGTCGATGAATCCTCGCCCATGGTGGACGCTCGCCTGGCCGACGGCTCCCGCGTGAACGCCATTATCCCGCCGCTGGCCATCGATGGCCCGTGCCTCTCCATTCGCCGCTTCGGCCACGATCCCCTCACCGCCCGCAACATGATCGAGAACAAGACCCTTACGGAAAGCATGCTGGAGTTGCTCTCGGCCATGGTCAAGGGCCGGCTCAATATATTGGTTTCGGGCGGAACCGGCGCGGGCAAAACCACGCTGCTCAATGTGCTTTCCGGATTCATTCCAAACTCTGAGCGCATCGTGACCATTGAAGACGCCGCCGAATTGCAGATGAAGCAGGAACACGTGGTGCGCCTGGAGACCCGTCCTCCCAACATTGAAGGCAAAGGCGCGGTCCGTCAGAGACAACTGGTCATCAACAGTTTGCGTATGCGGCCGGACCGCATCGTGGTGGGCGAGGTACGCGGCGAGGAGGCCTTCGATATGTTGCAGGCCATGAACACCGGCCACGAAGGCTCACTGACCACCGTGCACGCCAACTCGCCGCGCGACGCCCTGGCCCGCCTGGAGAGCATGTTCTCCATGGCCAACCTCAATCTGCCCGAGCGGGCCATGCGCCACCAGATTGCTTCCGCCATCCACGCCGTGGTACAGATCGCCCGGCTCGCTGACGGCACCCGTAAGGTGATTTCGGTTTCGGAAGTGACCGGCATGGAAGATGACGTAATCGCCCTGCAGGAAGTTTTTGTGTTTGAACGCGTCGGGATCGATAAAGATGGGAGGGTGAAGGGGCGATTCCGGGGAACCGGGATCCAGCCCAAGTTCGCTGACCGGCTCGCAACCGCCGGTTGCCGCCTGCGCCGCGATTTGTTTGAAGCGCAACTGGAGGTTTGAACCGCCCCCCGAGTTGCCGGAGTTAAGAACGAATGTTAACGCTCATCGCTTTCGTAGTGTTCTTGCTGGTTGCGCTGCTGGTGTTCGCCTTGGGTTCCTTCCTCGACCAGCGTAGCGCCCAGGCCAGGATGCTGCGCGACCGCCTGGCCTCAGTGCAAAAAGCTGAGCAGCAAAGCGTTGAAGAACTCGCCCTGCTGCGCGATGAGATGATGAGCAAGATTCCGGCGCTGGACACCTTGCTCCGCCGCTCTGAGCGCATGGCGAATCTCCAGATCTTTCTGGAACAAGCCGATTTGAAAGTTCGCGCGGGCAATATTCTCCTCCTCTGCGTCGTCAGCGCCGTGGTGTTCGGTGTGGTCGGATACTTTGTCGCCGGTTCCCTGCCCCACAATCAGGCCCTGTTATTCGTCATGGTGGGAGTGGTACTAGGCGGAACTGTGCCCTACTCCTATGCCTCCTACCGTCGCACCAAGCGCTTTCAGAAATTCGAGGAGTTGTTTCCCAATGCCATCGATACCTTGGCCCGGGCGGTGCGTGCCGGCCACGCTTTTACCACGGCCCTGGAGTTGATTGCCAATGAAATTGCCGAGCCCATTGCCTCCGAGTTTCGTAAGCTGTTTGAAGAACAAAAGTTCGGCCTGCCGGTCCGTGACGCTCTGATGAATCTCGCCGGGCGCGTGCCGCTGGTGGACGTAAAATTCTTTGTGACGGCGGTCATGCTGCAGCGCGAGACCGGCGGCAACCTCGCCGAGATTCTGGACAATCTTTCCTATGTGATCCGGGAGCGCTTCAAGATCATGCGCCAGGTGCGCGTGTACACCGCCCAGGGTCGGCTCACCATGATGCTGCTGATGGGCCTGCCTCCCATCATTGTGGTCGTGATGCTCACCACTAATCCGGCATTCATCCGCCCCCTGTTCGCTGACCCCATCGGGCACACCTTGGTGGTCGCCGGGATCGTGTTGCAGACGATCGGTTATTTTGTAATCCGCAAGATTATTCAGATTCAGGTTTGACTATGGCGCTGGCCCTTACCATTCTCGTGTTCTTGTCGGTTGTCGCGGTGATTTTTTCCTTCGGGGCTGCGGCTTACGCGCCATCTTCCGTTCTGGGTGCCCGTCTGCGCGCGCTCGGCTGGCAACGCGAGAAGCCCCAGGAAAAGCCGGCTATGCGCGAGCGCATTGAGCAGGCGCTCGATCCGCTCAGCAAGGCCATTCCACTTTCACCCGGCGAAGTGTCCCGCGCGCGGGGCTGGCTGATCCAGGCCGGCTACCGCGACCCCCGCCATTTGACCATCTACGTCGGCAGCCGCCTGGCGTGTGCGCTGTTCGGGTTCGGGCTGGTAGTGGTCAGCAGCGGTTTCAATTCACCCATGCTGCTGGTTAGCGTTACCGCCCTGGGGTTCTTTCTTCCCCGGTTTGTGCTCAAGCGGCTGATCCGCAACCGCCAGCAGCGGATCAAGCTGGGCTTGCCGGACGCGCTCGATCTCACTGTCATTTGCGTGGAGGCCGGGCTCGCCCTCGATCAGGCTCTGATGCGCGTAGGTCAGGACCTGCAGCATGCCCACCGGGAATTGAGTGACGAGTTCCATTTCGTAAACCTCGAGATGCGCGCCGGCAAGCCTCGGCCCGAAGCCCTGCGCAACCTGGTGGAACGCACCGGTGTAGATGACATCCGATCCCTGGTTGGAACTCTGATCCAGACCGACCGCTTCGGTACCAGTGTGGCCCAGGCGTTGCGCGTGCACTCCGATTCCCTGCGCACCGAGCGGCGCCAGCGAGCCGAAGAACAAGCCGCAAAAACTACCATCAAAATGGTGATCCCCCTCGTACTTTTTGTCCTCCCCTCGATTATCTTTGTCACGCTCGGGCCGGCGGTGATTCAGTTGATCCGCACCCTGATGCCCGAGTCAGCACGGTAGCAGGTTCCCCGCGGAAAATGCGCCCAGGAGTTATGATGTCTTTAACGGGTTCTACAGGCTATGCGTTTAACCGGACGCGCCAAGCGTACCTGGCCAGTCATGTCACGCTTGCCGCGACGCATTGGTCCCGCTTCCGCGGCCTGATGTGTACGGCCGCCGCCAACTTTCGGACCGGGGATGGCTTGTGGATCGTGCCCTGCCGCGGAGTCCATAGCTTTGCCATGAATTTTCCCATTGATGTGATCTACCTGGATGGCCGCAATCGCGTAGTGCACGTCGAGGAGAACCTGCGGCCGTGGCGCGTGGCCAGGGTAAGTTTGCGGGCCGCTTCCGTACTTGAATTGCCGGCCCACACACTGCGTCCTACGCAAACCGCAGTCGGAGATGAAATCGATATCGCGATGGGTCCGGCCCAGGGGGCAAGCGGGGCGTGAGCCGCAAACGCAAAAACCACAAACTCAAGAACGGGGATCTCCAGATCGACGATCTCCGGGTCGACGATCTTCCGACCCTTGAGGCCCCGAACCATGACCTCAAGCTCCTAATCGAGTGGTCGTCGCCCTGGCGTGAATTCGTCACCGCCGTCAGGCCCGCCTTGAGCAAGTCTCCCAGGCGCCTGGCCGGCGAGGCCAAGACCGAACTTTTTCCCTACCAGGGGATGCTGCTTTCCTGGCTGGTGGAAATCATTGCGCTGCTTGCTGTCATTGTGCTACCCGCCCGCCTGGCCAGCCTGCGGCCCTATCAGCCGCCGACCATGCCGAAGTACGACGTCATTTATTTCTCTGGAGATGAGCTGCCGCAAACCGAAGACCGCGGGGGGGCCCGCGCCGGACGATCCGGACGCGCCGGCGGACATGAAGCCCATCACCACACCCAGGTGATCCGCGTGGCCCGGGGCGATGTGCTGCGCGAAAAAATAGTGGATGCCCCCAAGCTAAACCTGCCGATGTCGAGTTCGGCGGTCGCGAACCTGCTGGCGTACAAGCCCATCCCCGGCCCCGCTCCTGCGGAAGGCTTGAGGCCATCGCTACAGGCGCCGAAACTGGCTGAAACTCCGGTCGCGCCCGCTCCCCGAGTCGAGCAGGAAAAACTGCGGAAGGCGCCCGCGCTGAACGCAGCGGTCATTCCGCCGCCCCCCAAGGGCCCCCAACGCGACGTCACTTCGGTTCGCATTCCGGGCTCACAAGCCGTGAGCGTGGTTCCCCCGCCGGTATCCGCCCCCGAACGGATCACCGACTTTCATTCCCAACTCACGCTGCCGGCGCCCAGCGTAGTCGCGCCACCTCCTACGCAAATCGCTCGCGACCTCAAATTCTCAGGCCCAGGATTCGGCTCGGGCGAGTTGCAAAAACAAATCGTGCCACCGCCGGTACAGATGGGCAGCAACACCTCGGATCGACGCTCGTTCGGCGGATTGGGCAACGCCAGCGTCGTGCCGCCACCGGTTCAGTTGGGCGGCGCGCCCAACGGCCGCGGTACGGCTGTGAGTCTGGGAAGTCCCAATGTGGTTCCTCCACCGGTCCAGGTCGGAGGTGGTTCGCTGGGCAAGCAGACGACTGTGGCCGGATTGGGCGGAGGCTCGACGGTAGTTCCTCCTCCGCCCACCGTCGCCGGAGCCGGTTCAGTCTCCGGAATGGGTCACGGCGACCGTGGCACAGGACTCGGAGGGCCGCTTGACGCCGGTTCGGTGACTGCGCCACCTAGCAACACCGGCGGAAGTACGAGTGGCAACGGAATCGTGCTTTCCAGCCAGCCCGGATCGAAAGTTGGCGTCCCTGGCGGCGCCGGAGCCGGTGCTTTGGCGCTCTCTCCTGCTGGTGGAAACAAACTAGGCGTAGGAGAAGGTCAAGGCGGACAGGGCATAGCCAGCGGCGAGGGCCCCGGCAGTGGTTTCTCCGGAGACGACCACGGCGGCGGCAAATCCGGCGAAGGCTTGGGATCGGATGCGTCCGCGCACGGCGGTATTTCTCCCTACCCGGGTTCTGGAGGCGCCGGTACCGGAAGCGTCGGCAAGCCGCCCTTGCCGGGAGTCTCGGTGCACGGCGGAAACAACGTTATCACTCTGCCCAGCTTTGGTGCCGATGGCGGCTCCGGCACTGCCCCCGGCCGGACATCTGCCATGAAAGGTAACGAAGGCCCGGACATCACCATCGTCGGCACTTCCCGTTCTGGCGGCGCCTTTAATTACTACGGCGCCCTCAAAGGAGACAAGGTCTACACCATTTACCTCAGCACCGCCTTGGGACCGGCCGTGCTCGAATTCGCCGATCCCACGTCGGCCACGCATCCCTACGGAGAGGACCTGACCGCGCCCCATCCCATGCGCACCGATCTGCCGGCCAACCTCAAGCGTTCGCGCCTGGTAATCGCTTGCGTGCTCGACCGCTCCGGATTAGTTCGCAACCCGCGCATCCTCGAACCCGGCCCGCACGAGTTGACCATCAAGGTCCTGGCCGCCCTACCCAGCTGGAAATTTCGTCCCGCATTTCACGGAGAACAGCCCGTCGAGGTCAACGCCATCCTCGGCTTCGGCATCGACACCCGGTGAGCACCACGCTGATCTCTCTATTTCACCCGGCGGAACAACGCCGCCGTCCCATCCTCATAAACAGGCTCCCACCTCGCCTTCAACCGGACCATATTCGCCAACGGCGACTCCGTCGGCATCAGTACCCAATCGGTGCGCAAGTTGTCCAAAGTTTCATCCCATCCCGGCTGAACTAAAACCACCTTCAAATAGTCCTTGAAGAATTGGTCGCCGTAGAGATCGTGGCGATCATCCGCCACGACCTTAGTCTCGGGATAAAGCTGGTAAATCAAATACCCGCCCCAATAATCCAAACTGAAAATCGGCCCATGGATTCCCCGCTCGGCAATTACCTCAGCCGCCTCCACGGGAAATCTCTTGCCGTCGAAATATGCGTTGATGAACTGAGTCGAGCCAATCCGTCCTTGATGCGCGCATGCCCACAACCCCAGCTCGAACACCAGCACCAGCCAGAGATGGCCGTAAAAGCTCTTCTCCAGCCTCCCCATGCGCAGTCCGCGCAGCCAGCGCACACTCTCTGCGCTCTCGCCCATCCAGCCTACGCGTTCTGATAGGACGGGAGCGATGATCAACGTGATCAGCAGTGACGAGGTTGGCAGACTGCGCGTGGCATAGAACCCGCCGTAAACCGCAACCAGCAGGACCAGAAGATGGGTCGCGCCCGGTTTTTTCCGCGCACTCGCCGCGGCTACCATCGTAACCAGCACCAGCACCGCGAAACATTGCTGAGCCGCGCCATGAAAATCGGGCGAAACAAACTCGCTGATGCGGTCCATCAGAAAGCGGTCAGTCAAGTAGCGGTAGACATGAAGGTGAAGCCGGTATCCGTATGGATTGACCAAACTGGCCGCCGCCACCAGCAAACTCACCCCGCCCAGCCGCTTCAGCCAGGCTGCGAGTTCTTCCCGCCGCTCTCGATCCCTGCCGTACTCAATCGCTCCGCCCGCCAGATAAACCGCCAGCAGAACGAACCCGAGCACGAAGCCGCCGTGCACATTCACCCAGAGCAGCATCACGGCCGGGAGCCAAAAGAGCCGCTTCTTTTGCTCGGAAGCCGGCACGCTTGCCGCTGCATCCAGCAACTCGAACCATATCACCGTCAGCAGCCAGCTCAATACATGTGGCCGGGCGAGAAAATGGACAGCCGAAGCCGCCAGCGCCAGGATCAGAAGAAACAGCGTGATCGGAAGACTCCCCCCGCGCCGCAGCCCCAGGTGCAGGGTCAAGACAAACGTGGCTGCGATAACCGCCGCCGTGTAAAACACGACCCCATTGAGCCCCAGCGCCTGGTGAATCACCGCAAACACAACGTCGTAGAGCCACTCCCACGCGTACCACGGCTTTCCGTTCATCGTCGAAGAAAATGGGTCAAGGTGCGTGATGGTGTGAGTAAGCAGCGTTTGCTGCCCATTGCGAATGTGCCAGCCGATGCCGGCATCGCGGAGCAGAAGCCGCCCCAGCGCTCCGCAACTCAGTCCGAACAGCAACGCGATAAAAAGCACATCGGTCGCCGATGGCACCAAGAAGAGGAGCCAGTGGCGGGTGGCGCCGGACGGCGGTTCCATCTGTGAATTTCTAGCGGGCAAAACCTTGGCTCGGGACTGACCCGCTCATGGTAACCGATTAAGCGAATTTATATGAGTGACTCGGCGGACTCCCGACACCAGGTTTTACGAGTGATACATGAGATAGCCGAGCCCGACTCGCATGTGGTGGAGGACGCCGTTGGGAAGACTCGCCGCTATGGTCAGTCCCAGCCCAGCATGAACCAATCCCAGCGGATAGAGGTTGCGGTAGCGGCGGAACATCTCGCAGAAAAATAGCGCACCCAGGAAGCTCAGCAAAGTTAGTAGCGGATTAGGAATGTGCGGAATCGCGAAAAGCAGAGCGGCGGCCCACACTGCTCGCCTCCCACCCAGTAAGGATTCCAGTCGCACAAAGAAAAACGATTGCAACATGAACTGTTGCATCAGTGCCCAGATGGCATATTGCCAGACCCGGTGCCACGGTGCGGGCTGGGCCGGCCCGAAGGCCCGGCTGAAGAACCCGGCTACAACAATCACGCCGGCCAGCAACCCACCCGTTGCCAACATCTCCACTGCCCCACACAATGGCTTGCTCAGTCCCAGCTGGCGAGCGGAGTAACCGCTCCGCAGCGAAAGAATGAGAATGCTGAGGAAGGTTCCCACAGTGATGGCCACCACGAGCGGCCCAGGCGGTATCCATACCCCGATCATCACCAAACCGAAAAGAATCCCGACCGTCAGCAGTTCCGGACGACGGTGGTGGTCCCGCGTACCAGCGCGCGCCGCGGGATGTGTACCATCGGTTGCCATTGCAGAGCAAACTATTCGACCTCGACCCTACACCACGAATCTAATCAGAACGTAAGATGCTACTCTTTTGTGGCCGGATTGCATGGAAACCAACCACATTCCGCGGGTCGTGGTCGTCGGGGCCGGCTTCGGGGGCCTGCAAGCGGGGCTGCATCTGGCCCGTCTGCCAATTCAAGTTACACTTATCGACCGCAGGAACCATCACACTTTCCAGCCACTGCTTTATCAAGTCGCGACCGCCGGGCTTTCTCCCGGCGAGATTGCAGCACCCATTCGCTGGATCGTTCGCGGCCACGACAATATCGAAGTTTTGCTGGGCGAGGTGCAAGATTTCAACCTCGAACAACACCGCGTAAAGCTTCCCGATCTTGAAGTCCCCTATGACTACCTCATCGTGGCCGCTGGCGCTAGCCACGCCTATTTCGGCCATGATGAATGGGAGCCGTTCGCTCCTGGCCTCAAGACCATTGAGGACGCGCTCGAAATCCGCCGCCGCGTGCTGCTCGCCTTTGAACTCGACGAACGCCAGGCGGCCAGCGGAGGCCCGCAGCAACCGCTGAATTTCGTAATCGTGGGCGGCGGGCCGACCGGGGTCGAACTCGCGGGTACCCTGGCCGAAATCTCGCGGCGGGTGCTGGCCAATGAATTCAAGTCGATCGATCCCAAGAGCACCCGCATTATTCTGCTCGAAGGCGGTCCACGGATTCTGCCCGCCTATCCGGAGGATCTTTCTCGTAGCGCCGAGGAGCAACTTCGCCATCTTGGCGTCGATGTGCGCACATCAACCATGGTCACCGGCGTCGCAGCCGGGGTCGTGCGCATGGGAGAATCTCATCTCGATGCCGCTGTGATTCTGTGGGCCGCGGGAGTTGCCGCATCTCCCTTGGGCAAGAAACTCGGAGTCCCTATCGACCGCGCCGGGCGAGTGCTGGTGAATCCCGACCTGAGTGTCCCCGGCCATCCCGAGGTTTTCGTCATCGGAGACCTGGCATCACTCAAAGACGAAGAGGGAAAAATGGTTCCCGGCGTCGCCCCCGTCGCAATGCAAGAGGGTCGCGCCACCGCGCGTAACATCGGCCGCGAACTCCGCGGCGAACCGCGCCGCAATTTTCGTTACATCAACAAGGGCAACCTCGCCACCATCGGCCGCGCCGCCGCCGTCGCCGAATTCGGCAAGGTTCACATTTCCGGATTTCTCGCCTGGCTGTCGTGGTTGTTCATTCACATCTTCTTCCTGATCGGATTTCGCAACCGTATGATCGTGCTGTTTCAGTGGGCATGGTCGTACTTCACCTATGAGCGCGGCGCTCGCCTGATCACCGGAGATCAGAACCTTCCCGGTTGGACCGCATCGCAAAACAAGGAGACGTAAGAGCAAGGCGCATAGGGAGGCGGGGTTCGATTTATCGCCTCTTCTTTTTCCCCTTGGCCTTCTTGACGGGTCTAGCTGCCTTCTTCGTGCGGGCGGGTTTCTTGGCGACAGCTTTCTTGGCCTTCGCAACCACAGGCGCCTTTGGCGGCGTTGCAGGCGCGGCTACAGGCACAGCTTTGCCTTTCTTTCCGGCGGCCGCCGCGGCAGCAGTTTGTGCAGCGGCAGCAGCCTTGGCGCCCCGTCCGCGCTTCGGCGGCGGTGGCGGCGGTGGCGGTGGCGGTG
>Ga0335079_10007311_pt1 | contig 12587 bp, 11 predicted proteins | sample Lox_Sample_33_FD_206719 | JGI IMG/M metagenome (GOLD analysis project Ga0335079, IMG submission 206719) | Soil microbial communities from Loxahatchee National Wildlife Refuge, Florida, United States - Lox_Sample_3.3 | ecosystem: Environmental > Terrestrial > Soil > Wetlands | place: USA... | reverse complement strand
TCGCCGATCTCAATGGCCTTCGCCCGCTCGCTGGCGTTGATGACGTGCTTGATCTTGTTGCGCGCGCGCGCGGTCTTGACGAACGCCAGCCAGTCTTTGCTCGGCTGGTGCCCGGGCTGCGTCATGATCTCCACCACGTCGCCGTTCCGCAGCGTCGACCGCAGCGGCACGATCCGCCCGTTCACCTTCGCGCCCGCGCACGTCGAGCCCACGTCGGAGTGAATCGCGTAGGCGAAATCGATCGGCGTCGCCTCCCGCGGCAGCACGATCACTTTCCCCCGCGGCGTGAACGTGTAGACCTCTTCCGGATACAGGTCCACCTTGAGCGTCGACATGAACTCGCCGGGGTCCTGCATGTCGCGCTGCCATTCCACCAGGTGCCGCAGCCAGGCGATGCGCTGATCGTCGGGCGCCGGACCCTTCTTGCCTTCTTTATATTTCCAGTGCGCGGCGATGCCTTCTTCCGCGATGCGGTGCATCTCTTCGGTGCGGATCTGCACCTCGAAATGCTGGCCGTGAGGACCCACCACCGAGGTGTGCAACGACTGGTAGAGGTTGCGCCGCGGAATCGCGATGAAGTCTTTGATGCGTCCGGGAATGGGCCGCCATTCATTGTGGATCACACCCAGCGCAGCGTAACAGTTCTTTACCGAGTCCGTGATGATGCGCAGCGCCATGAAGTCGTAAACCTGTTCGAAGCCGATCTTCTGGCGCTTGATCTTCTGATAGATGGAATAGGGGCGCTTCAGGCGACTTTCGACGCGCGCGGGAATGCCTTCGCGGCGCATTTCGCCTTCGACGGCTTGCCGGATTTCATTGAGGAACTCTTCATTGGCATGGCGCCTGCTTTCGATGCTGCGCACGATCTCTTCGAAGGCTCCCGGGTCGAGATGGCGGAAGGCGAGGTCTTCAAGCTCGGCGCGCACCTTTCCCATGCCCAGGCGGTGCGCAATGGGGGCGTAGATTTCGATGGTTTCGCGCGAGATCCGCTCGCGCCGTTCGGCGTCTAAATAGCCGAGCGTCCGCATATTATGCAGGCGGTCGGCCAGTTTGACGATGATCACGCGAATATCGTCCACCATGGCGAGAAGCATCTTGCGGAAGCTCTCCGCCTGGCGATCTTCAGCCGAGAAGATGTCCAGTTTGCTGAGTTTGGTGACGCCGTCGACGCACCGCGCTACCTCGTCGCCGAAGCCCTTGCGGATATCGTCGGCTTTCACGCGAGTGTCCTCGACCAAGTCATGCAACAAGCCGGTCTCGATGGTGACCAGATCCATGCGCATATCCGCCAGGATATGGGAGACCATCAGGGGATGCACCATATAGGGCTCGCGCGATTCGCGGAATTGGTCTTTGTGAAGCTCCGCGGCCCAGCGGTAGCTTTTCTCAACCGGGGAGAGGTCGTCGCGCGGTCTGTAGTCGCGGATTTTGGTCTGCAATTCCTGAAACAGCTGTTCGATACGGTCGAGGGGCGGAGGGACAGCAGTAGTTTCGGAAGGGCTGGACAACTCGGGAGCCACTAATCAGATTGTAACGTGAACAGCGGCCGGGATTAGCTTGTTCGCACCGGCCGCTCGTTCGAGACTTACTTTGATTCCTGGGTAATACCGCCACCCGGTGGCTTCCGCTCAGCCTTGATTTTCCGGGTCTCCAGGCTCTTCTGCACCCAGTTGTCCGCCGCCTCGGTGTCCTTCTTGTAGGCTTCCGCGGAATCTTCCAGATCGGCCTTTTCGCGCAGCAGCAGGTTCTGATAAGCCATGGCGTCGTCGTACTCGGGGTCGAGTTGCAGAGCCTTGTCGAGGTACTTCAGCCCTTCCTCGACGATCGGACCATTCTTGGCCGCCAACTCTTCGCGCGTCTTCTTGTCCTTGATGGGCCCGGGATCTTCCGGCCTCATACCCAGCTTTGCCCTGACTTCCATACGGGGCTGGAAGGTTTTCGTCCAGGCAATCACGCCCAGCGTGTAGTACGCTTCTTTGTTCTTCGGATTCACAGAGACCAGTTTCTCGTACCACTGCTTGGCATCGTCCAATTTCTTCTCGTTGAACAGCAGAGACGCGATGGAAGCGATAGCCAATTCGTTCCTTGGGTTTTGGTCCAGCACCTTTTGAAACTGTTCCTGAGCAGCCGTGGCCATCTGCATGTTCTCCGGGCTCTCCGCGCCGGGAATATATTGCTGCATATAGGCCGTAGCCAAGTACAAGCGGGCGGTGTCGAACTGCGGGTCGAGTTCAACGGCCGTCTTGAACCGCTCCACCGCTTGCGGATACTGCGCATTCTTGAAGGCCTGAACACCCTTGTTCAGGGAATCGCGCGCCTTCAGCTTGGCGCAACTGGTGGCCAACACCGTCAGCGCGGCTACCGCCGCCACCAGAAAGACATTTCGTGTCATTACTGTCCGGCCTCCATCTGCGGCGTCATCAGGCCGACCTTGTCGATGCCGGCGCCGTGTGCGATGTCAATCGCCCTGGCCACGTACTGGAATTCCAGATCGGGATCACCCTTGACGAACACCACGCGCTCTGCGCGCGTCTTGAAGATCTCTTCCAGGCGCGCACCGAGATTCTGCTCGGTGGTTGGCTCCTGGTTGATCATCATCGACTTGTCCTTGTTGATGACAATCACTACCGTGCGGGTGTCCGCGGCCGGCGGCTGGCCCGGCGGAGGAGGCTGCGGCACCAACGCCTCCAGACCTTTCGGCGTGAGCGGCGTGATCACCATAAAGATGATGATCAGCACCAGAAGCACATCGATCATGGGCGTCATGTTGATATTGGATATCGTGCCGCCCGATCCCCCCACTGCCATTGCCATAAGAAATCACTCCTTTGTCCTGTCGCTAGCCTGCTATTCGCCTTGTCCGGCGGCGGACGCCGCCCCCGGGGTCTTCTTCTGCTGTGCCTGCTCGGTAAGCAGTCCTAGCTGATCCACGCCGGAAGCGCGCAGATTGTTCACCACGTCCACCACCTTTTCGTAGCGGGCCCGCGAATCGGCCTTCACGAAACACATCTTGTCCAGCCGGTTGGTGAGCATGTCCTTGACCTTGGTGGGGAGGTCGTCGGGCTTCATCTGCGTGGTGTTCAGATAGGTCTTGCCGTCCCGTGTCACCGCCACGATGATGGCATCGCTCTTGTCGGCGGCCTGCATGGGGATCGGGTTTTGCGTCTTCACCATGTCGACGCTGACGCCTTTAGACAACATCGGCGTGATGACCATGAAGATGATGAGCAGCACCAGCATCACGTCCACCATGGGCGTCACGTTGATGTCTGCCACCGGCGGCGGAGACTTCTGCTTCATGATTACTGACATAATTGGACCTCCACTCCGGGCTGGGTGTCTGGCGCCCCGGCGCGGGCCGAGGCGCCCCATTCAACTCACCGGATACGTTTTCCTTCAACAGCCTACTTACGGGCGCCAGCGCGTTGCGACCGCTTCAGGAAGTAGTCGATCAACTCAGAACTGGAGTTGCCCATTTCTACGTCAAAGGCCTCGATCCTGCCCGTGAAGTAGTTGAATACCCAAACCGCGGGGATGGCCACGAACAGACCGATAGCGGTAGTCACCAGCGCTTCGGAGATGCCGCCGGCCACCGCGCCCAGCCCAGTGGACTTCTCCGTCGAAATCCCCTTGAACGCGTTAATAATGCCGACCACCGTGCCGAACAGTCCCACGAACGGGGCCGTCGAACCGATGGTTGCCAGGCTGCTGACACCGCGCTTCAGTTCGGCGTGTACGATCGCCTCGGCGCGTTCCAGGGCCCGTTGTGAAGCTTCGATTTCTTCGCCAGAAATCTCGGCGCTCATCTGATGAGCCTGAAACTCCTGGAGCCCCGCCACGACGACTTTGGCCAGGTGGCTCTTCTTATAACGGTCCGCGATCTTAATAGCCTCGTCCAGTTTGCCGTCCTTCAGCGCCCCAGCTACCTGCGGCGCGAACGCGCGCGACTGGCTGCGCGCCGCGTTATAGTGCAGCCACCGATCGATCATCACGCCGATCGAATACGCCGACATGAGGAACAGGCCCACCACGACCAACTTGGCCGGGATGCCCATCTGTGCCCACAGGGAGCGGGGGTCCCAACCGATAGCCCCCCCTTCCTGCAGCAGTAGAAACGCCCAAACCTGCATTTGCAATAGCATAGTCCTTTTTTCTCCTGCGAGTTGAATTTGTTGGCCAGGAGCTACTGGCTCAACGTGAAGTTAACGTCGATCTGTGTTACCACCTCAACCGGCTCTCCGTTCAACAGAGTCGGTGCGTAAACCCATTGCTTCACCGCTTCCATTGCGGCAGGCACCAGCAGAGGATGCCCGCTGACTACCTTCAGATTCTGAATGGTGCCATCCTTGCCGATGATGGCATCCAGCCTCACCACACCCGAGATACGCGCCTGTTTGGCCAGAGGCGGGTAGATCGGCTTGGGTTGCCGGATGAGCTTGGCCTGCTGGACGTTGCCGCCCACGCGGATACGCTGAGGAGTCGCGGCCTTTTCCACGGCTTTCACTGGCGGAGGCGGAGGTGGAGGCGCAGCCGTCGGTACCGAACCGATAATGCCGCCAATTACACCGCCGGCCGTGCCGCCGGGCACGCCGCCCGGAACGCCGCCGACGACCCCGCCGGCGGACGGCGGAGGCAACTCTTCCTCTTTAATCATAGCGATTTCCTTGGGGACGGCCTTGGGGGCCATCAGGCGGCCGGCATCGAACTGCCGCGGAATCACCCTGACTACCTTTGGCGCGGCCGCCGGCGGAGGCGGCGGTGGCGGAGGCGGTGGCGGAGCCACCAGGAAGCTCGTTAGCTGGCTCTTCGGCAGAGCATCAAAGTAAATCATCGGGATCAGGATCAAGACCATAACCACGAAGATCTGCCCGATGAACGAAAGCATCACGGTCCAAGTTCGATGGGTCTTCCCTATACCCTCGACAAAGGTTTGCTCAAACATAACGTTCTCCTATCGCGCCTGCATCAACGTCCCACTTTCGTAGTACCCTTGCGCACCGGCTGTGCTTTGGCCACGGCCGGGGCGCTCACTGGCCCTGCCACCATTCTCTTGCGGCTGTCCGCCCAGTTGTGCCAGAACAGCACGATCGGACTGGCCACGAACACCGAAGAGTATGTTCCGATCATAATACCGACCACTAGTGCAAATGAAAACCCGTGGAGCACCGGGCCGCCGAACAGAAAGAGCGCGATCACGGTCAGGAACGTCAGGCCGGAGGTCATGACGGTCCGGCTCAGGGTCTGATTGACGCTCTTGTTGATCAGGGATTCCAGCGGCTCGCGGCGCAGGATCTTGAGGTTCTCGCGAATCCGGTCGAAAATGACGATCGTGTCGTTCATTGAATAGCCGACCAACGTCAACAACGCCGCAATCACGGTCAGGGTGATCTCCTTGTTGAACAGGGAGAACAGCCCGATGGTAATAATCGTGTCGTGGAAGCACGCCACCACCGCAGCCACGCCATAAATCCATTCGAAACGAAAGGCTATATATACCAACATTCCACCCAGCGCGTAAAGGGTGGCCAAAACCGCTTTGGTCCGCAGTTCGGCGCCCACCTTCGGACCGACCATTACCACATCCCGGATTGAGAACGGCGCCAGGTAGCATTGCTGTTTGAGAACGCCAATAATAGCAGAGTTTACGCCGGGCACTGCCGTCAACTGATCGAAGCCGGTGATGATCCCGGAGCGTGGCGGCGTATTCTTAAACGTGAGCATGTCGGAGGCGAGCTGACGAAGCTGCTGATCGGACAGCTGCACATTCGCCTGCTGCAACGGAACGGTGATGCGGTCAATCAGTTCGCTCAAGCCCGCGTTGTTGAAGTCCAGCTTGCCGCTCTGCGGCTGGCCAAAGGTGTTTTCCAGGGTTTCCTGCATGGCCTTGCGGGCGGCATTCATCTGCTGTTCCGGCATCTTCTCGGTGCCGATCACCAGTTGGTCCTTCGATGCAATATCCGTAAACGGCTGGACGCTCACCTCGCCGCGGATCTTGCTGGAGAGGGCGGCGCGGATCTTGTTCTGCGGCGGGGCTCCGTTCCACTTCACGGTCATCTGGGTACCTTCTTTGAAGTCGATACCGTACTTCAGCCCACCGTGGAAGATAATGCTCGTGATACCCGCTACGGAAAGCACCAGTGAGGCGCCGATGAACGGCCACTTGTAGCGGAGGAAGTCGAAATTCGTATTCTTAAAGATTTGCATCGCTAAACGCCATGCCGGTGCTTAACACCACTTGGACACCGGACTTTCGAAAATTGTTCCCGTCCCTGGGCAGGCCGGCGCCTGCCGCATATTATATACTGAGTTCGGCAAGCTGGCGCCGGCCGGACAACTCGTAGTCGAAAATCACCTTCGAAACGAACACCGCCGTGAATACGTTGGCAATGAGGCCGATGGTCAGGGTAACGGCGAAACCTCTGACGGGCCCTTCGCCGAAAATGAACAGGAAGGCGCACGAAACCACCGTCGTCACGTGGGTGTCGACGATCGTCCACCACGCTTTGGAGAAGCCCGCATCCACCGCCGAGACGATGGCTTTGCCGGCCCTCAGTTCTTCCCGGATACGCTCGAAAATCAGCACGTTGCTGTCCACAGCCATACCGATGGTCAGGATCACGCCGGCGATGCCGGGTAGTGTCAGTACAGCCTTAAAATAGGACAGCGCCGCCAGCAGGATAACCGTATTCAGCGCCAGGGCCAGCACGGCATTGACGCCTGATCGCTTGTAGTAAACCAGCATGACCACGATTACCGCCGCCAAGCCGGCCAAGCCGGCCACGATGCCGGCGTGAATCGAATCGGCGCCCAAGGAAGGCCCGACTGAGTTTTCATAAAGGAAGTCGATGCCGGCCGGCAAGGCCCCCGCGCGCAGCACCAGGGCCAGGTCCGAGGCTTCCTGTTCGCTGCCGATGTTGGTAATGCGCCCGCTGTCTTCAATGCGAGCCTGGATGGTAGCGACGCTCCGGATCTGGTCGTCCATCACCACGGCCAAGCGGTTCCCGATGTTGCTTTCAGTGAAGCGGGCAAAACGCTTGCCGGCGTCCGGGCTCAAAGTGAAGTTAGTTTCCCACTTGCGAAATTCGTCCTGCCCGGCGCGGGCGTTACGCAGATCGGTGCCGCGTACGATCGGCGTCTTCCCCAACAAGTACCAACTCTCACCGCGATCGCCGTGAGATGGCTCGTGCTTCAGTTTCGTGTTGAGCGGCAAAATGCCGCCTTTCTGTGAAAGGGCAGCTTCGCGGCTGACGAACGGCCCTTCCTTCACGTCGTCGATTTCCAACTGCGCGGTGGTCTGCATGATTTCCTTCACGCGCGCCGGGTCGTCCACGCCAGGCAGTTCCACCAGGATCTCGAATTGCGTGCCGGACTCCCCGTATTGCTGAACGGTCGGCTCGGTGAGACCCAATTGGTTGATGCGGTTGCTGATGGTTTGAATGGATCGGTCCACGGTATCGCGCTTCAGAGTCACCAGTTCCGTGGGCCTCAGAGTCATCCGGTAGTCGGTGGAGCTCACCGGAGTCAGAATCCACTGTGAGAAATGCTCATTGATCAGGTTCCGGAAGGCGGTGGTCTTGGCCGGAGGCACGCCCTTCACATCGATCTCGATCTTGTCGGCGTCTTCCACCGTGTTCGGATCGTTGCGGTCGATACTCGCGTAATCGATGCTCTGTTTGCGCATCTCGTCTTTCATGCGCTCCATGGTCTGTTCGGCTTCCGCCTTCACGGCGTCCTGGACTTTGACCTGCAACACCAGGTGGCTGCCGCCCTTCAGATCCAGCCCCAGCCGGATATTGCGGCGCACGTTGTCCACCAGGGCATCTTTGGACTTGGGAAAGCCGATGATGCCGAACACGCACACCAGGATCGTCACAATAATGACTATGGTTCTGCCTGTCACATTCTTTCGCATGAGATTTGCCTTGCTTAGTGTAAAACGATTCTTGTACCGCTCACTTCTTCACTTCTTCCGAAACCAGGTTGGAGACCGCGCTGCGGGCCACCTGCAGCTTGATATTGTCGGGTTTGACCCTCAGCACCAGCGTGTCGTCCTCGCCGATTGAAATGATGGTTCCCACGATGCCGCCGCTGGTGACCACCACATTCCCGTTCTGCAAGGAGCTCAACATCTTTTGCTGCTGCTTCTTCTGGCGCTGCATGGGAAGGAACAACAAGAAATAGAAGATCGCGAAGATCAGAAGGATCGGCAGGAAACCCAGCTCCGAAGAACTGGGCGAGGAGGCTTGGAGAATTAGGTTCAGGACCACGTTGGCAAACTACTCGATTTCAACCGGCGCGCGGCGGACGGTTTGCAAATATTCAGGAAATCTACCCGATAATATAGCGTGCCTGATCTCGCGCATGATGTCAAGGTAACGCCTGACGTTGTGCAGGGTTGCCAGCGCCGCGTATAGGATCTCCCCCGCCTGAAACAAGTGCCGCAGATAGGCGCGGGAGAAGCTCTTACAAGTGTAGCACTGGCATGCCGGGTCGACCGGGCCGGGATCGCCGCGGAAGCGGGCCTGCTTGATGCGCACGGCCCCTTGCGATGTGAACAGGCAGCCGTTGCGCGCGTTGCGCGACGGCAGCACGCAGTCCATCATGTCAATTCCGCGGGCTACATATTCGGGCAGTTCATCGGGCATGCCCACTCCCATGGCATAGCGTGGCCGGTCCCGGAGCAGCACCGGTTCGGTGGCCTCCACCATTTCCAGGCTCAGCGGGCGCGGCTCGCCCACGGAAAGTCCGCCGACAGCGTATCCCCGCGCATCGAGTTCCAGCAACTCGGCAGCGCATTGCTGCCTGAGATCGGTGAACATGGACCCCTGCACGATGGGGAACAGCGCGTGCCGGCCGCGGGTGTCGCCGGGGCGTTTCTCGAAGTGCGCATAAGCCGCGCGCGCCCACCGCACCGTGCGCTCCATAGAGGTGCGCGCGTACTCATGGCTGACGGGATATTCAGGACACTCGTCGAGCGCCATCAAAATGTCGCTGCCCAGCGCCAACTGCAGGTCCACCGTGGATTCCGGCGTGAACGTGTGCGTGTCACCGTTCAGGTGCGACTGGAAGATCACGCCGTGATCGGTGATCTTTCGCAGCCCGCTGAGGCTGAATACCTGGTAGCCGCCCGAATCCGTGAGAATCGCGCGCGGCCAGGACATGAACCGGTGCAGGCCGCCGAGCGACCGGATCAAGTCGGCCCCGGGCCGCAGATAAAGGTGATAGGTGTTCGCTAGCAGGATGCGCGCGTCCAGTTCGCCTTCCAGGTCGCGCGGCGCCAATCCCTTGACGGTGGCCTGAGTGCCCACGGGCATGAATACCGGCGTTTCAACGATGCCGTGCGCGGTGTGCAGCAGGCCCGCCCGCGCGCGGGTGACGGGGCACTCTGCCTGAATTTCAAAGTGGAATCTGTCTTCGGACAACCTTGCCCGCCGGACCTTACTTGCGCGGCTTCGCCGTGCCGCCCTTCTTGGCCGTGGGCGCACGTTCGGCCAGCAGTGTTTCGATTTGCGCGCGGAAGTTCTGCTCCTGGTCGTCGCCCAGGAATTTATCGTCGCCGGCATACTGGGCGCGGATGGTGCCACTGCGGTCCAGGAACACCACCTGCGGCATCAACAAGCGAAACATCGCCGGATGTTGCAAGTATTCGAGCGCGGCGTTGCGCTCGCTGAAACCCACCGGAAACGGCGGCTGGAAGCGCTTGATGAAGTCGGGCACATTCATCGCCGCCATGTCCTCGATGGCGCTGGCGATGGCCTGAAAGCCCCGCGACCCGCACTCGGTCTGCATCTTCGACAGAGTGCCGACAGTCTTTTGACAGTGCGGGCAGGAAGTCAGAATGAAGGCCAACACTACTACCTTCCCCTTGTACTGGCTGAGCGAAATCTGGCTGCCGTCATTCAGTTTGACTGAGAAGTCCGGAGACGACCGAGGTAGCTCGGCGGCCGCCACGATTCCCACAAAAAGAGTGGCAAGACACATCAGGACCAAGCGGCGCGAGGTCGGCATAAGACAAGTCTAGCGCAGCCCGATAGGGTTCTCGGCGCCTTCCGTACTGGTCAACCGGGTACCCGTGAGTCTGACCGCGAAATAGCCGTCATCCCCCTCGCCGGCAAAGCTGGATTGGTCCTCTGCATCAACCCGGAAATGTTTCCATTTCACTTGCAAAGCGTGGCGGTACAGGGCATAGTAACGCAGCGCCGAAGCGGCGTCGTCCCATTCGGACGCGTACAATAGCACCACCCGCTCGGGTGAGTGGTGTTCCAGCAGGGCATAAGCGCCGCCCCGGCAGTGCGGGGCCAGCTCGCTGGACTGATCCGGCCCGCTCGATTGCTCCAGCAAGACGGCGTGGTCGAGTTCGCCGAAAGTCCCTTCGGCGATGCGTTTGTAACCGTGCGAGCCGTCTAACTCGGGCAGCCCCGGGCGGGCAGGCTCAACCCCTACGAAATACCTGTCGGGATGAAGAACCTGCGCGCTCGAGACCGGCGGACGCCGGAACACTTCAGAGAACCCGCGCTGCCCCATCTTTTCATACACGGCGTTCTGGAAGAGCATGCCTTTGGTGTACGGGAACACCAGCGTACGCTGGATGTACAGCGGCTCGGCCTCGAATACGGGGAACTGGCCGGCGCCGGATTCGATGCTACGCGCCATCATGTCGAGCATCCCCGGCGACGAACTGAGCCTCTGTCCCGATTTACGCGCCAGGTACTCGGCCATTAGCCAGGAAGCCTGCCCTTCCATCACCGCCAATCGAGCCAGCGAGCCGTCGTCGCTCTTGCGCCCTTCTCGGATGAACTTCTCCAGATGCACGTTCTGATCGGCCAACGCGTGAGCTAATTCGTGCACGAGGGCGGGCTCCCGGTTGGCGGACGGCGTCCAGTCGGTGATGTACAGCTTCTTGCGATGGAAGTCATAAAACGCCGCGGCCTGCTCGGTCAGCAGGTCTACCGTGTTCTGGGCCAGGTCGAAATCCTGCGGCACCAGTCCAAATTTCTTTAGCGTGAGCGACTCGACCCGGACCTCCTCGGGGCTCACCGACTCCTTCATGCGTTTCTCTAAGAAATTCTTCACCTTGCCCCGGCTGATGATTTGAGCAGGCACGTGGTGGTGCACCTGGAACCCGGTAATGTCTTCGAGTTCCTTGAGCAGGCTGTCGATCTCATTGAAGACTTCGTTTGGATCGGGAGGAGCCTGGGCAATGACTCCGCAGGCGAAAGCCAGGGCGAGGAGGGGCGCGATCAACCGGCGAAACACAGTTACCTGACCTCGCCAATGTGATGCATGTTGAAGCGGAACACGGCCGCCGCAAGCAGGGCCAACAAGCCGCCGCCGAGCACTGTCACTCGGGTGCCGAACGCGTGCGCGAGCGAGCCGGCCGCCAGGCTGCCAAACGGGCCGAGCCCCACTACGGTCATAGAATAGAACGCCATGGTGCGGCCGCGGAACTCATCCGGTATGGAAGTCTGGATCAGCGTGTTAGCGGATGCCATCTGCCGCATAACGCTGTAACCGATAAACGGCATGATCGCGAGCGAAAGATAGAAAGAACTCGAAAGGGAGAACGCGACAAATCCCGCACCGAGCGTCAGCGCGCTTCCGAAAATCACCTTAGGCAGCGCGGAAACCTGGCCGCGCCATGCCAGCACCAGCGTGCCGGCGACCGCGCCGGCACCCATAGCGCCCATCAGGATGCCCAAGCCGCGCGATCCGCGGTGAAAAATATCCTCGGCGAAGAATGGCATCAGCACGACGGCGGGCATGCCAGCGATGGTGATCGTGCCAGTCATGGCGAGCAGCGTGCGCACGGTGCGATGCCCGCACACATACTTCAGTCCTTGAACCAGGTGCGCCCAGGGCGAATCCTGTTCGCGACGGCCGCGCGGCGGGAGCCGCATGGCCAGCAGGCACCCGATCACCGCCAGGAAGCTGAAGCCGTTCAGCAGAAAGCAAAAGCCCTCGCCGAAGGCGGCCACCAGCAGGCCCGCCACCGCCGGCCCTACAACGCGCGCGGCGTTAAAGATCGCGGAGTTGAGTGAGATGGCGTACAGCAGGTCTTCCTTGCTGGTCATCTCGATAATGAGCGATTGGCGGCCGGGCATGTCGAAGGCGTTGATGGTGCCCAGAACCGTGGCCAGAATCAGGATGTGCCAGCGGCTGACCGTGCCGCTCAGGGTCAGCACGGCGAGAGCGAAAGCCTGGAACATGGAAAGCGCCTGCGTTAACACCACCAGGCGGTGCCGCGAATAGCGGTCCGCGGCCAAGCCACCCAACGGGCCAAAAGCAAACACGGGGATCTGCGTGCAAAACCAGACTGCACCCAGCAGAAACTCTGAGTGCGTCAGGCGGTACATCAACCACGCCTGCGCGACGCTCTGCATCCAGGTGCCCACCAGCGACACGATTTGTCCGGCCAGGAACAAACGGAAGTTGCGATGACGCAAGGCACGGAAGGCGAGTCTGAACCCGGCGGTTTCGGCGGAAGCAGGCAAAGCCGCCGGCGTGGAAAGATCAGCCGGCGTCGAGAGTTCCTGAAGCACCAAAGACGGGGCCGCATCCGCGCGATCCTCAGGCCCCGGGGAGGGAAC
>Ga0335079_10007309_pt1 | contig 12593 bp, 12 predicted proteins | sample Lox_Sample_33_FD_206719 | JGI IMG/M metagenome (GOLD analysis project Ga0335079, IMG submission 206719) | Soil microbial communities from Loxahatchee National Wildlife Refuge, Florida, United States - Lox_Sample_3.3 | ecosystem: Environmental > Terrestrial > Soil > Wetlands | place: USA... | reverse complement strand
CCGGATTTTGCGAGTAGGGGCTCGAGTCTCGTCATGGCGCCAAGGGCGATACGGGCCCATGCATTCCGTTCGTAATCCGCGTGGGACTGCGCGCCCATCAACTCGCTGACGCGAAGCGGACGCGAGTAAAGTTTCTCGGCCTCTTGTTTTCGGCCGGCCTTCTCGGCCTCTTCTCCGCGTTCCAGCAGGATCGAACTGTAGACCTCAGCGTCTTCAATTCGATTAAGCGGAAGCAACAACAGAACCTCATGAGCCATCCCGGTGTCACGGAATCCGTACCGCCGGGAGACGTCCCGGTAGAGCTCCCACCGGTTCCGGTAATAGCTTTCGTATTTGGGAGCCTGAAACGCGAAATCCATGGCTGCCAGCCACTGCGCATTGCCCTTCAGATACTTTTCCGCGCTGTTCTCATACCACCCTCTGTAGCCGTTCTTCGTCCAATCCGCGTCGAATTGCGTCAACGCTTGATCCGCCGCAATCAGTCGCGGCACCGCGTTTTCGGGATCCCATTTCTCGAGTGCCTCAATCCACGCCAAAGGCAGAAAGCTGTGGCAGCACGACGTTCGGTTATCCTGCGTCCACACCTCCGCATAGATCCACGTGAGGGAAGGATCGAGTCGCACAGCCTCCTCTGCCATCCGAATGCGCTCCGCACGGTCTTGGGAAACAAGCGCGATCAGTGCCATCGCTTGCGCGTCTCGGTTTCGTTCCGTAGCTTGGCGGACCTGCGCCAGGGTAGCCGCCCTCATTTCCCACCGCGACCTCGTCCAGGCCTCGAAGCTTGCGCGCATTGCCTCGCGCGCGTCGGGAACCATGAGGATAGCGAGCGACGCGAGCAGCAACAGCGCCGTCACGAACCGCGGCGTCCGCGGCACGCGCCTCGCGCTTTCCGCCAGCGTCGCCAGCGGACCAGTCTCCGGTATCCCCGCCGGTCGATTCCAGGAACGAAGCAAGTGATCGAGCCAAGCTCGCGTGAACAGCATGACGCCTCCCAGGGCCCAGCGCATCGCAGCGCTGGAGCTGTGAATCACCAATAGTTCGTTTTCGAGCGCTAAACCCCAATGTCGGGTCTCCTCAGGCCACGCGCTCACCGCAAGGCGTGTGATCCTGACCGCGAATCTCCGTTGCCGGGACGTTCCTTCATCGCTCATAGGTCACACTCCGTTGTGGACTGGCTTCCACATTTCCCGGGCGTTTGTGCTGCGCAATTCTTCGACGGCCCAGGCCCGCCCCTGCCCCGTGAGTCTGTACAAATGCCGCGGCGGGCGCCCCAGATTGCCCGGCTCCTCCCACTTGGTCTCGAGCCAGCCCAGTTTTTCGAGCCTCATCAGAATCGGATACAGAGTGCCGGAAGGCAGCTCGGTCTGTTGGCTCAGGGAATAGCCGTGGCGCCACTGCGCGGGATGCTGCAGCAGCGAATCGAGGACGGCCAGCGTCTGCGGCGAAATTCGTAATCGGATGCCCATGTGCTAAGTCTACATACATAGAGTAAAGTGTCAATCACCACTCTCTCGCCTCGTGTTCCGTTCACAAACACCGCCCCCTGCGCTCCTCCTCTCGCTGAAATTCATTGCATCTGAACCGATTCTCTGGCACAACACTCCCCACGTCCCGCAGGGGGCCCCATATCGATGGAAATCTCTACACGGCAATCAGGAAACGCCACAGTTGTCGACGTGATTGGCGACATCACCCTTTATAATTCGCCGCAGGTTCGCAAGGTCCTGCTCGATCTGTTGAAGGAAAAGCGCGTTCCGCGCGTCGTAATCAACCTGAAAAGCGTCCGGTACATTGATAGCGCCGGTGTCGCGTCTTTGGTGGAAGGGCTGAAGGTTTCGCGTGATCTCAAAAGCGGATTTGCCCTTTACGGATTGAGCCGCACGACCCGCGAGGTGCTCGAGCTTACGCGGCTCATCAAGGTCTTCGAAGTCCACGAGACGGAAGAAGAAGCCCTGGGCGGCGGAAGCAGCGCCGCTTCGACCAGCTAGCCGTCGTTTGGGGCGGCGGGCCTGCCGGGCTTGGAGTTTGTCCGGAGTTACGGATGGCGTTCACGGAGTCCATCGGCGCAGCCACGATCAACGGGCTGGCCTATGTGGGTGGTCTCGCTCGCCTCACGGGAGGCGCGGCTCGTGCCGTTTTCATCGAGCCTTTTCGCGGACGCAAGCTTCGTCTCAGCCGTGCCGTTCACCAGGCGATGTCCGTCGGAGTCCTTGCGCTCCCAATCGTTTCGCTGATCTCGTTTTTCGTTGGGACAATTCTCGCGCTTCAAGGTGCGTACGAGCTGCGGCGCCTCGGCGCGTTGCAGCTTGTCGCCAATGCCGTCGCGATTTCGATGACGCGCGAACTCGGCCCCTTGATGACGGCCATCGTTGTCATTGGCCGCTCGGGCTCCGCTTTTGCCGCCGAGATCGGCACCATGAAGGTCAACGAGGAAATCGACGCCCTCGAAACCATGGCTCTTGAGCCGGTTCCCTTTCTCGTCGCGCCGAAGTTCCTGGCCATGATCCTGATGATGCCTTGCCTGACGACATGGTCGGACTTCATGGGCGTGTGCGGCGGCGCCTTCTTCGGCATCACGGGCGCTCACTTCACGCTGGCCACGTATTTCCGCGCGACCCTGGACGCCCTGGTCCGTCGCGACATCGTCACCGGCCTCATCAAGAGCGTGATGTTTGGCTTGGTGATTACGGCGGTCGGTTGCTCCGAAGGCTTTGCCACCGGACTCGGCTCCGAGGAGGTCGGACGCTCGACCACCTCTGCCGTTGTAAAGTCGATTTTCTTTGTTGTTGCCGTGGACCTCGTTTTCACGGCCATTTTCTATCTCACGGCGCCGCGCTAGACCATGTTCGGGAACAAGAAAAAGAAGGAAGAGCCGCAGCTGGATGACAGTTCCGCCATTCTCGTGCGGAACCTGCGTGTCAATTACGGTGAGCGGGAGATTCTTCACGGTATCAGCTTCGAAGTTCCGGCCGGCGAAACTCTGGTGATTCTCGGCGGGTCGGGTTCGGGCAAGAGCACCCTCCTGCGCACTTTGGTCGGCCTCGAGCGTCCCTCCACCGGAGAGATCTGGATCCGTGGCAGGAATTTTGCGGCGATGTCCGATGCCGAGCGCGATGATTTGCGCAAGAAAATGGGAATGTCCTTTCAGGGAGGCGCGCTCTTTGGGTCGATGACGGTCGGAGAGAACGTTGCGCTTCCTCTTCGCGAACACACGCCATTGGACGATTCCACGATCGGAATCATGGTGCGGCTGAAACTCGATCAGGTCGGTCTCTCCGGCTTTGAGGATTACATGCCGGCCCAGTTGAGCGGCGGAATGAAAAAGCGCGCGGCGATCGCCCGCGCCCTCGCGATGGACCCGGAAATCCTCTTCTTCGACGAGCCGTCGGCCGGCCTCGATCCAATCATCGCCGCCGGGATCGACGATCTCATCTTGAAGTTGAAGAAGGCTTTTCGGATCAGCATCGTTGTGGTCACGCACGAATTGGCCAGCGCATTTTTGATAGCCGACCGCATGATTTTGCTCGACAAGGGAAATATCGTCGCCAATGGCACTACCGCGGAGATTCGCGCGAGCCAGCACCCGCGCGTGCGGCAATTTTTGGATCGGATTCCGGAACCGGAACTGGCGGGCGAGATCGACTATCTGCAAATGCTGACGGGAGAGAACCCGCCCGAGCGGCGTTAGCCCGTGCCAAACGCGGGGCTCGTGGTATACTCCCGGCACATTTTTCAGCGGATTGGTCATCGGATCGAAAATCAACGAGGCAGCGGATGGAATCGAAACGCGAGCAGGCTCTGGTAGGTTTATTTGTCCTTGTGGCGGCGGCGCTGCTGGTTGTCACTGTCGCCCTCCTTTCGGGAACCACGAAAAGCGGTTACGTCTCGTATCGCGCCTACTTCAAGAATGCGGGTGGCCTCGGCCCGGGCGCGGAGGTGCGGTACGCCGGCGGGCCGTCGGTCGGCCGCGTTTCCAAAGTCCGAAGTGATCCCCAGGATCCAACGCGGATGGAAATCGAGTTCTCGATTGATCCGCATGTTCCCGTCAAGACCGACAGCACTGCCGAAATCACAAGCACCAGCCCTCTGGGCGACAACTTTCTCGGCATTAATCCCGGCAGCCGCGCTGCCCCGACGGCTCCGGCCGGCTCGACTCTTAAGGGCGTTGACTACACAAGCCTCGATGACATTAAGGCGACGATCGCCCAACTGGGCCCGCACGCGACCGAGCTCATCGACAATCTCAATGATCGCGTTGTCGCTCTCAAGGAGACGATGGACCGCGTCAACGATCTCATCAACGCGCAAAACCGGGCGAACTTGAGCGCCACCCTTGCAAACGTGCGCGGAATGCTCGAGGAAGACCGGCCCGCCATTCATTCGACGCTTGAGAACGTCAATGCCTCGAGCGCCAAGCTTGGTCCCCTGATCGACGATTTTCGCAAGACTTCGGCTCAGGCGAACGACGCCCTTGCCCACATTGACGCCATGGTTGCCGAGGATCGCCCCGATGTTCATGAGGCCGTCGGCAGTCTTCGCAAGGCGCTGGCTTCCGCTGTTTCCCTTACGGACCAGCTGGACCGCACCATGAGCGCGAATTCCGAAAATCTCGATGAGATCATCGAAAACTTGCGGCACGTGACCGCGAACCTGAACTCGTTCACGGAAACCATCAAGACCCGGCCGTACACGTTGATCCGCTCTTCCGGCGTGAAGCCTCGTGAGCCCGGCCAGGCGATGCCGCAATAGATCGAGGGAAGAAGACGGCGATGCGACGCATCCAACAAACAGTTTTCCTGCTCGCGGTGACGGGACTGCTCTCCGCCTGTGGAGCCTCCCGCCCGGTAAGTTACTACATGCTCGACGTTGCGTCGGCTCCAGCCGCCGCCGCAGCCCAGCAGTTTCCTGTGTCTCTCTCGGTCGGGCGCGTCGCGACCACCCACCTTTATCGCGACGACCGTCTCGTCTTCGGCGCCGGCCCTGTCGAACTGGGCACGTACGAATATGAGCGCTGGGCCGAATCGCCCGCGGACATGGTTCAGGACATTCTGATTTCCTCGTTGCGCTCCACCGGCCAGTACCGCTCGGTTTCGCGAATGAACAGCGCTGTGCGCGCGGACTACATTGTGCGAGGACATCTCTTCGGCCTGTATGAAGTCGACAAGCCGCAACTCCTGGCGCGCTTTTCGATGCAGCTCGAGCTCGTCGACCCCAAATCGGGCATGACCGTTTGGACCGACTCGTATGCCCACGACGAGCCCGTGAGCGGCAAGAAAGTCGCGGATGTCGTCGAGGCTCTCGACAAGGACGTTCGCGCCGGCGTACAGCAGCTTACCGCGGGAATGGGAGAGTACTTTGCCGCCCACCCGCCGCAGCAACCGCCGGGGCACTGAGCCCGAGTCCCCGGAGTGCCTTCCAAAGCACCGAATTCCCATCAGTCTTGACTTTGGTGTTCGCCCCCTGAAAAGATATAAATCCCCCTTCCTGTAGCACTGCACGATCGGTGTGCTCTCCCGTTCTTGCAACGTGCGTTTTGAAACGGCAAAGGACCTCTCCTTTCTGCCGCAACGACGCTTCTTGGTGATGTCGGGTGTGGTGTTCCTTGCGGGAGCAAGGTCATGGAGTTTTGGAAAGACATACCCGGAGACAAGGCTCCACTCGAAAGAGAAGTCGGCCGCAGCCGCGAGCTCGACGTGCGTCTGCGCGAGGCCGAGTACCGAGAACAAGCGGAGCTGCTCGATCTCACAAACGACGCGATTTTCGTCCGCGGGCTCGATAGCACCATTCTCTATTGGAATTGCGGTGCCGAGCGCTCGTACGGTTGGAAGAAAGAAGAAGCCCTGGGCAAAATCAGCCACGACCTCCTTCAGACGAAATTCCCCGTTCCCTTGAGCAAGATCGAAGCGGAGGTCTACGAAAAGGGCTCCTGGGAAGGCGAACTCATTCACCATCGGCGTGACGGGGCTCAAATCATCGTTTCCAGCCGTTGGGCCTTGCAATCGGATGCGAGCGGCAAGCCTGTTCGAATTCTGGAAGTCAATCGAGATATCACCCAGCGCAAGATTCAAGAGGACCAGTTTCACAGGCTGCTTGAATGCGCCCCGGATGCGATGGTGATCGTCGATCGGGAAGGGCGGATCCGGCTCGTCAACGCGCAGACGGAAAAACTCTTCGGGTATTCGCGTGAGGAACTCGTCGGTAAGCCGGTCGAAATCCTGGTGCCGGAGCGCTTCCGACACCAACATGCCGAGGACCGCGACGGATACGCGCAATCCCCAAAGTCCCGAGCCATGGGACCGGGGCTGGAACTTTTTGGCCGCCGCAAGGATGGCAGCGAACTCCCGGTGGAAATCAGCCTGAGCCCCATCGAAACTGAACAAGGCGTTTTGGTCGCGAGCGCCATCCGCGACGTTACGGAGCGCCGCCGCGCGGACGAGCAGATTCGAGAGCTGAACGCCGAGTTGAAAAAGCGTGTCGCAGAACTCGGCCTCATCAACAAGGAGCTCGAGACCTTCAGCTATTCCGTTTCGCACGATCTTCGCGCGCCGCTCCGCCACATCGACGGGTTTGCGCGCATCCTGAAAGAGGAGCACGCCGCCGAGCTCTCGCCGGAGGCACAGAACCATCTCGAGCGAATCCTCCATGCCGTCAGTCACATGGCTCAACTCATCGACGATTTGCTCAACCTCGCGCACATCGGACGCCGGGGAATCGTCCGCGAAAGAGTGAAGCTCGATCGCGTAGTCCAGGAAGCCATCGCAGAACTCCCATCCGGCACGAACGGCCGAAGCGTCGATTGGAGAATCAGACCATTGCCTGAGGCGGACTGCGATCCGGGTTTGATGAAGGTCGTTTTTTCCAATCTTCTTTTGAACGCCGTAAAATTCAGCCGGAATCAGCCCGACGCCCGCATAGAAGTCGGCACGCTGCCGAACGCAGGAAGCCTGACGTTCTTCGTGCGGGACAACGGCGTGGGCTTCAATCCCCAATGCGCGGACAAGCTCTTCGGAGTCTTTCAACGTCTCCACACGGAACGGGAATTTGAAGGAACCGGTGTGGGTCTTGCGACTGTGCAGCGAATCGTCCATCGCCATGGAGGTGAAATCTGGGCCGAGTCCAAGCCGGGCGAGGGAGCGACGTTTTTCTTCACTCTGGACGGGCACCGGGCGGAGACCCAGGCCCAGAAACGGTCCGGAGAGGTGAATCTTGGAATCGCGTGACGCCCTGGAAGTCCGTCTGACGAACCTGCGGATTGAGTTGAATTGTTGGGGAGCTCGATGACAGCATCGAACAACGAACGACCATGGCAGTTGCTCCTGGCCGACGATTCCCCGGCGGACGTCGAGTTGTGCCTTCGCGAGCTCAAGAAATCCGGCATTCGTTTCGTGGCCGACGTCGTCTCGAAGCGGGACGACTTTGTGCGAAAGCTGAAGGAAGAGCCCATCGACATCGTGCTGTCCGACTATCGCATGGCTGGTTGGACAGGCATGGACGCGCTCGCCACGGTGAAACAAGTCGCTCCGGATGTTCCCCTGATTCTGCTTACCGGCACGCTGGGAGAGCAGTTGGCGGTGGAGTGCATCAAGATGGGCGTCACCGATTACGTGCTGAAAGACCAGATGAGCCGGCTTCCCATGGTGCTGCAGCGGGCCAAAGACGAGCAGGCGATTCGCGACGCGGAAAAAAGAGCCGTCGAAGCTCTTCGGGAACGGGAAGCGCGGTATCGGAGCCTCGTCGACAACTCGTCGTACGGGATCTTCTGGGCGGCCCTCGATGGCACGCTTCTCTACGTCAATCCGGCGCTTGTGCAGTTGCTCGGATACGAGTCGCAGGAGGACCTGCTCGCGGTCAAAAGCACCGAGACGATCTTTCGCGATCCGGTGAAGCGGCAGAACATTCGTGAAGCGTACGCGAAATACGGGAGCGTCGACGCAACCGTCGAATGGAGACGGAAGGATGGGAAGTTCATTACAGTCCGCATCAACGGCCGCCAGGCCAAAGATGAGTTCGGCAACGCATGCGCCGAGGTTCTCGTGGAGGACGTCACCGAACGCGCGGCGCTCGAGACACAACTCCGGCAGGCGCAGAAGTTCGAGGCTATCGGCCAGCTCGCCGGCGGCATCGCGCACGACTTCAACAACATGATCGGCGCAATTCTGGGTTGGGCGGATCTCGGAATCGAGGAGACGGACGCGAGCGCGCGCCTGCACCGGCACTTCGAAAAGATACAGCACCAGGCGAAGCGCGCTGCCGGACTCACGAAGCAGTTGCTGGCCTTCGCCCGCCGCCAAATCCTCGAGCCGCGCGACATGGACGTCAACCAAAGCGTGACGGAAACGCTGAGCCTGCTTGAGAAAGTGATCGGCGGCAATATCGAGATACGCGCCACCCTTGCGGCCGATCTTCCCGTGGTTCGCGCCGATCCCACGCAGCTCGAGCAGGTGTTGATGAACCTTTGCATCAACGCCCGCGACGCCATGCCCGAAGGCGGGTCGCTGATCATCGAAACCGCCAAGACCTCGTTCGACGACGCGGACTGCAAGCTCGAGCCGCTGGCGCGTCCGGGCGATTACGTGATGTTGTCCGTCACGGATTCGGGGACGGGCATGGACTCCGCCACGCTCGACCGCATGTTCGAGCCTTTCTTCACTACCAAGGAGCTCGGCAAGGGCACAGGCCTTGGGCTGGCGACCGTCTACGGCGTCGTCCGGCAGCACGGCGGCTTCATCAAGGTGTACAGCGAATTGGGCATCGGCACCACATTCCGGATCTACATCCCGGTGAGCGCGTCGTCCGTTCCCGCGGCCCAACCGGCCGAGGATTCGGGCGAAGTTCGAGGCGGCAAAGAGACGCTGCTCGTGGCCGAAGACCACGAAGGCTTGCGCCAACTGGCGATCGAAACGCTGACGAAGCTCGGATACGAGGTGATTGCCGCCGCGGACGGCGAAGAGGCGGTCCGCGAATTTCAGAAGAACCAGCGCATCATCGACCTCGCTTTGCTGGACGTTGTGTTGCCCAAGCTGAATGGGCCGGAGATTTACGCCCGCATCTCCTTCGACCGTCCCGACCTTCCCGTTATTTTCGCCACCGGCTACAGCGCGGACATCACCTTGCTGAACAAAGTGCTGCAGCAAGGCTTGCCCGTGCTGCAGAAGCCGTACGCCGCGCGCGACCTTGCCTGCAAAGTCCGCGAGGCGCTCGACCGGCAATCCGCCCGCGCCCTCCCGAAATCCTGAGCGCCCAAAGATGTCACTCGCGTGCTCTTTCGGGGCACTGCTGGACATCGTTTTCGCGCCGGCCTGTAAAGATTTTTTCGCGGTTGCCGAGGGAAACTGTCGCGAAGAATTATGGAAAGACTCGGACGTGTGACGATTGCCGTTGACACTCTTCCTCGATGTATGGTAACCCACACAGTACGTGGCACCGGCGATGAGCCGGGTTGCTGGAACTCTAGGCCGGATCCAACATCCGGCTGGCTGTTTCCGGTAATCACCCCACCCACCCCGGGAGGTGGAACCGCCGCTAGGCATTTCACCTCCCGTTTTATTTTCCCGGTCAGTTTTCCCCGGTCCCGGCGCCTGTCGTATCCGCGTGTGCCAAAATGCGACACTTTGCTTCCCGTGGCGCCCGTAGGGGTTATAATGCCCCGGGGTCGAGGGCCTGGCGCCCCGCAGCGGAGGACGCTGCGCGCGGCGCGAAGGAGCGTGAACATGGGCCTGCAAATCTCGTCGCGAAAATCCGGAGATGTGACCATCCTCGATCTGCACGGCCGTGTGACCATCGGCCGCGCCAACGACATCCTGAGCGCCGAACTGCGCAAGCTGGCCGAGAGCGGGCCGTGCGACGTGCTGGTGAATCTGGCGGCGGTCGAGCAGATCGACAGCTCCGGAATCAGCACCATCGTCCGGTCGTTCGTCACACTCGAGCGGCACGGTGGCAGCCTGAAGGTCCTGAACCCCACCGGCCACGTCCAGGAAGTCCTGCAACTGACGCGCCTGATCCACTCGATTCCCACATTCACAGACGAAGCAGAAGCCATCGCCAGCTTCCGGCACGGCGCTGCGCACGCGTAGGCGGTCCACGCGGGGCGCTGATGAGGCCGCGGGCGCAGTGGAGGGCGATTCCATTTTTGGAAACCGTCCCAAACGCCACGGGAGTGATTTCCGATTTTTTGGCGATTAGGACGTGGGCCTCTGCTTTGTTTTGTATGACTTAGCAGGGGTTCTAATATTTCATTTTGGCGATTAAAAAAATCATAGGTTTGCGGGGCGGGATGGCGGGCCCCCGAACTTCGGGGCGCCGCGGAGGGCCGTGCGGCCCTCCCGGTCAACGTAAGTCCTTGTCCTTCATAGTAATCCTGTGCTCTTATATCATATAAGTAACTAGAAGTCAAGGACTTTCGGCCGGTTGGGGCCATTTACATGAAGCTTAGGTACCAGGATTTAGCGGACATGTGGAGAGGCAGGGAGCTTCTCTGCGCGCTTCTGATTGCCGTGGTTGGCTTGGGACCGCTGCGGGCGCAGGAGGGCGCGCAATTCGACGATGTTGCCTCCGATATCGCCGGCGCAATCGTCAAGACGTCCCGCGGTTCGCCGCTCCGGGTAGAGGTTGCGGTAGGCGATTTCACGGAGCAGGATGGCAAAGTCACGCCGCTCGGCATTGCGCTCGCGGATGAACTCTCGTCTGCCATGACAAGGCACGCCAAAGGCTTTGAGGTAATCGACCGCGCCACGTTGACCGGCGCCGATCCGGTTTACAGACCGACGGCAGACGACCTGGTGAACCCGGGTACCGCAGAGTGCTACGGCAAGGAGCCCGGCGCGGCGGTCGTTGTGACTGCGACGCTCAACGAACTTCCCGATCGCGTCGTTCTTTGGATTCGGGGCCAGGAATATCACGCGCCCATCTTCGAACGCCGCATTGCGATTCCCCTCACGGCTGAAATGAAAACCTTGCTAGCGGAACCTGTTCCTCGCCCGGTTCTCGGCATACCAGCGTGGGTGAATTCCGAGCATCCCCCGGTCACGACTGGCGACGCGCCGAAGGGAGGAACGAAGGGCGTCGGTTACCCAGCATGCGTCTATTGCCCAGTGGCCCAATATTCGGACCCGGCCACGAAAGGGAGATTCAAGGCAAGGTTACGCTCGAAGTGGTCATAAGCGCCGACGGTTTTCCGGCGAAGATCACGGTCGTGCAAGGGCTGCCATGCGGCCTGACCCAAAGCGCGGTGGAATCGGTGAAGCGATGGAGGTTCCAGCCCGCGCGGGACTCTGACGGAAAGCCGGTGCAGGTGTTAGAGGAGATCGAGGTAACCTTTCATTTGTATTGATTCCGAGAGGAAGATGCCACGCTAACGCTTGGCGCTGCATAAAGAGAGGAAGAATGCCATGCTGAGGCGTGGCGCTGCACTTCCTGGCGGAAGGAGCTTCCGCTGACAGCGACCTGACCAAGTTCGTGCTCTCGTTCAAGCAGGGAACTGCGTTTCAATTCGCCGGGAAAGCGAAATTTCCTCTCTGGCAGTTCAAGTACTACGACCACATCCTCCGAAAGGCCGAGGGAGCAGGGAGAGTGGCTTGGTACACCTGGTTGAATCCTGTTCGCAAAGGCTTGTGCCGTCTGCCGCAGGACTTTCTGTTTTCGGGGTCCTTCACAGAGCGGGGCATGCGTCTATTCGGGTCACAGCCGAGTTCGGAATGGATTCCCCCCTGGAAAGAGAAGGCGGAGAAACAAGGAGATGCCACGCTAAAGCGTGGCGCTACATAAGCCACATGTGCGCAGGTCGGGTCGCAGGTGGAGAGACGGGCAATAGGACGGAACCCTAAGGAAGCAAGATGCCACGCTGAAGCGTGGCGCTACATAGGCAACAGTGACGGTGGTATCATCGCGCTGGTCGTGGGTGAAACGAACGCGCGGCGCGCTGACAGAGGCTGCGCACCCGCCGGGAGCCGCACATGGAGATTGGCGATCGTCTGCACGCCTTGCGAGAAGCCAAGAAGCTGACGCAGGGAGAGATCGAGAAGCGAACGGGTTTGCTCCGCGCTTACATTTCCCGCCTCGAAAACGGCCGCACCATTCCGACGCTCGACACCCTGGAGAAGCTGGCGAGAGCTTTGGAAGTCCCCATGTATCAGCTGATGTACGACGGCGAGCGGATTCCCAGGATTCAGCGGCGCAACCCCAGGGACAAAGGTTGGGGAAGTTCCGGCAGGGATGCGACCTATCTCAAGCGGCTTCGCAGGGCGCTCGGGCGAGTGAGCAAAGAAGACAGGAGCGCGTTGCTCGGGCTGGCTGAAGAGATGGCTTCGAAGCGCAAGACGGCGAATAAGTAAAGGTCGAGGCGATTTCTCATCGGAGTCAGCATCGCGCACTCTTTGCAAACCCCGCAAAGGATGCGCCACCCGCCTAAGTTTAAGGTCGTATAATCCCGTGCGCGGAGCCCGGGAGCAGAACAGATGAACGTACAGGAACAAATCAAGAAGTATATTACCAGCTGTATTAGTCAAGAGAGATCCCTTACAGGTTCGGATCGAGACGGCTGAGCGAGTTAGCGAACTCGCTCAGCAGGAGTTTTACCCATGAGAGCAAGATGGGGC
>Ga0335079_10007307_pt1 | contig 12594 bp, 8 predicted proteins | sample Lox_Sample_33_FD_206719 | JGI IMG/M metagenome (GOLD analysis project Ga0335079, IMG submission 206719) | Soil microbial communities from Loxahatchee National Wildlife Refuge, Florida, United States - Lox_Sample_3.3 | ecosystem: Environmental > Terrestrial > Soil > Wetlands | place: USA: Florida... | reverse complement strand
TGCGGCCTCTTTCCGCCCTCCGCGCCGCCCTACTCATACCGCAGCGCCTCAATCGGATCGATCCGCGACGCCTTCACCGCCGGATAAATGCCGAAAATCATCCCTACTGCTACTGAAACCCCAAACGCGATGAAAATCGACGTCGTCGTCACGATCGTCTTCCATTCCGCGGTGCGCGCAATGACCCAGGAAAGAAAATAACCGAACACGATTCCCAAGATTCCTCCGCCAACCGAAATCAGTACCGATTCCGCCAAAAATTGCCGCACAATGTCTTTGCGCCGCGCGCCCGTCGCCCGCCGGATGCCGATCTCTCGCGTCCGCTCCAGCACCGTCGCCAGCACGATGTTCATGATCCCGATGCCTCCTACCAATAGCGAAATTGCGGCGATGGCCACCATCACGTAGGTGAAGATGGTCTGCGTGCGCTGCTGCTGCGCCAGCAGGTCCGCCGGGATGATGACGCTGAAGTCCGCCACGTTGTGGTGGGTGGAATTGAGGATCGCCGTCACCACCTTGGCCGTCTCAATGCTGTCCGCGCCCGGCTTGAGCCGCAGATCGATGCCGTCCAGGTCGTCCTTCAGAAAATTGTTGTCCCAGAATCGGTATTGATACGTGGTCAGCGGGGTGTAGATGGCGTTGTTCCGGTCTTGCGCCTGGCCGCCTGCACCGGCCGAGCCGGAAGAGATCTGCGGCGCCAGCACGCCGATGACCTGCAACCAGGTGTCGTTCACCTTTACGTACTTGCCCACCGCCGCACCGTACCCGAACAGATCCACCTTGGCCTTTTCTCCCAGCACGCAAACGGCTGCGCTGGCTTCGTCCTGCTGCTGGTCGAAGAAGGTTCCCTCCGCTGTTTCCAGGTTATGAATCGCGGCGTAGGCGGGCCGCACGCCCACCAGATCCGGAAAGCCGTGCGGCGGCTTGGGCAGCATGCGCGTCGGCCGCATCGCCCGGCTTGGAGAAATCAGATCGAGCGTGTCGATGTTGGCCTGCAAGATGCGGACATCGCGCTCCGTCAATCCTGGCGACGAGCGGCGCCGTACCTGCAACTCCTGATAGTCGGTGGGCGGCCGCGACTCCACCAGCAAATTGCGCACGCCCAGCTCTTCGATAAAACGGAGGGATTCCTGCCGCGCGCCCGCGCCGATGGCGAGCATTCCGATCACCGCGCCCACGCCGAACACGATGCCCAGCATAGTGAGCGCCGTGCGGAATTTCTGGGCGAAAAGATTGGCCGCCGCCTGCGGCAGATCGGAAAAGTAACGCGAAACGCCGCGGCTGCGTTCCGCGATGGAAACTACTGAGCCGGGCTTCATTATTTTGGAAGCGCCTGCAAAGCGCCCCCCGCCCCAGCCTTCTTTTCCGTCTGCTGCTCCGGATTCGCCAGCGCTACCAGTTGACCCTCCGCCACCCCCGTGATCACCGCCTGGCTCTCCCCGCGCCGCACCAGCTTCACGTCGGCCGGCGCAAATCCGGAGCCGGACTTCACGTACACGAACGTCCGCCCGTCGCTCTCGAACACCGCTTCGCTCGGGACCCAGAGCGCATTGTGCAGCGTCTCCGCGTTGATCACAACAATGGCGTTCATGCCGGGGCGCAGTTCCAGCGAGGGATCGTCCAGCGCGATCTTGCACTCGAAATGGCGGTCCCAGGGGGGCCCCGTTGTTCCCCCCAGGTCTTTCACGCGGCCGTGAAATTTCTGGAAGGGCACCGCCACCACGTGGACATCCACCTTCTCGCCCATCGCCAGGTGGCCGCGATCCATCTCTCCGATGTTGGCTCCCAACTCCCAGCTATGTAAATCCGGAATCTCGGCAATTACCATGCCCGGATTGACGCGGTCACCCACACGGAACGGCGGCAGCGTCATGCCCCGGTAGCCCCAGTTGATGTTGGTGTTCTGCCGGACGGCAACATATCCTTCGCGCTTTGCCTTGACCGTCATGGCGTCGATATTTTTGCGCGCCGTGGCCGCCTGCTGTTCTGCTTTTTTGCGCGCCGCTTCCTGGATCGCGATCCCCGCCTGGCCGGTTTCCTTGTAATTGGCCTGGTCCTTTTCGAGCTGCGCCAGCTTGTCCTTGGCGGCTTGTAACGCCAGGTCATTTTGCTTGGCCACGATGGCCGAGAGCATCGGGTTCTTCCGGCAATCCAGTTCCGCCTGCCGGATATCGGCCTTGGCCTTAATCAGCGCGTAGTTGTTTTCTTCCTCCTGCGCTTCGCCGTCGGCCTGCGCCTTGGTCACCTGCTGCTCGGCCTCGGCCAAGTCGGCTTCGGCCTCTTTCAACTTGTACGACTGGTCCGTCGTGTCCAACTCCAGAACCACGTCGCCTTCCTTCACCACCTCACCCGGCTTGCGCAGGAATGTGATGTGCATATCTCCCTCGCCCGTCATGGGAGCGGCCACCTCCTCCGAGTTCCCGCCGCGTAGCTCCGCCTTGGCAGTCACCGTCAGCGACACGTCCCCGCGCTTGACACGGGTGGCCGGCAACATCGCGGCGTGCGAGGCGGTCAAAGATCGAAACAGGCGCAACCCGCCCCAGGCCGCGGCTCCGGCCAGCAGGACCAGGACCACCCACGTCAAGACCAGCCGCAGCGGGCGGCGGCGCCGCCGCAGTTTCACCAGCGGCGCCGGCTCGGGCCGTGGCGGCGCGGGAGTTTGAATCGCCGGGGTGCTCATAGCTACTTTCTCTCCAGGCTGAGGTCGGTCAAAGAAACCACGCTGCTGTCCGGGATCCCGCGCACCGCCACCTCGTCCGGATTGCGCGCCACAATCTCCACATCTAAGGCCCGGTAGCTTCCGTCCTTCTGGGCTACGTAGGCGATCGGCTTGCCGTTGCGGGTGAAAATCGCTTTGCCGGGAACGCTGATGGCGTTCGGGATGCGTGCCGTAATCACATCCATGCTGCCGTTCATGTCCGGCCGCAGGCGCGCATCTGGTTTTTCAATCTCCGCGTAAACGTGGAAGCTCCGAATCGGCGGCCACTCACCGAACGTCACCTGGGTCAGCGGTGAAACCGATGCTACCTTGGCCGCCATGGTTTGCTCCGGAAAGGCATCCACGTGCACGCGTGCCTCCGCGCCGGCTAATACGCGTCCTCGGTCCACTTCATCCAGCCTTCCCTCCATCCGAATCGTCGTCAGGTCCGGAATCACCGCCACGGGCGCGCCGGACCAGACATGATCCCCGACCTTGAACGGCTGCCGGTTCATCCATCCTTGCGAGTTATTCATCTGGTAGATGACCACTCCGTCCAGCGGCGCGCGAAGTTCCATTTGTGCCAGCCGCTCCTTGGCCAGATCCACCTCCGCCTGCGCTTTGTCCCGCTGCCGGGTGACGGAGGCAATCTTGGCATCGTCCGACGCTTTGTGCAGGTCCACCGTTGCCTGCTGCACCCTCAGTTTCATTTCGGCCGATTCCAGGTCCACCTTGCTCTCTTCCCCCTGGATCACGCTGACGATGGCTTGCTTCGACGCCTCCAGCCGGGCGCGCTCCACCTGGTAGCGCGCGTTGGCCAGATCGAGCTTGTCCTGCTCGGCGGTGATGCGGGCCTGCGCCACCGCCTGATCGACGGTGGCCTGCGCCTGCCGCAGCGCGGCGGTCTTTTCGTCCAGTTGCTGCTTCGCGCTCGAGGGATCAAAGCGCACTACCGGCTCACCGGATTTGATGTTCCCGCCCGCAGGTGCGAGCCACACGATCTTCAAATCCGGCACGTTGACCGGCGCGATCAGTTGGACCGAGTGCCTTACTGACAGCTCCCCGCGGCAGACCACGATGACGGCAAACTCGCCCTTGCGTGCCCGGGCGGTCGGCGGGTTTACCGCCGCCTCCACCTTTCTCAGGCGAGAGATCCCGCCGGCGACCGCGGCTATCGCTACCACCACCGCTAATGCGACTACAATGCGTTTCGGCTTCCGTCGCGGGGCCATTCTCAGCCTCTCGTGGTTGTTCCTGCCGGCTCCGACGAGCTGGCGGGCGATAGAACTTCGTCTCCGCGTTCGAGACCCGAGGTGATCTCGATCCAGGTGTCGTTAAACTCGCCCACCCTCACGGCACGCTCCTCGCTTCCACCCGCGGCACTGACGCGGGTAACAAATGCTTTGCCCTGGCGGTAATGAACGGCGGCTCTGGGAACCAGCACGGCCGGCTCTTTCGCGATCACTTCTAGGTCCACTGCCGCTGAAAGGTCCGGTAGCAGGTGCGGATCCTGCTCATCCAGACGGAAGCGCGCCGGAAAAGTCCTAACCGTGCTATCCAATAGCGCGGTTGCCACCGGGCTCGCCGAATCGAAGTGCCCCTTGAACGTCAACGCCGGGTAGGCATCCAGACGCACCGTCGCCTGCGAACCTTCGCTCAGCGCCGCCCCATCCGGTTCGCTCACCGCCACGTCGACTTCCATGGCGGAAGGGTCGAAAATGCGCAACAGCGGCTCCCCGGGCCAGAGTTGATCGCCTTCCTGGGCCGGACCGAAGGTGTCGTTGTGCCAGGAGTTCTCGCGCGAAACCATGCCTGGAATCGGCGCCTTTATGACCAGCTTCTCGGCGTTGTCCTGGGCGCGCTCCCAGGCGAGCTTCTGCCGGTCGCGCTGCAACTCGAGGATTTTAAGGTCGGCCGCCTCCGACACCTCGTGGAAATGGTCAGAGCGCTTGAGGCTGGCCACGTGGGCCTGAGCGTCTTCCAGCTTTGCCTGGTCCTTAAGACGGTCTATCTCACTCAAAATAGGACCCTTGCGCAACTCGAGCTGGGCTTTCGCCAGATCCGCCTCGGCCTGCTGGAGGTCGGCCGCGCGCTTTTCCGTATTGGCCCGGTGCTGCTCCTTGCGCTGATCCACTTGGTGTCGCAGATCCTCGTACCTGGCCTGGGCGTCGCGGGCGGCGTCCGCCTGCTTGGTCCGGTCAAATTCTGCCAATACATCCCCTTCTTTGACGGCAGCCCCAGTTGGGATGAGCTTGGTGAGGGTCATGTCTGCCCCCTGCCCATAGATTTGCGGCACCCGGATGGTCAACGCGTGGACTGCCTGGATGGTACCGTTCGAGCGCACCAGCCGGTGAAGCCGATCGAACCTGACCCTAACCCTTTTGGATTGTTCAGCCGATTGAACGTTGGGGGTGATCGGCGCGGTTCTGGCCTGACATCCCGCAAGTAGCAGCACAAAGCAGGCGAGTAACGCGCAACTCGCGCGCGGTGTTGAGCGGCGCAACGGCATGGAGCCATCCTTTCGCCCGGGGGAGTAATACAGTTAGACGCCGAAGCCGGCCCGTTCGTTGTGGGTATGGAGGAAGAAAGAGAAACTGGCACCACCGGAGCAGACTGTGGTGTTTGGCAACGTTGTTCTCCAAAGTGAATCTTGGTTTATCTTATTCCATTCAGAAAGAATGGAGGGGACGGACACTTTCTCTAGTGGCGGGTTTACCACTCAAAACAGGCAGGTGCTCCCGGTCAATTCACGTGAGTTGGCTGGCTCTGCTCATCGCGCTCGGCTTACCGCTCACAGCGCAGCGGCATCGATTCCGCTACTACAGCCACGGCGACGGCCTGAAAGACACCGAAGTCCATTGCCTGCTTCAAGATCACATTGGGTTTATCTGGGCCGGCACAGCCACCGGCTTGTTTCGCTACGACGGCGCTAGGTTTACCGATTTCCCTTTACCCAGCTCCGGAACCATCGTGCAGGCGCTGGCTGAAACCCCGGATGGCACTTTGTGGGCGGGTACCAACAGCGGGCTCAGCCGGATGCGGGACGGTAAGCTGCAACTGGTTGATGCGGTTGGCTGGGTCGGCATTCCGACCCAATCCAGCTTGGTTGTGGATCGCCAGGGAAGGTTGTTGGTGGGGACGACAGGAGGCCTGCTGATTGGCACACAGAAAGGCGCGAACTATACCTTCACGCACGTGCGGAATCCGGAGGGCTTCCTCGACGCGGCGGCCTATGGTGTCCACATGGATCCAGCAGGCACGGTGTGGTTCGGGTGCGGGAACAAGCTGTGCGTGGTGGAGTCGGGCCGGGCAAAAGAGGTCGGCGGCGAGGCTGGCATTCCTGACGATCGCTGGGACGCGATCCTGACCGATCTCGAAGGCAATCTGTGGATTCGCAGCGTGCACAAGGTCATGGTCCGGCTGAAGGGCGAGCAAAGGTTCCGGGAGCGGGACAGGGGGGTGGCGCTGGCCACGCTGGGAGTCGCTTCGCTCCATATGGACCGGGATGGACAACTGTTTGCGCCAACGGAAGCGGGCCTGAGCTTCCTGGCCGGTGACAGTTGGGAAACCATCGGGATTGAGCAGGGGCTGCCGGTGAATCCGACCTGCTGCGTATTGCAGGACCGGGAGGGCTCGATCTGGGTGGGGCTCTCCGGGGCTGGAGTGGCTCGCTGGCGAGGCTACGGACAGTGGCAATCCTGGACGCGCTCCGAGGGACTCGCGGGGAGCAATTCACAGGCGATTTACCGGGACCGCTCAAACACATTGTGGGTTGGCACTGAGAAAGGCGTGCAACGATTCGGTCCGGACGGAAAGTTTTCGCGCGCCTGGACAGAGAAAAACGGCTTGGGGGGCCAAAAGGTGCGCGCCCTCATTTCGAGCCCGGACGGCGCCATCTGGGTGGGAAGCGCTCCGGGCGGCATCTCGCGCCTGGATCCCAAGAGTGGAAAGATCAAACGATTTCAACTGGGCGATGGGCAGGAAGATGTTCTGGTCGCGGGACTCGTCATGGATGGGGAAGGACGTCTTTGGGTGACGACGCAGGGCGCCCTGTACCGAAGCACGCCACTCGATGGTTCGCCCAGATTCGAACGCCAGATCCCGCCGCTCAGCTCGGCGGCGGAGACTTTCGGCCAAATGCTCATCGATTCGAAAGGCCGCTGGTGGTTTGGCGGGTCCCTGGGTCTGCTGCGAATGGAGAATGGACAGTGGACGCGATTCACCTCCAAGGACGGCATGCTCAGCGATGGCGTGGACAGTCTGACGGAAACGCCGGATGGCGCCATTTGGCTGGCCTACTCCGACTCCAGCGGAATCTCGCGCCTCTGGTGGGAAGATAGCCGGCCGCGATGGCAGCACTTCTCGGAACGGAACGGGCTGAAATCCGACGAGATCGCCGCGCTGGCGGCGGATTCGCGAGGCTGGCTTTGGGTCAGTTCGAACGACGGCGTGGACGCGTACGATGGCCAGAAATGGCGTCACTTCAGCCAGGCACAAGGCTTGTTGTGGGACGACTGTGTGGGGCGGGCATTGTATGCGGACGGAGACGGCAGCGTTTGGATCGGAACCAGCCGAGGTCTCAGCCACTACCGGCCGCCATCGCACCTGATCCCTGATGTACCGCCTCCGGTGGTGATCACCTCGGTGAAGTTTGGAGACCGGACGTTGAAGCCCTCGCCGGGCATGACGGTTCGTTACAGCGACCGCCCCATGGTGGTGAAGTTCGCAGGCTGCGCGGCGTGAGCGACGCGTGGGTGGACACCAATCAGCGCGAAGCGCTATATCACAACCTGCCGGCGGGCGCCTACGCATTTGAGGTGTTGGCATGCAGTCCTCGCGGAGTGTGGAGCAAACAACCGGCCGGATTTGAGTTCCACGTGCTGCCGCCGTGGTGGCAATCCTGGTGGGCAAGCGCGCTGCTGCTGGTACTGCTCGGTGGGGGCGCTCGCCTGATTTGGATGTGGCGCATCGCGCAACTCACGCGAGAGCAACAACGGCTGGAAGCGGCGGTCCGGCAGAGGACGCACGAACTCGAAGCGGAAAAAGCAAACGTTCTGGTTCAGAAGGCCCGTGCCGAAGAAGCCAATCGTCTCAAAAGCGAATTCATCGCTAACATGAGCCATGAGATCCGGACGCCGATGAATGGAATCCTGGGTATGGCCGAATTAGCGATGGGGACCACGGAACTGGAGGAACAGCAGGAGTATTTACACGATCTGACGGCCTCGGCGGAATCGCTGTTATCGATTCTGAATGACATCCTCGATTTTTCGAAGATCGAATCCGGGCGTATGGATCTGGAGAAGATCCCGTTCTCGGTCCAGAGATGTCTATATGACGCGACCCGGACCTTGACTGCCGCGGCGACGCAGAAGGGGCTGGAAATGCGGCGGAGGGTTGCGCCCGGCATCCCTCTGGTAGTCGTGGGGGACCCGGTGCGCTTGCGCCAGGTGCTGCTGAACCTGATCGGCAACGCCGTTAAGTTCACGGGGAAAGGCTGGATCGGGGTGGAAGCCGAGGTGAAGTCGGCGGATCACGAGGGGCTGACGCTCCATTTCACGGTAGCGGACAGCGGACCTGGGATTCCGGCGGACAAACATCAACTGATCTTCGACCCGTTCCGGCAGGTGGACGGATCGACCACGCGAAAGTACGGCGGAACCGGGCTGGGCCTGGCGATCTGTACACGGCTGGTTGAATTGATGGACGGCCGCATCTGGGTGGAGAGTGAACCCGGCCTGGGCAGCACGTTTCACTTTACGGCGCGATTCGGAAAAGCGCCGGACGGCAAGGACGGCGCGCCGGCGAACGGGTCGGGCGGAGCACAGGAAGTTTCCGTGCTCAGCCGCTCGTAAAGCAAGACTCACCGCGGAGGCGCAGAGTCGCCGAGAAAACCAAGACAAAAGGACAAAAGGCAAAGGGCAAAAGTGGAATTCGGATGGACCCTTTTGACTTTTGCCTTTTGAAGTTTGCCTTTTGCCTTCATCTCCTCCTACTTTGGATGAGTGGCCAGATTCGAAGTGGTGGCGGAGTGCGGGGCGACGCGGGCGCGGGCGGGCCTCGTGCACACGGCGCACGGGACGATCGAGACGCCGGCGTTCATGCCGGTGGGCACGCAGGCCACGGTCAAAGGGCTCACGCAGCGGGATCTGGCGGAGGAGCTGGATGTCCGGATTCTGCTGGCCAACACTTACCATTTGTTTCTGCGGCCCGGACACGAACTAGTGCGGCGCATGGGCGGGCTGCACCGGTTCATGTCGTGGCCGCGGGCCATTCTGACGGATTCCGGCGGGTATCAAGTCTTTAGCCTGAGTGATCTGCGGAAAATCTCGGATGACGGTGTGACCTTTCAGTCGCATCTGGATGGCGACCGGCATGTGTTCACGCCGGAATCGACGGTAGATATCCAGATGGCGCTTGGCAGCGACGTGATGATGGTGCTGGACGAGTGCCCGGAGTATCCGGTGAGCCACGAGTACGCGCGGGAATCGATGGAGCGGACGGTGCGGTGGGCGAGGAGCGCGTTCGCGCATTACCGCGCAAGGGTGGCGGAAGACGCGAGCACGGGAAAGCAATCGCTGTTTCCGATCGTGCAGGGATCGATGTTCGCCGATCTGCGCCGCGAGTGCGCCGAACAGCTTGTGGAACTGGAAGCCGATGGTTACGCGATCGGGGGATTGTCGGTGGGCGAACCGCGGCCGCTGAGTTTCGAAATGGTGGAGGCGACCGAGCCGTTTCTGCCGCGCGAGCGGCCGCGCTACGCCATGGGAGTGGGGATGGCCGAGGAACTGGCAGAGTACGTAGCCCGAGGGGTAGACATGATGGACTGCGTGCTGCCGTCACGCAATGCGCGCAACGGCTACCTGTTCACTTCGCAAGGCCGGGTGATCATCAAGCACACCAAGCACAAGGAAGACGCGCGGCCGATTGACGAAAACTGCGGGTGTTACACTTGTCGAAACTACAGCCGGGCCTACCTACGTCATCTATATCAGGCGGGGGAAATGCTTTACGCGGTACTGGCGACCCGGCACAACATCCGGCGGTACCTTGACATCATGCGAGAGATCAGGCAGGCTATCTTACTGGGCCAATTCCCCGAATACTTGAAGACTGTCCGGGCGGTACCGGTCGAAGTAGAATAGTCCACATCTGGTTTCATCCGTGTATCTGAATCTGTTCCTGCTGTTGCAGCAGACCCCCAACTCGCTAGTGGGCTTTTTGCCCATCCTGCTGATCTTCGCGATTTTCTACTTTCTTCTGTTCCTTCCCATGCAGCGGCAGAAAAAACAGCAGAAAAAGATGCTGGAAGAACTGCAGAACGGGAATGTGGTTCTCACCAGCGGAGGCATCGTAGGAACCATCGTCTCCATCGATGGCGACACCCTGGTGCTGCGCGTGAAGCCGGATAACATCAAGCTGCAAGTGGCGCGCAGCGCGGTTTCGAACCTGGTTCCGCAGGAAGTAAAGAAGTAGGAGCAGGAAGTCAGACCATGCAAAAGAATCTAAACACCAAGACAATTGTGATCGTGCTCACGATCCTGGTATGCATTTACGGGATCATCGGGATACCGAAGTCCATGGCGGAGCTGAAGGCCAACATTGCGGATCGCATCAAGCTCGGATTGGACCTGAAGGGAGGAAGCCGCCTGGTACTACAGGTACAGGTACAGGACGCGGCGAAGGCGGAAGCCATACAGACCATCGAGCGGCTGAAGGACGATATGCGGAAGGCCAACATCGACTTCGCCTCGATGGAGAGCAACGATCCGGCCACGGTGGCGGACGCGGACAAGATTCAGATCACGGTGAAAGGGGTTCCGTCGGACAAATCCACGGCTTTTCGCAACCTGGTTGCGGACCACTTTTCGCCGTGGATCCTGACGGCTGCGAGCTCGACCGAGTACCGGATGAACATGCGGCCGAGCGAGATGCTCGCGCTGAAGCGCGACACGGTGCAGCGAACCCAGCAGACCATCGAGAACCGCGTCAACGCACTGGGCCTCACCGAACCGATCGTGCAGCAGGAAGGCAGCGCGGAGTCGGATTACCGGATCGTGGTGCAGTTGCCGGGAGTGACGGACACGGCACGCGTGAGGGAGATCATCGGGACGGCGGCAGTGCTGGAGATCGCCGAGGTGAAGGACGGGCCGTTCACGACCGAAGACGAGGCGCGGGCGAAGCACGGCGGTGTTCTGCCCATCAACACGAAGCTGGTAAAAGCGCCAGCGCGGGGGGGTGGCGAAGGAGAACTGTGGTACCTGGTGAGCCGCACTCCAGTCATCACCGGACGCGATTTGCGTAACGCCCGGGCAGGCACGGACGAGTTTCGCAAGTGGGAAACAAGCTTCTCGCTGTCGCAGGACGGCGGCAGGAAGTTCGAACGGTTCACGGAAGCCAACATCGGTAACCGGCTGGCGGTAATTCTGGACAACCGGATCCGCAGCGTGGCCACCATTCAGAGCCGGATCAGCGACCAGGGGCGCATCAACAACATCGGAAGCGAGCAGGAAGCGTCGGACCTGGCGCTGGTGCTGCGGTCGGGCTCGCTGCCGGCGGGGATACAGTACGCGGAAGAAAGGACAGTAGGGGCATCGCTGGGGTCGGACTCGATTCGCGCGGGCATCATTGCAGGCATCTCGGGGCTGGCAGCGGTGATCCTGGTGATGCTGGTGTACTACAAACGGTCTGGTATTAACGCGGTACTCGCGCTGGTACTAAATACGATTCTGCTGGTGGCGGCGCTCGGGTACTTCGGGGCGACGTTAACACTGCCGGGAATCGCGGGAGTCATCCTGACGATTGGTATGGCGGTGGACTCCAACGTCCTGATCTTCGAGCGGATCCGGGAGGAGCTGCGCGCGGGTAAGGCCATTGTTTCGGCGGTAGACGCGGGTTTCGGAAAGGCGTGGTGGACGATTGTGGATACACACGTTACCACCATTGTTTCCTGCGCTTTTCTGTTTCTGTTCGGCACGGGGCCAGTGCGTGGATTCGCCATCACACTGGTGATCGGCCTGCTGGCGAACGTGTTCACGGCGGTATTTGTTTCACGTGTGATCTTTGATTACGAGCTGTCGGCACAGCGACAGCTCAAGACTTTGAGTATTTGACCGGTTTGTGATAGGTTTTGTACTCTCCGGCAAAATGAATGCCCGGCCACGGAGCCGGGCGGGAACAAGATGCGGGTGTACGGTGTCTAACGACATAAGCACTGGTACGGCCCGAGTACGGTTGGGTAATGGAGTTATTTAAGAATACAAACTACGATTTCCTAGGGTGGAAATGGCCGTTCATCGGGGCTTCGCTGGTGCTGTCGGTGGCAGGGCTGGTTAGCCTGTGGGTCAAGGGCGGGCCGCGGTACGGGATCGACTTCAAGGGCGGCATGGTCATGACGGTGAAGTTTGCAGGTAAGCCCCCGATTGACCAGATCCGCTCGGCGGTGTCTAACAGAGTGACGGGCGGAGTGAGCGTGCAAACCTTCGAGTCACAGCCGGGCGAAGTGGCCATCGGGACGGAACTGGCGGACCCGAAGCAGCTCGACCAAAACCGGCGGGCAGTACTGGAGACGCTCCAAAACACGTTCGGCCACGCAGAGGCCGGGAAGCTGGATTTCAACGGCGCCGGGCGTGATGCGCTGGCTGGCCGGCTGCGGGACGCCCTGGCGCGCAACAACGTGGCAATGTCCGATGGGGAGCTGCAAAAACTGGTGAAGGACCTATTGGATTTCCGGGACACGCCTCCCCGCTCGGGTTTGTTGACAAGTTTCGATCAGGTTTCGGCGATTCCGGGGTTGAAACCGGCGGTGATCAACACGCTGAAACAGGAATGCTATCTGGCTCCGTTCACGGTGCGCGGCACGGAAGTAGTGGGGCCGCAAGTGGGGGCGGAACTGC
>Ga0335079_10007305_pt1 | contig 12595 bp, 11 predicted proteins | sample Lox_Sample_33_FD_206719 | JGI IMG/M metagenome (GOLD analysis project Ga0335079, IMG submission 206719) | Soil microbial communities from Loxahatchee National Wildlife Refuge, Florida, United States - Lox_Sample_3.3 | ecosystem: Environmental > Terrestrial > Soil > Wetlands | place: USA... | reverse complement strand
CGAAGGCCAGCTCGATACCGACCACGACGGATATCTGGTTACCAGAGACTTCGTTCGTACTCGCGTGCCCGGAGTTTATGCCTGCGGCGACGTGCAAGATCGCCGCTACCGGCAGGCCATCACCGCCGCCGGTACCGGTTGCATGGCCGCGATTGAAGTGGAAAAATTTCTCGAAGCAGAAGGTCACTGACAACTAAGAACCGAGAATCGATGAACTACAGAACACTAGGTCAGACCGGACTCATGATAAGTGAAATCAGCTTCGGGGCCTGGGCCATCGGAGGCACCAGCGAAGCCGCCGGCACGCAATGGGGATGGGGAGAAGCCCCCGAGGCCGAAGCCATTGCCGCAGTGCATCGTGCCCGCGATCTCGGCGTGAACTTCTTCGATACGGCCGACGTCTACGGCAACGGCCGCAGTGAAGAAGTTCTCGGCAAAGCTCTCGCCAATGACTGGGGCAAGGTATTTATTGCCTCCAAAGTCGGCAACGTCGTCCGCAACGGCATCGGCGGAAAAGACTGGAGCCGCCAGCACATCGTTCAATCCTGTGAGAACAGCCTCAAGCGATTGAAGAAAGACGTCATCGATCTCTACCAGCTCCACAACCCCGAAGTGCGCGACATCAAGAATGGCGACTGGCCCGAAACCATGGAGCTATTGCAGAAGCAAGGCAAGATTCGCTGGTACGGAGTTTCCGTATTTCTCCCGGAAGAGGGAATGGCCGTGCTCGAACGCGGTCAAGGGCACGCCATTCAGCTTGCCTACAACGCGTTAAGGCTGGAGATGGAAGAAAGCGTTCTGCCGCTGGCGCAGAAGAAAAACGTCGGCATCATCGCCCGGGTGCCGCTTTACTACGGAATTCTGGCGGGCAAGTTCAATCCCGATTCCACTTTTCCAGCCAACGATCACCGCTCCCACACCTTGGCCCCGGCCACCATGCGTCAGCTCGTGCCACGCGCCGAGAAGATTCGCGAAATCGCGGCCATTCCCGCCGGCGACTCGGCCCGGTTCGGCCAGTGGTCGCTCAAGTTCATTCTGGCGCATCCCGCGGTTTCGACGGTCATCCCCGGAGCCCGCAATCCCCTGCAGGCCGAAAAGAACTGCAGCGCCTCCGACGGAAAGCCGCTTCCGGTAGCTCAGGTCAACGCAGTCCGGGAGATGTGGAAGAACGATCAGTATCTGCGCACGCTGCGCACGGGGCTGTAGAACGTGAACTCCCGCGAGCGTCATTTGAGTGCGGCGTAGTTCAGCCGCGCGAAGGATCTGGCGTGTGGCGCCCTGGGGCCATCGCTTTAGGACGTGCAATGTCGCGACGCGCTTCCCGCCAGATTCCTCGCCCCGCTGGAGAAGACGCAGGGCTTCGGAATGACGCTTGTCGTACAGAGGTTGCAATCCGCGATGGTACGGCGAAAGAAGGCTCGTCCGCGAAACACACGGGGAGAGGTGTCTCTCGCCTGTCCCACCGAGCGAAGCGAGGTGACTGCGGTTTGTAGGAAACGTATCCAATCAAGCCGGTCGAGGAGCGACATCCATTAGATCGAGGAGACTATGCCGACAGCTCAAGTCTGTACCCACACCAAGGAAATCCACAAAGTTACTCCCAGCGGCAAAGGCTGCAAGGAATGTCTTGAGATGGGCGACACCTGGGTCCACTTACGTCTCTGTCTAAGTTGCGGCCACGTCGGCTGCTGCGACTCCTCCAAAAACAAGCACGCCACCAAGCACTTCCACCAGACCAAGCACCCCATCATGCAATCCTTTGAGCCCGGCGAAGACTGGCGCTGGTGTTACGTGGATAACATTTACGTCGAGTAAACGATTGCAGTGCGGATGATCCGACCAGCGTCCGTACGGGGTTACAGCCCTGGGCGGCGGTTTTGGCGCCCGCGTTGTGTTTGACTCACTCCCTCGCTGCACCTTCTTGCTCCCGCGCACTCGTACATGTCCTCCGGCGCGTCACCGCGGTAATCTTGCGGCACCGTTCCTCTCCCGCGCACACTATTCCAAACATGGAGTTTTCCCGCACACAGATCGGAATCGCGGCGGCGGCCGGAGGGCTGCTGCTGGTGATCTTCTTCGGCTACCTGATCTGGCTGAATAACCAGGGCCCGGTGCTGGCGCGCTCCGAAGATCGCGACCCGCTTTCCGGCATTCCGAACACTATCTCGCTCAACCCCTTGCGAGACCGCACCTCGGAACGCGAGGCCACCAAGTTTATCCGCGCCATGCGCGACGGCCAGTGCAACCAACTTCTGGCCGACTGGGAAAAGGACTATCGCAAGAAGTACGCCAAGTTTATTTGCGATTCCGAGGCCAAGCACCCGCTGGTTTCCTGGGAACTGGTGGAGTGGGAAGACGCGCCACCGCTGCGCATCCTGCACTACCGCGGCAAGCGCCGCTACAACCCCGGCGAGAAAAACGCCTACAAGGAACTCTTCTCCGTCACCCTCGAAGACAAAGCCGGAGAATGGGTGCCCACCAAGTACGACGCCATGTATTGAGAAGCAGCTTTCAGCCGTCAGCCCCGAGCAACAGCAACTTCTATCCGCCCGCTGCCGCTTCCTGCCTTGCCGGCACTCTTCTCCGCATCAACGCCCAGATCACGATCTGCGCGGTGAGCACCGCCGAGGTATCCAGCAACACATCCCGCATGCTTCCGGTCCGCGAGGGCAGGTAAGTCTGATGCCACTCGTCCAAAGTGGCCACCAGAGCCGACATGAAGAAAGCCACCCGCGCCCAGTGCCACGACCAGTAGGGGTTGCGTGGCTGAGGCAAGGTCGCCCGCCACGCTCCGAATAGCAGCCAGCTTAGCGTGAAGTAGCCGACAAAGTGTCCGACTTTGCGGAAGTATTCGTTCCAGATTTCGAACTGCGCGCGTCCTACTCCGGTGAGAAAGTGAAAGATGGGATACAGAATGTTTCCCGTGTTGGTAGCCGACAACCAATTTGTGGACTCGATGGCGATCAGCCCCAGCCACACCAGCGCCGGGATCCAGGCTTTCCATATCCTCTTGCGTGCGGGATTCAAGCGATAGGCTTCCTGGGGAAGACGAAGATCTGCCCGGCCACGCTCTCCCGCAGATTATTCGAGCACATAGTTGGGAGCTTCCCGGGTGATCATCACGTCGTGCACGTGGCTCTCGCGCAGTCCGGCCGAGCTGATGCGCACGAAGCGGCTCTTCTGCAGCAGGTCGGCGATGTTCGCGCAACCGCAGTAACCCATGCCCGACTTCAGCCCGCCCACCATTTGGTGAACGATCATCGAAACTGATCCGCGATAGGGAACCCGGCCTTCGATTCCTTCCGGCACCAGTTTGGCGAGGCGGTTGGACTCTTCGCCAATCACCGGCATGGCGGTGGAGGCGTCGCCGTCGGTGTTCTGGAAGTAGCGTTCGCTGGAGCCGGCCGCCATGGCGCCCAGCGACCCCATGCCGCGATACGACTTGAAGCTGCGGCCTTGATAGAGAATCAATTCGCCCGGGCTCTCGTCCGTGCCCGCGAAAAGCGACCCGATCATCACCGCGCCGGCGCCCGCCGCCAGCGCCTTAGTGATGTCACCGGAATACTTGATGCCGCCGTCGGCAATCACTGCGATGCCCGCGTCTTTCAAGGCGCGATGCGCCTCCGCGATGGCTGTGATCTGGGGCACGCCTGCGCCCGTGACCACGCGCGTGGTGCAGATCGATCCCGGACCAATGCCGACCTTCACCGCGTCCACACCCGCCCTGGCCAGCTCGCAAGCGCCGTCGAACGTGGCCACGTTCCCCGCAATCAAATCCACCTCAGGCAGCTTGGATTTCACCAGCTTGATCGCATCCAGCACGCGTGACGAGTGGCCGTGCGCGCTGTCGATGGCCAGCAGATCCACCTTGGCCTTGGCCATCTCCTGCGCCCGCTCGAGGAAGTCTCCGGTGGCGCCGATCGCCGCGCCTACGCGCAGGCGTCCCTGCGAATCCTTGGCGGCGTTCGGATACTTCAGCTTTTTCTGGATGTCCTTGACCGTGATCAGGCCTTTAAGGTTGTACTTGTCATCGACCACCAACAGTTTCTCGACCCGATGCTCGTGCAGGATCTTCTCTGCTTCCTCGAGCGTGGTGCCGACCGGGACGGTGATCAGGTTGTCCTTGGTCATCACCTTGCTGATAGGAATGTCGAAGCGGGTCTCAAAGCGCAAATCGCGGTTGGTCAGGATGCCGACCAGCTTCTTGTTCTTGGTAATCGGCACGCCGGAAATTTTGTACTGGCGCATCACTTCCAGGGCGTCGGAGACGCGGTCGTCCGGCGACATGGTGACCGGATCGACGATCATGCCGCTCTCCGAGCGCTTCACCTTGTCGACTTCATTCGCCTGCTGCTCAATCGTCAGGTTGCGGTGAATCACGCCCAGTCCACCCTGCTGGGCCAGCGCAATTGCCATGTGCGACTCGGTAACCGTGTCCATCGCGGCGCTGATGATGGGGATATTCAGGCGAATCTTGCGCGTGAGTTGCGTCTGGGTGCTGGCCTGCGCCGGCACTACGTCGGAGCGGGCGGGCAGCAGCAACACGTCGTCGAAAGTAAGCGCTTCCGGAACCGGGAAGTGAATCATAGGTCGTCTCGGTGAAACCAATAATCTTCCATTTTAGAGAGCGCTGCCCCATTCAGCAAATCGCTTGCAATTCCTGCCGCAAAAATATTAATGTCGCCCTGCCCGCAGTGGAGTGCTCCTATGTATCGAATCCAGAAGAAGCAGTGGAATACGCTGGTCAGTGTGATCGCAGTCGCGGCCATGCTTTGTCCTGGGCCGGCCGTTTCGCAGGAACTGCCCGGCGCCACCATCCGTGTGAATACTCGCCTGGTGCTGGTGGATGTCGTGGTCACCGACAAGCAGGGCCATCCCATCAACGGCCTCAAGGCGGAGAATTTCACGGTGCAGGAGAAGGGCAAGACGCAGAAGATCGCGTTTCTCACCACGCCGCAACAGGCGCAGCCGGCGCAGCCTCCGCAGCTCGGACCCGGCATTTATTCCAATAAGCCGGAATTCCGCTCGCCGGGCGGCCCCATTACCGCGATTCTGCTCGATGGCGCCAACACGCCATTCAAAGATCAGGCTTACGCCCGTTCGCAAATGCTGAAATATGTCCGCGACGAGCTCAAACCCGGGCAGCGCGTCGGGGTTTTCACTCTGACCAACTCACTGGGAGTTTTGCAGGACTTTACCAGTGATCCGCAGATACTGCTGGCTGCTTTGCAGAAGTTTCAGCCGCAGGAGCAGAGGCTGCAGAATGCCACGCCGTTGACCTCGGGTGTCACCTCCGCGGACGGTGGCCTGCACGGTGGCGGAGCCCTCGAGGTTGGCATCGCGCAAGCCGTGGCGGCGGCTCAGAATTTCGAGAACCTGCAGGTGGCGTATCAACTGGAGCGGCGCGTGGAAGTCACTTTGGGGGCCATGCGCAGCCTGGCGCGCATCCTGGGTGGCATGCCGGGCCGCAAGGAAATTATCTGGCTCACTGCCGCCTTCCCCTTCGAACTGATTCCTCAGAATCGCGATGTGAGCGAGGCGGAACTGCTGGCGGATTTGCCCAACGTGAAGCAGAAAGGTGTCGATACCCTGGCGGCTGGTTCTATGGCTGAGAATTCCCGCGAATCGCATGTGCAGGAAATTCGCGACGTGGCCAGTCAGATGGCGAATGCGCAAATCGCCGTCTACCCGGTGGATGTGCGGGGCTTGGCCAGCGGCATGGAATTTGAGAAGGAAGACGCTTCCAGCCAGATGGGCGCGACTATGGCCAGCCGAGCCGTGGTCAGGATGGATGACATGACCGCCAGCCAGGAGACGATGCGCGAAATGGCCACCGAGACCGGCGGCAAGGCTTACGTCAACCAGAATGAAATCAAGGAGGGCGTCGCCCTCGCACTTGCCGACAACGCCGCCGCCTACACCATCGGCTACTATCCCGAGGACAAAAAATGGGACGGCAATTACCGGGCCATCAAGGTGAAAGTCGATCGCGATGCCGAAGTCCGCAGCCGCCGCGGCTACTTCGCCATTGATCCTACGCAGGTAAAAGACAAGAAGTCAGAGCAAGGAGTTGTTGAAGCTTTGCACGACGCTGCTCCGGATACGCAGGTCAGCTTCAGCGCGCAGGTCAAGCCTGGCGACAAGGGCAAGGTAAACGTCATGTTCCTGGTCGATCCCAACACTATCTCGGCCGACGATGCCTCCGGCGGCAGCAAGAAAATCAACTTTGTTTTATACGCGGCCGTTTTGTCGCCGGAAGGAAAGATTCTTGAGAATCGCAGCCTGAAGGTGGACCAAACCTTCGACGCTGCCACCTATCAAAAGATCATGCAGCAGGGCGGCATGCTGGTGCCCATGGACATCGATGCGCAAGCGGGAAAAAACAAGCTGCAACTCGTGGTTCAGGACCAAAAGACTGGCCTGGTGGGCAGCATCAACGCAGAGATGCCGTAGTCGGCGTGTGAAGAGCCGGAACTGATTGTGCTTTGAAAGCTCGAGGCTTGGAGCCGCGCCTCCATGCCTCCAAAGCCCCAACTCTAGTACGAGACCTATCCCGAAGCGCGGTGTTTTCTCCGGCCGCGCGAGGGATCCGGCGCGGACCGGCAATATCGTGGGTCGAGAATGCCGGCAGCGCCAGGTTCTTCGGCTCAGCTCAGGGCAGACCCTCGGCGTAAGAGTCTTAATGGCAAAGCCCAGATTAGTTTAATTTCCGACTATCGCCGCGAATCGGGTTAAAATAAAAGCCCTCCCCAGAGGTCCTCCTCTATGCAATCTCGGTATCGAAACTGGCCGCTGCGCGGCGCAGCTCTATTAAATCGATTCACTGTGATCGTGGCCCTCTCCTGTTTCGCTTTCGCGCAGCGGGCTACCATCGACATCACTCCCGGCCACGCAACCAATTCCTTCAGTCCATTTCGTGCGCTCGGCGCCGGCATCGATCGCGATCCGCTCAACTCGGTGAAGATTCTGTACAGTCCCGCCGAAGTGCAAGAGATGCTCACTGCGGGATGGGGTGGCATCAGCTACCGCCTGAACACCGAACTCAGCCTGCAGGCTTGGCACTGGAATCCCCGCGGCAAGTGGAGCGATCCCGCCGGACAGGGTTACTTCGTCGGCGATGCCAACAGTGCCGGCTCCATCCGCCGCTCTTTCGGTTACAACCTGCCGCATCGCGGCGTCACCGCCAATTACGGCACCGGCGGCGGCTACTCACGCCTCGATGATGGCGATCTCGCGACCTACTGGAAGAGCGATCCCTACCTCGCGCAGCCCTACACAAGAGAGAAAGACTCCCGGCATGCGCAGTGGATCGTGATTGACCTCGGCGACAAGATGGTGGTGAATGCCATCAAGATCGCCTGGGCCGATCCCTACGCGACCGATTATCAGGTCCAGTATTGGACCGGCAATGACGCCATCGGCGATCCTGGCAACGGCAACTGGAAGAACTTTCCCCAGGGCAAAATTACCGGCGGACAGGGCGGCACGGTCACGCTGAAGCTCGCCAGCCATCCCGTCAAGGTGGAATACGTCCGCGTCCTGATGAGCGCGTCCTCCGGCACCTGCGACACGCATGGCTCCTCCGATCCCCGCAACTGCCTTGGATTTGCGATCAATGAGGTCTACCTGGGCGAGGTATCCGGAGGCCAGTTTAGCGACTACATGACGCACGAGGCCGACGGCGGTCAGACCTGGACCTACTGTTCGTCGGTGGATCCGTGGCACGATCCCTCAGGCATCGCCAAAGATGACGGCGAGCAGCCGGGCTTTGACCTGGTGTTCAACAGCGGCTTGACGCGCGGACTGCCGATGACGATTCCGGTTGCCATGCTCTATGACAACCCCGACAATGCCGCCAACGAAATCGCCTATCTTGAAAGTCACGGCTACGCCATCAACTACGTCGAGCTCGGCGAGGAACCGGACGGCCAGTTCGTTCTGCCGGAAGACGATGCAGCGCTCTACGTCCAGTGGGCAAACGCGATTCATGCCGTCGATCCCAACATCAAGCTGGCCGGGCCGGTCTTCGAAGGCGTTAATGACGACGTCCCCGCCTGGCCCGATGCCAAGGGCAATACTTCGTGGTTTAATCGTTTCCTGAACTATCTCGACAGCCACGGCCACCTCCGCGACCTCAACCTAATGACCTTCGAGCACTATCCGTTTGGCCCGTGCCACATCCACTGGGACGATCTTTATCTCGAACCAAAGCTGGTCAAAAGAATCGTCAAAGTCTGGCGCGACGACGGCCTGCCCAGTGATGTTCCCATGCAAATCACCGAGCTGAATCTCGCCTGGGACACCGCCACGCAATACATGCAGCCCTTCGCCGCATTGTGGCTGGCGGACTTCGCCGGCTCGTTCCTCACCGCCGGTGGACAGGCACTCTTTTACTACCAGTGGGAGCCGCTGCCTATGTATCACGGTTGTGGCGGTTGGGGAACCTTCGGCATGTTCAATGTGGATCAGAGCTACACCATCAAGCAGAACGTTGCCCAGTTCTTCACCGCGCAGATTCTCACCCAGGAATGGGCCGAGCCGGTTGACGATACCCACGCTGTCTATCCCGCGGCGAGCGATGTCACCGACGCCAGCGGCAACATTCTGGTGACCGCCTACGCCGTTCTGCGGCCCGACGGTCAGTGGGCCGTGCTCCTGGTCAACAAGGACCAGAACAATTCACACGCCCTGAAGCTCCGTTTCCGCAACGGCGCCGACGGCAGCGAGCACTACTTCGAGGGAGACGTCACCCAGATCAGCTTTGGAAGCGACAACTACCTCTGGCACGCCATGGGAGCCGACGGCTACGCCGATCCCGACGGCCCCGCCGTGACGACCACTCAGCCCGGCGGCAAAGGCGTTGAGTACGCGCTTCCGGTAGCGTCGGTGACGGTGTTGCGAGGAAGGGTGAAGTAACGACGACCTCCGCCTCGGACTCCAGACTTCAGATTTCGGACTTCGCTCCCAGACCTCGGCCTGCCAATCTCGGGACCCGACCCTCGGACCACCACTGAATGCGGATTGCTGATACCGGGAATCATCCCGAAGACCGGCGCAGTTCAGCCGGGCGAGGGATCTGGCGTGGAGCAGCTCGGGCCCCCAATTCAGTCCCCCGACTTCGGACTTCAGGCATCAAACTTTAACGCGTATGTTTCTGGGAAGATCACTGCGCTGACGAGAATCGATTGCGGAAGTCCGAGGTTGGCCGTCCGACGTCGGAAGTGCGAGGTCCGGTCTACGCTACCTGCAGAAGTTCTGGATATCCGGAGGCGGCGGCGCGGGCAGCGCGTCAAATTCTCCCGGCCATCCCGTGCATCCCTTTGCGACCACCACTCGCGAAGTTACCTGCTGCCGGTCGCGCGCCTCGATCTTGGCTTGTTCCACCTTCGCGGTGCCAAGTGCAGCTTCCAGTTGCGCCAGGTGATCCGCCACCGTAGTGCCCGATTGAGCGCTCAGCAACAGCCAGATGTAGGCGTCATACTTATCGGGATCGACCCCACGGCCGTTTTCCAGAAGCAATCCCAACTGCTGTTGCGCTTGAGGCAATCCCTGCATGGCCGCCTTGCGAAACAGGTCCGCTGCTCCGGCGTAGTCGTTACGCTCCAACTTGACTTGGCCCAGCAGGTACTGGCTAAACGGATTGCCCTGGCTGGCCGCTCTCTGCAGCCACGTGGCCGCTTGATTCAGATCACGCGGCACAGCATCGCCGGCAAAATAGGATCTTCCCAGCAGCCAAGCGCCCACCACGTCGCCTTGCTGCGCCGCTTTCTTGTACCAGTCGGCCGCCTGCTGCGGTTCTTTCGGGATCAACGTCCCGGTGTCTGCAAAGTAGCCCATCACCGTTTCCGCTGGCGGATATCCCAGCTCCGCCGACCGCCGCAGAAAGTCGAGCGCCTCGCGTTCGTTGCGGCCGGGGCCCACGCCCATGAGGTCGCCCATCCCCAGCTCGAACAGGCGGGGCGGGTTTACCGCGCCGCTTTGCGCTCGCATCGAAACCGAGCTCAAGCTGATACAAAATACAGCCAGCGCAATCACACCAAAACGCATTTTGGAACTCCCAGGTAAGGAACCGCTATCTACCGGCATCGGAAGTAGTTACGACGACAGAATGGGCTCCGGCCGAGACCGCGTCTGCTCCATGGTCCCTCCTTCCAGGCGCACCGTCAAAGCACTTTAGTACCTGCATGAAAGGACAGGGGCTGGCTGAGAACGGAGAACTGAGGGCCGCGAACTCAAGGATTAGTCCAACCGCACCAGGAAGATCGATCCTTCCGGAGTCTGGGTGTCGCGCGCCACCTCTTCGGCGCGTTTGCGGTCGTCGTCCTGCACCCGTACCCGCACCCACCAGTCTCCGACCGGGCTGGCAAAGCAGAGAATCTTCGCGGAACGATAGCGGCGGGTCAGCTTGCCCGCGACCTGATCTGCCTCGTGATGTTCTTCGAAGGCGCCGATCTGCACCGCCCAGCGCCCGCCTTCCATAAGCGGCGCAGGCGTCTTCAGCACTTCCATCTTTACCTTTGCCGTCCCCGGCAGCCACACATCCACTCTCTTGGCGGCGGCCATCGAGAGATCGAGAATCCGGCCCTCTACGAAAGGCCCGCGATCGGTGATGCGGACGATCGTCGAATGCCCGGTCTTCAGGTTGGTGACCCGCACGATCGAACCCAGCGGCAGGGTGCGATGCGCCGCCGTGAGCGCGTTCATGTTATAGACTTCGCCGTTCGATCCGCGGCGGTTGTGATAGGGCGCGCCGTACCAGCTCGCCATGCCTGTCTCGACCATCAGCGGCGCAGTGCCCGCAGGAATCGATTCCGCTTCCTTATCTTCGTCGTCTCGGGGCGGCCCAATCTCGGGCGATTCGCTGGGATTCCCGGCGGGCTGGGTCTGTGGCTGAATCGCCGGCGGAGGCGGGACGCTGACCCGCGCCTGCTTCTGTGCGCCACCGCAGCCGATAAGCAAGAACAGAAAGAGTGAGATGATCACCGTCGACGCCAGCCACTGCCTGGGAAATAGGGCCGGCCCGGCCATGACGTAGACTCGATCTCCGGACGCCACTAGCTGCGCTGATTCTCGTCCAGATAATCCGCCATTTGGGAAAGCTTTCCCGCAGCCACGCGCAGCGCCTTGGTGGAATGTTGCCGTACTGCCGGCACCACCTCCTGGTTGAGGTAGGCGATCAGTTCGGCACTGTCTTTCTCCAGGCGCTCGGCGGCTTCGGCTACGGATTGGTTGATCCGGGCCGATGCTTCTTCCACCTTGCGGTTGAAGTTGGTCATAGTGGTCCTCAGACGAATGGGACGCGATAGCGACCAAGCGTTGTTTGCGGAAGCCAGGCGCAGTCATTATTTCCCCTCCCGCGGTTGTGGTCAACCCCGAGGCATCCCCAGTGGCAACCCGGACGTTGGACGTCCGACTTCGGACCTCGGACGTCACCGCGCCGCACCTTTGGCAGATTCAAACCTCAGGGGCAGGCACTGACCCTGAAACAAAGGCTCGAGTCCGCGGTCGGAGGTCCGAGGTCTGACGCCTGATTTTGATTTAGAATCCCACGCATGCGAAATGGTTTGCTGGTCGTGCTGCTTGCGACGCTCGGGCTCAGCGGCTGCACCATGTGGAAAGAACATCCAGCCTCGGCATGGACGGATGCGACCGGGGGCGAGAGCCTGGAACGCGTCTTCTGGCAGGAGGTGAAGGCCGGGCACTGGAATCAACTCGAGGCGCGCCTGGCCGGCAACTTCGTCGCTGTGACCCCGCAAGAAGGCAAACTCGATCGCGATGCGTTTCTCGAGCACCTCAAGCTGGCACGAATCGACGACTACTCGCTCGGCGATGTCCAGACCGAATTGAATACCCGCACCATGGTGGTCACTTACACTTTGACTCTTCGCGGTACATTCCAGGGACAGCCGCTGCCCTCGGCGCCGGTGCGCATGATGAGCGTCTGGCAGCAGCAACAAACCGGCTGGGTCGAAATCGCCCACACCGTTATTGTCACTCCGTAAAGACGCGGCTTGTCGCGTCTCACGGCGTGCCCGCCGGACATTTTGGGTGTGCACACAGCATGAAGCGTCCCCCGCAAAGCATCGCCGTCGCACGCCAGACGCAGCCAGCCGCGTCTCTACATGTGAACCGCGTTGTTTTCCACAAACGTCTCTTGGCGTGGTACGACCAGAACAGCCGCGATCTTCCCTGGCGGCACGACCGCGATCCCTATCGTGTCTGGCTTTCGGAGATCATGCTGCAGCAGACTCGGGTGGCTGCGGTCATCGATCACTACCAGCGCTTCCTGCGGCGCTTTCCCACGGTTGAGAAGCTGGCCGCCGCCCGCGCACCTTCCGTGCTGGCTGCGTGGAGCGGACTCGGCTACTACCGCCGCGCCCGCATGCTGCACGCCGCCGCCAGGAAAATCGTCAAGGATTATGGCGGACAATTTCCGGCGACTTCCGAATCCCTGCGCGCTCTCCCCGGCATAGGACGCTACACCGCCGCCGCCGTTGCCAGCATTGCTTTTGGCGAACCCGCCGCTGTGGTCGACGGCAATGTCGAACGCGTGCTGCAGCGCCTTGCAGGAAGAAATCTGCAGGAAGACGAATTG
>Ga0335079_10007304_pt1 | contig 12595 bp, 15 predicted proteins | sample Lox_Sample_33_FD_206719 | JGI IMG/M metagenome (GOLD analysis project Ga0335079, IMG submission 206719) | Soil microbial communities from Loxahatchee National Wildlife Refuge, Florida, United States - Lox_Sample_3.3 | ecosystem: Environmental > Terrestrial > Soil > Wetlands | place: USA... | reverse complement strand
GTCGCGAATGATGTGGTGGACGGCGCCCGTATCGGCATCGAAGTGCCATAGGGTGATTGTCGTAAGACGAATCACATCAAGGGAGCCGTCCACATGCAGATTACCACGATTGGTTTGGATATCGCCAAGAACGTTTTCCAGGTTCACGCAATCGATAACGAGGAGAAGGTCGTTGTCCGTAAGCAGCTCCGGCGCGGCCAGGTGATACGGTTTTTCGAGGAGCTGCCGCCGTGTCTTGTTGGGTTAGAGGCTTGCGCCACAGCGCACTATTGGGCGCGCGAACTGACCAAGCTCGGGCATGAGGTACGCTTGATGCCAGCAAGGGATGTAAAGGCTTACGTCAAACGCAACAAGAATGATGCAGCTGACGCCGAGGCGATCTGTGAGGCAGTACGTCGGCCGACCATGCGCTATGTGCAGGTGAAGTCTGCCGAACAGCAGGCCCAGCTGATGCAACATCGTGCCCGCGATCTGCTGATGCACCAGCGCACACAGCTGATCAATGGCATTCGATCCCACTTGGCCGAGCTCGGCATTATCGCTCCGCAGGGGCGTGAAGGGGTCAAAGAGTTGCTGGCGATCATCGCAAAAGATGCCAATACCGAGCTGCCGAACAATGCCCGGGCCAGCCTGATCGTACTGGCGGCACAGCTTCAAGCCTTGCAGACAACGATTGGGGCGATTGAGAAGCGGATTGTGGTTCAGCATCGCGCCAACAAAGAGAGCAAGCGGCTTCAGACCATTCCGGGGATCGGAGTTATTGGCGCCTCTGCGATTGCCTCGACGGTGACAAACCCTAAGATCTTCCGTTCAGGGCGTGACTTTGCAGCTTGGATTGGGCTGGTGCCGCGAGAAGATTCAACTGGAGGAAAACGGAGGCTCGGACCAATTTCCAAACAGGGCGACCGCTATCTGCGGCGCATTCTCGTGGTCGGTGCAGTCTCTGTTTTGCGCCGGGCCAAGCTTAACCCGGAGAAGTTTCCTTGGCTTACGCGGCTGCTGGCGCGGCGACCCTTCAAGGTTGTCGCGGTTGCGCTTGCCAACAAGATGGCCCGCATCGCCTGGGCGCTAATGATAAGCGGTAAGACCTGTCGCGCTGCTCGATTTGCAGCCGCGTGAGTGAGGAGCTCAGGAATTAGGAGTGTGAGGTTGCGTTGGTGCGTTCATGAACTGCAGGGGTGATGACGACATTGATGCGAACGGTCGAGACCGTCGATTGGGAAGACCCGCTTACGTGCCATGCGAGGCAAGAACGCGTGCGAATGGTTGGGACCCAATCAGCGGATTACATCAGGGCCAGCGGCCAGGCGGCCGCATTCAAAGGCCGTATACATGGCTGCACCCGACCCACTCGTTGATATGTCAGATTTTCCTCTTGCACGGCGGGCGCCGTCCATACATGGCACCGAACAGACATCAGGTGACGTCCGCAAGCCAGTCGCTAACGGGGTAATACCCGACATCGCGGATTAAGCCCGAAAACGACGTTCCTCACCCTGACCTTGTTTCGCTGTATGCAGGTCGCGATTGAAATGGCAAAGGGCGTTGCCGACCTCCGCGCTAGCTGACATCGCGTCTCGATCACCGGTATCGCGGGGCACCCAGTCGGCGCCCGACGGCGTTCTCGCGGATGGTGTGGGCGTTGCCTTGGAGATGCTGGCCGAAACGCTTGCGACGCAAAGGTCTTGAGGAACCTGGCGCGCGCAAAAGCGTTTCTTGCAGGCGGAACACCCTATGTACGAAGCCGAAAGTTTGAAGAGCACCGCTGAAAAAATCACGGGTCTTGCGCGCCCTTCGGCACGACAGCTTGATCGCGCGGCGAGCAAGGTGAGGCCGTCGGTCTACCGTTTCAAGGATAATTACCTTGTCCCGGACAATCCGCAGTTACCTTTGGTGGTTTATTGCGGCGCGGTCAGGTTATTCCGCAATTGCGATCCGGCATCAATCTTCGAAGACTTGTTCGAGCGAAACGGGTGGGCTGATGGCTGGAGCAACGGAATCTACGATTATGTTCACTTCCACCCACGTATCCACGAAGTGCTTGGCATCGCGCGCGGAAGCGGCACGGTGCAGTTCGGTGGCAGTACTGGCCGGAAGGTGAAGCTCAAAGCAGGGGATGTCGCGATCCTTCCGGCCGAGACGGGCCATCAGCTGCTGCACGGCAGCGACAACCTGCTGGTTGTGGGTGCTTACCCCGCTCAAGGAAAATACATGGAGTGCGCGCCGACCGTCGCTGAGCATGCCCAGGCGCTCAAGGCCATCCCGAATGTGCCGCTGCCGAGCCAAGACCCCGTGTTTGGGAAGGGTGGTCCATTGCTGAAACTGTGGAGTGAAGCGTCATGAAAGGCGACGTTCCGAAAGAAGGGTTCTTCCATGGGATGCATCGGCGGTTCGACGAAGCCGCGAGCTATGTCGCGCGCGTGAGCGGCCGTCCTTTTGTCTTCGCGCTGGCGGCGTTAGTAGTCGTCGTCTGGGCCGTCACGGGACCGCTCTTCAAATATTCCGACACCTGGCAGCTCGTGATCAATACCGGCACCACGATCATTACCTTCCTGATGGTGTTCCTGATTCAGAACTCTCAGAACCGCGACAGCGCCGCGATCCAGGTCAAGCTCGACGAGCTGATCCGCTCCAGCGAGGCGCATAATCGTTTCGTCGGCATCGAGCACCTGACTGAGGAAGAAATCGAGGAACTGCGCACGACCTGCGAGAAACGCGCTCTGCAAAAGGCCGCCGAGAAAGCCGCGACGCGCCGTGCTTCCGCGAAGAACGGCAAGTCATCTCATGCCTAAGCTGACCAAACTGCCCACCTGGTCGGACAAGACGCACGTTCACGCCATCGTCGAGACGCCGCGGGGTAGCCGTGTCAAGATGTCGTTCGATCCGAAGATGTCCGCGTTCACACTGGACAAACCGCTCCTAGCGGGCCTGACCTATCCTTACGACTGGGGCTTTATTCCCTCGACCAAAGCTCCCGACGGCGATCCGCTCGACGTACTGATCATTCATGACGCTGCGACCTATCCGGGGCTTGTCATGTACTGCAAGCCGATCGGCGTGCTCGAAATCGTGCAGACCAAGGAAGGCAAGAAGGAGCGCAACGACCGCATTTTCGCGGTGCCCGACCGGTCGCCGTTTGAAGGCGATATCCAGGACGTGCGCAAGCTCCCCTCCCGCGAGATCGAAGAGCTGGAGAAGTTCTTCACGGCCACCAACGCGCTCGAAGACAAGGATCTGAAGTTCGAGGGCTGGCACGGCCCCAAGCGTGCGATTAAGACCATCCGCAAGCTCTCGCGCTGACAGTCGCCATACTTGAGTTTATCGATCACATTCTGGGGCTGTCATTAAAGGATCAAGAGCTTGGGTTCGGTCACATGGCCGTCCGCGCGCTCGTGATGTACCTCGCCCTGATCGTCTTGGTGCGACTGGGCAAGAAGCGCTTTCTCGGGGGCGCCACCGCTTTTGACTACATCCCGGTCATCCTGATCAGCTCCGTCGCCGGCCGTGCGATGACGGGCGGCGCGCCGTATTTCGCCTCGATGCTCGGCATCCTTATCCTGATCGGATTGCACTGGGTGTTTTCGGCGGTGGCTTGCCGCTCAGCCGCTTTCAGCCGCCTGATCAAGGGCCATTCCACCTCCTTCTCGGCGGAAAGGTCGACAAACATGCGCTCGCCGACGCGCATATTCGGCTTCAAAGTTCACGTGATATCCCGGTGGGACCAAGAATTCTATTTATTGCGCGGTCCATCGAAACTTTTCGAAGATGAACGTCTGGACAGAAGCGCGCCCGCAGGCACCGGTCAGGCTTGACGCGCTTGTTGTGTCGAAAAATCTGCCCGCGTATCGCTCATTGGGCTCTGTGGACCCTGTCGTCGCGAGCGCTACGGTCGCGCCCGTTGCGTGCGCCGCCCAACGTCGCGGCCAACAAGCCAGCGGTAACAAATGGAGCAATTTTTCGCCACCCGACTATCCTTGCGATTTCGAGGCCGACAGTCAGGACGGCAGGATCAGTCCACCAAGGCGCCCGCTTTTCTTCGGACTTCAATTCCGTCAGCGCAAGCGCCTTGTTGCGACGCCTCATGCGAATGCAATTTGCTGCCGCGATAACGGCGAGCAGGCAGTGAACACAACCGACCGTCAGCCCGGCGATTGCTCCGCCGTAAAGATCTGCCAGCCACAAATAGGCAGCGACCGACAGGAACACGAGCGCAAACAATAACAAGATCGCAACCGCAAAGGCCCAGAGCACGAGTGCTTCGGTGACCCCGGTTCGCGCTCTCGCTTTGATGGCGAGTTCCTGAAAAAGAGCGTCGATCATCGCGATCGCCCTTTATTGCCACGATATTCGGTCAACGCTTCCACACCGCGCCGGCGACAAAACCCATCGTCAGCGCGAGGGCGAGCGTCGTATAGGGACGCCGCTCAAGCGATTCCTCGATTGCTTTGGCTAAATTGTCGCGAACTTCGCTGACGCTGGCCATGGCTTCGTGACCGCGAGCTTGCGCATCGTTGAACATGTCATCGAAATTGTCCTTCGCGATCCCCAGCGCCTCGTTGCCTTTGGCAGTGGCAAACTTGGCCAATTGCTGGCTCAACCGCGTAACATCATCGCGCAAGCTTTGCAGATCGTCCTGGATATCTTCCGCGGATGATGCGACCGCCTTCTTGGCATTGGCGGCGACTTTGGTCTCATTCCCGTTGCTGGGTTTTGCATGACTGGTCACGGCCGACACTCCCAAAAATTATGCTGAAGTCAAAACGAACGAGAGCAAGAAAAGTTCCGCTGTTTCGAACGCTTACCGCGCGATCGAACGCTTTGGCGCGCGTTAGAGCTGAACCAAGGTGTGATGACTTGGCGGGAAACCAGGACCGATATGACGGGCGCTCTGTATTTGTCGCGTGATGTCCCTCGCGGGACGATGGATGAGGTGAGTTCGCATGTCCGCTTGAACCTGCTGTCACACGACAGCAAGGCCGAGGGTAAGATAGTTCCACCTTGACTTCGAATCCCATGATGGAAGGGCCCTAGTGCCGAGTCCGTAGAGAAGCGCGAGCCTGCGAGTGACATCGAACTCTGTAGTGGTGGGTAGTCTGAAAGCGCTTGACCCCGGCCGGCCGATTAGAGAAGCGGCATGGCACGTTACCTTGCCCCGTCAGCTCTGAGATGAGCAGACTGTCAAAGGCAAAGGGCAAGCGTTTCGGTGCAAGTTCATCAACGCCCGCTTACTGGAACCATTCTCCCGCCGACGGAATTCTTAAATAGATGTCAGTCGCATCAATTAAAACGATATGCTGCATCGCCGGCGGCGGGCCGGCCGGCATAATGCTGGGCTTTTTGCTGGCGCGAGCCGGTGTGACAGTGACGGTGCTGGAAAAGCACAAAGACTTTCTGCGTGATTTTCGTGGGGACACCGTGCATCCCTCGACGCTGGAGATGATGCACGAGCTCGGCCTGCTGGATGATTTTCTCAAGCTGCCACACTCCAAGGTCGATCACGTCAGCATGCAGATTGGAGACGATCAGGTCAGGATCGCACTAGTGGGCCTGCCGACAGTGTGCAAATTCATTGCTTTCATGCCGCAGTGGGATTTTCTCAATTTTCTGGCCGAACACGGCAAGAAGTATAAAACTTTCGATTTGCGCATGAGCACAGAAGCGATGGACTTGATCCAGGAGAGCGGACGCGTCGTCGGACTAAGGGCCAAAACCAACGAGGGCGAGCTCGAGATTCATGCCGACCTGGTAGTCGGTTGTGATGGGCGACACTCGACGCTGCGTGAACGCGCGGGCTTCGCCTCCGACAACCTTGGTGCGCCGATGGATGTGATGTGGTTCCGCCTGGAGCGCAAAGATAAAGATGGCGAGGAGATCGTCGGCCATATCGAAAGCGGACGCATGTTGGTGATGCTCAACCGCGACGCCTATTGGCAATGCGCATTTGTAATCCCTAAGGGTAGCGCCGACGCAGTGAAGAGCCGCGGCATAGACAGATTCCGGGCAACAATCGGCGAGATCGTACCATTTGACGTGAGCGACAGACTCCGAGAGATCAAAAGCTGGGACGACGTGAAACTCTTGACCGTCGCCGTAGACATCTTACGCCGCTGGTACAAATCTGGGTTGATATACATCGGTGATGCGGCCCATGCAATGTCGCCGATCGGTGGTGTCGGTATCAATCTCGCTGTGCAAGACGCCGTAGCGGCCGCAAATATATTGGCTGAGCCCTTGCGGTTAGGCAAGGTGACAGAAGAGACGCTAGCCGCCATTCAGCGGCGCCGGGAATTTCCAACGCGCGTCACGCAGCGTCTTCAACTTACACTGCAGAACCGCATAATCGGTCCGGCAATGCAAGGTACGGGTGTGCGGCCGAAGGCACCGCTGGTGATGAAGATGATGCAATGGCCGCTGCTGCGCCGGATTCCGGGACGGGTAGTTGCACTCGGTGTGCGACCCGAACACATCCGAACGCCGGAGATCCGATAGGTGCGAGCAGGAGTGGTGTCTTCTGGCACTGAACGGACTTCGTGCGACGTCGGCTATGATGACGCTAATGGGGTCAAAGCCGATGTAGCCTTCGTGGGGTCAAGCCACGATTTTATGGGTGCACAGCCTAGGTGCTGATGCGGGTGGTATAGTGGCGAGTTTCATAATCTAATAAATGGTGCGTTTTCGTGATAATGAATTGCCCCAACCGCCACGGAGGCGACCATGCGGATAGTTCTTTCGCTAGGGCTAATTGCAACGCTTTCCGGTTCAGCTTACGCGCAAAATAATGTGGGAAGGCAGACTCTCCCTGGATCGATTGCACCGAAGGAAGCGCGCGGCGCGGGCTCGACTATTACCGGTACAAGCACTGTTTCGCCGGCGTTGGGAACGGGGTTGGTCGACGGGGCCACATTGGGGCTTCGGCCAAGACAACACCCGCAAAAAGATAAGCCGAACACAAACAAGCGACGCCAATGATTTGGTGCAAAATCAAGATTGCCGTCTTGCTGCGGCGCATGAGTCCGTTGTTGGCACGAACCGGAAGTCGGGCCACGTCCGCTTTGCTGACGCTATTGGGTGATAAGCGGACGTCGGGCTGAAGTCGCGAGCATCATCCCAGGCCGCCAACGCTATTCGCAAGCGCAAGCGCCGATGAGGACATTGAAAGATGAGGCGTGTGTTGTTGAGCATTGGCAAGATCTTTGACTTCCGGTAGGCCGTGACAATTGCTATCTTCTGCGCCGTTCAGGGTTCATCTGGAAAAAATCAGGCAAGTAGTCTTTGGGAGGAACACAATGAGTCGACTGGCTATGATGGTAAGCGCCTTTTCCATTACGCTAATGATATCGTCCAGCACCTTTGCCCAAGTACCACCAGATCCAAACAATCCAAATGAAAAGGTTCCGGAAGAATACCACTATACACCCTATGGTGAACCGATCAGTCTTGCGAATGCCAAGAAGGTGGCTGAAGCGGCGTTGGCAGAGGCAACGAAACGAAAATGGCCAATGTGTATTTCTGTTGTCGGCCCGACCGGCGATCTGATCTATTTTGAAAAAATGGACGATTGCCAATTCGCATCAATTTCAATTTCACAACATAAGGCGCGCACGGCTGCACGTTATCGCCGACCAACCGTAGTGTTTGAACGTTTGCTTGGCAAAGGTTCATACTTCGCCTATCTCCCGACACTTGATGACGTGATCATGTCGCGCGGAGGAAATCCGCTCGTGATGGGCGGCAAGATTGTGGGTGCCATTGGCGTCAGCGGCGGGACGGGCGCGCAAGACGATACTATCTCGCAGGCAGGAGCCGCTGTCTTTAAATAAGTGGCTCGCATAAAATCTGGGTCTTATTCGCCGACCCTGCTTTGTAATAATGGGCGCGTTATCCCTTTGGCTAACGCGCCCTACAAATGTCGCGAATGGCACCTAGCGGACATTCGGCACGTCCGTTTTGATGTCCGTTGTCGGGGGTGAAGCGGACATGGCCAAAATCGGTGGGTTCGGTCGTGATTGACCCAACCTGTGTAAAAACTCATACATCGGAAAAATGTAGAAAATAGATTTCTCTATCACTACATCGAACGGATTCTGCGCAGCATTCTTTGACTCTGCAATGCGCATTCGGTTCGAGAATTTTCTATACGCGCGGGAGCCGTTGGAGTTTTCACACAGCCAAGACCCGAAGGCGACATTGTTCAGTCAGCAATGTCGCTCCTAAAATTGGCATTGTATCCTGTTTCTTCAGTAGCAATCTTCGGCTGAAAACAATGCGCTCGCGTTTCCTCATCAAGCTGACTGCTGCTTGTCTCCCTTTCTGCATAGGCATCGCGGCCCAGGCGGAAATAGTTGCCACGTTTACGCGCATTTCTGATCGAGCGGGGCGTCACGGTACGTCAAGGTCCAGCACCGATGCGTAGGGCGTTGGCTGAGATTTTGAGTTCGAACTCAGAGATGCTTTCGCCCAGGATCATTCAGGTGATTATTGGCACATCGGGTCACGGTGAACTTTGAAAGCGAATGTCTGCTTTTGAAGTGAAGTGGTAATTTCAACGGTTCATCTTGCCGACATACCAGGCGAACCGATTGGATTGGTTTGAAACACGTTCAACAGTATTGCGGTGCTGTTCCTCAGCCTCGGCGCGTTCCGCCATCGTGAGCCATCCATGAGCAAGTTTCTCAAATTCGCGTTTGCCCTCTGCGGTGCTCATTATTCGAGCGACCTCTTGGCAATGCCTCGCTTGAGCGCGATACGCTTCCGCGTGCGTCTTCCATTTCATTGTCGGCCTCACATATCCGACAATTAGTAGAGTTAGACTTGGTTCCGCATGAAACCATAAAAAGGTGTTCTCGACGGTCCGTGAGGATTAACGGGCCCACAAGCCGTTAGTGGAACCTTTCCGATTCATTTGAAATGACTGGCCCCTGTTTTGTCAGAACGATACCTGCGCCTTAATCGTTATCTCTTAAAGACGGAGGGGTCGGGCCTCAATGGAGGATCTGATGGCGATACACATTGATCATCATCCGCGCGGCTATCGTCTCGCCGCGTGGCAGATAGCGTGGACAGCGGCTCCGCTCATTATCGTGACGGCGTTCCTACTGTGGACGATAATTGCCTATTCGAGATGATGAAAGAAACCCCGATTTCAAATGCTGTTAAGCCGCAGCAAAATGAATCCGGGAATGGTTGTTTGCGGCAACCATATCGACACGAGGGGCGCGTCGCGTCGATTCGCGCATCGCGTCGTTTCGCGTGTCACCTGGATCGGTCGAAGTTGAGCTCATTTCTGACATGGCTTGGATCCCGTCCTGGCGTTCGGTTGTCGTGTTCGCTTTTCCCGACGCGATCGGAGGGCCATCGGACATCCGAAAAATGCGGCAAAATGTGAGTTTTGACCCACAGAAAAACCGCCAACCCTAAATGTTCGTCGGCCTGTGGGGAGCCCCTTCTTGAAAAAGATCACGGCTGAGGCCAACCTGCCCGTTTGCATTGCTTTTAGGTTGCAGTGCTTTCGAGCTTGACGAAAGTCGCCCCCAGCAGCTTCTGATGTTGGCCCATCGCTGCCCTGACCGGCTCGGAATTTGTACAGCGTAAATTCGTCATTGAACCCCGTCTTTTTGCAGACCTCGTCAGCGCCGCTGACTTCAAGCATTGACGGAATGATCACGGGAACTCTTCGGAAACTATTTCACGGCACGACACAAACTGAATATCCATTCATTAGCGCAGCCGGCGCCATTGGGAACTGAGGAGACGCGATCGCGTTCCTCTCAGGGAACCGAGAACACTCGGACATAACGGGTGCTGGGAAAACGTCCCTAGAGGAGGATCTCAATGAGAACGTCGATTCTGATTACCACTATGACGGCCGCTTTGCTGGCCGGAACCAGCCTTGTGTTTGCGCAAAACCCAAACGCCGAACCGAAGAAGGAGCAGGTTGCACCTACCGTGCCGATGAAATCGCAGGACAAGATGCAACCGAGTGCACAGAAATCCGAGCCAGCCAACAAAAGCCAGACCACCGGCCAGGCCGCGTCACCCGCTGAAAAGAAGCAGCAGAAAGCCGAGCCTGCGAACAAGAGCCAGACTACTGGCCAGGGGGGCGTGTCGCCTTCCGAACGGCGCCAGCCGATCGCCGCACCGCAGGGCTCAGGTTCGTCATCACAGGGACAAGTTCAGGGTCAGATCCGATCCGAGTCGGTAAATTTGACCGCCGAGCAGAAAACGAACATCCGCCAGTCCGTGCTGGGTGCTCGCAGTGCACCGCGGCAGACAAGTGTCAACTTCTCGCTCAACGTCGGGACGGCTGTGCCGAACACGATACACCTCGTGGCGGTGCCTGAGCCGCTGATACGAATTCACCCGACCTGGCGCGGCAATCTCTATTTCATCGTCGGCGAAGAGATCATCATCGTCGACCGTCGCACCCACGAAATCATCGCGGTACTCGAAGTCTAATCCATTGCCGACATCACATAATGGAGAGGGCGGTCGCATCGCGGCCGCCCTCGTCTTTCTTTCTTCAGTCACTTATCCGAAGCTGACAGCGCGAATTCAGCAAGAGGAATTTCGAAAGCTGTTGCATTCCGTCGTTGCTGCTGGCCTCTGTGATGCCAGCATTGATTTTCACAGTAAGTGCTTTTTGTTTAAACTCCGGTGGTTAAGGAAATTCGAAACCCGGGTCCGATCGACCCGAAAACATGAACCTGATGAGCAAGCAACTCGATCGCGAAACGTTTCCGGACTTTGTGAAAGCGCTGGCATTTGCTTCGCGCAAACACAGTCAGCAGAGGCGCAAAGACGCAGATGCCTCGCCCTACATTAATCATCCTATAGCGCTTGTATCGATTCTTGCTGTCGAAGCCGGTATCCACGACCGCGATACCCTGTGCGCGGCGCTGTTGCACGACACCATTGAGGATACTCAAACGTCCGTTGAGGAGCTGGTCGAGAGCTTCGGAAATTCGGTGGCGTCATTGGTGCAGGAAGTGAGTGATGATAAGAGCTTGCCGAAAGCCGAGCGCAAATTGCGCAACATCGAACATGCGGCTCATCTGAGCGCGAAGGCTCGCTTAATCAAACTTGCAGACATCATCGCAAATCTCCGGGACACGGCCGACAATCCTCCGGTCAAATGGCCACTCGCACGTCGCCAAGACTATTTTGACTGGGCAAAGCAGGTCGCTGATCAAATTCCAGATCCTTCGCCGCAGCTCCTTTCCCTGTTTAAAGCCGTTTATAACCGGAGGCCCTGATGACGAGACGTCAGACGATGTTTGGTCGGGCGACGCTCTAATGCCATTGTGGTGACGAGCGGTGACCGTGATGAGTGATGCCGAAGCCTCCGCGCGATGTGAAATCCCATAAAATTCCTCCGCTTGGATGTCTCCGCAAAACGTAAACCCCGGGCGCAGGTTGTTGATGGGGTGGGGGAAGGAAAAAGTTAACGGATTACCTGTGTCGGAAGTTGTTAACGTTAATCATTCGCTAGCTATTAATTTGCAATTGGTGCAGCCTCTCGTACCATTCATTCACTGTTGGCTTTGCGAGTTTTTCTAGCGTTGAACTGGAAATTTGCTCAACACGGAGAGGGTCATGACTAGAGTTTCGAATCTCATCAAGCATCTTATCGCCGACGAGAGTGGCGCGGCATTGATTGAATACACTGTGCTGATCGGCATCTTGCTGGTTGCCGTCATTGCGACCATCGTGGGTGTCGGCAATTGGGTCAGCAATAAGTGGACGACGTTGAACACCACGATCACCGCAGCTTCGCCCTAAACGCGATCCGGGCATTATCGGGTGCTGGGCGACGAGTCTGATGCAATGTGCATCGGCTCGTTGCTTAAAATAATACTTTCGGTCGTCGACATTCCTCTCTCATTGATAAGGCCATCAAGCGCCATTGCTTTCGGCTGCTGCCTCTCATGCATTCGAATGACCATGTCGGGTTTCGTGCAACGGACGTTGGGTGAGTTGCCTGAGTTCGAACTATGCCGTAGCCTCAGTGCAGTTTGATCAGCACTGCATTGGGATCGACGCGGCAATTCGGCGCCGAGTGCTCCAGTAAGCAGTTATTAACTCTCCAGCAACCCAAAGCAATCATATCTCTATTCTATGGTCCGGGATTCTATTGTCCGGGGCCTGATCGGTGGAAAACCAGTGTTCGAAGCGATTATTGGCGACCTTAATCCCTCACCATGGCTCTTCGCTGATTTCGATACTGCGTTAGCAGGGGTAGCCCTCATCATGGGCCTGCTCAGCCTTGGCCTCTACCATCGGGTCAGGCGCGATCGACAACGCTTTGTGACGGCGCTCAACCATATGTCGCAAGGCCTGTGCGTGTTCGATGCCAATGCGCGATTGATCCTTTGCAACAGCCGCTATCTTGAAATGTACGGGATGTCTGCGGCCGTCGTTATGCCGGGTTGCTCGCTGCGGACCATTCTTCAGCACCGACAGGTAACGGGTAGCTTTACGGGCGATATCGATGACTATCTCGCCAATGTTTTCAACGAACTCGCCCACGCGAAACAGATATCAAAGGTCCTACAGCTGCCCGACGGCCGCAAGATCGCCCTGACAGAGCGTGCAATGC
>Ga0335079_10007303_pt1 | contig 12597 bp, 10 predicted proteins | sample Lox_Sample_33_FD_206719 | JGI IMG/M metagenome (GOLD analysis project Ga0335079, IMG submission 206719) | Soil microbial communities from Loxahatchee National Wildlife Refuge, Florida, United States - Lox_Sample_3.3 | ecosystem: Environmental > Terrestrial > Soil > Wetlands | place: USA... | reverse complement strand
CTCAGACCGACAACGGTCGTCAGGTCTTCGCCAGGATTGGATGCTCCTCCTGTCATATCGCCGACCTGACCATTAACCACGATCGCCGGGTCGCTGACCTAGAAACCGCGTACGATCCCGTCAACGGCGTGTTCAACAGCTTGTTCGCCACCGCCAACCCTCTTATCTACACAAAGGACGATGGCAGCGGACAACCCCTGCTGAAGCTTCCCTTGGGCAATTCGTTCGTGGTGAAAGACATTTACACCGACTTCAAACGCCATGACCTGGGAGCCAGTTTCTACGAACGCAACTGGGACGGTACGCTGCAAACCCAATTCCTTACGCGTCCGCTGTGGGGAGTCGGCACGACGGGTCCGTACGGCCACGATGGTCGCAGCATCACGCTAACCGACGTGATTTTACGCCACGGAGGAGAGGCGCTTGCAGCTCGCAACGCGTTCGCGGCGCTGAAACCTGCCCAATCGGCCAATCTGCTCACCTTTCTGAATTCTCTGGTTCTGTTCCCTCCGGACGATACGGCGTCGACTCTCGATCCAGCCGACCCGACCAAACAGAACTTCCCGCAATTCGGACACGGCAGTATCAAACTCACGGTCTTATTCAACGATCCTACGGATCCAGAATAGACCGAACGCGTGGGAATAGACGTCGGACGAACGGGCGCTCCCATTGGAGCGCTCGCCTCCGATCCTGGAGGAATTAAGCACGAAACCGAAGGCACTTCCGATCAAGCCCGCCGATACCAGTGAACTTGAATCATCGAAGCAGCCAGGCGGGAGAACAACGCGGGACTACGGCTAAAGCTCTGAAGAAATGGTAGGCACGAGGAGACTCGAACTCCTGACCTCTACCGTGTCAAGGTAGCGCTCTAACCAACTGAGCTACGCGCCTGCTTCTTTTTCAACCACTTATCGTAACCGACGTTCCACCGCGCGGCCTTTGCGGTATTAGGATTTTACCACGCCCCAAACGAAGTTCCCACGTTGCGCCTAGAGGAGAGCGCCGACAGGAGACTCGCTTCAAATGGATCCCGCCAGATTCGCCCTCCGGATGTGGTAGAGTGCGGTAATGGGTGGTTAAGTCCGAGCGGGTGGCAGATCTCATCAAATAGCGGTTCATACTCAAGCCGGGGGTCAGAGCGGTGCCACGTTCCAACCCTTTGACCGCGAACGAGATCGAAGGGTGGAAACCCAAACGAAAGAGGGTCCAGTGAGGCTTGGAACAGGTCCTTCTTCACGGCGAACGGACGGTCGTGAGTCTGACCCATGTCGTCGTGGATAAGCCAACAGTCCGTTGAATGGGCTGCGCTGGGTCAGAGCACTTCTCTCCACACCGAAGGCATCGAGAAGGTATTCCACTTGGCTATGGATCACACCAGGAACCGATTGATGGCCGTCAAGGGCAAGAGCAATGTTGCAGACGACGAGGGGGATGATCTGATTTCGCAAGAGGTGCAGTCTACGCAGGACGTCGACGATATGCTGACCAGCATCGGCACCAGGGGTCTCGACGTGCTTGAGAGTGAGCCTCAACTGCCCTATGCGGCGCTGGAGCAAAGGCTAGCCAAGGACACGGATGAAATCGAACTCAACCTGACGCCGAGCGCTCCGGATGCGGCCAGCGATCCGGTACGGGTCTATCTCCGCGAGATGGGCGCCTCTCCTCTGCTCACCCGCGAACAGGAAGTGGAGATCGCCAAGCGAATTGAGCGCGGACAACTTTCCAAGCTGAAGGCCTTGTCGCGCTCACCCATCGTGATCCTGCAGGTTCTGGCCATTGGCCATGATCTGAAAAGCGGACTCCGCTCGATTAAAGACACGGTGGTATTCGACGAGGAAGAGGTCACCGAGGAGATTCTGGAAAAGCGTCTCACCGACGTCACCCGCCGCATCGACCAACTGGACAAGCACTACAAAGCGGCTGTCCGGCTCGCCGCAAGACTGGCGGATATTCCGGCGAAGAAGAAGGCTCGCGAATACCGGCGCTGCCGGTCCCAGCTAGGGCGAGAGATGGTTCGAATTTCTCTTATCATCCGTACCCTCGGCTTCAACCATGCCGAGCAGAAGCGTCTGGCCGAACGGGTGAATAAGACAATCGAAGCCATGCGCGCTCTGGACCGCCAGCTTAGCAATCTGGAAAAGAAGATTGCCGCGACGCGCAGCGAGGATCTCAAGAAGCAGTACCGAACCATGCAACGGCAGCATCGCGTCGAGATGGGACGGCTGGAGACCGAAGCCGGGATGACGTACCCGGAACTGCATCGCACGCAGCGCGCCATCATCCTGGGCGAAATGGGTGCAGAGCAGGCGAAGCACGAGCTCATTGAGGCCAACCTTCGCCTCGTGGTTTCGATCGCAAAGAAGTACGGCAACCGCGGGCTGCAGTTTCTCGACTTGATTCAGGAAGGCAACGTTGGCCTGATGAAAGCGGTCGACAAGTTCGAGTACCGTCGCGGCTACAAGTTTTCCACGTATGCCACCTGGTGGATTCGGCAGGCCATCAGCCGGGCCCTTGCCGATCAGGCGCGCACCATCCGCCTTCCTGTGCACATGATCGAGGTGGTCAACAAGCTCATTCGCACATCGCGACAGCTCGTGCAATCGCTCGGGCACGAGCCTACGTCTGCCGAGATCGCCAAGCAGATGGACATCCCCGAGGCGATGGTGCGAAAGGTTCGCAAGATTATGCGAGTACCGATTTCGCTGGAGACGCCCATCGGGGAGGAGGGAGACTCCCATCTTGGCGATCTGATCGAAGACCGCACCAAGGTCTCTCCGGCCGAGGCCGCGATCAGCGGGAATCTCAAGGAACGCACCGAGCACGTGCTGCGGACGCTCAGTCCGCGAGAAGAGAAAATCATCCGTATGCGTTTCGGCATGGATGACGGCTCGGAACACACGCTGGAGGAAGTCGGCCAGTCGTTCGACGTGACTCGCGAGCGCATCCGCCAGATTGAGGCTAAGGCGCTCCGTAAACTGCGTCATCCATCGCGCTCGGGCAAACTCAGGTCCCTGCTCGACGGCATGCAGGAATAGCCTCCCAGAGCTGGGCCAGCGGCGAGCCGGGGTTGCAATGCAAGCTGCTCCCGGCGACAATCTCTCCGTGAAAAAAACCCTGCCCAGCAGTCCGGCGCCAAGAACGCGCGACCCCTTCGTACCCGGCGCCATCGTGATTGTGAGCCTTTGTAATCCACGCGAGAAATTCTGGGGAATGATCCTCAGCCTCGCCCCGGAAGGCCTCCGTATGAGCGGAGCCGAACTGGCTTCTTTCGAGGATATTGCCGCTATGGCAAGAGAAGGTGAGCCCTTCACACCCGCCGTCGTTTTCTTCCCCATGCATCGCATCGAGCGCGTTGTCCTCGATCTTCCGGATGGAAGTTTGTCCTCTCTTTCGCAGCGTTTCCTCGCCAAGACCGGTCTGGACCCATCGACGGCCCTCGAGCCCTCTCACATGGATGAACCAAGTGAAGCAGCCCGCACGCGCTCCCCTTCGGGTGCGCTGAAGGAGCATGCGTGAGGCTTTCCCAGATCTTCACTGCCCCCAACCAACTCACGCTGCTGCGGATGATTTTTGTCCCGTTCATCGTGATCCATCTGGTGGAAGGGCGATATCTCTGGGCCATGGGTGTATTCGTAGTCGCCGGTTTCAGCGACGGATTGGACGGCCTGCTGGCCCGTACGCTCCATCAGCAGACGCTGCTGGGGCAGTATCTTGATCCCATTGCCGACAAACTACTGTTGAGCACGATGTTTCTCGTGCTCTCCATCCTGCACAAGATTCCGTGGAAATTTACGGTGGTGGTCTTCAGCCGGGATATTTCGATTCTGGCGGCCAGCGCCGTGCTGTTCGCGATTGCCGGACTGCGGAACTTCCGCCCCAGCATTTTCGGCAAGGCCAACACGTTTTCGCAGATCAGCGCCGTATTTTTCGTGCTTCTGTACGAAATCTATCCCCTGCGCTGGATATGGATCGCGCGCACGCAGTTTCTGCGAGCCACTTTCTTCTTCACCATCGCCTCTGCTCTGCACTACGTCATTCTGGTACAACAGCGTTTGCGCCAGCACGCCCACGCGTTGCCGGCCGCCCCGCCCCCGGCGCCCTGACGGCGATTTGACCCACTTACCCGCCGACCCTAGAATCTTAAGTTTGCTTCCGGGCACTCGAAATCACTATGGCACTTCGTCTTTTTAATACCATGTCGTCGCGAATCGAGGAGCTCCATCCGCTTCTCGACAATGAAGTTCGCATGTACGCCTGCGGCCCGACTGTCTACGACTACGGGCACATCGGCAATTTCCGCACATTCGTCGCGGTCGATCTTCTGTATCGATTTCTCCGCCAGCGCGGGTACAGCGTGCGGTATGTGATGAACATTACCGACGTGGACGACAAGATCATCCGCAACGCCGCGCAGGATGGAGTCAGCGTTCAGCAATATACGGCAAAGTATGAGAAGGCGTTCGTCGAAGACTCCGCGATGATCAACATCGAACCGCCAAAACTGGTGCGCGCGACCGAACACATCCCGGAAATGGCTGCGTTTGTTTCGAAGCTGGTGGAGAGGGGGATCGCCTACCGCGCGGACGACGGCTCCTATTACTTTCGCATCGCGAAGTTTCCGGGGTACGGAAAGCTTTCCAAGAAGGATTTCAAGGGAATGCTCGACGGGGCCCGTGTTGACGTTGACGAATATGACAAAGACAGCGCTCGCGACTTCGCTCTCTGGAAAGCACCGAAGCCTGGAGAAGCTTCGTGGGACACGCCGATTGGCGCGGGGCGTCCGGGCTGGCATCTGGAGTGCTCGGTCATGTCGATGCAGGAACTCGGCGAGAGCTTTGACCTGCACGCGGGCGGGGAGGATCTCGTTTTCCCGCATCACGAAAACGAAATCGCGCAATCGGAATCTTTTACCGGCAAGCCTTTCTCGCATTTCTGGTTTCATGCGCGCTTTCTGCTGGTGGAAGGCGAGAAGATGTCGAAGAGCCTGGGGAACTTCTTCACGCTCCGTGACTTGGTGCTGAAGGGCCATAAACCGTCTTCGATCCGCTACCTGCTGACCTCGGTTCCGTACCGGACTCAGCTGAATTTCACCGTAGATGGGCTCAAGCAGGCAGCGGTTTCGGTGGAGCGATTGCGTAATTTCCGCCTGCGTCTGAGCGCAGGCAGCTTTCCTGCCGGAGCAAATCCCGCGATGCAGTCTCTCGCCGCGGAAACAGTCGACCGCGTGCGCGCCGCGCTTGACGACGATCTCAACACAGCTCAGGCGCAAGGTGCGATCTTCGAAATGGTGCGACAGGCCAATGCCGCATTCGATTCGGGTGGAATAAAGAAGGATGACGTGCCTCCTCTGCTTGCAGCGTTAGTTAAGTTCGACGAAATCTTCGCCGTGCTCGACGACGATGATGGACCGAAGATGAAACGCGTCTTCGCATGGGCCGAGGCGGAAGGCCGCGGCAACGATATCAGCGCCCAACTACGCGATGCGGCGCAATCAGATCAACTCTCGGATGCGGACATCGAAACGAAAATCGCAGAGATGAAGGCAGCCCGCACTGCCCGCGATTTCAGGAAATCAGACACTTTGCGAGCGGAACTGGCCACCGCTGGCATCATTGTAGAAATCACGAAAGACGGCATCCGCTGGAGAAGAAAGTGACGCAACGCCCTCGATGGTGGCGGGCACACAGATGTTAAGCTGAAGACTGACAGCTGAGCCCCCTGAGAGCTTTCGTGAAATCCCTCGACGAATACCTTCGCGACGCAGAACGGGCTCACGGGCACATTTGCGCCGGGCAAGTTCTGGGCGTGCGCCTCGCCCTGCTTGGACTGCAAAAGTTAGGCATCGACGACCCGCAGGGCAAGGACCGCAAGCGCCTCGTGACCTTCGTCGAAATCGACCGCTGCGCCACTGATGCGGTCGGCGTGGTCACCGGATGCCGCCTGGGCAAGCGAGCGCTCAAGTTTCGCGACTGGGGCAAGATGGCGGCCACATTCGTGGACGTAAACAACGGTAAGGCGATCCGCATCGCCGCCAAAGAATCTTCGAAGGCTTTGGCGCGCCAGATGCATCCTGAGATCGAAAGCAAGAACCAGCAGCAGATGCTCGCCTATCGCGAAATGTCGGACGACGATCTTTTCACGGCACAGTGGGTGAAGGTTGACTTGCCACCGGAAGAGTTTCCGGGATACAAGGGCGAGCGAGTGACGTGCGAGGAGTGCGGCGAAGGGATCAACTTTCGCAGAGAAGTGCAGCGCGAGGGGAAAGTGCTGTGCCGTGCTTGTGCGGGGGAAAGCTACTACCAAGCAGAATAGAAGAAGCTCCTACGCCGCCTGCTCATACGCATGCGCGACCCGCAGAACCGCGCTCTCGTCAAAGTGTTTCCCGAAAATCTGCAACCCGATCGGCAGTTTCTCTTTCGTTTCCCCGCACGGTATCGAAATGCCCGGAATCCCCGCCAGCGACGCTGTGACGGTGTAGATATCCGCCAAATACATGGCGAGCGGATCATTCGACTTCTCGCCCAACCGAAATGCCGCTGTCGGACTGGTCGGCGTCACAATCGCATCCACTTTGCGGAAGGCTTCGTCAAAGTCGCGCGTCAGCAGAGTTCGCACCTTCTGCGCCTTCAAGTAATACGCATCGTAGTAGCCGGCACTGAGCGCATAGGTGCCCAGCATGATGCGCCGCTTCACTTCGGCACCAAATCCCTCGTCGCGGCTGCGGCGGTACATCTCCGACAGCGTCTTCACGCCACGCGCGCGGTGGCCATAACGGACGCCGTCAAAGCGCGCCAGATTCGCCGACGCTTCCGCCGTCGCAATCAAGTAATACGTCGGGATCGCGTATGGAGTATGCCGCAGCGAAACGGGCACGATCTCGCACCCCAATCCCTTCAGCTTGTCGATGGCTGCTTCGACAGCCTGTCGAACTTCGTCGTCCAGTCCTTCCCCGAAATATTCCTTCGCCACGCCGATTTTCATCCCACGAACCGGCTTGTCGAGTTCGGCAACGTAGTCGGTCACTGGAACGTCGGCAGAGGTGGAATCCATCGGATCGCGTCCGGCAATCGTGCGCAACACCGTGGCCGCGTCCTTCACCGTCCTGGCCAGAGGTCCAATGTGGTCGAGCGACGACGCAAACGCGATCAAGCCGTAGCGCGAGACGCGTCCATAGGTCGGCATCAATCCCACCACGCCACAGAACGATGCCGGCTGGCGGATCGATCCGCCGGTATCCGAGCCCAGCGTGACCACAGCCATATCGGCCGCCACCGCCGCTGCCGAACCGCCCGAGGATCCCCCGGGCACGCGGCTCAGATCGCGCGGATTGCGCACGGGATGATACGCGGAGTTCTCATTGGACGAGCCCATGGCGAACTCATCGCAATTCATCTTACCCAACACGACCGCGCCAGCAGCTTCCATGCGCGCCACGGCCGTGCAGTCGTAGGGAGGAATATACTTCTCGAGGATCTTCGAACCGGCGGTGGTGCGCAAGCCGCGGGTGCTCATCACGTCCTTGATGCCAACCGGCACGCCGCCCAGGGCGGGCAATATCTTTCCTTCCGCCGCCATGCGGTCCATGCGGTCGGCTTGCTCAAGCGCGCGCTCCTTTGACAGCGTCAGAAACGCGCCAATCTGCCCGTCCTCCTGCTTGATACGGGCATAGTGCGCCTCGGCCAGAGCGAGGGCCGTGGTCTTGCGTTCCTGCACAGCAGAACGAGCGGCGTCGATGGTGAGTGAGATCAAATCCATACGTCTGGTTACGGAAGGTGCCGGCGGATTATCGCTCAATCACCTTCGGCACTCTGAAGAACTGCTCATCCGCGTCGGGAGCATTCGCCAGGGCTTCTTCGCGCGGCAGCGACTTGCGCAGTCCTTCGAGAACATCTTCGCGACTCGCGTACGCGAATCGCGCGCTTCCCTGCTTTGATTCGTCCACGCCATAGCGATCCGATACCTGTGCCATCGGGGCAACACCGGACGTATCGAGTTCGTTGAGCCGGTCGACATACTCGAGAATCGAATTCAAATCGCGCAGCATTCCTGTGCGCTCTTCCTCGGTGAGTTCCAGGTTGGCCAACTCGGCAACGTAGGCTACGTCCTTGTCAGTGACTTTCATGGAAAAAGGGATGCGAATTCAGCGCAAATTCTTGATCGCGCCGTTCGTACCAGCAACGACAAACTCAATTCTCGAGACCGTTTCAGGAGTGTAGCGATTGATGGCGGCGAGATAGCGAGAGGCAAGCCCCTGCAACTCCGATTTCCATCCTGTTCCCGCAACTTCAACCCGCAGTACGCCCGCTTCGAAACTGAGAGCGCGCGTGCGCTCAGCCACGGCTGCACCGCAGACCAGGGGCCAGGCCGTGAGCGGCGCTTCCGCCGGCGGCGCCTGTCGCAACGATTGCGCTACGATTTTGTCCAACCCCGAACCGGCTTGTTCCAAGATCCGCTCCCCGTATTCTCAAGTGCCGCGAACAACCCAAGACAAGTTTCGATTTTAGCATTCCGATCCCGCCAGCGCCTTAGTCTTACAGCACCACTACGCAGGAAATTCGCGACGCACGAATTCAAGCGCCGCATCCCGCGAGGCGAGTCGTCCCTCGAGCTGCGCATCTTCTACCGCGCTCAGAATCTCACGGAACTTCGGCCCCGGAGCGTGCCCGGCAGCGATCAGATCATCGCCGGTGACCAGGGGCGAAGGGCGCATCTTCTCCGGCGGAATCTCCGCACGCTTCTGCTGGATGAATTCATACGTACTCAAGTTGCGATGGCTAGCGAGGCTGTCGGCACGGTGTAGAGCGAGATGCTCCTCAAACGCGGGCAAGCGGAGAAATCTCTTCAGCGTCGATTCCTTCATACGAGACACATGTCCGAAGCGCATATGGTTGTCGACCAACGCCAGGATTTGCTCGGTCTCGTCGTTCGAAAAACGCAGGTTCCGGCAGATCTCCTCGGCTATCTTCACGCCGACTTCCACGTGGCCATCGAAGCGAATGCGATCGGGACCCGCGCGAAACGTCGCGGGCTTGCCCACATCGTGCAACAGAGCGCCCCAGGCCAGGGTCAAGGGGCATGGATGCGGCAGGTTGTCGAGAAGCAGCAGGGTGTGCACAAACACGTCACCCTCTGGATGGAACTCCGGAGGCTGCTCTACGCCTTTCATCGCGGAAATGTCCGGCAGAACATATTTCAGCAAACCACTCTCATCCAGCAGTAGAAACGCGCGCCGGGCGTGGCTTTCCGTCAACATGCGGGACAGCTCGTCCCGCACCCGTTCGCGTGAAACGACCTTGATCTGCTCTGCCAGTTCCCGCATCGCGGCAAACGTCGCGGGTTCAATCGCATATTCGAACCGGGCCGCAAAGCGTACCGCGCGTAACATACGCAGCTTGTCTTCGCCAAAGCGCTGTTCGGGATCGCCGATAGTGCGAATGATTCGTGCCTCCAGGTCTTTGCGCCCTCCGACGAAATCGAGCACTTCACTGGACACAGGATCGAGCAACATGCCATTGATGGTGAAGTCGCGGCGGCTGACGTCGTCGCGCGGATCCTGGCTAAAGCGGACTTCGTCGGGATGGCGCCCGTCGGAGTATCCGATGTCGCTGCGGAACGTCGCGACCTCGACCGCATGGGCATGGAAAGAAGATCCACTAGAACCGCTGTTCGCTCTTTCACTTTCCGGAGCGGGCACCAGCACAACACCGAATTGCGCCCCGACGGCGTAGGTTTCGGGAAAGATGCCCATCACCTGGGCCGGAGTCGCGTTGGTAGCAACGTCGTAGTCCTTCGGTTGGCGCCCCAGCAGGAGATCGCGCACGCATCCCCCGACCAGGTAGGCCTGGAAGCCCTGTCGTCGCAGGGTTTCGACGATCGAGGTTGCGAAGTCCTTCAACATGCGAACCAGTATGGCAGCAGATCCGATTTCATAATAACTCGTGCCGTCCGCCAGAAATTCCTTGACATGGATGTCAAGCGTGCTTTACATTTCATTATGTCAAGCATGCTTTACACGTGACAGTTGTCATGCCGGCCGCATGACGGTTTGTACTGGCTGTTTCAAACGCCAGGACGGATGATTGGCGCAGAAATTGGAGCCGGAGCATGGACAGGCTGCAAGTCTGCCCGCTTGAAACGCAAGGTCCACATTCAACGGAGAAGGAGAAGAAGATGAATTCGCTACGATTTGCCGCAACCCTCCGAGTTCTTGGCTGGATGGCACTCTATCTGGCGCTGTCCGCACCAGCCATCATTCTCGCTGGCCCTGACAGCTCAAATAGCTTCGTGATCCGCAAAGCTCGCGTTTTCGACGGCCAGAAGGTGATTCAACAGGCGGACGTTTGGGTTGAGAACGGCACGATCAAGTCCGTGGGCACTGGACTCAATGTCCCGTCGGGCACAAAGGTGATTGACGCCGCGGGTGACACGCTGCTGCCAGGCCTGATCGATGCACACACGCACGCCTGGGGGGATGCGCTCAAGGAGGCAGAGATTTTCGGCGTCACTACGGAACTCGATATGTTCACGGCCGTTAAATTCATGCAGGAGACAAAGAAGGATCAGGCTGCGGGCAAGGACCTCGATCAGGCGGACCTGCGTTCCGCCGGGACTTGTGCCACTGCGCCAGGCGGGCACGGCACCGAGTACGGCATTCCGGTCCCAACGCTCACGTCTCCCGCCGAGGCGCAGGCGTGGGTCGACGCTCGCGTTGCTGAAGGTTCCGACTACATCAAGATCATCGTAGAGGACGGCAGCGCCTATGGCGGCCACATGCCCACGCTCAGCATGGAAACGGTAAAGGCTTTGATCGATGCGGCGCACAAACGGGGCAAACTGACGGTAGTCCACATCGGTACTCAGCAAGAAGCTCGCGACGTGATTGCGGCTGGGGCCGACGGACTGGCTCACCTGTTTTCTGATAGCGCTCCAGCGCCGGACTTCGGAAAATTCGCTGCTGCACATCACGTCTTCATCGTCCCAACGCTCGACGTGCTCGAGAGTGCAAGTGGCGTGGCAAGTGGCGAGTCGCTCACCACTGACGCTCGGCTCGCGCCGTACCTTACCGGCGATGACATCGCCAATCTGAAGAAATCGTTCCCAAAGTCTCCAACCGCACTCAGCGAGAAGTATGCGGAACAGACCGTGGCTCAATTGAAGGCTGCCCACGTTCGGGTGCTTGCGGGAACAGACGCGCCGAACCCGGGCACATCCCACGGCTCAAGCATTCACCGCGAACTCGAGTTACTGGTGCGCTCCGGACTTACTCCGCAGGAAGCGCTGGCGGCGGCAACCTCGGCTCCGGCGGCGGCGTTCCGTCTCGGCGATCGGGGAACGATCGCCCCCGGGAAACGTGCCGACCTGCTTCTGGTCAAGGGCGATCCGACGCAAGACATCACCGCCGCCCGCGATATCGTTTCCGTCTGGAAGCTGGGCGTGGAGGACGACCGTGCCACTTACCGCGCGTCTATCGAAAAGACGAAGCAGGAGGCGGCGAAGGCAGCGCAGTCGGCGCAAGCATCGGGGCCAGAGATAAGTTTGATCAGCGACTTCGACGACGGTACGTCGAACGCCACATTCGGCACGGGATGGGCTCTTTCCACCGACAGCATCGCAGGCGGCAAATCTACCGGAGACATGAAGGTGGTGGATGGCGGCGCGAACGGAGACAAACACGCGCTCGACGTCTCGGGCGTAATTGACGGCGGACTTCCGTATGCCTGGGCAGGCGTCATGTGGGCGCCCGGTTCCCAACCGTTCATTCCGGTCAATCTGTCGTCGAAAAAGAACATCTCGTTCTTCGCCAAGGGCGACGGACAGACCTACCGGGTTCTCGTCTTCACCACCAGCGGCGGCCGTATCCCGGCACAACAGACATTCACCGCGGGAGCGGAGTGGAAGAAAAGCAGCATCCCGTTTTCAGCATTCAACGGAACCGACGGGCATGACATCTCGGCGATCCTTCTTGTGGGAGGGCCGGCCGCCGGTAAGTTTGATTTTCAGATCGACGAGGTCAAGCTGGAGTAGGTTCTGGGTGCGGGGCGAGGGATGCCGGCGTGTTTCTTCTAGCTCGCATCCCACGACTCGCGGTAGGCTTTCGCCAGGAGCCTGGACACAGCGCTCCGGTCGATACTCTCCGGCAGTAACGAATGTCTAGCAGCCTCCTCGCATTCCGCAAAGAGCCTCTGCGCCATGGCTAGAACCTGCTCCGTCGAGTATTTGCCGGTTCGCGCTCGAATGAGCAAGTCGCGCTCCGGACGAGGAAGCGTAATTTTTCCGGTCGAGACCAATTCCTGGCATTCGTACAGCAGGCGTAGAACATGCATCCCGGCTTTGACGTCGTAGCCGTACTTTTCTTCCAATTCCGGGCGCTGCCCTTTTTTCCCGCGGCCTGACGCTCCGGTCATCCGTTTCAACTGCGCGTCGGCAAAACCGAGAAACTGCGACACACACGAGCGCGAGAGAAAGACGTCTCTTTCTTCCAGGATTCCAGACCAGATCTTGCTGCGCACAGCGCTCTTCGTGAACAGAAAATGCAGCGCCGTTGGATTACCTTTGCCAGCCAGCCCCGCCCACTTTCGGAGTGAATAGAGCGTG
>Ga0335079_10007302_pt1 | contig 12598 bp, 9 predicted proteins | sample Lox_Sample_33_FD_206719 | JGI IMG/M metagenome (GOLD analysis project Ga0335079, IMG submission 206719) | Soil microbial communities from Loxahatchee National Wildlife Refuge, Florida, United States - Lox_Sample_3.3 | ecosystem: Environmental > Terrestrial > Soil > Wetlands | place: USA: Florida... | reverse complement strand
GCTGACGCCCGAGGATCCGGAACGGGCGCGGATCCGCGGCTACCTGGTGGAACTGCACCTTCCGCTGGTGGAGTACCTCGCGCGCCGGTTCCGCAACCGCGGCGAGTGGCTCGACGACCTCACCCAGGTCGCCACGATCGGGCTGATCAAGTCGATCGACCGGTTCGACCTGGAGCGCGGCGTGGAGTTCTCCACCTACGCCACGCCCACCATCGTGGGCGAGATCAAGCGGCACTTCAGGGACAAGGGCTGGGCGGTCCGGGTGCCGCGCCGCCTGCAGGAACTCAAGCTCTCGCTGACCAAGGCCATCGGCGACCTGGCCCAGCGGGAGGGACGTGCGCCGACGGTTTCCGAGCTCGCGGCCCATCTGCAGATGAGCGAGGAAGAGGTCCTCGAAGGGCTGGAGTCGGCCAACGCCTACTCCACCGTCTCGCTGGACGCACCCGACTCCGGTGACGAGGACGCGCCCGCCGTCGCCGACTCGCTCGGCATGGTCGACGACGCGCTGGAGGGGGTGGAGTACCGGGAATCACTCAAGCCGCTGCTCGAGCAGCTGCCGCCGCGGGAGAAGAAGATCCTGCTGCTCCGGTTCTTCGGCAACATGACCCAGTCCCAGATCGCGGCCGAGCTCGGCATCTCCCAGATGCACGTGTCCCGGCTGCTGGCCAGGACCCTGACTCAGCTGCGCGAGGGCCTGACCACCGAGGAATGACGACAGGGTTACCCGACAGGCGTGCTGGGGCGATTGAGGGCGCGCAGGCTGGCCGGGGTGAACAGGGCGGCCAGGCAGCAGGCCGCGACCAGCAGCATCGGCACGCCCCACTCGAGCCGGTGGTCTCTCAGCAGGTAGATGGCCCACACGCCGATGGCCAGCTGGGTCATGACCACCGGGGTCCTGGTCCACGGACTGGCCTTGGCCAGGCCCCGGGCGAACAGCGCGAACACGACGGCCGTGCCGACCGCGATCAGCGTCAGCGCGATGCCGCTGGCCCGCTGGTAGGACTGCCCGTCCGCGGTCGAGACGGCGGAAAAACCCGCCGCCACGCACATGCCGGCCGCCTCGACGGCGAGGAAGGCCGCGGCCAGGCGCAGCGCGCGCGGCGGCGGGGCTGCCTCCGCCGGTGCTGGCGCGGATACCTTGGCCGGTCGCGTCGCCATGTCGTCACACCTATCCATGATCAGGGGGCCGGGCAGGTTTCCAGCTTAGGCGGCGGTTAGCCTGAGCGGGTGCGCGGCCTGCTGATCGTTAACCGGCATGCGACGTCGATGACGGCGACCGTTACCGACCTCGCGGTCCGCACGCTGGCCGGGGTGCTGGACCTGGACGTGGAGCGGACCCAGTACCGCGGCCACGCGCGCGAGCTGGCCGCGGCGACCACCGCGGATCTCGTCATCGTGCACGGCGGCGACGGCTCGATCAACGAGGTCGTCAACGGCGTCATGGGCCGCGGGGCCGCCGGTGGCGGCGCTGCCGGCCTTGCCGCCGGTGGCGGCGCTGCCGGCCTTGCCGCCGGTGGCGGCGGGCCGCTCATCGCGGTGATACCGGGCGGCGGTGCCAACGTGCTGGCCCGGGCGCTGGGCGTGCCGCTCGACGCCGCGGCGGCGATCCGCCAGGTACGAGAGGCAGTCGCGGCGGGCCGCCACCGCACCATCGGGCTCGGCCTGGCCGCGGACCGGTACTTCACCTTCAGCGCGGGCCTGGGCTGGGACGCCGAGGTAGTGCGGGAGGTGGACCGGCTCCGGGCGCAGGGCCGCCGGGAGAGCGTGGCGCTGTTCCTTCGGACGATGGTGCACCAGTACTACGCCGGTACCGACCGGCGCCGGCCTGCCCTGACCGTGGAGCGCGACGGCGAGCCGCCGGTCAGCGGCCTGTTCATGACCATCGTCACCAACCGCTCGCCGTGGACCTATCTCGGCGACCGCCCGCTGCTGCCCGTTCCTAGTCCGGATTTCAACTCCGGGCTCGATCTGCTAGCGCTGCAGCGGCTCCGGCTGACCACGGTCCTGAACGCGGTGGGCCAGATGCTGTACGTCCGGAGCCGTCCGCCGCGCGGGCGGAACCTGCTGTCCGTACTGGGTTCGGAATCCCTGACGCTGCGCTCGGCTCGGCCGATCGCGCTGCAGGCCGACGGGGAGTATCTCGGCGAGATCGAGGCGGTGAAGTTCCAGTTCGTGCCGCATGCACTGCGCATCGTGGCATTACTCCGGATGCCTGCCGACGGCTGCCGACGGGGCGAGCGGAGCCTGCTGACGCGCCGAGAGCAAAATGTGATCGATCTGACATTAAATTCCGCTGATGGTCTGCCGTGGCCTCTTGCGCTCGTCAACCGACGTTGAGAGGCTTGACGTGATGCCTGGTACGGGGGCGTCTCGCAGGTTTACATCAGCTCTGATGTCTGCGTCGCCTTCGGGGGGGCACGGCCGGGCCGCCTGGCGGCCAGACCGCGTTGAGGCTCGGCATCATAGTGGCCCCGGGGAACCTGGGCGACGGTGAAAGACGGCAAAGCTCGTGAAAAGCTTCACAAGCTATAGATAGACGCGCAAACCGGACGCATCCGCAGGCGCCCGGTCGCCGAGAAGGAGTGGACATCATGGACTGGCGCCACGAAGCCGCCTGCCGTGAGGTGGACCCTGAGCTGTTCTTCCCGATCGGGAACAGCGGTCCGGCGCTGCTCCAGATCGAGGAAGCGAAACAAGTCTGCCGCCGCTGCACGGTGACGGAGGAATGCCTGCGCTGGGCGATCGAGTCCGGCCAGGACGCCGGCGTGTGGGGCGGGATGAGCGAGGACGAGCGGCGCGCGCTCAAGCGCCGGACGATCAGGCTCCGTGCTCGCGCGCACGTGTTACAGGCGATTGTTTAACCAGAATTAAGTCTCAGTCTCAGGCACCGTCCTCCAGGTCGGGCTCGTTGCCGATGGGAAGATCCACCACCGCCTCGGTGCCGCCGCCCGGACGGGGCGTGATCCGGAGCCTCCCGCCAAGCTCCCCCACCACCAGGGTGCGGACGATCTGCAGGCCGAGGCTGGTGGCCGAGTCCAGCTCGAATCCCTCGGGCAGGCCCACGCCGGTGTCCGCGACCGTCACCGTCAGCCGCTCTGGCTCGCGCACCACGACGACCTCGATAAGTCCCGGCTCGCGGGCCGCCTGCGAGCCGGAGAAGCCGTGCTGCAGCGCGTTCTGCAGCAGTTCGGTCAGCACCATGGCGAGCGGGGTCGCCACCGCCGCGGACAGCTGGCCGAACGACCCGGTGATCTTCGGGATCACCCCGACCTCGGCGGCGGACACCTCGCCGGCCATCCTGGCCACCCGGTCGGCGATGTCGTCGAAGTCGACGGCCTCCTCGGGCGCGTGAGACAGGGTCTCGTGCACCACCGCGATCGAGCCGACGCGGCGGACGGCTTCGTCCAGCGCGGCCCGCGCCTCGGGGGCCCGGAGCCGACGGGCCTGCAGCCGGAGCAGGGCGGCCACCGTCTGGAGGTTGTTCTTCACCCGGTGGTGGATCTCCCTGATCGTGGCGTCCTTGGTCATCAGCTCGCGCTCGCGGTGGCGTAGTTCGGTGACGTCCCGCACCAGCACCAGGGCGCCGGTCCGGCTGCCGCCCACGATCAGCGGGATCGAGCGCAGCTGGACCACCGAGCCGTTCGCGTCCACCTCGGCCTCGCGCGGGGCGCGGCCCGCGGCCACCACCATGAGCGACTCATCCAGCGGCTCGTCCGAGGCGACCAGGGCGGTCGTGACCACGCCGAGCTCGGCTCCGATCAGGTCGGCGGCCAGGCCGAGGCGGCGGTAGGCGGACTGCGCGTTCGGGCTGGCGTAGATAACCCGCCCGGCCTTGCCCAGCCTGAGCAGCCCGTCGCCGACGCGCGGCGACCTGACCAGCACGGCGTCGGCGCCGGGAAACGGGAATGTCCCTTCGGCGACCATCCGGGCCAGGTCGTCGGCGCCCTGCAGGTAGGTGAGCTCGAGCCGGCTCGGGGTCCGGGCCGAGTTCAGGTTGGTGCACCGCTCGATGACCGCGATCACGCGGTTCGCCCGGGTCACCGGGATCCCCTCGGTGCGCACCGGGACGCCATTCGCCCAGTCCGGGTCGCTCTCCCGCCAGATGCGCCGCTCGTCCCTGGACACGTCGAGCACCCGCTGGTCCAGCGGCCCGGCGAAGGTGCCGACCACGTCGTCATGCAGCGAGGTGGGCCCGGTGGTGGGGCGCATCTGGGCGATGGCCAGCCAGCCGGTGCCGTCCTTGGCCGGCGCCCACAGGATCAGGTCGGCGAAGGACAGGTCGGCGAGGAGCTGCCAGTCCGACACCAGCGAGTGCAGGTACTCGACGTCGGCCTCCCCGAGGCTGGTATGGCTCCTGGCCAGGTCGTTCAGCGTGGGCACAGCACCATCATCGCATCCGGCTCCGAGTTCATTCCTCACGGTGACGCTGGGCGAATCTACCCAGACCGTTCGGGTCAGCCTGACCGAGCGCGATTTGGTGGCCGCCAAACGCGCGCAGAGCACCGTTCGCGACGATGATGAGAGTTGACGTTCACCTCTCATTAAGGCAATGATTCCGGATGACCGCTTCTCTGCTTCCGGCCGACGACACGCCCGGGGTGCCCGGCGCGGATGCCGGGCCGAGGCTGCCCAAGTACTACCAGGTAAAGCGGCAGCTGCTCGAGCTCACCGCCGCGCTGGATCCCGGCAGCCCGGTACCGCCGGAGCGGGAGCTCGCCCGCTCGTACGGGACCTCGCGGACCACAGTCAGGCAGGCGCTCGCCGAGCTGGTCATCGAGGGCCGACTGCTGCGCATGCAGGGCAAGGGCACGTTCGTGGCCAAGCCCAAGGTGGCCCAGCCGCTGGAGCTGGCCAGCTACACCGAGGGCATGCGCGCGCACGGCCTGCACCCGCAGACCAAGATCCTCGACATCGGGTACGTCACCGCGGACGAGCCGCTGGCCGAGCTGATCGGCGTCCGGCCGGGCGGCCGCGCGTTTCGCATCCACAGGCTGCGGCTGGCCGACGGCGAGCCGATGTCGATCGACACCTCGCACCTGCCCGCGCGGCGCTTCCCCGGCCTGCGCAAGGAGCTGGAGCGGCACCGGTCGCTGTACGAGACGCTGCGTTCGGCGTACGGCATCCAGCTGGCCGAGGCGCAGGAGACGATCGAGACGGTGCTCGCGGACCCGCACGACGCCCAACTGCTCGAGGTGGACGCGGGCCTGCCGCTGCTGCTGCTGTCCAGGCACGCGTTCGACATCACCGGGGAACCGGTGGAGTGGGCGCAGTCGTGGTACCGGGGCGACCGGTACAAGTTCGTGACCAGGCTCCGCCGGTGACGCAGCCGGATAAACAATTAATCCTCATTAGATGAGAATCACCTGAAGAGGCTGGGTCCAGGCGGTTCATACGGCATTGACCAGCGAGAATAGCCAGCTCTGGCTAGTGAGGTGACAATTTTCTCATCGTGTCGGCAAAGCATTGCCCATTCATGGTTTGAGACGGACCATATATGGAACCTGTGTGATGTCAGTCACGGTGAGAGGGCTTTCTCCCGACGAGAGGGCAACCATGACCCAGCCGTCCGGCACGCCGAATACCCCTGGTCGCACCCGATCCCCCGTCGCCGCCCACCCGGTCACCTCGGCGATCATCGCGATCCTGGTCCTCGCCTCGATCTTCTTCGCGCTGTACGTGCCGCTCTACGCCAGCGCCACGCCGAAGGTCGGCGACTTCCCCTTCTTCTACTTCTACCTGCTGATCTACATGCCGGTGCTGGGCGTGGTGATGTGGATCGTCATCACGCTGCAACGGAGACTGCGACCCGTAGGCCCCGGATCGCCCGGTCCTGGTGCCGAGGGCCCGGCGGGCGCCGGCCACGGTGAGGTGGCCAGATGAGCAACGTCAACGCCGTCACCTTCACCATCGTCGTCGTCCTGTTCCTCGTCGTCACGCTGACCGGCTTCGCGGCCGCACGGTGGCGCCGGGCCGAGGACATGCTGCACCTGAACGAGTGGGGCCTGGGCGGGCGCAGCTTCGGCACCTTCGTCTCCTGGTTCCTGCTCGGCGGCGACCTCTATACCGCCTACACCTTCATCGCGGTGCCCGCCGCGGTGTTCGGCGCCGGCGCGGTGACGGGCTTCTTCGCGGTGGCGTACACGATCATCGTGTTCCCGCTCGCGCTGATCTTCCTGCCCAGGCTGTGGTCGATCGCCCGGACGCACCACTACGTCACCCCGGCCGACTTCATCCGCGGCCGGTACGGGTCGCGCGGCCTGGCGCTGGCCATCGCCTTCACCGGCATCCTGGCGCTGATGCCGTATATCGCGCTGCAGCTGGTGGGCATCCAGGCCGTGCTCACGGTGATGGGCGTCGGGACCACGTCGGGCAACGCCCTCATCAAGGACCTGCCGCTGTTCATCGCGTTCCTCGTGCTGGCGATCTTCACCTTCGTGTCCGGGCTTCGGGCACCCGCGCTGATCGCCTTCATCAAGGACACGCTGGTCTACGTGATGATCATCGTCGCGGTCCTCTACCTGCCGACGAGGGTCGGCGGCTGGGGGCACATCTTCGCGGCGGGCGAGGCCCACCTGAAGGCCATCAACCCGACCACGGGCAAGCCGAACGGCGTGTTCATCCCCACCTCGGCCAACAGCCAGCTGGCGTTCTCCACCCTGGCGCTCGGCTCGGCGCTGGCCCTGATGGTCTACCCGCACGCGGTCACCGGCGTGCTGTCCACCAAGCGACGCGACATCATCAAGCGCAACATGGCGCTGCTGCCGCTCTACTCCATCATGCTGGCCTTCATCGCCCTGCTCGGCTACGTGGCGGTGGCTGACAAGGTGACGGCCGCCAACGTGAAGAAGGCCAACAACGCCCAGCTCGCGGTGCCGTACCTGTTCCAGCACCTGTTCCCGAGCTGGTTCGCCGGGATCGCCTTCGCGGCCATCATCATCGGCGCGCTGGTGCCGGCCGCGATCATGGCCATCGCCGCCGCCAACCTGTTCACCCGGAACATCTTCAAGGAGTTCTTCAAACCCGGCGCCGACCCCAGGCTCGAGACCAGGGTCTCGCAGTGGGTCTCGCTGATCGTCAAGGTGGGGGCGCTGCTGTTCGCGGTCTCGCTGCCCAAGACGTTCTCCATCAACCTGCAGCTGCTCGGCGGCATCTGGATCTTGCAGACCTTCCCGTCGATCGTGTTCGGCCTGTTCACCCGGTGGTTCCACCGCTGGGCCCTGCTCGCGGGCTGGCTAGCCGGCATGCTCTATGGCACGATCGCCGCGTACAACGTGTCGACGCCGACGACCTCGCACTGGGCGGGGTCGGTGAACACCGTGTGGGGGCACACCTACTACATCGGGCTGACCGCAATCATCCTCAACATCGCGGTCTCGGCGGTCCTGACCCTCGTCTTGCGGGTGGCCAGGGTCCCGGCGGGAACCGACGAGACCCTGCCGCGCCAGTACACCGCCGACCCGGTCGACGCTCCCGCGCCGGTCCCGGCCGCCGCGGTGCTGGGGAGCGAGGTCCGCCGCGGGGACTGATCTCAGCGGCGGGGAGCCGGCTCCCCCACGGCCGGCACCGGCTCCGTCAGAGCGAACAGCGGGCTGGCCAGGATGTCGACGGCCTCCAGGCGCATGAGGTCGTTCATGGTGCGGCTCCGCTCGGGTTCGGCGGCCAGCCGGTGCGCGTGCCGGAGCCTGGACCGCTCCAGCTCGTTGCGGACGCTCCGGGCGTTGGCGAATCGCGGTTGCGCCATGCGCAGGGTCAGGTAGTCGCGGAAAGCCACCTCGGCCTCGGCGGAAAGGTAGTACGACGAGCGGTCGAGCATGGCCCGGCCGATGGCCACCAGCTCATCCAGCTTGTACGGGGCGAAGTCGAGGTGATGCGCGATCCGCGAGCTCATGCCGGGGTTGCTCTCGAAGAACACGTCCATGCGGTCCTTGTAGCCGGCCAGGATCACCACCAGCTTGTCCCGGTCGTTCTCCATCACCTGGAGCAGGATGTCGATGCATTCCTGACCGTAATCCCTTGAATCGCCGTCCCGGTACAGGTAATACGCCTCGTCGATGAAAAGGACCCCGCCCATGGACCGTTCAAGAATACGCCTGGTTTTCGGTGCGGTTTGCCCGATGAATTCACCGACCAGGTCGTCGCGCATGGCGTGGACCAGGTGCCCCTTTTCCAGGTAGCCGAGCCGGGACAGCAGATCGGCCATCTGCAGCGCCACCGTGGTCTTGCCGGTACCGGGGTCGCCGGTGAAGCACATGTGCAGGTTGGGCCGGGGGGCCTCGAGGCCGAACCGGTTCCGTACCCGGTCCACCAGCAGCAGCGAGGCGATCTCCTCGACCTTCCTCTTCACCGGCACCAAGCCGACCAGCTGGTCGTTCAGCGCGGCGAACACGTCTTCGATGTCCGCCGCCTCCCGCTCCTCGGACAGGGTGACGGTCGCCTCGGGGTGCAGTTCCTCGGCGCGCCGGGCCCGGCCCCGCGCCCTGGATTTCCGCTCTCGCCGTGGCCCGGTCGCCACCTGGGCCGACCGGGGCTCATCCTCGCGAGTCTGCGTCCACGCATTCCTTGCGAGCCAGCCGATGACCCCCACGACGGCCGCAAACATAGTAATTTGAATAAAGAGTGCGCGCGATAGGTCGGACCAGGCGAGTATAAGAGCGATCAATGCCGCGAGCAGCAGGACTGATCTTTTTGCATATCTCAGCTTGAAGCCGTACATAGGAATTCGAGGGTAACTAGCCAGGCAACCGCAGGTCAAGAGGCCAGGACCCGGCGCCGCGACTGGCCGGGCGCCGGCGTCAGCCGGTCTCGTCCTGGCCGCCGCCTGCCGCCGCGCGTCCCCGGCTGGCGCCGCGCTGGAACCCGGCGAGCCGGTTCCTGATCGCGTCGGCCGACCTGGCCGGCCCCGCTGACCCGGCCGGGTCGGCCCCGCCGGGTTGCGGTCGTCCGGCCGCGCCGGGGACCAGGTTTGCCCGCGGTGTCCGCACCGGCAAGCCCGACGTCGTCACGCCGCTCGAGGCCGGGGCGAGGACCGTCTTCGCGGCATCCCAGCCGCTGTCCGCGGCCGCCCCCCAGCTCGCCGTCGCCACCGCCGCGTTATCTGACCGCTTGCCGTGACTGCTGAACCAGTCCGACTCGACCGCCTCGTAGATGGGCAGGCGCCGTTGCCCTGAGGGATCCTCGGGGGCCTGTTCGACGGGCGCCTGCCCGCCGGGGGCCTGTTCGACGGCGGGCTGGCTGCTCTCGGCTGGCTGCGGCCGGACGGGGGTATCGGACCAGCTGAAGGCCTGACGCGAGGCGGGAAGCTGGACCGGGGCCCGCAACCGCAGGGCAGGCCGGGCGTGACGGGGACGCAGGCCGGGTCCGGAAGCCGGGCCCGAGCCGGAAGCCGGGCCCGAGCCGGAAGCCGGGCCCGAGCCGGCCGGCAGGTCCATGGCGGCGGGCTGGAGCGTGCGGACGTCCGCCGGCGTCGGCGCGGGCCTGGTCGAGCTGGCCATCGTGTCCGGCTCCGCGAGGCCGGGGGCGGCCGCCCCGCCTGCCCCCGGCAGCATGACGACGGCATCGGGCAGCCAGACCAGCGCGGTGAGGCCGCCGGTGGCGGCCGGCTGCAGCCGGACCTTGACGCCGTGCCGCGCCGCGAGCCTGCCCACCACGAACAGGCCCATGTTCCTGGAGACCGCGACGTCGACCGGCGGCGGGTTCTCCAGCCGCCAGTTGGCCTGCGCCATCGTCTCCGGGTTCATGCCGACTCCCTGATCGGTGACCTCGACCAGGACGCCGCCGGTGACGAGCGCGCGGCCGGAGATGTCGACCGGCGTATCCGCGGCTGACAGCGACGCCGCGTTCTCGGCCAGCTCGGCGATCAGGTGCACGACGTCGATGACGGCAGGTCCTGATACCGCGATGTCCGGCTGCGTGCTGACCGACACGCGCTCGTACTCCCCGGTCTGCGCCACCGCGGCCCTGATCACGTCCGCCAGCATCACCGGGCGGTTCCAGCGGCCCGGCAGCTCATGGCCGGCCAGGACGAGCAGGTTCTGCGAGTAGCGGCGCATGCGGGTGGCCAGGTGGTTCATGGTGACCAGGCTCGCCCGGCGGCCGGCGTCCAGCTCGGTCTGGCCGAGCTCGTCGATGAGCCTGAGCTGGTGTTCCATCAGGGTCTGGCCGCGGCCGGACAGCTCGGTGAACATCTCGCTGAGCTTGCCGCGAAGCCCGGCCTCGTTGTCGGCCAGCCGCAGCACCTCGCCTTGCACCTGGTCGAAGGCACGCGCGACATCGCCTATCTCATCGAGAGCGGAGACGCCGACGGCCTTGACGGCGAGCGGCCGGCTCTTGCCGTCCGCCTGGCTGATCTGCCCCAGGCTGATGTTGCGGAGCGCGTCGGGCAGCCACACCTCGGTCAGCTCGACCGCCCCGGTCCGCAGCTGGCGCAGCGGACGCAGCACCGACCTGATCAAGATCAGCGCGGAGTACAGCCCCACCGCCAGGACGATGGTCGCGAGGATCAGGGCCAGGATGGCCGACGCGATGGCCCCGTCGGCCATGGAACTCACGTTGGAGTCGGCCGAGGCGCGGTGGAAGGCGCCGACCGCGCGGATAAAACTGGCGGTGGCGAGGGCGGCGGCCGCCGCGGAGACGACCGCCAGCAGGCACAGCCGGGTGCGGACGAGCCAGTTCGTCCGCGGCCCGCCCGGATCGGGCGCCGTCGCCGGCGACGGCGTCCCGGTGCCCGGCTCCTGGCGAACTCCGGCGCGCGGGACCGCCGCCGCCGGTTCGTAAGCGGGCGAGGATGGACGGAAGGCCGCGGAGCCGGCCCGGAACGCCGGGTAGGTCTCCCTCCCGGCGTCAACAGCCGGGCCCTGCTCATCTCCGGCCGGGTGCTCGTGCGGGGCATCGCTAGTCCGGCGGAAGAAGTCCGCGGCCACGAGAACGGCGACCACCATCACCAGGGCCGCCAGGACGATTTCAACATGCATTTCTGCTCACACCCCGGGGTCAATGGCCGACTCAGCCATGAGGCCGGCACGGCATGCCTTCCCTGCAGTCAGTCTTGCTATGAGGCGCGCCCCGGCGTGCCAATGCTCAACTCTAGCCGGTATCGGGACAATATTTGCGGATTTGCATTTACCCGGAAAATTCGTCACGGGACCGCGGCCCAGCCGCAGGACCTCGTGATCCTCAACCGCTGGGTTGCGGCCTGACCCGGGTGGCGCGTCCCTGGAGTACCGCCTTGCCGCACTGCTCACGGTGGTAACACCGGTCCCAGGCCTGGCTATAGGGAGCAGGCTTCTGATTAGTTCCCGTTAGCTATTCATCGGCTATACATCATCAATTGAGGTACGTGGCGTCAGGGCCCGGCCTATGCTCCCCTATTCCCGCCGATGGCCACTTACCGCCATTGTGAAATTCACTGTCCTTATCACGTGACGCGGAATCTGACCGTAAGCTTGAAAAGCAGCTAAACGCCATGTTCGGTGCGGCCACGTTGCCTGCGGGCGGGCGTGAGCATGAGCAGGCTGCAGGCCGGGGCTGGCACGAGGCCGAGAGGAAGACGATGACGGAACGATTCATGACGGCTGCCCCGGAAACCACTCAGGTACTGCCTGCCCGGCTGGAGCCCGACGCGATCGGGGCCGCCCAGGACACCATCATCGGGATGGCCAACTCCGCGCCGACGGTAGCCATCGGCCTGTCACTGGCCGGCCTGGCCGCGGCGGCGGCCTACGGCAGCGGGCCGGTCATCATCTTGTGCGGTATCCCGATGCTGGTCATCGCCAATGCCTATCGCCGGCTGAACCTGTGGAGCGCCAACTGCGGCGCCTCCTTCGAGTGGGTCGGCCGGGCGATCGACCCCTACCTCGGGTTCCTTACCGGGTGGCTGATGATCGCCGCCAGCCTGATCGCGGCGGTGGCCGGCGTGGTGGTGCTCGCCCCGTCGGTCTTGGCTATCTTCGGCGGCAGCGCGCTGAGTACCTGGCCGAACATCTTCATCAGCACCGTCGTGATCGTGGTGCTGCTGGTGATCGCGGTGGCAGGCATCCGCCTCACCGCGCGAACCCAGGTGGCGATGGGGGTGATCGAGTACGTGATCCTCATCGGCTTCTCGATCTGGGGCCTGGTATTCGCGCTCGGCCACCACCACGGCAGCTTCCCGATCACCAGCGACTGGTTCAACCTCAGCGGGATCGGCGGGCAGGGCAGCCTGGCCTCGGGCCTGCTCATCGCGGTGTTCATGCTGGCCGGCTGGGACGCCACGGTCTACGTCAACGAGGAGGTGAAGCACCGGCGGCATAACCCGGGCAAGGCCGCTGTCATCGCGGTCGCCCTGCTCATCGCCATCTACACCTTCTCCCAGGTCGGCTTGCAGGGAGTGGTCTCGCCGGCCAAGCTGCAGGCCAACTCGTCCTCGGTGCTCGTCTACATCGCCCAGGCGCTCGGCGGCGGCCCGGCCGCCAAGGTGATGGCGCTCGCGCTGGCGCTGTCAGTGATCGCGTCCACCGGCGTCAGCATCGTCATCCTGGCCCGGATGATCTACGGGATGGCGAGCCACCGGGTGCTGCCCTCGATCCTGGGCAACGTGAGCCCCCGGTTCGCCACCCCGGCC
>Ga0335079_10007300_pt1 | contig 12598 bp, 10 predicted proteins | sample Lox_Sample_33_FD_206719 | JGI IMG/M metagenome (GOLD analysis project Ga0335079, IMG submission 206719) | Soil microbial communities from Loxahatchee National Wildlife Refuge, Florida, United States - Lox_Sample_3.3 | ecosystem: Environmental > Terrestrial > Soil > Wetlands | place: USA... | reverse complement strand
ACCTTGCGCTCTTGCCGTTGCGCATCACCCAGATGAAGTCGGCGCTCAAAATGCAAAAAGTTGCGCCGCAAATGAAGGCGATCCAGGAGAAGTACAAGAAGTACAGCATGCGGGATCCGCGCAAACAGGAAATGAACAAGGAGATGACGGATCTGTACAAGCGCGAGGGGGTCAATCCCGCCAGTGGCTGCTTGCCGCTGCTGATCCAGATGCCTTTCCTGTTTGCGTATTACAGCATGCTGCGCGCCGCGCTCGATCTGCGACATGCCCACTGGTTGTGGATTCGCGATCTTTCTTCCCCGGACCCGTGGCACATCCTGCCCATCGGCATTATCATCACTATGCTGTTCACGCAGCGCATGACGCCGCAGGCGGGCATGGACCCGGCTCAGCAGAAGATGATGAACCTGATGATGCCGGTCATGCTGGGTGTAATCAGCTGGAACCTGGCGGCCGGTCTGTGCCTCTACTGGTCCGAGGGAAACCTGATTGCTTTCGTGCAACAGACCATCATGAACCGCACCAAGCTTGGCCGCGAAATGCGCGAGATGATGGAGAAGAGAGCGCGGAAGAAAGATAAATAGCCATTAGCGCTTAGCTTGCCCAACGGCGATTGATTTCTTGAGTCGGAGGCATTTGCCTGTCATGTGCGAAACTAGACGAGAAAGATAAAGGCTAAGAGTCAACAGCTGAGAGCTGCTTTTCATGCCCATTCCCGACAAAATCGCTGCCGCCAGGAAGATTGACGAGTTTTTGCGCGGCGTCGTCACTCTCGGCGGCCTGCGTCTGAAATACCGCATCACGGTCGATCCCCCGATGGCCGAAGATCGCGACTGGGAGAAGCCGGAAATCCTGGTGGAACTGGCCGGCCCGGATTCGCCGCTGGTGCTGGAACGCGGAGCTGAACTTCTGCGCGCCATTGAATTGCTGGCATTGGAAATGCTGCGGCTTCCCGCCGACGAGCACGAAAAAGTCACCTTCGACTGCATGAAGCACCGCGCCATGCGCCTGGAAGAGTTGCGCCTGGCCGCCAATGTGGCCGCCGAAAATGTCCGCAAGCACGGCACCCCCTATGAATTCGCGCCCATGTCCTCGCGGGAACGCCGAATCGTCCACCTCGCTTTGCGCGACTATGACGATCTGCGCACGGAGAGTCAGGGAGAAGGTATGCGCCGTTGCCTGGTCGTCTACCCCAAGAATTACAAAGGCGCAACCAAGCCTGCGCGAAGAACAATCCCGTAAGCCGGGTTGCCAAGACCTTGCCGCAGCCTTCCACTTGAAACTCGAAACCAGAAACTCGAAACTGGTTCCTTGAACCTCGACGACACCATCGTGGCCATCGCCACTCCGCCCGGCCGTGGGGGCATAGGCGTGGTCCGTTTCGCGGGACCGGAAGCCTGTGCCATGGCCATGACTATGTTGTGCCTGAAGGGCGAACTGGAGCCGGGCCGCGCGCTTTTCGGCGAACTGATCGAGCCCGAGGATCATCACCTAGAAACCAGCGATTCGCCCGTTACGTATGCCTCACGCCGCATCGACGAGATCGTGGTCACCTACTTCGCGAAACCGCACTCCTACACCGCCGATGACATCGTAGAAATCTCCGCTCATGGTGCACCCGTCGTGCTGCGGCATATCGTCGAACTGGCTATCGCCCGCGGCGCGCGCTTGGCCGAGCCCGGGGAGTTCACCATGCGTGCCTTCCTCAATGGCCGCATCGATCTGACCCAGGCCGAGGCGGTACGCGACCTGATCGAATCGCAAACTCTCTATCAGGCCAAGGTCGCCGCCCAACAGCTGGAAGGCGCGCTATCCAAGCGCCTGCAGCCGGTCAAGCAACGCCTCATTGAACTGGTGGCAAGGCTGGAAGCGGGGATCGACTTCGCGGAAGACGATGTGTCGGTGCTGCCTGCCGCCGACATTGTTGAACTGATCGGCCGCGTCCGCGCGCCGCTGGAACAGCTGGCTGCTTCCTTCGCCTACGGCAAGATTGTTCACCAAGGGCTGACGCTGGCGATTGTCGGCCGGCCGAACGTGGGAAAATCCAGCCTGTTTAATTGTTTGGTCGAGCGCGAGCGCGCCATTGTCACCGCCACGCCCGGCACCACGCGCGACCTGGTCAGCGAGACGGTCGCGATCGGCGGCATCCCGGTGAAGTTGGTCGACACTGCCGGCATCCGCCGCGCGCTCGACGAAGCCGAGAGCATCGGCATTCGCAAATCGCTGGAGGCGCTGGCTGACGCCGATCTGGTTCTGGTCGTGCTGGATGCTTCGCAGCCGTCAGCGGTCGAGGATGGGCAATTGATCGGCCAGGTGGCCGAGCGGCCTGCCATCGTCGTCGAGAACAAGTCTGACCTGGGACGAAGCGAGCAGTGGCCGGTGGCTGGCGGCCAGATGGCGCGGGTGGCAACTTCCGCATTGACCGGCGCGGGCATTCCTGAACTGCGCGCGGAAATTCTGCGGCATGTCGGCGGAGACGATACGCGCCAGACCGAGACCGGTCTGCTCACCAACCTGCGCCATCAGGGTCTGGTGCGTGAGTCCATCGCAGCTTTGGATGCTGGCGAGACGGCGGTGAAGAATCGTATTCCCCACGAGATGCTATTGCTTGACCTCTACAACGCGCTGCGGCCGCTCGATGAAATTACCGGCGCCACTGCGACCGACGATATTCTCAACCTCATCTTCAGTACGTTCTGCATAGGTAAGTGAACGCGCATAAAGTGTCAGGGCCTTCAACGGAAGGCGAGCCCGGTCTCTGGCGTCGCAGCGTCGAGTGCTTCGTGGTTCCAGGGTTGATTCCGTGTGGCTACTTGGAAAACCACTTGCCGGTTGATACATTTTCATTCGTGATCCGGGTGGGCTTGGAGGCGGCATGTCCCTGGTGGTGAAACTGGAGGACGATCTCGGTGAGCGCGGAGAGTGGGTGATGCTCCATGGCGTCATTCCTTCGCGCGAGGAGCGGGATTTCCCTTATCTGCGCGCCATCGATCCCTATGGCAAAACCGTCTTCAACCATCTACAGATGGAAAGTTTTCTTGAGGAGTGGGAACGTGTGCGCAGTCGCGCCGCCGACGAATCCCAGAAAGAAGCCTGGCAAAAGATCAAAGAGATGGCCGAAACCTGCCGCCAGGACCGCGACTTATATCTAAGATTCGTAGGGAATTAGTGGAAAGCTATTGTCCGGTTTGCCGGGCGAGACTCACCTTTATTCGTCTGTGAGCTACTTCCTTGACTTCCTTTCCGGCTTGACATAAGCTCGGCCCTGTTTTTTGAGGGGGAAACTGGACCATGAGAGGTGGGCTTGGTGGGCTCACTGCGTCCTAGTTTGTCTCCTTGCCTGAATTTTAGGTTGCTCGGCTCCCTTCCTGCGCCAGGCAGAAGACAGGCTCGGCTCTCCGCTGGTTCGCAACTCATAACCTTGAGCCAACCTTTGGAGGCGTTATGAAGGTTATCTTGGAGTGGTTCTACTTTGCATCCTTGCAGCATCCCTCGCGCACGCCAACAACCTCACCCACGTCCAGCATGTAATTGTCGTCATCCAGGAAAACCGTACCCCCACCAACCTCTTTCAACAGGACCAGACTCTGAGGGACAATGGCGCGCATATTGTCACCCAGGCGTTTTGTCACGGTCATTTGGTGCCGCTGACCCCGCCCAGCGACCTTCACACCTGCTGGGACCCTCGCCACACGCATCTCAAAGCATGGATTCCGATGTGGGACCATGGCAACATGGATGGGGCCTGTGATATCCCGATCGCCTGGCAGACCGGAAACGGCGGCTGGTGTGGAACGGATCCGTCGTCGAAGCCTTCTTGCGTGGATCCAGGGCTCTGCCCCTATATTCCAGTTCGGAACGCGCCCTTTACAGGCGGCCACGTGTTAGATCCATATTTTCAGATTGCCAACCAATACGGATATGCCAACTACATGTTCTCAACCGGTCAAGGGCCGAGCTATCCTGGACATCAGTTTCTGCTCTCGGGCACATCGGCGCCCGACGCTTTCAACCTCGACACCTGCGGCACCGGCAGCGACACTTTTCCCTGCTATCAATGGTTTGCCGCGGAAAACAACGTCAACACCGGCACCTGGGGTTGTACGTCGTCAGGTGCGAACATCTGGGAGGTCGCTCCCAACGGAGACGAACTTCTCAGCATCTATAACAATGGCGCTCCCTGCTACCACCACTCAACCCTGGTGTACTTGCTGGATCATGCCAATCCGAGTATTACCTGGAAGTACTATGCGCGGGACAAGAAGGGGTTATGGACCGCACCCAATTCTATCTATGATATCTGCGTGCCAAGCCAGGATAACACCCATTGCACGGGCCAAGATTGGACAAACAACGTCGCTGCGGTTCTACCGGACCAGGGGATTTACGACTCGGCGCCGATTCTGGATGACATCGCTGCCTGCCGCCTGCCGCAAGTGAGCTGGGTGATTCCCGACGGCAATTGGTCGGATCATGCGGGCGGGAGCAATACCGGACCGGCAGATGGTGGGCCGTCGTGGGTGGCGGCCATCGTCAATGCCATCGGACAGGATACGCGCTGCGAAGGCGGAGCCGGCTACTGGTCCGACACCGTCATCCTGGTGACCTGGGACGACTGGGGCGGGTATTACGATGACGTCGCCCCGCCCAATTGCGGCGTCGGCGGGGACTGCGGCTATTCCAACGGTACTGGTGGGAAGTACGTCTACGGTTTCCGCGTGCCACTTCTGGTCGTGGGAGCCTACGTCCAGCAGGTGACGCAGCAGGGAGGGTACATTTCGGGGGCAAATGTGTATCCTCCGGTTTGTGCGCCGCCTAACACCTATTGTCACGATTTTGGCAGCATTCTCAATTTCATCGAGTATGCGTTTGGGACGGGCAGCGCGCCACTGGGCGGAGTGGGCGGCATCAGCCCAGACTACAACTACGCGGACGTTCTGGTTATGGACAAACCGCAGTCACCCCCGAACAATTACTCGCTTTACGATTTCTTTGACTTTACAACCTTCCACAACTTTCGTCCCATCAGCGGCGTGAAGTACCAGCCTAGTTGTTTTCAGAACCCTGGCGGCCAGGGCTGTTTCACCACCTATCCGGTGGATCCTGACAACGATGCCAACGAAACCGACTAGAATGTCTAACGCGGTAGGCGCCCCCTTTCGGTGTGGAGCGCCTGCCGGTGCTCAGTTCAGCAGCAAGAGGCTCAGGTTATGCGGAAAGCAGACGGAAAACTGGTGAAGTGCAATATCAGATCAGTCCTGATGATCGCCACAGTCGCGGCGACCGTGTGCATAGCCATACCCGCGACGGCCCAGTACAAAGTATTGCATTCTTTCGGGTTGGGGACAGATGGCGGCGGGCTCTGGAATAGTGTGACGCTTGACAAGAAGGGCCGCGTATACGGGGCCACGAGCGGAGGTGGCGATTACAACGGAGGTACAGTATTCCGCCTCACACCCCAGCCAGACGGCGAGTGGGGCGAGAAGATCCTCCACAGTTTCTTCGAATCAAACGATGACGCCGATGGACCGAACGGAGGGTTGGTTCAGGATCGCGAAGGCCACTGGTATGGTACATCCCAGGGCGGGGGGGGGCTGCATGCAGGTACTGTCTTCCAGCTAGCCCAGACCCCAAGCGGTTGGGAAGAGAATGTCCTCTACAGCTTCGGGACGCAAAACGATGACGGCGGCGAACCAGTGACGGGTCTGGTTATGGACAGTGCTGGGCACCTCTACGGCACGGCAGCCTATGGCGGCAGCACGGCCTTTGAATTTAGCCCAGGGCCGAGCGGATGGAGTGAGACCATACTCCACCACTTCGGCGTCAAGAGCGGCGACGGGTTAGCGCCTTATGCTGGTTTGATCTTGGATGCTTCAGGCAACCTGTATGGCGCCACCACTGACGGTGGCAAGGGATGCTTGGCCGAAGGCTGCGGTACGGTGTACAAGTTAAAGCCGCAACCGGATGGAAGCTGGAAGGAAACCGTACTGCACCGCTTTAACAACAACGGCAAGGATGGCGTTAATCCGGGATGGGGATCTTTGTTCAGGGACGCCAGCGGCGGCCTATACGGAACCACTCGGGCCGGTGGACCTGCTGTTGCGGGGATCATCTACCGCCTTGCGCACCAGCCCGGCGGGCACTGGAAGGAATCGATCCTGTACAACTTCAAGAAAGATGCCAGCGGCTATAGCCCGAACACCGGCGTAGTCATGGACAGTGCCGGCAATCTCTACGGCACGACCGACTACGGCGGCGCGGGCGACTGCGGCGTGATCTACAAACTGGCTCCGGGCAAGAAGGGCCAATGGACGTACACGGTCCTGCACACCTTCACCGGCTCCGACGGTTGCCTACCCGAGGGCAATCTCGTGCCCGACAAGAACGGCAACGACTACGGTGTCACAGCCCTGGGCGGCGACTATGGCGCAGGCGTGGTATTCGAGATCACTCCCTAATCTTATTGCCGCAGGATGTTGAGGTTCGCTTCTTTTTGGCTACCTATCCGCCTTGCAGTGCGAAATGCCGACGATGCAGCCATGAGACTTTGCCTTACTTCGACAAACTCGCGAGTGCTTCCCGGAAGATGGTGTCAAAGGGTCGACTCCTACCGTCTTTAGCGGTTTTGGCCAGCGCCTTCTCTGCCGCGGCTCGCTGATAGCCGAGGTTGGCCAGGGCGGAGAGCACGTCTTCCTCCGTAGCAGAGAGCGAGGGCACAACCGCCACTGCGCCAGCCGCGGCGGGCAGCTTGTCGCGCAGCTCCAGAACCATGCGCTCCGCAGTTTTCTTTCCTATCCCGGGAATGTGCGTCAGCCGCGCCACGTCATTGCCCCGGATCGCGCCCACCATTTCATCCGCCGCCATGCCGCTAAGAATCGTGATCGCCAGTTTCGGCCCAATGCCGCTCACCGTCAGCAGCTTCTCGAATAGCTGCTTCTCTTCGGGGCGAAGGAATCCGTACAGGGCAAGCGCATCTTCCCGCACATGAGTGTGAATGTGCAGCGCGACCTCGCTCCCCAAGGCGGGTAGCTCGGAAAACGTCGGCACGCTGATGGTCACGTCGTACCCCACGCCGCCCGTCTCCAGGATGACCTGGTTGGGATGTTTCGCCAGCAGCGTTCCCCGCAGATGCGCAATCATGTCGTCGCCATTCTATCCGAGCTTGTGTCGGGACGGCTCTTTGACCCGTCCAGGCCGAGGGGAACTCCGCCGCCTAGAACCGGAACAGATACGACAGCTTCACAAAAAACTGCCGGCTGTCGTTGATGTAGCTCTTCCGCGTGCGCAGGATTCCACCGGTGTTCGGATCCAGCCCGAGTGACGGGTCCAGATTCTGCAGATCGCTGTTGTAGCCGACGTAGATCGCGGTTCCCGGATGCACCAGGTAGGTGAACAGAAAATCGCCATTGAACTGTTTGGTGGTGGGCAGCGAAGTGAAGCCGGGATTAGCCAGCGTCGCCTCGTACTGCAGGATCAGCCGCAGCGAGAGTTCGCGATTGATCTGCCAGTTCCACTTGGTGCGCAGGATGTGATTGTTAAATGCCGACATGCCCGTGGTTTTGTCGCGCAGGCGGTCAAAGAGATACGTGTTATCGATTTTGAGCGCGGAAAACGGCCGCACCGAAATCAGCGCTGTGCCCGTATCCGTGCGGGCCAGAAACGGCGCGTGATTCGCCGGAGGCACGAAGTTCACTCCGTCGCCGAACTGGTAAAAGCCCTGCACCGTCACTTTCGGCAGGAAGCTGGTGCCCACGGAAATGGCGCTGGCGTGCTCGTGGTAATCCTGATCCTGGAGCAAGGTGGAGTAATCGGAAGGCCGCAGGCGCTCGCGCGAGGGAATGTAAGGATACAGGAGGACATAAGACTGCCCTTTCAAGTGAAAGACCGCGGCTGAGCTGTAATAAGTATCCAGGCGCGTTCCATCGTGAGCCCAAACGTGCTCGACGTAGACACTCGGCCCCCACGAAACCAGCGGGCTGTTCTTGGGATAAAACCGGTAGTCGAGGGTGTGGCGCACATCGCGGATGTCCACCCGATTTACAAACCCGGCCTCGGTGGTGAAGCCGGGGCTGATGTCCTTGTAGCTGAGGTCGTAATCCAGAGCCGAGCCGGTGTAGCTGGCCTCCGCCTTATAGGCAGGGCCGGCCTGGTAGCTACCATCCTGATTCTGCGTAGAACTCACCACGCCCTGCAGCATGGCAGTCCAATTCCGGCTGAACTTGAGGCGGCTGTCGAGGCCGCCGATGCGGTTAAAGGCGTTGGCGCCGCCAAATTCCCAATCGGTGTAGATCGCTCCAATGCTCGATTGCTTGAAGAGGTCCCGCTTCACTCGGGCGATGGTGAAATACGCCCGGTCCCCGGATAGAGGATCGTTGTCGGGAACGCTGTCGCCCGGGCCGCGATCGTCAGCCGCGAGGATTCCGATCGAGTAAGACCCGACTTTACCCGTGAGGCGCGCCCCGGCTGAGGGATCGCCGATCCGACGGGTGAAAAACAGATCGATCGGCGTCTGGAAGTAGTCGGAATTTTCCTGAAAGAACGGACGCTTCTCTGGAAAGAAGACTTCGAAACGCTGGTTCACCGTAATCTGCGGCTCGTCCGATTCCACCTGGCTGAAATCCGGATTCGCCGTTAAATCGAGAACCAGGTTGTCGTGAAAAATAAACTTGGAGTCGAGTCCGATACGGCCTTCGGCGGCGCGATTCGAAAAAAATGGGTTCGAGGGATCGCGCGTATCCAGCGCATGGAAAGAGCGCAGGGCGGTGTAGGGAATGAACTGCATATTGCGTCCCGGCGAAATCCCTTCCAGGCCCTTGGCGGTGGCGGCTTGTCCTAGCCGTCCCTCTACTGAGCGCGAAATCTGTGGCCAGAAGTCGTCCTCGTTTTCCCGCACAATGCCGCGATACAAAATCAGCCCCCACTCCTGCTGGTGCAGTGGCGAGAACCGCAGGCTTTTGAACGGAATTGCCATCCACACCACGTAGCCCTGGCTGGTAACTTTGCCCCGGGAGTCCCAAACGGTGTCGAAACTGGGATCGAAATTCTCCACGTTGCCGCTGGAGTCGGTTTGCGGGGCTTCGGTCCAGATGGCGTCCCACTGCACACCTAACGGCGTCGTCTGAAATGAATAGGCGCGCCGCCGATCATGAAATGTGTCCAACAGAATTTCGACCGTGTCGTCGTCGAAAATATCCTCGCGCCGCGACAGCCGTGCCCGCACCTTGTTGGGATCGTCAAAGCACACAAACACCACGTAGAGATTTTTCTCGTCGTAACCGAGATAGGCGTCGGTGGGTTGGGACGGCGGCCCGCCATCCTGCGGATTGCGTTGGACGAAGCCGGTCACCTTCAGCATCTGCGCCGCGATTTGTCCCTCGGGCCGCATTCCGAGGAAGGCTTCGAGCGTGGGAGTGGCGGATAGGCGGGGAATCACCACCACCGGCGATGGTTTCGCCGCCGGCGCACCGGCCCACACCGCCGTGGTAAGCGAGCACACTAACCCTAGGAGCCCGGGTAAGAACCGTTTGAGCACCAAGTCCGACCGCGAAACCTTTCGCTAGCGTACCCTGCCACCAACAGGGTCGCTGGCAAGATACACCAAGACACCCGGCGCCGAAAGTGATCTGTGAGGGATTGTTTTGTGCGCTAGAACAGCGAGCTCTGCCGCCGGTTGGGCGTGATGCCGAAATGCTCGTAGGCCAGTTGTGTGGCCACGCGCCCCCGCGGGGTGCGGTTTAAGAAACCGATCTGAATCAGGAACGGCTCGTAAATCTCTTCAATCGCATCCGCTTCCTCAGCCAACGCTGCCGCCAGCGTATTCACCCCCACCGGCCCACCCTGATATTTCTCGATGATGGTCAGCAGCAGCTTGCGATCGATATCGTCAAAGCCGTGGCGGTCCACCTCGAGCATTTGCAGTGCCGCCTGCGCCGCGGCCAGATCAATCTCGCCCGAGCCGCGTACCTGGGCGTAGTCCCGCACGCGCCGCAGCAGACGGTTGGCGATGCGCGGCGTTCCCCGCGCCCGGCCGGCAATCTCGCTGGCGCCTGCCCGGTCGATCTTTACCCCGAGAATCTCGGCCGAGCGCTCGACAATTACCCGCAGATCGTTGTCACTGTAGAATTCCAGCCGCAGCACGATTCCGAAGCGCGACCGTAGAGGTGCTGACAGCAGACCCTGCCGCGTGGTCGCTCCCACAAACGTGAATGGCTTGAGCTCCAGGGTGTGGGTCCGCGCCGCCGGACCTTGCCCGATCATGATGTCCAGCCGGTAATCCTCCAGCGCCGAGTAAAGGATCTCCTCCAGCGCCGGCTGCAGGCGGTGAACCTCATCGATGAACAGCACCTGCTTGTCGCGAAGATTGGTCAGAATCGCCGTCAGGTCGCCCTTGATCTGCATGGTCGGAGCAGAGGTCGGCTGGAACGGGACTCCAAGCTCGTTGGCAATGATGGTGGCCAGCGTGGTCTTGCCCAGGCCCGGGGGACCATAGAGCAAAACGTGATCCAGGGCCTCGCCGCGCGATCGGGCCGCTTGGATGGCCACCGACAGATTCTCTTTGACCTTGGATTGTCCAATAAACTCGCCCAGCCGCTGTGGGCGCAGTTTTAGCTCAAACGAGGAATCGTCTTCCACCGGCGCGGCAGACACCAGCCGGTCTCTAAGATCGGGATTTTGCTTGCTGGAAGCCACTGAGCCGGATAGTAAGACGAAAACGCGAATCAGGCAATCTGCCGTTCACTGGCCCAGCACGCCCAGGCGCACGCCATGCAGTTTACTGGCATCGAACCAGCCCATTCTTTGGCCGAACCAGTTTTTGCTTCCGGACAGGTGATACCGCTTGGCCGCAGTATTGAAGTCTCGAGTGTTCAGCAGAAACGCCACCGGCGCCTCGCCGAATTTCTCCAGCCGGTCCGAGAGCCAGGAGTGTGCGCCCGCCGGCGTGGCCAGCATCACCGGCGCACCCGGAAAGTAGGCCACCTTCGCCTCGAAGTCGCCATGAGTCTCGATCAGCGGCTGCTCCCAGCCATAGGCCCGCCGGAATAAGGCAATCGACGCATCCAGATTGTTCACGGCAATCATCACCGTGCCGACCCCTGTCAATCCTGACCCGGTAGCGCTCTGCGAAGGCTCAACTCGCCAGGCCCGAGGGGTGCGATCTTCAATGAGAAACGGCAAAACCGATCCCGGCGTCCCGGACCCGAGGCTCGCCGTACTCCACTCGATGGCCATGCCGTCCGGTCTCTTTCGGCTTCCCGGTTGCGGCGCGTCGACCTGGATGCCCTGTTTCTTTAGCCGATCCACCTCTGCATCGATATCGCCCGTAGCTACTGCCCAGGCACATGGTCCGGCGTCGCCCGTCATGAACTTGGCCCAGTTCGAGCCTTCGACCACTCCCGCCTTCTGCGGCGCAATCAGCTCCAGGTATGACCCATCATCGAATCCCAACAGAGCCATATGCGTGACGCCATTCCCGTGCGGGCCACCGTAATCCGGTTTCAAACCGGTGTCCGTGAAGGCTTGCTGCAGCACCTGCAGGTCAGGCCCGCAGATCGAAGCGTGATCAATCACAATCATGGTTGATTTCGAAGGTTCTTGCCCGGCGGCCATTGCTATCAGCCCGAAGGCCAATAACCAGAGACGAATCATGTTGTCTTCCCCTCGAGACGCAACCGAGTATACCGCCCGCCCTCCCGGACTGCGCACGGAACTCATGACCGTCGCGCCCTCCAGTTCCATTCTGAAAACCCGGAACTAGAGCCCCGTCGCGAACTGCCGGCTCGAGCCAACCCCTCGATTAGAATACCTTGGCCAATTCCGACAATACCCGGTCTCCATAGGCGGGGTCTTTCATAGCAAACTCGGCTTTGTGAATTACCGGATTGAGGTCGAAGTAAACCTCGGCTTGATCGTTCGCCAGAAAGATCTTGATGACTAGCCAATTTCCCGGTGGGGATGGCCGGAAGCTGCCGGCCGGGGTCCGGCTCTGGTTTTCGCCAACCAGCAGATACCCAAAAGGCAACGCATCGACCTTCTGGGCGTGATTCGGCACGCGGTTCGCTTGCAACGCCCCTTTCAGAGTGTGAAGCAGAGGAAGCGGATCCGAATCCGTCTCTGAGACAAACCTGCCTTTTCCCATGTCCGGAGCCCCCGCGTTTGCCGAGGCCGATGCCGGCTCAAGCTCAATATCGAACCGTGTGTTGTGCACGCCATCGCTGTAGGTGGCTAGCCAGCGCTGCTCACCCTCGGTCGCCCCGAGCCGTATGATGTCCAGGCCCACCGCGCTGCCGGTTGGCGTATATTGCTCCGCCTGCACCTCTTGGACAGGATGTTTACATCCCACGAGGCTCGCCAAAATGACGAGGACCCCGAACCGCCACCGGGAGAATTTGTAGAAGTTCATCATCACAGGATGTCTCGTCTGCCCATCTTCTCCTGATCGTCGTCAGGATCGCACCTAATTCTGCGGCGGCGAATCTTGTCCGTTACCAATATCCCGTTCCGCTCAAGTGCCTGTAGAAGAAGCAAAATTGCGATTTTTAATATAATTATATATAAAAGTATGGTAGTATATAATCTGTGCCTTTGAGCATCAAGAATC
>Ga0335079_10007299_pt1 | contig 12599 bp, 9 predicted proteins | sample Lox_Sample_33_FD_206719 | JGI IMG/M metagenome (GOLD analysis project Ga0335079, IMG submission 206719) | Soil microbial communities from Loxahatchee National Wildlife Refuge, Florida, United States - Lox_Sample_3.3 | ecosystem: Environmental > Terrestrial > Soil > Wetlands | place: USA: Florida... | reverse complement strand
AACCGCCGCAGAAATTGCGAACCATCGCCGGTGGGGATTGGTACAGTGCGGCCGACACGGACCTCGACGGGCGCGTGGAAATCTGGACTGACGACGCCAAAGCGATCAACGGGTTCGACGACCTTCAGCCCAGCGCGTTCGATTTTGCTCCGCCGGTCGTGCTGCGATTCGAAAAGAAGAAGCTGATCGATGTAAGCGCTGAGTTCCAGCCCCAGTACGATCGCCGCATTGACGCATTGCGCGCCCAGCTCGATCCCAGTCAGCTCCGCGATTTCAAGGCAAGCGATGGGAAGTTGAAATCTCTTTTCCCGCCGACCCCTCAGGAGTGGGCTCGTTTGCGGGCGACGAAGGTCAAGGTGCTGGAGATCGCCTGGTGCTATCTGTACAGCGGCCGCGATGGGCAGGCGTGGGATGCACTTGCGAGCATGTGGCCGGCGGCGGACCTTGACCGAATCCGAGCCGCCATTCTGAGTGCAAGGGCTCACGGCATCCGGCGCGAGGTGGAGGGAGTTTCCTCTGGATTGGCTGTCGGCATCAAGGTCAAGAAGGTTACGATCTTCAATCCGCCTACGCAGGCCGACCCGCGCTCAAACGACCTGGCCTGGGCTTATGCTCCGGGCATGAGCGGACCCGGCCAGGTGGACCGCACCTTCAGCGCGGATACCTACCCGGTCAGCATCCTGATGAGTCGTCCGGTTCCGGCGGAGGGCTCCAGCGTCTCGCTGCGAGCGGAAGTACCGGTAGAGTTGGTCATCGACTCGGCCGGAAAAGTCCGCTCGGCGAAAGCGATTGCGAATCCCGATCACGACCTGATCGAGGCGACAGCGGGCTGGAAGTTCGTTCCCGCGTTCCGGTACGGCCATCCGGTTGCGTGCCGCATTCAAATGGGAATCACGCCGTACCAATAAAAAAAAGGGCTTTCGCCGCGACTGCAATTTCAATTGTCGCCAGGAATTCCGCTGCGAAACATCCGCCAGAACTCGACAAACGCCTTGAGCCGCACTACCTGGAAGTAGTCGCTGGCGACACAGTAGGCGATCGAGACGACGATCCAGTCGAGGTGCAGCGCGCTCGCGCCCACTTCGTCGCTGAACGGCAGCAGCACCGCGCTGAAGACCATGGCCAGCACCAGCAGGCACAGCTTGACGATGCCCATGACGAGGTTGATCTCGACCAGCTTGCTGGTGAAAGTTTTGCCAAGCCTGAGGCTCTCGATGAGGGCCGAGACCGGCGAGCGATCTTCCAAGAGCACCAAGAGCGGCGCGATGGAGACAAACCAGCTCACCAGCGCCCACACCGTGAAGAAGCCCAGCGAAAGAAAGATTACCCAGACGAAGTAGCCGACCAGATCCGGTTCGGCGGTCGAAGAGATGTGCGTCGCCGCGGCCCAGTCGAGAGACTGGAACCATCCCCAGCAGAGCGCAAGGAGCGCGGCCAGCCACGCCGCCTGCAGCACGATCTGCGCCACGGGCCGCATGGGCAGACGCGGCTCCATACGCCTGAGAACGAGATTGCGTCCCAGCCCGGAGACGACTACCCACCCCAGCGCAGAGGGGATGGCGATGGCGGGGAGCACGGCCATGACACGCGGGCGATACTGAACCCAGGCATCGGCAAGCTGCACGGCCGCCAGCCACGGATTCTGGAGATTGAGGTCGCTCAGGCCGGCGGCGTCGAGCGGCACGGCGGCGAGAATGCGCTCGGCCGCGATCCAGCAGGCAATCAAAATGGGGATGCCGGCCAGCCATCGCCAGGCGACTTCGAGAAGCGTGAGCGAAGGCCGCAGGAAGACCCAGCTCATCTGGCCGACCAGCGATTGCGTTCCGCGCAGCGGAGCTTTCGCGGATGCGGATTTCGCCGCATCGCCGGCCTTGGGAAGGCGAGCGACCTTCGCAGAGGGGGAAACCGTCACTTCACCACCAGATTCACCAGCTTGCCGGGAACTACGATCGACTTGGCGATGGATCTGCCTTGCAGGCGCGACTGCACCTTCGCGTCGGCCTTGGCCGCCGCTTCCATCGCGTTGGAATCGGCATCGACCGCCACACGAACGACCGAGACCAGCTTGCCGTTGATCTGCACCGGAATCTCGAGCTCGTCTTCTTTCGCGAGACCTGGATCGCTCCTGGGCCAGGGCGCGCGCAGGATTGCGCCGGTCTCGCCCAGATCTTCCCACAGCTCCGCGGCGAGATAGGGCGCGAAGGGGGCAAGCATGAGGACCAGCGAACGCAGCAGTTCGCGCAGCACCGGCGCCGGAACTTCGCCGATCTGCGCTTCGGCCGCGTAAACCTCGTTGACCAGCTCCATGATGGCCGCTACGCAGGTGTTGAAATGCCAGCGGCCGTCGAAGTCGTGAGTGATCTTGGCGATGGTCTGATGCAGTTTGCGCAGCAGCTTGAGCGAGACGCCGGACGGGGTTTCCACAGGGGCTAAAGCCCCCATTGAAGGTGAGCCCTGGATGTACGGGCTGAAGCCCGTACCCTCCACAACGCCCGTACCCTCCCGTTCCGAGGGTGCCCCATCCTTTTGTTCGCGGGAGCGAGCAAAAGGGTGGGATTCGCAACGCGCAGTCGCCAAATGCTTCTTCACCAGGCGGTAGACGCGGCCGAGGAACCGGCTCACGCCGGCGACGCCGTCTTCCTGCCAGTCGAGGTCGCGGTCGGGTGGCGCGGCAAACAGAGAGTACATGCGCGTGGCGTCGGCGCCGTAGCGCGCGACCATGTCGTCGGGCGAAACCACGTTGCCCTTGGACTTGGACATCTTCGCGCCGTCCTTGATCACCATGCCCTGCGTGAAGAGGCGCGTCACCGGCTCGTCGTTGGCGATCATGCCCAGGTCGCGCATCACGCGCGTCCAGAAACGCGAGTAGATCAGGTGCAGGATGGCGTGCTCCACGCCGCCGATGTACTGGTCGATGGGAAACCAGTAGCGCGCGATCGCGGAATCGAACGGCGCCGCCGGGTTCTTCGCGTCGGTGTAGCGATAGAAATACCAGCTCGAGTCGACGAAGGTGTCCATGGTGTCGGTCTCGCGATGCGCGGAGCCGCCGCACCTGGGGCACTTCACGTTGTAGAACTCGGGCACGCGCGCCAGCGGCGAGCCACCCTGCTGGGTGATTTCGACGTGCTCGGGCAGCAGCACCGGCAACTGCTCGTCGGGCACCGGCACGATGCCGTCGCGCTCGCAGTGAATCATGGGAATGGGCGTGCCCCAGTAGCGCTGCCGGCTCACGCCCCAGTCCTTGAGCCGATATGTAACGGTCGCCTTGCCGAAGCCACCCTTCTCGGCAGCCTGCTGCATGCGCTTCTGCGCTTCATGACAGCTCAGGCCGTTGAACTCGCCGGAGTTCACCACTACGCCGTCTTCGAGCGTGAAGGGCAGCGCCGGCTCCTCGGCTGACGGATCGGCGGGAGCAATCACGCGGCGAACCGCGATGCCGTACTTTTTCGCAAACTCGAAGTCGCGGTCATCGTGGCCGGGCACGCTCATGATGGCACCGGTGCCGTATTCCATGAGCACATAATTGGCCACCCAGATGGGCACGCGCTCGCCGTTGTAGGGGTTCACCGCGAATCGGCCGGTGGGAACGCCGTGCTTTTCGACGGCCGCGACATCGCCGGCTTCGCGCGCCTTCTTCTGTTCCTCGAGCAGGTCGGCGACCTGGGCTTTCAGCGCGGAATCGGCCGCGGTCAGCGTGAGGACCAGCGGATGCTCCGGCGCGAGCTGCACGCTGGTGGCGCCGAAGATGGTATCCACGCGTGTGGTGAAGACGCGGATGCGCACCGCGTCCGGCGGCGGCACGAAGATCTCCGGCGCATCGGGCGGACCGGCGACGATGGTGCGCGAGTCGAGAAAGAAATCGACTTCGGTACCTTCGCTGCGGCCGATCCAGTTGCGCTGCATGGTGCGCACTTTTTCCGGCCAGCCCTCGAGCTTGTCGAGCCCCTCGAGCAGTTCCTGCGCGTACGCCGTGATGCGCAGCGCCCATTGTTCCAGGTCGCGCTGCTCGACTCGGGTGGACTCATGGCGCCAGCAGCAGCCGTCGACCACCTGCTCGTTGGCCAGCACCGTGGCGCACTCCGGACACCAGTTCACCTTGCTCTTTTTGCGGTAGGCGAGCCCGCGCTCGAACATGCGCAGAAAGAACCACTGATTCCAGCGATAGTACTCGGGGAAACAGGTGGTCACTTCCGTGGCCCAGTCGAAGGCCATGCCCAGGCGCGTGAACTGCTGCTTCATGGCGGCAATGTTCTTGAGCGTCCATTCACGCGGCGGGGTATTGTTTTTGAGCGCGGCGTTCTCAGCGGGCAGGCCGAAGGCGTCCCAACCCATGGGGTGCAGCACGTTGTAGCCGCGCATCCACATATAGCGCGCCAGGGCGTCGCCGATGGCGTAGTTGCGCACGTGGCCCATGTGCAGCGCCCCGCTGGGATAGGGCAGCATCTCCAACACATAGAACTTGGGCTTGCCGCAGCCGGCCGGCTCGGCGGCGTAGAGCGCGGGATCAGCAGCCCAGCGCGCCTGCCATTTCGCTTCGATCGCCGCCGGGTCGTAGCGCTGCTCGTTCTCTTCAGGCATCACTTTTCAGTGTAAACGCAGGTCGGTCAGCGTTGGTCTTCCTGCGGGCAAGCAGGTTCTGCTAAAGCGATTTATGATTATCCGCGCCGGCTTTGCGAATGTATAGACGGGATTCGATGGGTCGGCAGTTCGTGTACCGGCACGAAGCTGCCGCGGCGCCGGATCGACCTGACGGCGTGAAAACTTCGAAGAGGAAGGTACTTGGGAGCCAATGATGAAAAGAATGAATGCGATCCCGATCATGGCCGTGCTTGGGTGTCTCTCGGTCGCGGCACAACAGGCGCAGTTGAACCCAGCCGAACCGATCAGGGTGACGATCGATACACAGCAGACCTCCGATCCGGTTTCAAAGTATGTCTTCGGAAGCTTCATCGAGCATATCGGCACGTTGATCTACCGCAGCATCTGGGCGGAGTTGCTCGACGACCGCAAATTCTATTTCGCCATCACATCGACGGATACGCCGGCGCCAGGCCAGCAAGCCGGAAATCCCATGCGGCAGCAATTGCACAAGTGGCGTCCGGTGGGCCCGGAAAGCGTTGTGAGCATGGATGCCGAAGAGCCATTCGTGGGCGAACACAGCCCGAGGATTCTGCTCGATGCCGTGACACCGCACGGAATCAGCCAGAGGGGATTCTCGCTGGTCGGCGGCAGGCAGTATGACGGCCGCATCTTTCTCCGCGGCACTCCTGGGACGAAAGTGAGCGTCTCCCTGAGTTGGGGAAGCAACCCTGGCGACAGCCAGACCACCTCCATTACGCTCACCCGCGATTACAAGAGGTTTCCTCTCAGCTTCAGTCCCAGAGCCGATTCCGCTGACGCCGCTCTGGAAATTACCGCCACGGGGACGGGCGACTTTCACCTCGGCGCCGTCTCGTTGATGCCCGCCGACAATGTGCAGGGATTCCGGCGCGACAGCATCGCGCTGCTCAAGCAGCTTCACTCCGGCATGTGGCGCCTGCCCGGAGGCAATTTCCTATCCGACTGGGACTGGCACGATGCCATCGGCGACATCGACAAGCGGCGACCCATGTTTGACCATGCCTGGAACGCCATGCAGGTGAACGACGTGGGCATGGATGAATTCATGACACTCTGCAAGCTGATCGATGTCGACCCTTACGTGACGGTGAATGCGGGCCTCGGCGATGCTCACTCCGCCGCGGAAGAGGTCGAGTACCTCAACGGCCCGGCAAGCACCTACTGGGGCGGTCTGCGCGCAAAGAACGGCCATCCCGAGCCATATCACGTCAAGTATTGGAATATCGGGAACGAGCCATGGGGTACTTTCCAGATCGGCTACACGGAACTGAAATACTTCGAGATCAAGAACAACGATTTTGCGAGGGAGATGCGCAGAGCCGATCCAACGATCACGCTGATTGGTTCGGGCAAGATGATGGAGCCCATGTGGCTGAAGGGCGCCGATCGAGCCAAATACGTCGATCGTCTCGAACCGATGTTCGGTTCGGACACCGACTGGACGGGCGGCCTGCTGGAGAAATGCTGGGGAACATTCGATGGGATCGCACAGCACTTTTACGAAGGGCCAGGCCGGCACTTCGATCTTGCCAAGGCCAAGGCCCTGCCGCCGGACGCACCCGACAGCGCCGTGGACGTGACCTACGATCCCACAACTCTGGAGTACGCGCGGCACGCCGCCGATGTGATCCGCCGGCACGCCGAAGAGTGGCAGGGATATCAGAAGCGGTTTCCGAAGATGATCGACAGGAAGATCTTTCTCTCCATGGACGAGTACGCCTATATCAATCTCGGCGGCGGTGGCGGCGCATTCAGCGGGCCGACCCTCAAAACGGCTCTGGCTTACGGGATGCTGTTGAACGAGATGCTGCGGCACACGGACACGATGACGATGGGCGCGCATACGATGGGCACGTCGTCGCTTGACATCACACCCACTGCATCGGCGATCAATGCTCTCGGGACCGTGTACGAGTTGTATGGCGAGCATCTTCCCGGAACGATCCCGGTTGCCGTCTCCGGCAACTCGCAACAGCCCGCGACAAATCCTGCCTATGGCGACGAGCCGAAGATCAGGTCCGGCAGCCCCACCTATCCGCTGGATGTGCTGGCCACACTCACTCCCGATCACAGGTATCTGAACCTCATCATCGTGAATGCAACGGAGAAGGATCAGAAACTTGATCTGAATGTCGCTGGCTCGAAGCTCGAGGATTCCGGGACATTGTGGAAGCTGACCGCCAGGAGCCTCGATGCGGTTAACCGAGCCGGGCAGCCGGCTCAGGTTGTGGTGGAAGAGAGTCCGGTGCGCCGAGCCGGCAACGCGATCACCGTGGCTCCGGTCAGCGTTAATGTTTATCGTTTTCCGATCGCGCCCTAGTGCGTCCCAAACTGCTTTCGGCTGACAATCCGGCGTCCGAGGTTCTACGACTGCGGTGTCGGCTCGCTCAAAGAGCTCTGAACCTCGACGCTCGCGGAGGACAGATCACGCCCCACTCCGTACCGCTCGGCCGAGCAAGATGACAACGCAGAAAGAACCGCTGTCACCTGAAGTTCAAGACTCCCTTATTCTCCCATCCCCTGTTCTTGCCGGACGCCGGCAGGATCAATTTCAGCAAGCAGGTCACGCACCGAGTGTTGCAGTGCGGCGCGCGTAATCGGGTTCGGAGGATCCTGCTGCTCAAGACACTCCGCCAATGAGAGCGTCTCCAGCAAATGTTCAAGCAGCGGCGAACGTGAGTGAGGAGACATATAGGGCAACATTCTCTTTGACCCCAATTTCTCTCAAGTGTTTCCCGATTCATCCATCTCTTTCGTTCGAAAACGGAGAAAAGTAACCAGAGTGGTCCGCGGCTGTGTACGTCCTGCTGCGACTCCTCTCAAAACGTCTCAATCTAGATGATGGCCGGAGCGGTCGAATCTGCAATCCAACCCTCAAAAATCCTGAAGATTCTTTGCAGTTTATTTCTTTGGCTTCTTCAAAATGAATTTGGCAAAGGAATGACCGGGATCTCCACCATGGCGCGACAAGTCCGCTAAGTCGTTTGGTAAGAAATATTTGGACACTAACTTCTTTGATTGCAAATATTTACGGCAGACCACTTCCTGTACCCCACTGAAAATAAGAGATTTATTTTCAAATGCCCAGGGGGAGGGGGCTGGATATTCGCGGCATGGATCACTTATTCCGCGATCGAGACGAGCCGCAAACTGGCTTCTGACTACTGACCGATCGTCCACTACTCATGCTGCCCGTTCCCCCTCCGTCTCCCCAGGCGCAGCAAAAAAACGCAACCGATCGTCTTCCAGAGCAGAGCCTCCTTCGAATCACACTCGACTGGTCAATGCACGGATCGTTCGCCGACACGTCTCCGATGACCGCGATACATCTCGTTTACTTGCCGTGCCAGCGTCGGTTTCACGGCCTTGTCTTTGATATACTCAAGGAGTTCTATCACCTCATGCGGAGGTGGCGAAATTGGCAGACGCACTAGCTTGAGGTGCTAGCGCCCACAAGGCATAGGGGTTCAAGTCCCCTCCTCCGCACCATTCCTGCACGGCAAGCCGCGCAGAATTCAGAAAGCAGCCGCATCAATGCAGATTCTCTTCTACTTCGTAATGGTCCTCCACGTCTTGGTATGCATTTTCCTCATCGGAGTGGTCCTTGTTCAGCAAGGACGCTCAGCCGATCTCGCAGGCGCCTTCGGCGGCCAGGGGTCTCAGACCGCCTTCGGTCCCCGCGCAGCCGCCAACGTCCTGACCCGCCTGACGACGTGGGCAGCGGTCATCTTCATGTGCACCTCACTCACCCTCACCGTTCTCTACGCCCGCGGAAATCACTCCCGCTCCGTACTCGGCGATCAGCCCACCCAGCAGGCGCCCGCGAAGCCCGGCAAGTAAGAATGGCTCAGGTTGGATCTTCCTATGATTCTCGAGACCTTTCCCGTAGGCCCCCTCCAATGCAACTGCACCATCCTTGGCGATGAGCAGACCCGAGAAGCCATCGTGGTCGATCCCGGCGACGAGATAACCCGTATCCATCGCCGCCTCACCTCTCTTGGTCTAACCCTGAAGCAGATCCTCATTACCCACGCTCACATCGACCACGTCGGTGGCGCGCTCAAGCTCAAATCCCTCAACGGCGCTCCCGTTTATCTCAATGAGGCCGATCTGCCGCTCCTCCAGATGATGTCTGACCAGGCCGCATGGCTCGGTATAGAGACTCCTGAGACTTCCCCGCCCGATGAACCCTTGAACGACGGCTGCATCGTCGGCCTCGACAGCTTCCCAGCGCAGGTCATCCACACGCCCGGCCACACCCAAGGCTCCATCTGCCTCCACTTCGCTCCGCTCAAGATGATCCTCGCTGGCGACACCCTCTTCGCAGGCAGCATCGGCCGCACTGATCTTCCCGGCGGCAACTACAACCAGATCCTCGACTCCATCCACTCTCGCCTGCTGATTCTCCCCGACGAAACCCGGATAGTCCCCGGCCATGGCCCCGCCACCACCATCGCGGCCGAACGCAAAACAAATCCGTTTCTCACGTAAACCACGAAGAAAGCATACAATCCGATAAGATATTGTATCTTCAATGATATGTAACATCTTCTTAGAATTATTGTTGAAGTTCCACCGGACGATTGTTATCAGCTGGATGCGTTCTGAAATAGTTAACAAGTACGTCAACACCCGTTCTGAATTCCTTAACAGGTCCGAGCAAGCTCACCACTAGCCAACCGCTCTCCTGCATGCCGAAGAAGTACCCCGGATGTATCCGGACACCCCGCTCGAGGAGATCCAGCACAGTCTTTTCATCCTGCTGCACGGCCGGAATCCGCAGCACAGCGTACCAGCCGCCTTCCACCTTCAGCCGCCGAACTGAATCGACCGCCTCAAGCTGCCTGTCCAACTCTTCCAGATTGGTCTTCACTCGGTTCAGAATCTGGCGGTGAATCTTTCCTCGACTCGCAATCCACTCCGGAATCGCCCCTTGCACCGGCGCATTCATAGACAGAAACGTGTCGGCAATTACCTCGAGCCGTTCCATCGCCGGTTCTACATTTGGTCCTGTCGCCACAATCCACGCCGCCTTCATCTGCGGCAACCCCGCAATTTTGCTCAGCCCACTCACCACATAGACATCAACACCTTCAAGACCCGCCGCAAAGCTCCACGCCTTCTCCAGTCCGAAGCCGAAATCCAGAAACACCTCGTCCACAATAAGCGCGATTCCGCGCTCCCGGCAGATTCGAGCCAATTCCTCCACTTCCCAACGCTTCGAAAAGTGCCCTGTCGGGTTGTTCGGATGTACCAGCACGATCGCCCGCGTCTCCGCCGTAATGGTCCGCCTGATCCCCTCCGGATCGATCTGCCATCCAAGGTCGTAAACCAGTGCCGCGCCCTTGATCCGCACGTCATCCAGCACCGCCAGGAAGTCGAACAGCGGATAACTAGGCTGCGGCACGACAATCTCACTCCCCGGATCGCAGAGCAGCTTGAACAGATAGCTATAGGCCTCGCTGGTGCTTGTCGTCAGCACCACTCTATTCGGCCTCAACTCGACGTCATGACTCGCGTAGTATCCGCATACAGCCTCCCGCGCAGTGAGGAGTCCCAGAGGATGCGGATCGTAATCCAGAGCCCGCGCCTCCTTCAGGCCGTCTAGCAACTCCCCTCCGTAATCAAAGCCACACCGAGTCGGATTCGACGCCGTCAGATCCACAATCGGCAGCTCCGCCTGCAGGCGCAGACGATGCGCTCGCGCCAGCGCGCTCTCCTCCGTATTCCAAACTGTCCGCTTTGAGAACCTCATTGAGTTCGCAGTCCTGATCTCTGATCCTGATCCTGATCTCTACAATAGAGTCAGGCGCCACTTCCACCATAAATGCGCCACGAAGGAGAAGCTTTTGAGCGTTCGTGCGGTCATCTTTGATTACGGAATGGTCCTCACGGGAAAACCCAGTGCCGACGCGCACGCGGCATTGCTCCGCATTACGGGCCTGCCGCACGACCGGTTCGAGACCGTCTACTGGGCCGACCGCCACGCCTACGATGAAGGCAAACTCACCGGCCTGCAATTCTGGCAGAACCTCGTCCGCGACGCCAAGCTCAATCTCAGCGCCGCCTCCATTGACGAACTGAACCTCTGGGATGCACGCATGTGGACCGCCCAGAACCCGGCAATGCTAGCTTGGCAGCAGCAGCTCAAGCACCGCGGCATCCGCACTGCCATCCTCTCCAATATGGGTGACACTGTACTCGCCAACATCGAGCGCGAATTTGACTGGCTTCCCCGCTTTGACACTCTCGTCTGGAGCTTCCAGCACAAAATGGCCAAGCCCGATCCCGCAATCTATCGCCTCACCCTCAATCGACTCGGCACTTCCCCGGAAGAGACCCTCTTCATTGATGACAAGCTTGCCAATATCGACGCCGCACGTGCACTCGGGATGGCAACCGTACACTTCACCGACGTCGAAAACCTGCGCAGGGATCTGATCGCAGCCGGTCTGGATAAGGAGTTGCCTCTCCCCGATTCATACGGACAGATCTGAATTCAGCCAGCCTTCTGTTGCTCCAATCCAGTAGTTCACCCCGAGGTGGAAGTCACCTCTGCGAGGCAAGACGAACAACCCCGACCTCCTTCTTCGGTGGGTGTTCGATTCCACGGAGAACATCTCATGCCGACACACTGGGCAGCGCGGTTTCGGACCTGTGCGGATGCTCGCCTGCTTTGATTGCCCCTTTTCGCGCCGTTGCCGCCACCACCAGAAACAGGCCGGCGTAAGCAGGCACGGATAGCTGCACGTGCACAACTCTCAGCATTGGCCCAAACAGCGGCAAAACATAGGCCACATAAGTCAACAAACGAGCGACGTCGCGTTCCGGCGCTTCCGGCGCAAGCAGCACGAATTCACCGATCGAGAGAAGAGCCGGCATCAGGATCACGAGATCATAATCGGTCAGGTGCGGGTCCACCAGCGCGCTTCCTATCAGAAAAACTGCATATCGCAGTTCGACCCGAGCTTTGCTCCTCCAGCACCATATCGTGATCACAACGACGGCGAGTGCCGTGATCGCGTAAAACACAGAGGCAATCCCTTGCCACGGCAGCAGAAGCTGCCAGAATGACCGCAGGCTATGCATCCGATCCAGGTGCGGCTCCAGCGCACTCGCGTTCTGGTTGAGGTGCACTAAGCCGGCAAAGTACTCGTGGAGGGCGGACCTCCCGTAATACAGCGCTCCAGCCGCCAGTTGTCCCCCGCCAGTAATCAGCGCGCCCACCACAACCTTCCATTCCAGTGTCAGCACAAATAGCACCGCCGCCATCACACCAAACTGAGGCTTGTACATCAGCAAACCGAGCGCCATACCCGCAAGCAGCGTCCGTTTCGCTCGGAAGCAGAAAAACGCCGCTGTGAATGCTATCAATGCCATCACAGAGTTCTGCCCGCTCGCAATCAGGTAAAAGAACCCCGGAAACGCAGCAGCCAGGAAGAATATTGTCGTTGGGTCATCTCGAAGGTGTACACAACTGCGAAGCAGAAGCCAGCAGCAAAAGCTGTACGCTAGTGCGCTCGTCGCCATCCATGCAGTGGCTGCCCACCCGTACGACATCCATGCAAAGGGCAAGAAAACAAGAGAGTACTGCGGCCCATACACAGGCAAGTATGTCTCGCCCGGCACTCCATGAATCAATAGTTGGCCCAGGTACGCCTGCCGGTGCGCATCATAGAGCAATCCACCCGCATGCATGCGCGCAATGTTTCCAAGGACGTACTCGTGAAGGAAATCAGCGCCCTTCAGCTGCCCTTCTCGGTCGATCAGACCTGGAGTCGCTAGGTTGAACGCATAAGCACCCCACAAAACCAGCCCCAGCAGTGCGGCATGTCCACGAACCCGCTTCCGCGTCAGGTCTGCTGAGAATCCACGCATCATCTGTAGGAGTGCTGTTCGCATTCGAATATCAGTGTAGTCGGCTCAACAAGAGCGTCCGTCATTACAAAGGTTTTGCCCAGCGTGAATGAACCCTTTGG
>Ga0335079_10007298_pt1 | contig 12599 bp, 7 predicted proteins | sample Lox_Sample_33_FD_206719 | JGI IMG/M metagenome (GOLD analysis project Ga0335079, IMG submission 206719) | Soil microbial communities from Loxahatchee National Wildlife Refuge, Florida, United States - Lox_Sample_3.3 | ecosystem: Environmental > Terrestrial > Soil > Wetlands | place: USA: Florida... | reverse complement strand
TGCCCGTCATTATTAAGATCTTCAAGGGCTGCATTGGCGTATTTCTTCCGAGTCCGTTTTCCAAAGCTTTCTACCTCCTGCACCTCAAGATGTTGAACGAGCTGTTTCACCATGCGCGCAAGAACGGCGCGGTGAAGCTGGAGGCCGACATCGAGGATCCCCAGAAGAGCCCGTTGTTTAAAAACTACCCGGCTTTTCTCAAGAACCATCACGCGCTGAACTTTGTGTGCGACACCCTGCGTATGTACATCAGCGGTGGCGTGGGCTCCTTCGAGCTGGACCAGATGATGGAGCTGGACATGGAAGTGCACCACCAAAGCGCGAGCACCCCCGTCGCCGCTCTTAGTACGATCGCGGACTCGTTGCCCGGCCTGGGTATCGTGGCTGCGGTTCTCGGTGTTGTGATCACCATGGGCGCGATCGGCGGGCCTCCCGAAGAGATCGGGCACAAAGTAGCCGCGGCGCTTGTAGGGACGTTTCTGGGCATCCTCCTGTGTTATGGCTTCTTTGGTCCGCTGGCCTCCAATATGACCAAGCTGAACGACGCCGAGGCGCAGTTCTATCACTTCCTGCGTGTTGGGGTGAACGCGTTCATCCGAGGTTCCGCACCCATCCTGGCCATCGAGTTTGCGCGGCGCACCATCCCGGCCGATCTGCGGCCTACCTTCCAGGAAATGGAACAATTCTGCAAGCGTGGCGGCGCCGGCGCGGCTCCTGGCGCCAAGCCTGAGGCGGATGCCACACCCGAGCCGGCTGCGGCCGGAAAGAGCTAGCCGTGCCCGAACCCGAGAATTCCGCGGCTCCCATCATCATCATCAAGAAGAAGCAGAATCATGGCGGCCATCATGGCGGCGCCTGGAAAGTCGCTTATGCCGACTTTGTTACCGCCATGATGGCCCTGTTCATCGTGCTCTGGCTGCTGAGCACCAGTGAAAAGGTGCAAAAAGCCGTGGCCAGCTATTTCAAAGATCCCAGCGGCAACGGCAAACTGATGGGTAGCACGATGGCCGGCCTGGGGGAGAGCGTGAACGTCACGAAGGACGACATGGGCCATCTGAAGGAAAAGCTGGAACAAGCCATGAAAACCATGCCCCAGTTCAAGGAGATGAAAGACAACGTCGAGTTAACCATCACCAACGAGGGCCTGCGTGTCGAATTGCTCGAGACCGAGAAGGGGATGTTCTTCGAGAGCGGCAACGCCCATCCCACCGGCCGCGGAGAAGAGCTGCTGGTGCGCCTGGCTGCTGAGTTGGGCAAACTGCCCAACACGCTGCTGATCGAAGGACACACCGACGCCAAGCCATACTCCGGCGACGGCGCCTACAGCAACTGGGAGCTTTCCGCCGACCGGGCAAATTCCGCCCGCCGGCTGATGCAGGCGAATGGATTGGGCGCGGCTCAGGTAGCGCAAGTCCGGGGATATGCCGACCAGCACCTGCGCACGCCGCTAGATCCGACAAACGCCACGAACCGGCGCATTTCGGTGATCGTCAAGTACCTGAACGTTCCGCAGGCCGACGCCAAACCGTCGCCAGCGACCGGACAGCAGCCGCCCGCAAAGGGGGGCGCAGCGACGCCGGCCGCGATCAAACCGGAACCCGCGGCTCCACAGCCACCGCCAACGCCCGCGCCGGCCAAAACCGCCGCACCGCAGCCGGCCAAGGCCGCGCACTAGTCCCCGCACCTTTCCGTTCAACAAGACTATGCCCGGCAGTGCTGACTCTGCCGCGGTGCTTGATACTGCACTTTCACATGCGGCGTCTCCAGCCGCTGGTGGTTCTGCACACGCGAAGTGAGGCAGCTTTCCAGAATTCCGCTGACCATGAGGGTGCGCTCCACCGGATAGGGCGCCCTGCGCGTTGCGAACATCTCCTCCACTTTGCCGATGAGACAGGCCGAGTACGTGACGTTCGGCTCGGGTGTCAGCAGGAATTGCGTCGACTGGATCCCCGATCCCGTCACTCGCGCCGCGAAATTGAAATCCGCCACCGCGCCGTTCAGCATCAGCAGCGTCGCCTTGAGCCCGTCGGCATACTCAATCAAATAGGCCCACGGATTCTTCGAAAGCTTGGGCAGTTCGCCATTGTGCACCAGGTCCTGCGTGCGGCCGTCCTTCACGGTCAGGCCTTGCGGCGTATCGCTGCGCGACAGCGCTGCGGTCAGCAGTTCCATGGACCAGCGGCCGGCCTCACCGGCTTTCCACACCTCGTCGTTCTCAATCAACTGCACAGCCTTCACGCCCGTCTCGCCCCCTTTGCGCCGCTCCACCATGCACTGCAGCGCTTCGAGCGCATGGTAGTCCATGGCGTCCGATTCGCCCTCTCCCACCATCAGCGCCTCTTCGATCTCGCAACCAAACGGCAACTCGATATCCGGCAGGCGCCAGGTTACCGGCAGCGAAGAACCAGCCAGCACCGGAAAACCGAGCCGCCTCGATGCCTCCACCATCCACCTGGCCTTGGCGAAACTGTAAGAGAGGTTCTTGTCGTTGAATACCGGCACGGCCCGTCCGTCTTTCTCGAACACCTCCACGCACTGCTTGAACCATTCGTACCGCGGGTAAAGGATCTGCCCCTTTTCGTTGCGCGGGTAGTCTCCGTGCTCGCCGACAATCATGACGGCGTCCACCGCCAGTTTGTCTCCGCCGCACCGCAGCGCTTCGGCGATCGTCGGATAGACCTGAAATCCGAACTCGCGCGCCCGTTGCGCGCTCAGATCACCTTCCGGCTTCTGATCGACGTACAACGCGACGATCTTCATGTCCGGCCGGCGCCATTGGCCGTTGTGCGGATACCCCACCAGAATCCGGTCCACCTCATGCTGCGCGTGCGACAGATATCGATAAACCGTCGTGATGACCGCTATGCGTTTGGGCATCTACGTTCTCCAGAAGGTCGATACTTTCGAAGGCTGGTAACGAATGCCGAGGTGCGGCGTCTCGATGCGCGTTTGGTTGCGATAAAGACTCTCCACGCCGGCCGCGGTCAATCCAGTCGTTAGCAGCGTGCGCTCCACTGGATATGTTGGCTTGCGCGTCAGGAACATCTGCTCCATGTTGTTGACCAAAGGGCTGAAGAAATTGGCGAGCGTGGTGCGGCCGTCCGGCATCGGCAGATACATCTGTGTGGAGAAGGGCTCGGCGCGGTCTTCCAGGCGCGCGGCGAAGTTGAAATCCTTAACCAGGCCGCTCATCAGCAGCATCGTACACTGCAGGCCGTCTTCATGTTCGTAGCGGTACGCCACAGGATCCTGCACCAGGCGGTGCATGTCATCCAGGGCAGGGAAGACGTCGTTGAAACCCGGCCGCGCGGGCGTCAGCGTGTGACTGCGGCATAGCGCCGCCTCCATCAGGTCGTGCGGCCATACGTTTTCCCGGTACGCCTTCCAAAAGCTCTCCCCACGGTAAGCCTGCACCCATTTCACCCCGGTCTCGCCGCCGCGGCGCCTCTCCACCATGCACTGAATGGTTTCCAACCCGTGAAAGTCGTAGCTATCCACCCCGCCATAACACACGCACATGGCCTCGCGGACTTTGGCGCCCCATGGCATCTCCACCGAAGGCGTGCGCCACGTCACCGGCAAGCTCGAACCTGCCATGAACGCGAAGCCCATGCTGCGCGATGTCTGGTACATCTCCTTCGCCCAATCCCAGTTCCAGGAAAGATGCTTGTCGCTAAACACCGGTGCGGATTGTCCGCTATCGCGAAACACTTTCGCAATCTGCCCGAAAAATTCGTAGCGTGGATACTGAGTCTGCCCCTTGTCGTTGCGCGGATAGTTACCGTGTTCACCCACCAGCACGACTCCATCCACCGCCAGCTTGCTTCCGCCCAGCGTCAGCGCTTCCGCGATCGTGGGATACATCTTCATTTCCGGATGCCGCGCCGCGCGCTCCCGGCTCAAATCATCCTTGCCGATCTGATCGACATATAGCGCGACCAGATCCATGGGTGGACGATGATGCGTGCCATTCCACCCATATCCATCGAGAAACCGGTCCACGATGTGCTGGGCGTGCGACATGCGAAAATAGATGGTGCAAATGGCGGCCAGCTTGGGCCGGTCGGCCGCTTTCTGAGCGAACGGCGCCGCCGCCGCGCCAGTGATGAACTCCCGTCTCGAGACCCTCATATCTTTGTTCGCGTCCTATTTCTTCAAATCCACAACCGCATACACGTTCATCGACGGGATGGTAAACTCCGTGCCCCCGTCGGCGATCCCAAAGTCTGCCAGCGCGGTGTTCTGAATGCCGAATGCGGCAAGCTGACCCTGCGCATATTCTCCGCGCACCCGGACCCTCAGGCCGTCCACTTTGCCGCCGCCGTAGTTGATCAGGTGTACGCGAACCCGCGTGGCGTCCCCATTCATTCTGGCCAGCACCACGTCGCTTCCGTAAAGGCGCACCAGGCGCTTCTCATCGGTCAGCTTTTTGCGCACCAGCGTGGCGAAGGCAAAAGGATCCGCGGCGTCATCCTGGGAGAACTCCTCCGTGCCGATCTGCACATTGAGATCGCAATGGGGGTCCGGCGCCGAAACCACTCGAAACAGCAGGTTGCGCCGCGCCATCAGGTTCATCACTTCTCCGGTCTGGTCAGAGCCGTCGTCGATGAAGCCAATGTTCGCCATTACCGGCAGCGGCGGTATCTCGATGCCTCGCAGAAACGCCAGCATCTTCCCAAACGCCGCCAGCTCACGAGGATCCAGATGCACGGCGGCGTCCACGCCATTGGCAAACGCCTCGGCTGCCGCCAGCGTGGCTTTGCGCCAGGGAACGCTGTAGTAGTACGCGTGACTCCCGTCGCGCGCCATGCGCCACCCGTTGGCATCCACCCAGGGCAGGCTGGTGGCGGCCGCTTCATCCATCTTGTATTCCACGCCAGGCGCTGGGAGCTTCACGAACTTGGCCGCGTTGAATGTCTGCGCGTCAAAGCCCACTTTCTTCCAGCCCGCCACTTGATCCGCTGGAACATAGAGGCGTTGGATGCCGGCTTCCTTCACCGAATTCTCCGTCGATAGACCCTGGTCCCACTGCAGTGCCGGCAGTAGCGCCGCCAGGAGGAAGGCGTGCATCAGAGTTCGATCTTCCGAACTTGAATCTGGCCGATGTCGTAAACGCCAAGGCCCAGCTTGGCCGCGTACTCAATGTGGCCGGGCTCGCGGATGTACCGGTTGATGCTGGGATTGTCGTCGTAAAACGGGCCTGCCTTCACGTGCGACATCGAACGGTCCCACACCGAGCTGGCGTGTTCAGCCGCGCGCTTGCCATCGATCACGTCGAGCAACAGCCGGTCGACGGCTACCGGGTCGGTGCCGAACATCATCTCCTTGGGATAGAAACGGAATTTGCGCTTTTGTGAGAACGGTCCGCCATGCCACACGCCGCGCAGCCCATCCATGATGTGGAGAACCGTGCGCGAGCGCAGCGGCTCCACGCTAGCCAGAGTGCCGATGAACGAATAGGTATTGGTTTTGAACCCGGAGTGCGATCGCGCCACGTTCGAAAAACTCCCGTACGCAATATTCTTCAGGCAGCCCGTGACCCCCGCCGCGCCGTGGTCCTTCATGTTGGGCACATTGATAATCTTGGTCAGTCGTTCCGAGACCACCCTGGAAAGATTGGAACGCGTATCGTCCTCGCCGAAGAAATCTACGTCCACGTACGTGTTCGGATCGTAGCCCGCAATCGAGCCCCGCGATTGCTCCGCCGTCCAGATATTCACCCCGGCCGGAACGAAGCGGTCATAGTGCACGCTGTCCACCTGGTTCCGGAAGCGCTCGTAGATCCAGACCTGCTGCGGTTTCACTCCCACTGCGCCCAGGTTCCGCACGATTTCCGCCACCACCTCCGGCGTCGACATGATGCCGGGAGCCCCTGAACAGTTGACCTTAATACCCACCACATCGGACGGACTGAAGAACCGCGCCCAGCTATCGCGCGCGTCCGCATCACCCGTCAGTGCGCGCATCCCTTGTGACATCATTCCCACGACGGCGGCAGCGTCTACCTTTTCGGATTGCTCATCAATCGACTTCGCCGCGTGCACGCGCGCGACTTTGCCCGGATAGGGTCCGGGCATGCCCGGGTGAGCGGAAGCCAGAAACCGGCTCACCACGCGGTAATGCGGCAAATCCTCGTGAACGGCGGCGGCTAACGCGGCCGGCGCCGAAGCAGCGGCCTGCAGGAATCTGCGGCGTTCCATATGTCGATCATACGTCACGCCTGGGAGTTCCTGGAAACCGACGTCTTACAGGTCCACCTTACGCAGCCTCAGCGCATTCGCAATCACCGATACGGAACTAAAGGTCATCGCCGCGCTGGCGATCATCGGGCTCAGAAGCAGGCCGAAGATGGGGTAGAGCACGCCCGCCGCAATGGGGACGCCCACGGTGTTGTAGAGGAACGCAAAGAAGAGGTTCTGGCGGATGTTTCTCATGGTGGCGCGGCTGAGCTTTCGGGCGCGCACGATGCCGCGCAGATCGCCGCGGACCAGCGTAATCCCTGCGCTTTGCATGGCCACGTCCGTCCCAGTGCCCATGGCAATCCCCACATGCGCCTGTGCCAGCGCTGGAGCATCATTGACGCCGTCGCCCGCCATGGCTACCGTCCGGCCTCCCTCTTGCAATCGCTTGACGATTTCGGCCTTCTGGCCGGGCATCACCCCGGAGTGAACTTCATCGATGCCGAGCCGGCTCGCTACGCTCTCGGCAGTCAAGCGGTTGTCTCCGGTCAACATGACCACGCGGACACCATCGCTATGGAGAAAATCGATCGCTTCTTGGGTCGATGTTTTGACCGGATCTACGATGCCAAGCAACCCCGTGACGCGCCCTTCCACGGCCACGAATATCGCGATCTGGCCCTGGCGCCGGAGTGCATCGGCTCGCTGCGCGAACGCTCCGGGCTCAATCTCCATCTCGCGGAGCAGGTCTGCACTGCCGACGGCCACCTGCCGCCATTCCACCTCTCCCGTCACTCCTTTTCCGGGAATCGCCAGGAAGTGCTCGGGTTTTGGAATCTCCAACCCTCGTGCTTCCGCGCTCCGGATGACGGCAGCGGCTAGCGGGTGCTCGCTGGCCCGTTCGAGACTGGCGGCGAAGCGAATCACATCGGCTTCGTTCTGTTCGGCCATCACCGAAACCACGCGCGGCTTGCCTTCGGTCAGGGTCCCGGTCTTGTCCAGCACCATCGTATCTACCTTCTCTAAAACCTCCAGCGCTTCGGCATTACGAATCAACACCCCGGCCGTGGCGCCGCGTCCGGTTCCCACCATCACCGACATGGGGGTGGCCAACCCTAGAGCGCAGGGGCAGGCGATGATGAGCACCGCCACCGCATTCACCAGCGCGTATGCCATTCGTGGCTGCGGCCCCGCAATGCTCCATACGACAAACGTGATCCCGGCAATCAGAATCACCGCGGGCACAAAGTATCCGGCAATCACATCCGCCACCTGCTGGATGGGCGCCCGGCTGCGTTGTGCCTCAGCGGTCATGCGGACAATCTGCGCCAGCAGCGTGTCGCTGCCCACACGCTCCGCGCGCATGATAAAAGTGCCCGTCAGGTTGATCGTGCCACCAGTGACTTTTTGACCGGGCGATTTCTCGGCGGGTACCGGCTCGCCGGTCACCATGGATTCGTCAACTGTGCTCGACCCTTCAAGCACCGCGCCGTCCACGGGAATCTTCTCGCCGGGCCGAACGCGCAGATGGTTGCCGGCATTCACCTGGTCGAGCGGGATGTCCTCCTCGCCGCCGTGCTCCCGAACCACCCGCGCGGTTTTGGGCGCCAGGCCGAGCAGAGAACGCAACGCACTCGACGTTTGGCTGCGCGCCCGCAGTTCCAGCACCTGTCCCAGCAGCACCAGCGTGGTGATTACCGCCGCGGGCTCAAAGTACACGGCCACCGCCCCTCCGTGCCCTCGAAAAGACTCCGGGAAGATCCAGGGCGCGAGCACGGCAATCACGCTGTAGGAGTACGCTGTACCGGTGCCCATGGCGATCAGCGTGAACATATTTGGACTGCGATGGATTACCGACGCCCAGGCGCGCTCGAGGAACGGCAACCCGCCCCACAGCACCACGGGCGTCGCCAACGCAAGCTGAACCCAAACCGCCAGACGCCCGGACAACAGGGGCATTGTGCCCTTGCCGAAGGTCATTTCGGCCATGGCCATCAGCAGAATCGGCGCAGTCAGCGCCAGGCTGATCCAAAAGCGGCGGGTCATGTCGGCGAGCTCGGGATTCTCGCGCTCCTCAAGACTAATGGTCCGCGGCTCCAGCGCCATCCCGCAGATGGGACAAGCGCCTGGACCATCGCGCACTACCGCAGGGTGCATGGGACAGGTGTAAGTGGCGCCGGCGCCGGGTGCGGGCATCGGCTTTACGACAGGCTGTTCAGAAGTGTACTTTTCGGGGTTCGACTGGAACCGCTCACGGCAGTGGACGTTGCAGAAATACCATTTCTTTCCACCGTATGTGTGCGACGCCGCGGCGTGAGCTGGATCAACCGTCATGCCGCAGACGGGGTCTTTCGCCAGATGACTCACAATGGCAAACGGCGAACTACCCTGCTGACCTGGCTCCAAGCTCACATCCCATGGTGACATAGTGTGAGATGTCACAGAGATGGGAACGATGCACTGAGGCGGGAAGTCAGTGTATGGTACGTACCAGTTTGATTCCCATCGAAAGAGCGCGGCGGCTCTCGCCGCACTCCAGGGCGCGATTTGGAGTGCAGCTTACCGGATGCCGCCGCAAAGCTCTGCAACTTGGGTAGGGTGAGCGGCCAATGCATCCTCCGAGGTCTGTACCAGCCGCGTCACCCTGGGGTTGACGATGCTCCTTGAGGTGCAATTGCACGACCAAACGTAGCAACAACCCTCCGACATGAGGAATCAACACGTTGCCCGGGCTGCGGCCAGAACCCGGATTGGCAGAAACTATCCGAACAGATAGCCGGCCTATCTGAAAGATGAGGCGGCGGGAGTCGCGCGCCCGCCTCCCCATGCCGTATATTGGTTGCTCGGCACGGTTATGACCCACAGGATGGTGGCCAGGGACGGACCCCTAAAGGGCTCTGTATTTTCGCTCGACGACACCGAGTTTTCGGTGGGCCGAAATCCGTCCAACCGTTTGTCTGTGAGTGATCCGTCGCTGTCCCGGCAGCATTGCGTTATTTTTTCTCGTGACGGACAGTACCAGATTCGTGACCTGGAAAGTCGCAATGGCAGCTTTGTCAACGGCGTACCGGTCCGCGAGCGTACCTTGGCGGATGGCGACGAAATCCAGATCGGCAACTCGTTGTTTCTGTTTCTCGCCGAAGAGGAAGCGTCCACGCCCATAGGCGCCAGTGCCCCGCTGCGCCTGGATGAGAGAAGCGTACTCACCGGCGCCACCGTGGTCCTGCGGAGCGAGGATTCACGATACTTTCAGCCCGAAAAGGTCGCCACCGCTCCGCTGCCGGCCCTGCGCGTGGCCCGCGACCTCAAGGCGCTGCTCAAGATCAGTACCGCCATCAACTCCGTTCGCAAACTGGAGGTGCTGGAGCGCCAGTTGATGGAGTGCATATTCGAGGTGGTGCCCGCGGCTCATGGCGCGATTTTGTTAACCGGCGAAAATCCGGATGACTTCACTTCCGCCTTTTCGTGGGACCGCAAACAGGGTCCGGTTGCGCCGTTTCCCGTGAGCGGAACGCTGGTCCGTAAAGTGTTGCAGGAAAAGGCCGGCGTTTTAAGCACGGATGTCCTGGAGGATGCCACGCTGCCGCGGTCGCCAAGCTTGCATCTTTCCGACACCCGGTCGTTGCTGGCCGTACCGCTAACGGTTTTCGACCGCGTCCTCGGCCTGATTTATCTGGACACCGGGGATCCCGCCGCCAAGCTCGACAAGGACCACCTGGAATTGATGACCGCGGTGGCCGCCATCTCCGCCGTGGCGCTCGAAAACGCTCGCGAGGTGGAGCGCCTCGAGGACGAGAATCAAAGACTGAAAGCCGAGATCAACATCGAGCACAATATGGTCGGCGAAAGCGCGCCCATGCGCGCGGTGTATCGTTTTGTCTCCCGCGTCGCGCCGACCGAAGCCACCGTCCTGATCACCGGTGAAAGCGGCACCGGGAAAGAGCTGGTAGCGCGCGCCATTCATCGCAACAGTCCACGCGCGACCAAGCCGTTCGTTGCCATAAACTGCGCGGCTCTCACCGAAACGCTGCTGGAGAGCGAGCTGTTCGGCCACGAGAAGGGCGCGTTCACGGGCGCCGTGGCGCAGAAGAAAGGGAAGCTCGAAGTCGCAGACGGAGGCACGGTCTTTCTCGACGAGATGGGCGAGCTCGCTCCGTCCCTGCAGGCCAAACTGCTGCGCGTGCTGCAAGAGCGGGAGTTTGAGCGGGTGGGCGGCACGCGTCCGGTGCGCATCGATGTCCGTGTGATTGCGGCCACCAACCGCGACCTGGTGGAAAGCGTCCGCGCCGGCAGTTTCCGGCAGGACCTCTACTACCGGCTCAACGTGGTTTCCATCGAGATGCCCGCCTTGCGGGAGCGCCGCGAGGATATCCCTCTGCTGGCAGCTTATTTTGCGGCGCGCGCTGCTGAAAAATCCAAGCGTCACGTGCGCGGCGTCTCGCCCGAGGCGCGCGTCTGCCTCACCAATTACGATTGGCCAGGCAACGTGCGCGAACTGGAGAACGCCATCGAGCGCGCCGTCGTATTGGGTTCGTCCGAGTTCGTTCTCCCGGAAGATTTGCCGGAAGCGGTACTTGAGACTGAACGGCCGGCCGGCGTGAACATCGCCCGTTACCATGAAACCATCGCGGAGGCCAAGAAGCAGGTGATCATGCGCGCCGTGGATCAGGCCAGCGGCAATTACACCGAAGCCGCCAAACTCCTGGGCGTCCACCCGAATTACCTCCACCGGCTCATTCGCAATATGAATTTGAAATCCGTGCTGAAGTCGGCAGGCTAATCGCACGAGATGGAGCGGTGTGGTGCATTTCGGCCAGCCGCTGACGGATCGATCCGCCTCTAAGTCTATTTGAATCAATTATTTAAGTATTGGAACCGAAGGTGCCATGCAGAGGGCGGGGAACCGCGCATGAGACGCATTCCATACTTACTCATGGCCTTCATCCTGACCGGGATGGCCGGCAACGTCCGGGCTCAGCAGGATCCTCAAGTTCCTCCTAGCGACGGTGCGGAACACGGGGTCGCGCGCATCAGCGTAATCAACGGAGAGGTTGCCATTCAGCGCGGCGATTCGAACGAACAAACCGCCGCTGCAGTGAATGCTCCTCTGGTGGCTGGCGACATCGTCTCCACCGCACCGGGGGCGCGCGTTGAGATTCAGTTCGATTCCGCCAACATGCTGCGCCTCGCGCCGGATTCTGAAGTTCGAATCGGGGAATTGACCGCCAAGCGATATCAGTTACAGGTAGGGCGCGGGACCGTGATCCTGAGCGTGGTCCGCGATTCGCGCGCGCAAGTTGAGGTGGCCACGCCGTCGGTTTCGGTGCGGCCCACCCAGCGTGGCGCGTACCGCATCGCGGTGTTCGAAGATGGCCGTTCCGAAATCACGCCTCGCGCGGGAGAAGCGGAAGTGTACGGCCCGCGCGGCGTCGAGACCCTACGCCCGGGAAACACCATGACCGTACGCGGCGACCCGTCCGACCCGGAATTTCAAGTAGCGCCCGCCATCGTGCAAGACGATTTCGATCGCTGGAATGCGGAGCGCGACCAGAACCTCATGCGTTCCACGAGCTACCGGCACGTAAATCCTGAGATCCAGGGAGCGGACGATCTCGATGCTCACGGCCAGTGGGTCTCCGATCCTCAATACGGCGATGTCTGGCATCCGGCAGTGGGCCCCGACTGGGCGCCGTATCGCTACGGCCGCTGGGTTTGGGAAGACTGGTATGGCTGGACCTGGGTGAGCTACGACTCTTGGGGCTGGGCGCCATTTCACTATGGCCGCTGGTTCTGGGGCGCGGGCTACGGCTGGTGCTGGTATCCGGGGCCCATTCACGTGCGGCCCTTCTGGAGCCCGGCGCTCGTGGCGTTCTTCGGTTTCGGCGGATTCCATGCCGGCATCGGCTTCGGCGGGGTTGGATTCGGGTGGGTGCCGCTGGCTCCTTTCGAAGCGTTCCATCCATGGTGGGGCGGCGGTTTGTACGGCGGTTTTCGCAATCACAATGTGATGGTTAACAACATAAACGTCGTGAACAACGTGAACATCGTCAATAACTACCGCAATGCACGCGCGATAAATGGAGTAACAGCGGTCAATGCGAATGATTTTGCGCGTGGTCGTATGACAGCCATGCGGGTCACAAGCGCTCAACTTCAGCAGGCGAGCCTGGTGAAGGGCCAGGTTCCCATTGCGCCGTCTGCTTCCAGCTTGCGATTCTCAGACCGGCCTGTCACGACGCCCGTGCACGCCGCCGCGTTCAACAACAGCCGCTTCAATTCGCCGGCGGCATCTGCGAATCGCGTGCCGTTCGCACAACAGCAACAGAGCCTGGCGCAAATCAACCGCCAGCAGGGAAGTGCGGCGATCGGAAATTCGGCCAATGTAGCTCGACCTAACGTAGCGAGCCAGCCGGCGGCGCA
>Ga0335079_10007296_pt1 | contig 12601 bp, 7 predicted proteins | sample Lox_Sample_33_FD_206719 | JGI IMG/M metagenome (GOLD analysis project Ga0335079, IMG submission 206719) | Soil microbial communities from Loxahatchee National Wildlife Refuge, Florida, United States - Lox_Sample_3.3 | ecosystem: Environmental > Terrestrial > Soil > Wetlands | place: USA: Florida... | reverse complement strand
AGCCGGAACACCAATATCGCGGCTTCGGTGCACGTAGACCCGGTGGCGGTGGACCTGGTTTCCCCGCTGACGAAATCGGAAGAACCGCTGCCGCACATCTTCATCTTCACGATCGATAGTTTGCGGCGCGATTATCTATCACCATACAATCCGGCGGTCCAATTTACGCCGTCGATCGCGGCGTTTGCGCAGGAGAGCACGGTCTTCACGAACGCTTTCACGCGCTATGGCGGTACCGGGCTCTCAGAACCGGCGATCTGGTCGGGCGCGATGCTGCTGCACAAGCAGTACATCACGCCATTCGCGCCGATGAACGCGCTCGAAAAACTCGTCTCGACGGACCGCTACCAGATGTTTCTGAGCCGCGATGCGATTCTGGAAAGTTTGCTCACGCCGTCGCCGGCGACGGTGGAACTCGATCCGCCGGAATCGACAATGACGCTGGATTTCGCGCATACGCTTCGGAAACTTCAGGATGCGATTGAGCACCGCGGCCCGGACGCGCCGCCGATTTTTGCATATACGCAGCCGCAGAACATTCACATTTCGGTGATTCAGCGGGAGGGGGCGTCGGCGCCAGCCGGAGAAAGTTATCCGGGCTTCTACGCTCCGTACGCTTCCCGTCTGAAACGGATGGACGCGGCGTTCGGAGGGTTCATCCAGTTTCTCAAGGCGCGCGGGCTATATGACCATAGCATTATCGTGCTGACGGCGGATCATGGCGATTCACTCGGCGAGGATGGACGGTGGGGGCACGCCTATACGCTGTTCCCGGAAATCGTTCGCATTCCGCTGATCGTGCATCTGCCGGAGACGCTGCGGGCGAAGGTGGCGGCCGACCCAGCCGGTCTCGCTTTTTCCACGGACATTACGCCGAGCCTGTACTATCTGCTCGGGCATCGGCCGGTACAGAAAAACGAGCTATTCGGATCGCCACTTTTCACAGAGACCGCGGCCGAGCGCCCGCGCGACCCGCGCGCGGCTTACCTGCTGGCTTCGAGCTATGCCGCGGTATACGGGATGCTCAGCGACGAAGGCCGCAAGTTGTATGTGGCTGACGGCGTCAATTACCGGGACCACTTGTTCGATCTGACACCGCACGGCGACTCGGCGGCGCCTCTGAACGCGCAATTCGAGTCGGAAGAAAATGAGCGGATCCGGCAGCAGATTCTAGCGATCAACGGCTTTTACCGGTTTGGGGATGAGAAGGGAGGCCGGCCGTGACCCGGGATCCGGAAGTGGCGGCGAAAGCCGACGATGTCCGGCAGCGGCTGAGAAAGCGGGTGGATCAGCTACTCGGTGAGATTGATCGAGCAGCGGGACACAAGCCACGTCCGGAGCCGGCGGCGGCCGAGCCCGGCAAACCTGCGGTCGTGATCCAGGCGCGCCCTTCGGTGGCCGCACCGCCTGCAAGCGAACCGGCGCCCGCAAGCCGGCGCGCGCTGGTGGTAGAGGGCAATCCGCTGCATCGCAAAGTCCTGGTTCGGGCGCTCGAAAAATCAGGCTTTGACGTGGATGCGTTAGGGTCGGGCGAAGAGGCGGTCGAGAGCTTCCAGCGGTGCCCGTACGGAATCGTGCTGGTGGATTGCGATACGCCGGATGTCAACGGCTTTCGAACCGCCGCCGCCATGCGGATGATCGAAGGTGACGCGCGGCACACGCCGATTGTCGGGCTCACGGGAAACGCGGGACAATCGCACCGGCGGGAGCGCAAGGCAGCCGGAATCGATAATTACCTGCTCAAACCTTTCCGTCACGACCGTTTGAAAGCGCTGCTGATGCAGTACGCACCCACGCGCGACCTGCGCGCGGTGCCGCAGCTTCTCTCGTTGGACAAAGACCGGGTTCGCGAGCTGAAGGAATTGACGGCCGACGACCCGGCGCTGCTGGATGAGCTGATCGACTTGTTCCTGACCGACACACCGACGCTGATCGACCAGATGCGGCGGACCACCGAGGATGAGGACAGCCCCACGCTGCGGCGGGCGGCCCACACGCTGAAGGGAAGCAGCGGGCAGATGGGAGCGCTGCGGATTCAAGACATCTGCTCCACCATCGAGACTCTGGCGGAGACGGGATCTCTGGTGGGCGTCGAGCCATTGCTGACGGAGCTTTCGTTGGCATTCGCGCGATCGGTGAGCGAGCTGCGTTCGCTGGGGAATGGAGCACTCACGGTGGGGGATGCGGCGCCCGCAAAAACGGAAGCAGCGGCTCCGAAGGAGGCGGCTCAGTCCAACGAGGTTCTTCTGGCCGAAGACGACATGCTGATCGGCCGATTCCTGGCGAGCAGCTTGAATGCGGCGGGTTTCCACGTGACGCACGTGCGCGACGGCAAGGCGGCTCTCGACGCGGTACACGCGAAGAATTTCGGCGCCGTGATCCTGGACATCAACATGCCTGAAGTCGACGGATACCAGGTGCTATCGGAGATCCGCACGTTAGTGGGAGAAACCACCCCGGTCGCGATCATTTCCTCGCGACATCAAGAACAGGACATTCTTCGCGCATTTGACCTGGGGGTGGACGACTATCTGACCAAGCCGTTCAATCCGTCGGAAGTGGTGGCGCGCATCCGGCGCCTGGTGCGGCATGCCGCACTGCGGTCATGACACGGCTGCTCTACTCGCGCAACTGGCCGCGTATTATACAGGGGCTGGTTGTGATTATCCTGCTCGGGTATGTGGGGTCGGTGGTGATCGCGGCTCAATGGCTCGAGGACATTGCCGATCCGTTCTTACGCTACGCGGCCGCATTCATTACGGTGCAGTTCGCATTTCTGGCGCTGCTTTTGGTGCTGCTGCTGTTCGGGAAGCACCTGCGGATCAAATTCGAGTGGCGGCGCGCGACGCGTGTCCGTGCGCTAGAGGAACTGGTAGCGGGAAACGGGCCGGAGCAGGAGATCGTGGCGGCGGCGCGACGCTGGCCGGACGAGTTTCTGACGGTGGTCTATGCCTCGCTGCAGGTGATTCGCGGCTCGGCGCGGGAGCGCATCGTACACCTGCTCGAGACGAGCGAGCTGTATCCGAAAGTGCTCGGACAGACGATCAGCCGGAATCCCGAACGTGCGATTCGGGCGATCGCACTGCTTGGACAACTGGATAGCCCAGAGGCGCGCGCGGCCGTTTACCGGGCATTGGATCATCGCGCGGAAACCATCCGGCAGGCGGCGCGCAAAGTGATCATGCAGGGTAACGATGTGGAGGGGCAGCGCAAGCTGGTGAACAGCCTGCCGCAGCTGCCCGCGTGGCAACGGCTGGTCATGTTTCATTTCGCGCCTTCCGATGAATCGCTATTTACGGGATTTGTGAACGACGCGCTGAAATCTGGTGACGACAACCGCATCCTGATTGCGCTGGAGCTGGTGCTGACACGGCAGCGCTTCCAGACGTGCGTGCTTCCGATGGAGCTGGCGCGGTGCAAGAACCCGGAAATCCGGATCAAGTTTTTCAAAGCGCTGCGATTCCTAAGGCCAGAAGGCGAGCTAGTGAAGGCATTGCAGCTTGGTCTTGCGGATTCAGACTGGCGGGTGAGAGCGATGGCGGCGCAGGCGTGCGGACAATTTCGGGCGGCGATGCTGGCCGAGCGGCTGCTGGAGATGTGCCGGACGTTCACGAACCCGGCGGAAGCGGCGCACGCCGCGCGAGCGCTGGCGGCCCTGGGCGGTGAAGGCTGGATACGGCTACGCGAGGTGGCGAATTCGAAGACGGATGTGGCCCGTCAGATTGCGACTGAAGCGGTAGAGCGGCACATGCTAGGGGGCGCCGCTTAGGCCTCGTTATGCTGGGGGACCTTCGTCACTGGGTGTTGAGCGCGCTCTCGGTTTACGAATACGCGATCATCGTCTACCTGTTTACGCTGAGCACGATTTATTTCGTTCTCCTGTTGGTGGGCTTCTTCGAAATGATGCGGCATCGCTTCGCCTACCGGGACAGCGATGAGAACCGGGTGCTGGAAGCTTCGCCGCTCGTGCCGGCGGTGTCGATCCTGGCGCCGGCTTATAACGAGGAGGCATCGATCCGCGAGAGCGTCCGGGCGATGCTGCGGCTGGCCTATCCGCAATTCGAAGTGATCGTGATCAACGATGGGTCTAAGGACGGCACGCTGCAGGCGCTCATCGAGGAATTCCACCTGTACCGATCGGCGCGTTTTTATGAAAACACGCTGCCGGGGAAGCCGGTGCGCGGCGTTTATGAATCGATGGACCCGATTCCGCTGGTAGTGGTGGACAAAGAAAACGGCGGCAAGGCGGACGCCCTCAACATCGGAATCAACGTGGCGCGGTATCCGCTGGTATGCGCGGTGGATTGCGATTCTCTGTTGGAATCGGACGCGCTTCTGCGGGTCGCGCGGCCGTACCTGGAAGACCCCGAGCGCGTGCTGGCGGTCGGCGGGATCGTGCGGGTGGCGAACGGGTGCCAGGTGAGCGGAGGCCGCGTGCTGAAGGTGGACCTGCCGCGATCGTGGATCGGGCGGTGCCAAGTGGTGGAGTACCTGCGCTCGTTTCTCGGGGGACGAGTGGCCTTCAGCGCCTTCAATGCGCTGATCATCATTTCGGGAGCATTCGGGCTGTTCTCGAAGCGGGCGGTGCTGGCGGTCGGTGGATACCGGACGGATACGGTGGGCGAGGACATGGAGCTGATCGTGCGACTGCACCGCTGGGCGCGCAGCCGGAAGATGGATTATCGAATCGTCTTCCAGCCGGATCCTGTGTGCTGGACAGAGGTACCCGAATCGCTCAAAATTTTGAAACGGCAGCGCAACCGTTGGCAGCGCGGCAGCTTCGAAACGTTTTGGATTCACAAGGACATGGTCTTCCGGCCGAAGTTCGGCGGGTTGGGGATGTTCGCGTTTCCGTATTTCATTTTGTTCGAGACGTTCGGGCCGATCGTGGAACTGATGGGATACATCCTCACGCTGCTCGGCCTGGCTCTGCGGGTTTTCGATCCGCAGGTGGCCTGGCTGTTTTTCCTGGCATCGGTGATGTACGGAATGATTCTTTCGACGGCGTCGGTAGTGCTGGAAGAACTTTCGACGAAGCGGTATCCGCGAGTGCGGAATCTGTTTCTGTTGATCATGGCTTCCCTGGTGGAGAATCTCGGGTTCCGGCAGTTGCTGACGGTGTGGCGGGCGCTGGCGTTTATCGATTTGATGCGGGGGAACAAGGCTTGGGGGGCGATGGAGAGGCAGGGGCTGCGCGCGGACGCGACTCTGGAGACGGCGCCGCGGTAGGCCGATTTTAGTCGGCGGGGCAGGCTGAGGCAAAACCGCCGGCGACAAGATCGCCGGCGCCACGGGCGCGCTTACTTCACTACCTGGATGAACAAATTATCGGGCGCACGCAGGATGGTCGCACGCAATCCTGCCGGCGGCAGAGTTTGAATCGCGCCACCTACGGAAACTATGGGGGTGTGCACTTGCTGCAACGCTTGAACGGCTGCATCCACGTCCGACACCATCAAGCGCAACACAGCCGCGCCCGGGTCCCGCGGACGCAGCGTGCCCTCACCCGCCGGCTTTCCCTTTGCCTTGACCAGCCATACTTCAAAACCGCCGGGTAGCGTCACGATCGAGGTGGTTCCGTGGTTCAGGAGGTCCGCCTCGACAGGCCGGCAGGGCGGATTGCGAGTTTCCGCTTGCAATCCTAATGCGGCAAAGGGGCCCTTCTCGATCGCGTCGCCACTCACGAGATATCCGAAGCGCATGCCGGTGAAACCGGGGGACTGGGCACCGCGCGCCACGATCATCACGGCAAAGCCATCGGGATCGGCCACAACCAATCCGCTCCCGTCGCAACCTTTTTTCAAATTCGCCAGCACGGGGATCTGCGCGGAGGTCAGCCGTTCCTGAACGGCCGCCAGATCCGCGACGGTGAGCATCAAGACCGATGTTCCCGCCGCCCCCCATTGGAGATGGGCCGGTTGGCGATTGACGCCCCGGAATTCGACCAGCTCGACACGCATCGGCGAGCCCGGTATCTGGGCGTTGCCGACACGAAACTGCCCTCCGGCGGCGTCGTACATCTTCAGGACCCCGTCGGTGGTCTGCCAATCTCCCGGAGGCCGCTGCATCTCCATTCCCAAGACATCCCGATAAAAGTGCACGGAGCGGTCCAGGTCCGCGACGGCATGAATGAAATTGCCAACGCTCGAGACGAGGCGATTCTGCGCGAAGCCGCTCGCGGCAAGGGCCAGGATGACGGCCAATTTGCGGGTCATCGCTGGATTCTATCAACTCGGCGGGGGTGCAGCGGTGGGCAGGTGGGAGGCTGCCCGACTCAGCGCTGCCAGAGAATTTCGGCGGATTCGAGCGGGACGCGGGCGTCGGTATGATACGGGATCACGCGGGCGGTGTAATCGCCGGGCGGGCGAGTCGCCGGGACGCGCGCGGAATAATTGTAGCCGCCGGGCGAGCCGATTAACGACGCGCCGCGGCGCATCGGCTGGCGGACGGGGGCGCTCCCGTCGCGGGATTGGGCGTAGAGTTCGACTGCGAGCATCTCCGGGGTGATGCCGTCGAGATAGACCTGGGCGGTGAACTCGTACTCTGCTCCCCGGGTTTCAATGGTCACGTCACCGAAGCGGATGCCGGCCCAACGCTCGGAGACTTGGCGCTGCCAGGCGCACAGCTCCGCGGCTTTTTTGCACCCATCGGCGGAGCGCTGGCGGTAGGCCGCCGCGGCAGGCAAGTAGTGATCGGTGGTGTATTGGCGCACGACACGGTTGGCGGAAAACTGCGGGGTGAGAGCAGCCATGCTCTCGCGGATGCGGGCCAGCCACGCGAGCGGCACGCCACGGGCGTCGCGCGCGTAAAACTGCGGGATGACTTCGCGTTCGAGAATGGCGTACAACTGCTCGGCTTCGGCGGCATCCCAAGCGGGATCATCGCCGTGCTCGCGGCCGTCGCCGACGGCCCACCCGACCTCGGGACGGTAGGCTTCGGCCCACCAGCCATCGAGCTCGGAGAGATTCAGTCCGCCGTTCACCAGCAACTTCATGCCGCTGGTGCCGCTGGCTTCCCAAGGCCGGCGCGGCGTGTTGATCCAGACGTCGACACCCTCGGCGAGGTGCTGGGTCATGAGCATGTCGTAATCGCTCAGATAGACGACGTGCGAACGAATGTCCGGCCGCTGGATAAAATCATTCCACTGCTTGACAAGCGCCTGCCCGGGCAGGTCTTGGGGATGGGCCTTGCCCGCGAGGACGAGTTGGACGGGATGATCGCGATTGGTGAGAATACGGGCGAAGCGGTCGGGGTCGCGCAGGAGCAGAGTGGGGCGCTTGTACGTAGCGAAGCGGCGCGCAAAGCCGAGAGTCAGGGTGCCGGGATCGAAGACGCGCGAGGCCGAGTCGACCTCTTCGGGCGAAGCGCCCTCGGCGGCGCGCTGCCGGACCAGTTTCTTGCGGGTGAATTCGACGAGGTTGCGGCGAGCTTTGGCACGGAACTCCCAGAGCTGGGAGTCGTTAAGCTTGCGGACTTCGGTTTCGAGGCAGTCGAGCTCACCCAGCCAACGATCTTCGCCGCAGGCCATGCCCCAGAGTTCGGCAGCGCTGAGGCATTCCCAGGTGGGCACGTGGACGCCGTTAGTCACGTGGGAGACGGGCACGTCCTCGGCAGGCCAACGCGGATAGATCGGCAGAAACAGGCGGCGGCTCACCTCACCATGAAGGCGGCTGACACCGTTGACGGAGCCACTGGCGCGCATCGCCAGATACGCCATGTTGAAAGGCGCGGAAGGATCCGAGGGGTTTTGCTGGCCAAGCGCTAACACCTGGTGAAAGCTGACGTTCAGCCCTTTTTCCGAGTAGACCTTCAAATATTTTTCGACCAGAGAGGGGGAGAAGCGGTCAAACCCAGCATCGACCGCGGTGTGAGTGGTGAAGACATTGCCGGCGCGAGTCGCGGCCAGGGCTATTTCGAACGGCTGCTGGTGATCGTGCATGAACCAGCGCGCGCGTTCGAGAACGGCAAAGGCCGCGTGGCCTTCATTGAGATGGCAGACTTCGGGATCGAGGCCAAGGGTTCGCAACAAGCGCCATCCGACGAGACCGAGGATGTACTCCTGGCGCAAGCGCAACTCGGCGCCGCCGCCATAAAGCTCGCTCGTAATGCTGCGATAGGCGGGAGGGTTGGCGGGATCATTGGCATCGAGCAGATAGAGCCGGGCGCGGCCGACTTCGACCTCCCAAGCGCGAATCCAGAGCTTCATTCCGGGGAGCGGAATCGGCAGCCGGACCCATTCGCCGTTGGCATCGCGCAGCGGGCGAATGGGCAACTGGCCGGCATCGTTCGGAGGATACAAGGCAAGCTGCGCGCCCGAGGAATCGAACTCCTGGCGGAAATAGCCTTCCTGATAGAGCAGGCCGACTCCGACGACCGGAACACCGAGGTCGCTCGCGGCTTTCAACTGATCGCCCGCCACGTTGCCGAGACCGCCCGAGTAAATGGGCAGCGCTTCGCTCAGCATGTATTCCATGCTGAAGTAGGCGACGGTCTTCAACGGGGAATCCGGATACGTGGTGGAGAACCAGCGCGGCGCCTGTTCCGCGACACGTTTGTTGCGCAGCAACTCATCGAGACGGGCGCGAAAATCGGGATCGGCACAGGCGTCCTGGAGTTTCTGGCGGGAGGCGGTTTGGAGCACCACCCAAGGATTGTGCGTCAGGTCCCACAATTCCGGCTCCAGCCTTCCCCACAGCTCGCGGTCGGAGTGGCTCCACGACCAGCGCAGGTTCAAAGCAAGCTCGGCAAGGGCTTCGTCCGGCGGAACGTCAGGGAGCCGATTCGCGTGGTCCGTCATTCGAGCTCTCGCCATTCGCGGCCGTCGCGCGCCAGAAGCTCATCGGCTTTGGCCGGCCCCCAGGAGCACGCCGGATAGTTGGGAAAATCTCGAGCGGGAAGCGCGCTCCACACATCCAGAACGGGCTGGAGAACTTTCCAGGCGGTTTCGACGCTGTCGGTGCGCTTGAACAGCGTCGCGTCACCGATCATGCAGTCGTAGAGCAGACGCTCGTATCCGGTGTTGGGGGCAGCGCCGAAATAGTGGCGATAGTCGAAATCCATGTTGACCAGCCCCAGATTCATCACCGGGCCGGGGACTTTGGCGCCGAAGCGCAACGAGATTCCTTCTTCGGGCTGAATGCGGATGAGCAAGCGGTTCGCCTGGAGCTCCGTGATGGGGGTATTGCGGAAGAGCACGAAGGGTGTGCGGCGGAACTGGATGGCAATCTCGGTGGCCTGCTTGGCCATGCGTTTTCCAGTGCGCAGGTAGAACGGCACGCCGGCCCAGCGCCAGTTGTCGATCATGAGCTTCATGGCGACGAAGGTTTCCGTGTTGGACGTCGGCGAGACGGCGGGCTCGTTTCGGTACGCGGGGAGGGGATGGGCGCCGTTCACGCTTTCTCCGTATTGGCCGCGGACGACATTTTGCAGAACATCTTCGGGCGACCACGGCTGAATCGACTGGAGCACCTCGGCGTGTTTCTGGCGCACGGCGTCGGCTTCGAAGGAAACCGGCGGCTCCATGGCGGTCAACGAGACGAGCTGGAACAGGTGATTAGGAACCATGTCGCGCAGCGCGCCGGAATGCTCGTAGTAAGCGCCTCGATGTTCGACGCCCAGCGACTCGGCGGCGGTCACCTGGACCGAATCGATGAAAGAGCGGTTCCAGATCGGCTCGAAGATGCTGTTGCCGAAGCGGAACACCATGATGTTCTGGACGGTTTCTTTGCCGAGGTAATGATCGATGCGGTAGATCTGGGACTCGCTGAGGACGTTGCGAATCTCGGCGTTGAGTACTCGCGCGGACTCGAGGTCCTGTCCGAACGGCTTCTCGATGATGACCCGGGTCCAGCGGCCCGGCAATGGCTGGGCCAGGCCGACTTCGCCAAGCTGCCGGATGATCTCAGAGAAGAACATCGGGGCCGTGGCCATGTAGAAAAAGCGATTGCCCTCGGTTTTGTTATCGCGCTCCACGTCCTCGATCTGCTGCTTGAGTTTCTGAAAGGCTCCGGGGTCTTTGAAATCGCCCTGGATGTAGAACGTGCGCGCGAGTAAAGATTTCCAAAACTCAGGGTCGATCTGCGACGTCGCAAACTGCTTGATTTCGTCATCGAGTTGTTGACGGAAGCTTTCGGTGTTCAGCGGATCGAAGGCCATGCCGACCACGCCAAAGTGGGCCGGCAACAAGTTGGCAGCGGCGAGATTGCAGAGGGCTGGAAAAAGCTTGCGCCTGGTGAGATCGCCGCTAGCACCGAATATCACCATGACACAGGGACCCGCAGGATGAGCGGCTGTTCTACCTTGACCGTCGTGATTCATCGAAGCTCCTTGGACCAGTGTAGTCGGTCAGGAGGAGAAAGCGATTGTTTCAGGCTGATAACAACGGCGTGACTTCTCCGGCGCCGCCCGCCGCGTTGGTGACGTAGAGCACGGGCTCGATCCCGGTGGCTTCGTGGTAGAGGCGCGAAACGGCGGCACGGAACTCGTCGACGCGCTCTTCACGAACGAGGTTGACGGTGCAACCGCCGAAACCGCCGCCGGTCATGCGCGCGCCATAGACGCCGGGCTGGGCCGCGGCAATCTCGACCATGGTGTCGAGCTCAGAGCAACTCACTTGATAATCGTCGCGCAAGCTTGCGTGCGACTCGGCCATCAGGCGGCCGAATCGATCGAGATCCTTTTTTTCGAGGGCCCCAGCGGCGTTCTCCACGCGGGCATTTTCGGTGATCACGTGACGGCACCGGCGGAATACGACGGGGGGCAGCTCTTGACCGAATTTTTCGAGCTCGGCGGGGGAGACGTCGCGGAGGGCGCGGATGTGGGGCAGAGCGCGGGTGAGAATCCGGACGGCCTCGCGGCAATCGGCGCGGCGGCGGTTGTATTCACCGCCGGCGAGTTCGTGGCGCACCATAGTGTTTCCGACCACCAGGCGTACGCCGGCAGGCAACGGGGCGAGGCGGTATTCGAGCGAGCGGCAATCGAGCAAGAGAGCGTGGCCGGCCTGTGCATGACAGGCGATGAACTGATCCATGATGCCGCAGAGCATGCCAACGAAGTCGTTTTCGGCGCGCTGGCCGAGCCGGGCGATTTCGGTGCGGTCGAGAGTGATGCGCGCGACTCCGAGCAGAGCGAAGGCGGTGGCGATTTCGATCGCGGCGGAGGAACTGAGGCCGGAACCGATCGGGACCATACCTTTGATCAGCAAGTTTGTGCCGCGGAGCTTGTGACCGGCGCGCTCGAGGGCGATGGCTACGCCGCGGACGTAATCGCTCCAGTCATCTCGGCGCTGCGGCCCCAGGTCATCGAGCGGGAACTCCCGGCTCTCGGAGAAATTTTCAGAATAGATGCTGAGAACGCGATCGGGGCGGGCGGCGGCGGCGACCCAGGTGGAGAAGTCGATCGCCGCCGGCATGACGAAACCGTCATTGTAGTCGGTATGTTCGCCGATGAGGTTGACGCGACCCGGCGCGCGAAAAATTCGCGGCGTGGTGGCCCAGCGGGCTTGGAACGCGCGGCGCAGCTCGCCCGCGTGGTTCATGGGATCAGCGAACAGCGGTGATCTCCGCTTTGCCCGGTGAGAGACCCTCGGCGCTTGCCGTCACCTGAATTTTCCCGGCCTGGCCGGATTTGGAACGTACGATCAGCAAGGCCAGCCCGTTGAACGCGGTGCGCTGGCTTGCCTGAAACGGCTCGGTAGTGGCCGCGTTACCGTTGTCGACCGCCTGAATGAAACCCGCGCCGGACACATCGAAGTGGACGAGATTGCGGGCGGCCGGGCACAACGTGTTCGCGCGGTCTTCGATGCGAACCGTGACAAACGAGAGATCGTCACCGTCGCCCTGAATCCGGGTGCGATCGGGCAACAAGCTGATTTTCGCAGGCGCGGCCGCGGTGCGCACTTCGTCGGACGCAACCTGCTTGCCGCCTTGATACGCGACGGCGCGCAGCGTGCCGGGCTCGTACGGAACCTGCCACTCAAGCCGATACTTCGATACAAACTTTTTGTCGGCGCTTACGTTGGGTCCGACGGGGAGCTCGACTGGCTCGGCGAAGCGCTGCTTGCGTCCCAGCGAGCGGCCGTTCAGGAACAACTCGACCTCGTCGCCATTGGAGTAGCACATGACCGGGATCGCCTGGCCTTCCCTGCCCTCCCAGTTCCAATGGGGCAACACATGCACCATCGGCTTGCGCGACCAGACGCTTTGATAGAGGTAATAGCGATCCTTGGGGAAACCGGCGAGGTCGACCATACCGAAATACGAACTGCGCGCGGGCCAATCGGCGGCGTCGCGGGTGTCAAAGAAGGGAGTGGGTTCGCCGAGGTAATCAAAGCCGGTCCAGACAAATTCGCCGGTAATCTCAGGGATGCGGTCCTGATAAGTAAATTCCACGTCGGGACAGTACGCCCAGGGCGGCGCGATGATGTCGTAGCTGGTCAATTGCAACGAAGGATGTTTTTCGTATTTCTCGAGCGGAAGATGGTAGACACCGCGGGAACTCACGCAGGATGCGGTTTCGGAGCCGACCAGGACCCACTTGGGATGATCTTTTCGAATCTGTTCGTAGAGCCAGGGACGGTAGTTGATGCCCGGAAGGTCAACCT
>Ga0335079_10007293_pt1 | contig 12603 bp, 8 predicted proteins | sample Lox_Sample_33_FD_206719 | JGI IMG/M metagenome (GOLD analysis project Ga0335079, IMG submission 206719) | Soil microbial communities from Loxahatchee National Wildlife Refuge, Florida, United States - Lox_Sample_3.3 | ecosystem: Environmental > Terrestrial > Soil > Wetlands | place: USA: Florida... | reverse complement strand
CGGACTGGCCGCCGCGTCCATTGCGCCCGCGCTCGTCGCCGGCCCCGTCAAGGCGCAGGTCGTCGACATGGCGCGCCAGTTCGTGGCGGGCGAAACCCCCGACGACCTGGTCAAACAGCTCCGCCGAAACGCGCGGGCCGGTCTCGCCACGACCATCGATCTGCTGGGCGAGACCGTCGTGAGCGCCGCCGAGGCCGACGCATTTTTGCAGCGCAACCTCGATGTGCTTAACACGGTCGCCGCGGCCCTTGCCAAGGACGCCGCGCCCGCCTTCAGCGACCTCGGCCCCGCCGGACCGCTGCCGCGCCTCAATCTCTCGGTCAAGATCTCCGCGCTCACGCCCGACGTCCACCCGGCCGATCCCGAGAACAGCATTGTGGCGCTGAACCAGCGCCTGCGGCCGATTCTCCGCCGCGCCCGCGAAGTCGGCGCCTTCATCAATTTCGACATGGAGAGCTACAAGTTCAAGGATCTCACCCTCGCACTCTTCAAATCGATCCTCGAGGAAGAGGAATTCCGCCAGGCGCCGCCCGTCGGCATCGCCCTCCAGACCTACCTGCGCGACTGCGAGGAGGACCTGCGTGACCTCATCGCCTGGGTGCGACGCGTCGAGCGCCCCATCACGGTGCGCCTCGTGAAGGGCGCCTATTGGGACTATGAAACCGTGCTGGCGCAGCAGCGCGCGTGGCCCGTGCCGGTGTGGTCCCGCAAGCCCGAAAGCGATGCGAACTACGAGAAGCTCACCGCCCTGCTGTTTGACAACCGCGACGTGCTCACACCGGCGTTTGCCTCGCACAATGTCCGCTCGTGCGCGCACGCCATCGTCCAGGCGGACCGCCGCGGGATCGATCCGCGCGCCTATGAATTTCAGGCGCTCTTCGGCATGGCCGACGAGCTCAAGGCGGCGCTCCTCCAGACCGGCCATCGCGTCCGCGAATACTGCGCCGTCGGCGCCTTGCTGCCCGGCATGGCCTATCTGGTGCGACGGCTTCTCGAGAATACCTCCAACGAGGGATTCCTGCGCGCCCGGAACACCGGTGAGGCCACCTCGGCGGAGCTCCTGCGCAATCCAGTGGAAATCCTTGAAAAAACAGTGCCGGCGTCCCGCCGGCCGCCTTCGTTGAGTGCCCGCGAGGCGCCCGCGCACCCGTTCCGCAACGCCGCCAACACCGATTTCACCCGGGCACCCGCCCGCGACCAGCTGCGCGCCGCCCTGAAGGCCGTCAGTGCGCAGCTCGGCCGCCGCTGGCCGCTCGTCATTGGCGGCCGGAAGATCGCCGACCGCGAGTACCTGCCGTCCGTCAATCCCGCGCGGCCGGCGCAGATCGTCGGTCACTGGGCCAAGGCCACCCGCGCCGACGCGGATGCCGCGGTCGCCGCCGCCCGCGCGGCGTTCCCCGGCTGGCGGGCCACCGCCGCGAATGCGCGGTCTGGAATCCTCGAGCGCGCCGCCGACCTGCTCGAGTCGCGCCGGATGGAATTCAACGCCCTGCTCATCCTCGAAGCCGGCAAGCCCTGGGTGGAGGCCGACGCCGACATCTCCGAGGCCATCGACTTCTGCCGCTTCTACGCCGCCGAAATGCGCCGGCTCGGCCGGACCGAGATCACCCAGCGGACGCCGGGTGAGCACTGCACGCAGGAGTGGACTCCCCGCGGCGTCGCGGTGTCGATCGCGCCGTGGAATTTTCCCCTGGCCATCCTCACCGGCCTCACCGTCGCGCCGCTCGTCGCCGGCAACGCCGTCATCATGAAACCCGCCAAGCAGACCTCGATCATCGGCGCCGTGCTGATGGATGTTCTCGTCGAGGCGGGCGTGCCGCCGGGCGCGTTGAATTACCTGCCGTGTGTAGGCGCCGACGTCGGCGGACACCTCGTCGCCCATCCGCAGGTCGATGCCATTGCCTTCACCGGATCGCGCGCCGTCGGCTGCAAAATCTGGGAAGCGGCCGGCCAGACCCTGCCGGGTCAGGCCAACCTCAAGAAAGTCGTCTGCGAGATGGGCGGCAAGAATGCACTCATCATCGACAGCGATGCCGACCTCGACGAAGCCATTCCCGCCGCGCTTTACAGCGCGTTTGGCTACAGCGGCCAGAAATGCTCCGCGCTCTCGCGGCTCATCGTGCTGGCGGGCGGGTACGACCGGTTCCTGGAGCGATTTCTCGCGGCGTGCCCCAGCGTGCCGGTCGGCGATCCCGCGCAGCCTGGCACCGTGGTCGGGCCGGTGATCGACGCCGAGGCGCAACAGAAGATCCTTGGCTACATCGAGCAGGGCAAGAAGGAGGCCACGCTCGCGTGGCAGGCCACCCTCCCGGCCGAGCTCGCGGCGGGTGGCGGCTACTATGTGCCGCCCACGGTGTTCACCGACGCCAAACCCGACTACGTGATCGTGCGCGAAGAGATCTTCGGCCCGGTGGTCGCGGTGATGAAGGCGCGGGATCTCGACGAGGCATTCGCCCTGGCCAACGGCGCGGACTACGCGCTGACCGGCGGCCTGTTCTCCCGCAGCCCCAGCGCCCTCGAGCGGGCGCGGCGCGAGTTCCTGGTGGGCAATCTCTACCTCAACCGCGGCATCACGGGCGCCATCGTCGAACGGCATCCCTTCGGTGGCTTCAAGATGTCGGGCGGCGGCACCAAGGCCGGCGGCCGGGAATATCTCCAAAACTTCCTGTTCCCGCGCGCGATCGCCGAGAATACCCTGAGAAGAGGCTTCGCACCGCCCGAGGAATAACCTCCCGCCGGAACCGGCCGCGTCGCGGTCCCGCCCGAATGGGGCGAAGGCGGGTTCCCCCCGCGCGATCGCCGAGGGCACCTTGCGCCGCCGGGCGAATAAGCCGAAACGGTACGCTCCCCCTCGACCGCCCTCCTCCTTCCAGCCGGATTCACACCATGCCGCGTGCTCCTGCGCTTCTCCGAAGCCATCGGAACCATGTCAACTATTGGTTGACATGGCCCTGCAGGTTTTCCTGCCTCACCCTCGGCCCGGGAATGCCGGGCCGGGTTTGCATCGATGCGCCTCTGAGGGACGGGCGCGGCCGCCGCTCATGTCCATCCTCACCATTCTCGCCTGGATTCTGACCGCCGTGCTGCTCCTTGTCGGGCTGGTCGGAACGCTCGTGCCGCTCCTGCCCGGCACCACGCTGATCCTCATGGCTACGGCCCTGCACAAGCTGATGCTGCCGGCGACCATCTCCTGGGGCGTGGTCGGCGTAATCGCGTGCCTCTGGGTCCTCTCCCTGCTGGTTGACTTCGGCTGCGTGCTCCTGGGCACGCGGCTGGGCGGCGGCTCCAAATGGGGCATGGCCGGCGCCGGCGGCGGCGCCATCGCCGGCGCGTTCGTGTCGGTTCCCGCCCTGCTGCTGGGCAGCGTGGTGGGGGCCATGCTCGCCGAGAAGCTCGTCCATCGCCGCAACCTGCGCGACACCCTCCGGGCGGGGTTGGGCGCCGGACTGGGTTTCATCCTCGGCACCCTCGGGCGCCTCGCGTGCGCCGTGGCGATGATCACCCTCTTTCTGGTCGCTGTGCTGCGGGCGTGAACCGGCCCCGGGCGCTCCCCTCCCTTCCAGCCGCGCATGGGCCCAGCCGACGGATCGGGCAACATGTCAACTAATAGTTGACATGTTGCCCGATGCCGCCGGGGAAAAAGGCGGTCCCCGAAGGGAGGAAAGCCGATCCCGGTCGGGCGCAGCACGGTCTGGCTGGGCCAGGCGGCCGACGGATTCGCGCCCGGACACCAGCCGCCGGCCAGGCGGGCCTCACAGCCGGCAGATCAGCAGCTCGCGCTCGTAGATCATCTCTTTCGGCAGATGGTCGTGGAGATCGAGGAAGAATTCCTCGTGCTCGATGACCTCACGGCGCCATGCGGCACGATCGACGGTCATGATCTCTTCCCACCGTTCCCGCGGAAAATCGAGCCCGGCCCATTCGATGTCCTCGTAGCGCGGCACCCAGCCGATGGGCGTCTCCTTGCCGAGCGCACGTCCGCGGGCCCGATCCACGATCCACTTGAGGATGCGCATGTTCTCGCCGAAGCCGGGCCAGATGAACTTCCCGTCCCTGTCCTTGCGGAACCAGTTCACATGGAAGATGCGCGGCGTCTCGCTGAGCTGCCGCTGCATTTTGATCCAGTGCCGGAAGTAGTCGCCCATGTGATAGCCGCAGAAGGGCAGCATGGCCATGGGATCGCGCCGGACCTTGCCAACCGCCCCGGCCGCGGCCGCGGTGGTCTCGGAACCCATGGTGGCACCGATATAGGTGCCGCTTGACCAGTTGAACGCCTGGAACACGAGGGGAATGGTGCTCTGGCGGCGCCCGCCGAAGATGAGGGCGCTGATGGGCACGCCCTCGGGTTTCTCCCAGTCGGGATCGACACTCGGGCATTGCCTCGTGGGGGCGGTGAAGCGTGCGTTGGGATGGGCGGCTTTGCGCCCGCTGTCGGGTGTCCACTCCTGACCCTGCCAGTCGATGGCCCGGGCGGGCGGCGCGTCCGTCATGCCCTCCCACCACGGGCCGCCGTCCGGCGTGAGCGCGACGTTGGTGAAAATGGAATTCTTCGCCAGCGTGGCCATGGCGTTGGGATTGGTCCGGGCCCCCGTGCCGGGGGCCACGCCGAAGAAACCCGACTCGGGGTTGATGGCGTGCAATTTCCCGTCAGCGCCGGGCCGGATCCAGGCAATGTCGTCGCCGACCGTCCACACCCTCCAGCCCTTGAAGGCCTGGGGCGGAATGAGCATGGCGAAGTTGGTCTTGCCGCAGGCGCTGGGGAACGCCGCCGCGACGTAGGTCTTCTCGCCCGCCGGATTCTCGACGCCAAGGATGAGCATGTGCTCAGCCATCCAGCCTTCGTCCCGGGCAATGTTGGAGGCGATGCGGAGCGCGAAGCACTTCTTGCCGAGGAGCGCATTGCCGCCGTAGCCCGAACCGTAGGACCAGATTTCGCGCGTCTCGGGAAAATGTACGATGTATTTCTTGTCCTTGTTGCAGGGCCACGGCACGTCCGCCCGGCCCTTCTGCAGCGGCGCGCCCACGGAATGCATGCAGGGCACCACCCGGCGGCCCCCCTGATCAATGAGCTCGAAGACCGGCCGGCCGATGCGCGCCATGATGCGCATGTTGACGACCACGTAGGCGGAATCGGTGAGTTCGACGCCGATCCGCGACATCGGCGAATCCAGCGGGCCCATGTTGAAAGCCAGCACGTACATCGTGCGGCCTTTCATGCAGCCGCTGAACAGACCGCGCAGGGTCTTCTTCATCTCGAACGGATCCACCCAGTTGTTGGTGGGACCGGCATTGTCCTTGGACAAGCTGCAGATGAACGTCCGGTCCTCGACCCGCGCCACATCGCTCGGATCGGAGCGCGCGAGGAAGCAGCCCGGCCACCGCTTCTCGTCCAGGCGGGTAAAGGTGCCGGCCGCGACCAGTTGGCCGCACAACGCGTCGTACTCCTCCTGCGAACCGTCAATCCAGTGAACGCGATCCGGTTTGCAGAGCGCCACCATCTTGCGGACCCACTTGATCAGATGGGGGTTCGTGCTCAGCGGTTTTTCCGGATTCCTCATTTTCATGGCGGCGGGACGTTAGAAAAAGCTATGCAGGCGGCAAATCCGAAAACCTGCAACTCCTATGGCGAAGTGTGGCTCCTTTGTCCATGAGGCTGGATGCTGGGCTAAACCCCGCTCGACGTCGCCCTGGTTTCTCTGTCACCTTCTCCGGACCGGTCACCATCGTGAACAAGCTTTGCACCTTCGGCGGCGCCGCAATCGGCAGCTATCTGGGCTGGATTCTGGGTGCGCGGTTGGGGTGGGGGACGGCCTTTGCCCTCAGCGGGCTGGCCGCGCTGGCCGGCGTCTACGCCGGCTGGAGACTCGCCCGGCGGCTTCGCTGAGCGCGCCCGGATGTGGCCTGCCGGGAGGACGGCAATCTCCCTCCGGGTGCCGCCCGCCCGGCGTCTGCACAAGGTTGACCCTGCGCGCCGCTTGGCCCACGCTGGCGTTCGATCCGCCGCTCCATGGCTGACACCACCATCTCCTCCGATCCCGTGAAGCAGTTCTCGGTTTTCACCGAGAACCGCGTTGGCCGCCTCTTCGACCTCACCTCGCTGCTCGCCATGCACCACGTGCACATCATGGCGGTCAACGTGCTCGACGTCACCGAGAACGCAGTCGTGCGCCTGATCGTCGACGATCCCGACCGGACGCGCGAACTCCTCGTGAACAACGACTATTCCTACGGCGAGACCGACATCCTCACGGTGGAGATCTCCGGGGAGACGAGCCTGAAGCAAGTGCTCGCGGCGCTGCTGGAGGCCGAGATCAACATCCATTACGTGTACGCTTTCATCAAACGCCCCGAGGGCAGGTCGGCATTCGCACTGCACGTGGAGGATGCGGAAATCGGAGCGCAAGCGCTGGGTCACCGCGGCTTCAAGGTTCTCACCCAGCGGGACATCTCGCGTTGACCGCGCCGGAAAGGCGCCGCCGCCGCTGCCGTGCCCGGAGGCCGCCGGGCGCCACGTTCTGGCACCGCGGGTTGCACTCCGGCGAACTTCGCTTTTGTTTCCGCATGCCTAAACGAGAGTTATCAACCATCGGGCGCCCGGATTTGGCTCGCGCGGGCTCTGCGCCCGGGGTGATCTTCCCCCCGGAATCTCCATCCTTCAACTCCTAGTTCATCGGACCACCCCATGATGAAACGATCTTTGCGGCAGCTCGCCGTGCTGGCGGCTGCGATGCTGGTTCATTCTCCCGACGCGACCGCTGGCGAAGTTAATATCCTGCTCCCGGACCTGCACAGCGTGTCGTTCCCCGTCCCCGGCGGGGCGCTCTCCGGGCTGGCCGTGCTGCGCGCGGGCATCGTCGTTTGCGCGCTCGGTTTGCTGTTTGGCCTGTGGCAATACCTGCAGACCCGCCGCCTGCCCGCCCATGCCTCAATGACCGATGTTTCCCACACCATCTGGGAAACCTGCAAGACCTACCTGCAGCAGCAGGGCCGCTTCCTGGTCGGCCTTTGGGGTCTCATCGCCATCTGCATCGCCTATTACTTTGCCGGGCTGTCGGAGGAGCCGCCCTTCCACGTGGCCATTATCCTCTTCTGCTCCATCTGCGGCATTCTCGGCAGCTACGGCGTGGCCTGGTTCGGCATCCGCATCAACACCGTCGCCAATTCGCGCACCGCCTTCTCCGCGCTGCGGGGCAACTCGCTCGCCACCCTCCACATCCCGCTGCGCTCGGGCATGAGCGTGGGCCTCGTGCTCGTGTCGATCGAGCTGTTCTTCATGATCGCGATCCTCGTCTTCGTGCCGGCCTCCCTGGCGGGCGCCTGTTTCGTGGGCTTCGCCATCGGCGAATCGCTCGGCGCGAGTGCCCTGCGCATCTGCGGCGGCATCTTCACCAAGATCGCCGACATCGGTGCCGACCTCATGAAGATCGTCTTCCAGCTGCCGGAGGACGACCCGCGCAACCCCGGCGTCATCGCCGACTGCACTGGCGACAACGCCGGCGACTCGGTCGGCCCCACCGCCGACGGCTTCGAAACCTACGGCGTCACCGGAGTCGCGCTCATTGCGTTCCTCGCCCTCGCGCTGGTCCACGATCCCGTGATGTGCGGCACGCTCATCGTCTGGCTGTTCGCGATGCGCATCCTGATGATTCTCACCTCGCTCGGCTCCTACCTGCTCAACGAGGGCATGAGCCGGACCCTCTACGGCTTGCATAACGACTTCGATCTCGAGGCACCGCTCACCAACCTGGTGTGGATCACGTCGGTGGTCTCGATCCTCGTCACCTTTCTCGCGAGCTACCTGCTCCTCGGCAACCTGCCGGGCCATGCGGGCCTGTGGTGGAATCTCGCCGTGATCATCAGCCTCGGCACGCTCGCTGGCGCCCTGATCCCTGAGTTCACCCGCGTGTTCACCAGCACCAAGTCGCGCCATGTGCACGAGATCGTCACGTCCTCCCGCCAGGGCGGCGCCTCCCTCAACATCCTGTCCGGCCTGGTGGCGGGCAATTTCTCCGCGTTCTGGAAGGGTCTCGTCATCCTCACGCTCATGGTCACGGCCTACCACTTCTCGCTGCACGAGCCAGTGGCCGGCCTCATGCCCGTCGCGCTCCGGTTCGCCGCCCCAATCTTCGCCTTCGGGCTCGTCGCCTTCGGCTTCCTGGGTATGGGCCCCGTGACCATCGCGGTCGACAGCTTCGGTCCCGTGACGGACAACGCGCAGTCGGTGTTCGAACTCTCCCAGATCGAGAAGCGCCCCGGCATTGCTGCGGAGATCGAGCGGCAGTACGGCTTCAAGCCCGATTTCGAGCACGCCAAGCTCGCGCTGGAGAAAGGTGACGGCGCCGGCAACACCTTCAAGGCCACCGCCAAACCCGTGCTGATCGGTACCGCCGTGGTCGGCGCCACCACCATGGTCTTCGGCATCATCCTCCTGCTTGACCGGGCGTTCGGCGGCGTCGTGGAGAAACTCAGCTTGGTGCGCCCCGAGGTCGTGCTCGGTTTGGTCGCGGGCGGAGCCATGATCTACTGGTTCGTCGGAGCCTCCACGCAGGCGGTCGTCACCGGTGCCTACCGCGCGGTCGTCTACATCAAGCGACACATGCGGCTCGACGCCGCCACCGCCTCGACCCAGGACTCCAAGGAGATCGTGCGCATCTGCACGAAGTACGCCCAGCGAGGCATGATCAACATCTTCATCGTGGTCTTCTGCTTCGCCCTCGCCCTGCCCTTCTTCGACCCCTACTTCTTCATCGGCTACCTTCTGGGCATCGCGTTCTTTGGACTGTTCCAAGCCATCTTTATGGCCAACGCCGGCGGCGCCTGGGACAATGCCAAGAAGATCGTGGAGGTCGATCTCCGCCAAAAGAACACCCCGCTGCACGCAGCCACCGTGGTGGGCGACACCGTGGGAGACCCGTTCAAGGACACCTGCGCGGTTTCGCTCAACCCGGTGATCAAATTCACGACGCTTTTCGGCCTGCTCGCGGTGGAAATCGCCGTGAAGATGGCGGACAACGACCTCAAATATCTCGTCGGCGCCGGCATCCTCATCCTCGGCCTGGTGTTCGTGTACCGCAGCTTCTACGCCATGCGCATCCCGGAGGACCCGGCGGATGACGCCGCCGTGCAGGCGGAGATGAGGGAGTTCTGAGTCCGCAGATTCCGTACCCGGGCTCGATCGAATCTCACGATCGGATTCCCTCACGTGGAGGGCGAGGCTCCATCCGACCTGTCCGCCGAAGCCACCCCCAACCTCCAGCCGGCGGCAGATGGACAGGCGAAGGCGGAACTGCGGCAGCAACGCGCGGCGCAGCCTCAGCCCTCCGCGCTGTCGCGTCCGCCCCAGCGAACGGGAAATACCCCGCGAGGGCAAAGCGGCCGGCGGGCTTCGCGGGTGCGCCGCCTTCGGACCACCCGAGGGCGGGATCCGTTGGACCCGAGAACTTGTCAACTAATAGTTGACATTTCCCCACCGGCCATGTGCCGAACCTGGCCGGCAAGAGCCGGCGCCCCAAAACTCTCCGGCCACCCCCAAGAACATGTCATCTATGAGATGACATGTTCTTGGGGGTGCCGCGCCGGGCGCGCTTCCCGTGGGATTCGCCGCGAACGGACTCATGCCAGCCGCGGGCCCGGGCGAAGGGCGCAGCCCGGGTCCGCCGCGCGCGTCCCGGGGGTCCGCGGTCTGTCGGTCATTGCAGCGTATCATCGCACTGCCACTGGGGCCAGAGCTGCTTCACGAGCCGCTGCCCCTCCTCCAGCAGCACCCGCACCAGCGGCGCGGGCTGGCCGTGCCACAACGCCGCCACCTCGATCGGGTCGAAACCGTCCAACGGCAGAATCCGCACCTGGGCGTGCCGGGACACCCCGGCCAGATTCACGTTGACGCCGACGCCCTGCCCGTTGGCCACATACTGGGTGACGATATCCAACGAGCTCGCTTCAATGGTCGCCGGCCACTCGATTCCCAGGCGCCGCAGACCCTTCTTGAACACACGGCTGATCGTTTCGTCGGCGGGCAGCGTGATCAATGGCTCGGTGATCCGGCCCGGCGCCCACAACTCGGCGGCCGATCTGATTTTCGCCTGGCGTTGAACGAGCAGAACCAAGGGCACGCGCAGCAGCCGCAGGCAGCTCAAGCGTTTCGGCGGCCGTTTATCCAGCGGGGTCACAGCCAGATCAATCTGCCGGTCCAGCAACCACGCCTCGAGCTGAGGTGTGAAACCCGACTGCAGGCTGAGACGCACCTGCGGATACTTCTGCCGCAGCAGCTGCATCACCGACGGCAGGTATTCCCTCAGCACCAGCTCCGACGCGCCGATGCGGACGATGGGAGCGGCCCGCTTGCGAAGCCGCGCCTCGACCGCGTCGAGATTTTCGAAGAAGGGCCGGACAAACGCATAGAGTTCCCCGCCCTCCGTCGTCAACCGGAACGGACTGCGCTCGAAGAGCTTGGCTCCGAGGCCCTCCTCCAGCAGCAAGATCTGGCTGCTGACGGCGGGCTGCTGGATGCCGTAAGGGATGTGGCGGACGGCGCGGCTGATGCCTCCGTGCCGGGCCACGTAGTAAAACAACTCCAGATGATGAATATTCATCGGGGCAATCGTGGGGTAGCGCGACCATCCGCAACAGGCAATGTTCTTCCGACCGAGCCGCCCTTGAGCCCAGCGGCGCCATCGATTCAGCCAATGGTGGCATCGTGTTTTTCAATTAACCGGCTGGCCGGAAAATCGCCTATGCTGCGCGCATGCTTCTTCCCCCTCGATCCCCTGGTGCCCGGCCCGGCGCTCACCCGGCAAACGGCGCCTCTCGCTGCTCGGGCCTTATCCCATGATACACCGCTGACCACGTCGTGAACCGATCGAGTTTGCCACCGCGACCGCACTCCGCCCTTTCGCCGCCAGCCCTGCCTCCCGGGAAGCGCTGCCGAATACGCTTGACCGCCATCTGGCGCCCAAGGTCATCGTTGTCGGTGCCGCCACCCCTTCCTGGATAATGAATGCGGCTCACCCCACGATGGTCCTGGCCCCGGCGCCCGATTTTTCCCGCCCATGAAGAACCGCGACAACCTGCTCCATCCGGCAGCCGAAGCCCGGCGACCGGACGCTGCCGGGGTCGTTGCGGACAAGCCGCGGAATCTCCGCCGCCAGCTCAACACGCTGCCCAACTTCCTCAGCCTGCTGCGTCTGGCCTGCGCTCCGTTACTGGTTATCGCGGTTGTGGCAACCGGCTCGCGTCCCTGGTTCTGGAGCCTGTTTGGCGGGATGCTGTTGACCGACGCGCTCGACGGTTTCCTCGCGCGCCGCCTGCATGCCGTGTCCGACCTCGGCCGCCGGCTGGACAGCTACGGAGACTACGCCACCGTGGGCGCGACGGTCGCGGGCGTGTGGCTGCTCTGGCCCGCCGTGATGCTCCAGGAATGGCGATGGATTGCCGGCGCCTTCATCGCCTGTTTCGCCGTGACCGTTTACGGCCTCGTCCGCTGGCGCATCGTGCTCGGCTACCACACGCTGCTGGCCAAATTCCTGGGCTTTCTGCTGCCGGCCACGCTCACCGTGATGCTGCTCGGATGGTCGGTGATTCCGTTTCACTTTGCCGTGATTCTGCAGGTGATGGCGGCGGCTGAGGAGTTCACCATCGCCTTGCTGCTCCCCGGCTATTCGGGCGCGGTCCGGACCGTCCGGCAGGCTTGGCAGATGCGGCAGACCTTGGGCTCCCATTCGCCGAACCAGCCGGAGCGCCCGGCCCGCCCGCCCGAATAGGCGGGGCAGCGCTTTTGTCCGACGCGCCGCGCGTGACTCACGCGGTGCCTTCCGTCCGCGACCTCCGGATCGCGTCGTCGCTTTGCCACTGCGGCCAGACCTCGCGCACATACCGCCGGCCCTCCTCCAGCAGCGCCGTGATGAGCGGCGTGGGCCTTCCCCGCCACATGGCGGCGATCACGATCCGATCGAAGCCCGGCAACGGCAGGACGCGGATGCCCGCACGCCGTTCGATCGTCACCAACGCCACGCTGACACCGATCCCCTGACCGTTGGCGACGTACCAAGCGATGAGATCCATGGAGCTGGCCTCGATGGAGACCGGCCAGTCGACCTTGAGCCGCCGAAGACCCTTCTGAAAGAGCCGGGTGACCGGCTCAACCGCGGGCAGGCTGATCAGCGGCTCCTCCACCGGTGACTGCATCCAGAATTCGCCGGCCGCCTTGTATTTTGACTTTTTCGGCACCAACAACACCAGCGGGAGATCGAGCAGCGGCAGGCTGTGCAGATTCGCCGGCAGATGGTGATCCAAGGCGGTCACCGCGAAATCAATCTGCCCCTCCTGCAGCCACGCCTCGAGTTCGTAGTCGTAACCAGACCGCAAACCCAACCGGACGTCGGGCTGAAGTTTGCGGAGGCGCTGGATCACTGCCGGCACGTGCTCGCGCAGCACGAACTCGGCGGCGCCGATGCGGAGCAGGGGGGCGGTGCGCTTGCGCAACCGGCTCGCGACGGCTTCCAGATTCTCAAAGAATGGCCGGACAAACGCGTAGAGTTCCTCGCCTTCCCGGGTGAGCCGAAACGGATTCCGCTCAAAAAGCCGGGCGCCGACCTCCTGTTCGAG
>Ga0335079_10007288_pt1 | contig 12605 bp, 16 predicted proteins | sample Lox_Sample_33_FD_206719 | JGI IMG/M metagenome (GOLD analysis project Ga0335079, IMG submission 206719) | Soil microbial communities from Loxahatchee National Wildlife Refuge, Florida, United States - Lox_Sample_3.3 | ecosystem: Environmental > Terrestrial > Soil > Wetlands | place: USA... | reverse complement strand
AACGGTCGAAACACCGGGAACCGTCGAAACACGGCCAACGGTCGAAACACCGGCAACCCCCGGAACACCGGCAACCCCCGGAACGCCCGGCGCAGCCGCCCCAGCCTTCATCAGGGCGTCGGCCCCGGCGTGTCGGGAATTCCGGTCGTGGCGTGAGAAGCGTCGGTCAGCGGGACGTCCGGCTCGGAGGGATCACCCGGATCACCCGCGAACCGGCGCCTGACCACCACGACGTACCAGACCACGAGCGCGATCAGGACCCCGATCGGCAACAGCAACGACAGCAGGGAGCCGGCGAGGAAGTCTGCGATCGGGAGCGGTGTCATTGGTCTCCTTCTCAGGCGGTGAGCGCGGGACGGGGAGGCGAAGTGGTCTCCGCGGGACCGGGACGCGAAGTGGTCTCCGCGGAACCGGGAGGCGAAGCGGTGTCGGGCTCGAGCCAGCGGTAGAACCCGAACAGGGCGACCACCCCGTACGGAATCGAGCCGATCACCCACATGATCCCGCCGGCGAGCTGCTGGTCGGTCAAGGCCGAGATCCCGCCCGGGCGCTGGACGAGATCGGCGTAGTGGGTGTAGAGCGGATGCGGATACAGCACGAGGGTGATCGCGAGCAACCAACCGACGATCATCCCCCCGATCACATACGCGATCCGCGCGGGCCACTCGAGCCGGGGCCGGAGCGGACCCGGATCGATCACCCGGGCCCAGAAGAGCAGGCCGGTGAAGAAGAACATCGCGTGCTCGACCTGGTGGATCGCGTTCGAGCTCAGGGTGGCGTTGTACGCGAACGGGATGTGCCAGAGGCACAGTGTCGCGTTGAACAGGATCCACGCGGGGATCGGTCGCGCTAGAGCGCGTAGCGGCGCCGTCCACGGGCTCCGCGCGATCGATCTCCCGACAGTGGTCCGCACCTGGAGCGGAAGCGCGCCCCACATCCGAGGCCAGGGACGCCCGAGCAGAATCAGCGGCGGCGCCACGGCCAGCAGGAGCACGTGCTGGAGCATGTGCACCCAGAACAGCTGGTCCGCGTAGCCATCGATCGGCGAGTCGAGCGCCAGCACGATCGACACCAGGCCGGCGACGAATGCCGCGGTGCACAGCGGCTCATGTCGTGCCCTGACCGTACGGGAACGCCCACCCAGCCAGTACAGAATCCCGGCGGCCGTCACATAGATGAGCGGGGCTTGGATCGACCAGCCGTGCCAGCTCATGGTCAGACGATGTAGAGGACGATGAACGCCGCGACGCCTATCGCGACGTAGAACGCCCAGAAGAACGAGCACGCCTCGATCCCGGCCCGCAGCAGCTGGACGTCGTCGGCGGGGACCCCCTCGGCGACCTGGCGATCGATGCCTCCCTCGCGCTTGGCGCGCCAGAAGCTCGCCACCTGGGTCTCCATCCAGTAGATGCACCCGAGCGCGAACACGGCGTAGGTCGCGGTCCATCCGGTGAACACGCTGGCGTATCCGCCTTGCGACGCCCCAAAGTCAAGCCCCAGGTACTGCACGAACTGGAGGATGACGGCAATCAGCGCCAGCACGACCGCCGCGAGACCGGCTCTGAATGTGTCGGTCGGCCGAGTCGCGGCCGCACGGAACAGCACCGCGCTCAGCACGAGGCACACAAGGATCGCGATCCCGAACCCGATCGTCGGGTCCACCTTCCCGATCTTCCAGCTGTTGTTGGTGTCGAGCGAGCGCAAATAGAAGTACGCGAACAGGAACGACAGGAAGTAGAACGAGATCACGCCGCACAGCAGGCGCGCGGACAGCCACAGCGCCCGCGGCTGCCAGGTCGGCGGCTCGGGCTCGATGTGGCCGGCGAGCGGAGCGGAGGCTTCCATCGCTACGCCACCCCACCGGCCGGCGCCACCACCGGAGGCCCGGTCGGCTCGACGCCGTACGGATACGGATCGGCATCGAACACCGGGATCCGCTCGAAGTCGTAGACCGGAACCGGCGTCGGCAGCTGCCACTCCGCGGATTTCGAATGCCACGGGTTCGCCTCTGACGGTTCACGTTTGATCACCAGTGACCACACTACGTTGTACAGGAACACGAGCATTGACAAGCCGAGAACGAAAGCACTCACCGACACCCAGTCGTTCAGACCCTGCAGGTTTGTCGGATAGGTGACCACGCGCCGCGGCATACCCAGGAAACCAAGCGCAAACAGGGGTGCGAAGGTGGAGTTGAACGCGATGAACATCGACCAGAAATGGATCTTCGCCAGGCGCTCGTTGAACTTGAAGCCGGTCATCTTCGGGACCCAGTAGTAGATCGCGGCGAAGAAGGTGAACACCAGGCCACCCATGATCGTGTAGTGGAAGTGCGCCATCGAGAAGAAGCTGCCGTGCGTGGTGACGTCACTCGGCACGTCAGACAGGAGCACGCCCGAGATGCCACCCCATAGGAAATTGAATGCCCACGCCAGGCAGAACAACATCGGCACGGTGAAACGTATTCGCCCGCGCCACAGCGTTCCCATGGCGCACAGGAAGGTGAATCCCGTGGGGAGCGAGATGAGCTCGGTCGAAAGCATGTAGAACGGCCGCAGGTCGGCGTTGATGCCGCTGACGAACAGATGGTGCTGCCACACGAAGAAGCTGAGCAGCGCGACCCCGAGCATCCCGGCGACCGCGAGACGGTAGCCCCACAGCGGCTTGCGCGCGAACACGGGAAATAGCTCGAGCACGATCCCGAACCCGGGCAGCGCGACGATGTACACCTCGGGGTGCCCGAACACCCAGAACAGGTTCTGGAACAGATACGAACTCCCGCCCTGACCGGGGACGTAGAACGCGGTCTGGATGGTCCGGTCCATCGCGCCCATGAGCAGCGCCGCGATCAGCATCGGGGCGGCCAGTGCCATCAGCCACGCCGTGGCGAGGACAGCCCACACGAAGATCGGCAGCCGCGACCAGGTCATCCCTGGCGCACGCATAGTGATGATCGTGACGATCAGGTTGAACCCGAGCAGACACATCGACACGCCGACCAGCGCGAAGAAGCCGATGTAAGCGTCGTACCCGGCGGTGTTCTGGTCACCGAGCGGCTGATAGCCCGTCCAGCCCGTCTGGAAGCCGCCGAGGAAGATCGTCGTGATGAGAACGACGCCGGCGGCCATCAGCAGCCAGAAGGTGAATGACTCGATGCGCGGGAACGCCATCCGGCGCGACCCGATCATCAACGGGACCACCCAGTTGGCGAACGGCCCCAGGATCCCCGAGGTCATCATCCCCATCATCATCGAGCCGTGCATGCCGACGAGCGTGAGGTACTGGTTGGCGCCGAACACGTGCGTGTTGGGCTGCAGCAGCTCGGTCCGGATCAGCATCGCGTTCAGGCCGCCGATGAAGAAGAACACGCCGATCCCCACGAGGTACTGCATCGCGACCACCTTGTGGTCGGTACACAGGCGGAAGTAGCGCCCGATCCCCTCGCCCTCGCTCTCGTGCTCGGCGAGGGTCGGTGGATGACCGAGCAGACGGCTGATCGGATAGTTCAGGAAGCCCAGGCCGCCCATGAAGCCGACCACGCCGCCGAAGTACCCGAGGAAGATCGCGATGTCATTCTGCCCCGCCTCCGGCCCGTAGTAGGCGATGTTGGCGCCGGTGAAGCGGCCGCCGATCCAGTACCCGACGAGGTAGCCGACGATCGCCCCGATGATCCCCATGAACAGGTTGAAGCCGATCAGGCGCCGCCACACCGGGGGCCTGTCGGTCGTCATCGCGATCGTGCTCATCCGCCTCTCCTCTGGGGCTCCGGGAAGTAAGTCTTCGAGTACGGCACGAGCCTCTTGGTCGCCGGCGCGTACTTGACCCGCTGGGTCGCGATCCACGACGCGAACTGCGGCTTGTTCACGACGTATCCGGTGTCGAACATGTAGCCGTGCCACACGCCGCAGAGTTCGGCGCAGTGGATGTTGAAGGTCAGCGGTGCCTTGGTCGTCACGTAGGCGATGTTGTCCTCGCCCGGGTTCGCGTCGGCCTTGACGCCGAGCTGGTAGGCCCAGAACGAATGGATCACATCGAGCGAGGTCACGTGGAGCTCGACCGTGGTGTTGGCGGGCAGCTCGAGGTGCTGGGTCTCGACGCCGCCGTAGCCCGGCCAGCGGTAGGTGAACTGCCACTGCTGGGCGATCACCTGGACCTGGAGCGGCGGAGTGGCCTTGGCCGCGGCCGGGGTCGCGATTGGGTTCGGCCCTTGACCGCCGCCCGAGCCGTCCTTGAGCAGCTCGACCGAACCGAACACCGCGAGGAACAGCACGATCAGGGTCGTGACGGCGAGCCACCACGTCTGGACGGTTGCGTTGCCGCGGATCGGTGGGCCGTCGACCACGGCATCGCTGTCGCGCTCGCGGAAGGCCCAGCATGCGTAGCCGAAGTAGACGAGCACGGCCAGCGCCACGGGCGTGGCGAGACCGAGCAGCACGGTGTTATCGGTGACCTGGCCGGACGCCTCGACGGTGCCGTTCCCGGGCGGCATCCCCGGCGCCAGCACGAACACGACGATCGGCGTCAGGATGATCGACGAGACCAGCCACAGGATGACGATGCGCCGGAAGTGCTGTCTCCCGCTCAAGGCCGCGCGTCCCTCATACGACCTTGATGAACCCGTCCATGTAGCCGACGGTCTGCATCGGCCCGCCGAACCCCTGGATGAACCCGGCCGCGCACGGGACGAAGCACTGCCACCGGTACAGACCCTTGCCCGGCGTGCGGAACGTGAACGAGATCGTCTCGTGGTCCATGCTCAGTGGGCACGGAGCGTTGCTGCAGGGATTCTTGGCGCTGTCGGGCACGCCCTCGAGCGGTACCGACAGTCCGATCTGCGGGATCGCGAACACGTGCGACGCGGCATCGGGATCAATCGCCACCGTCGGCTTTCCGTTCAGCAGGAAATTGCCGCCGACCGTGCCGGTCGCCTGGGAGAGGAACTCGTTCCGCAGGCCCGAGTCGCCGTCGAACTGGTAGACCGTGACGTGGACGAGCGAGTTCGCGGGGAGCACGAACGTCGTGTCGTGCTGCCAGTTGGTGCTCGTCGCGTTGACGACGTAGTAGGAGACCCAGTCGGGGTGTGGATCGCTGGTCTCAGCGGCCGGGACCGTGCCGAGATAAAGGTTCGTGACGCCAGCCGGTCCCGGGGTCGCCGCCTGGGAACCCGGCACGTTCGTGAGGTACAGGCCGATGTAGAGGCCGATGGCTACGCAAACGATTGCGGTCGCAATCGTGATTACTGCTATCCGTCTGCCGTACGAACTCATCTCGATCGCTCTGTCCTCGGCGCGGAGTTATATATTCCCCGGCGGCGGCAGAGCCCTAAATGACGGCGATGTCATCGAGCCGTCATTTACAGGTCATCTGTCCAGCAGTATCGTCACGCACAGTCGTGGGGGCTCGAAAGAGCAAATGCGCATATTGATTGTGGAGGATGAGGCACGGATCCGCGCTTTCCTCGCGCGAGCGTTTGAGGCCGAGGGATTCGGTGTGGACGTGGTGGCCGATGGCGAGCAGGGGCTGGCGCGCGCGCTCGCCGGCAACTACGACCTCGTGATCCTCGACCTGCTCCTGCCCGGGTGCAGCGGCCTCGACGCGCTGCGCGAGCTGCACCGGGAGCGCTCTGATCTGCCCGTGCTGATCCTGTCCGCGCGCAGCGATCTTCCGATCAAGCTGCGCAGCTTCGAGCTGGGCGCCGTGGACTATGTGGCCAAGCCGTTCTCGCTCGACGAGCTGCTCGCCCGCGCACGTGTTCAGCTGCGACGCGCGCGGGTCGCCGACAGCAGCACCGAGATCCGTGTCGGGAGCCTGGTGCTTGACCTCGCGCGCCGGCAGGCTCGCGTCGGCGGCGTCGTCGCCGACTTGTCGGACCGCGAATTCCGCCTCCTGCACTTCCTGCTCGCGCACGTGGGCGAGGTCGTCAGCCGCGAGCGGCTGCTGTCCGAGGTCTGGGGGTACGACTTTGATCCGAGGTCGAACGTCGTCGACGTCTGCATCAGGCGGCTGCGCCGGCGGCTCGGCCCCGATGCCCCGATCGAGACCGTGCGCAATGCGGGCTATCGTGCGGCCGCCTGACCCCCGCCCGCCATTGCGGCGCTACCGAGTGGAGCTGCTCTGGGGCGTCGTCGTCGCCGCCAGCTTCGCGGCGATGCTGGCCTGGCCGACCTGGGAGACGATCCCGTTCTACGTGGTGTGGATCAGTCTCACGCTGGTGTACGGGGTGCGCCGCTGGCCGGTCGGCCCCACGCTCGTGGTCATGCTGGGCGTGATGACGCTGACGGCGATGCCGATCGCGCTCGACGTGGTCCGCGGGATTCAGCCCTGGGAGCGGCTGGTCCGGGTTCCGCTCGTGGCGATCTTGTTTCTGGCGATGCTGTGGCAGGCCCGCCGGCGCGTCGAGGCGCTCAAGATTGCCGAGGGCGAGGCCGAGGAGCGGCGCTCGTTGCTCGAGAGCCAGGAGCGGTTCATCCATGACGCCTCGCACGAGCTCCGCACACCGGTGACGATCGCCCGCGGTCATCTCGAGCTGCTGCTCGAGCACCGCGGCGACAGCCCCGAGCTCGACGTCGCCCTGGACGAGCTGTCGCGCATCGACGGGATCATCGGCCGGCTGCTGCTGCTGGCCTCGGCCGACCAGCCGGACTTCGTCCAGCTCGCCGAGGTCGATCTCGAGCCGTTCCTCGAGGATCTGTTCATGCGCTGGTCGGAGGTGGCGCCTCGGACGTGGCGGCTCGGCCCGCTTGTCGACGGACACCTGATGGTCGACCCCGACCGGCTGCGCGTGGCGCTCGACGCGCTGCTCGAGAACGCTGTGAAGTTCACCCATGAGCGCGACGCGATCGAACTGCGCGCGCTGGCGGACGGCCCTGGCCGGGTGCGGATCGAGGTGGATGACGAAGGCTCGGGGGTTCGCCACGAGGCGCTGGAACGGATCTTCGACCGCTTCGCGCGGGCCGACGCCGCGCGTACGCGGTCCGCCGGCGGCGTCGGCCTCGGGCTCGCAATCGTCGACGCGATTGCCAAGAGCCACGGCGGGCGCTGCACGGTGCGGAGCGCTGAGAACGGGTCGACGTTCGCGCTCCGGCTGCCTGGGTTCGTGCCCGCAGGCTCGCCTCACGCGGTACGCGCGCTCAGCTCCGCCGGCAGCTGATCGTCGATGTGGCCGGCGTAGCGCCGATCGCCGGCGATCAGGGTGGGCGTCGTCACAATGCCGCCGCGGACTCCGGCCTCGAAATCCTCCCGGATGCGCGCGCTCACCGACGGGCTCCGGCGGTCGTCGTCGAAGCGCTCGAGGTCGAGCCCGAGCGTTCGCGCCCGGTCCCACAGATGCGGGTCCTCGAGGCGGCCCTGGTCGGCGAACAGCAGGTCGTGCATCTCCCAGAAGCGGCCTTGCAGCGCGGCCGCCTCGGCGGCGCACGCCGCCGGCCACGCCCGGGGATGGCTCGAGCGCACCGGGAAGTGTCGGAAGGCGATCCGCAGCACGGAGCGGCTGAGCTTCGCCCACGCAGCCGCGCAGTACGGGCACTCGAAGTCCGAGTAGACGATCACGAGCGGCGCGTCCTCGGGCCCGGCTACGTGGTCCTGTTCGCGCAGTCCGGGGAGCGGGGCCGAGCTGAGCTCGCTCAAGCGGTCAGGCCGTCGTCCCGGATCTGGCGGCGGTCGCGTCGAGGCCGTCGAAGATCAGGTTGGCGCCGGGCAACTCGGTCGGCACCGGCGCCTGGTAGCTCCACCCCACCACGGCGTCGGGTCCGACGATGACGAGCGCGCGCTGCGGAAATCCGGCAGGGTGATAGACGCCGAACGCGCGGCACGCCGCGCCCTTGGGCTCGAAGTCAGAAAGCTGCGGAATGCTCACGCCGAGCTTCTCCCGGAACGCCGTCTGGGACCAGCGCGCGTCGCAGGACACGCCGTACATGGTCACGTCGCGCTTGGCCAGGTAGTCGCTGAGCACGTCCTCGTAGAGCGCAATCTGATCGGTGCACACCGGGCTGAATGCGAACGGATAGAACACGAGCACGGTCGTGTTGCCCTCCAGATCGGCGCGCGTGAACTCGGACCCGTCCTCACGCGCGAGGACGAACTCCGGGGCGGCGGTCCCCGCCTGGATCGGCCCTTCGGAGGAGGGCTCGCTCACCGTCGCAGGCCGAGCTCGCGCAGGATCGTGCGGTAGCGCTCGAGATCCTCGCGGCGGAGGTAGTTGAGCAGCCGTCGCCGCCGCCCGACGAGCATCAACAGCCCGCGGCGGGAGTGGTGATCCTTGCGATGCTCGCGCAGGTGCTCGTTGAGATCGTTGATCCGCGCTGTCAGCAGCGCGATCTGGACCTCGGTCTTGCCGGTGTCGGCAGGACTCTCTCCGTACTTGGCGGTGAGCTCTTGCTTGCGTTCCTGGGTGATAGCCATCGGCTCGATGAGGCTAGCAGGCCGGTCGCTACTCGCGTCCGCGGCAGAGCTCGCGCGTCCGCTCGATGTCGCGCTCCATCTGTTCGACCAGCGCCTCCGGCGACTCGAACCGGCGCTCGCCGCGCAGCCGGGCGAGGAAATCGATACGGAGAGTCCGGCCGTACAGGTCCCCCTCGAAGTCCAGCAGGTAAGCCTCGACCAGCAACGCCCGGCCGGTCCCGAACGTCGGCCTCACGCCGATGCTGACCGCGGCGCACGCCTCCGAGGTCCGGGCGGCGTAGATCCCGTGGCCGGGGCACACGAGCGCCTCGTCGGGCACGATGTTGGCGGTCGGGAACCCGAGCGTGCGCCCCCGCTGGTCGCCTTCGACGACCTCGCCTCGGAGCTGGAAGGGAGCGCCGAGAAACCGCGTGGCGGTTTCGACCTCGCCGGCGAGTACGAGTCCACGGATGTGGCTCGAGGAGACGATCTCGCCGTCGACCTCGACGAGCGGCACGACCCTCGTCTCGAACCGCTCGTCCGCCGCCAGCATCTCCGGGTCGCCGGCCGCGTGGTGGCCGAAGCGGAAGTTCTCACCCACCGACACGCGTGTCGCGTGCAGCCGGTCGACCAGGACGTGATCGATGAACTCCGCGGCCGTCTGGTGGGCGAACCCGTCGTCGAACGGGATTACCACAAGCTCGTCGACGCCGAGCGACCCGATCAATTCGGCCTTGGCTTCCAGGCTCGTCAGCAGCTTGGGAGCCGCCTCCGGCCGGATCACCTGCAGGGGGTGAGGCTCGAACGTCAGCACGGTGTCGCTGCCGCGGATGACCTCCCGGTGCCCCAGATGGACGCCGTCGAACTCGCCGACCGCCACTCGCCGCGGCCGCTCCCGGACCTCGGAGAGCATCGTTACTTGCATCGGCGCGGAAGGCTAGTGGGGCGAGCCTCACTTAGCTTCTGAAGCCCACGATGGGTCCGAGAAGCCCGGCGCCCCGTGGCGCCGCCAGCGCGACCAGGCCATCGGCATCGGTGAGCCGGACCACCTCGGCACCACCCGCCTCACCGGGCACGGCCGCCCCGTGAGACACACGCCGAGCGTCATCGGAGTCGAGCCGAACCTCAGGGATGAACGACAGCGCAGTGTCCAGGTCAATGATGCGCTCGGGATCGGCATCGGCAACATCGAACTGACCGATCGCGGTCCGGCGGAGCGCCTCGCAATAGGCATCGTCCAGATCGGCGATCAGGCTCCGCACGTACGTCCCCGACGAGCACTCGATCACGAATCCGCGCCGATCGCCGTCCCGCCAGCGCTCCTCGAACCGGTACACCTCGACCTCGCGCTCGGCGAGCTCGACCTCCTCCCCCGCGCGCGCGAGCGCGTACGCGCGCCGGCCGCGGACCTTGACCGCCGAGTACGCGGGCGGCCGCTGGCGAATCGATCCCGTCGGCAGCTCGATGTCACCAGACGGGACCACGCCGGTCGACAAGATCTCGCCCTCGGGATCGCCCGTGGTTGACGTCGCGCCAAACCGTGCGGTCGCCTCGTAGCACTTGGGCAGCGCCATCAGGAACCGCTGCACCCGCGTGGCGCGCCCGACCAGGATCACCAGGAGACCGGTGGCGAAGGGATCGAGCGTGCCCGCGTGACCGATTCTTCGCCGACCGAGCGCACGCCGCATCCGCGCCACCACGTCATGCGACGTGATCCCTCCCGGCTTGTCGTAGAGCACGATCCCGTCGGAAACCGGGTCAGCGGTCACTTCGCCGACAGCTGCTGCGCGACTTCCTCGCGCAGGAACGCGACCAACTCCTCCAACTCGAGCGAGGTCGAGAAGCCCGCCGCCTGACGGTGCCCTCCCCCGCCCTGGGCGCGCGCGATCGCCGAGACGTCGACGCGCTCGTCGCTGGCGCGCAAAGACACTTTGCGGGCACGACCATCGTCGTTGTGGTTTCCGGCTCGCTCGCGGATGAGGGCCGCGACCGCGGTGCCCTCGACCGCGCGGAGGTGGTCGATCACTCCCTCGGAGTAGCTCTCCTCCGCTCCCGAGTCGGCGAAGTCCTGCGCGTCGAGCTCGGTCACGGTCAGCCGCCCGTCGTCGTAGCGGTGGATCTTCGCCAGACCACGCGCGAGCAGCGCGAGCTTGCCGTACGGCACGCCCTCGTACACCCGGCGGTAGATCTCATGGACGTCGACGCCGGCCTCGATCAAATCGGCCGCCATCACATGCGCGCGCGGCCCGGTGTTCTCGTACATGAAGCGGCCCGTGTCGGTGATCAGACCGACGTACAACGCCTCGGCGATGCTCCGCGTCGGATCGACACCCAGCCCGTACATCAGGTCCCACACGATCTCCGCCGTGCACGACGCCTCGGGCAGCACGTAGTTGACCGTGCCGAACCGCGTGTTGTCGTGATGGTGGTCGATGTTGACGATGCGAAGCCCCCCGGCCCCGTCAGGACGGCGGAACGCCTCGGCCGGGTTGCGCTCGAGGTTGCCGCAGTCGAGGAACACGATCGTGCGCTCCGCGAGGTCCTCGGGCGGCGCCTGCACCAGTCCCGGCAAGGGAAAGAAGCGGTACTCGTGCGGCAGCGGGAACTCGTCTACCGCGATGAACATCAGGCAGTCGTGGCCGAGCGCGCTCAGGATCTCCTGGGTCGCGATCAGCGAACCGAGCGCGTCTCCGTCCGGATTCTCGTGGGTTACGACGATGAACTTGTCGGCGGAGCGAAGCTCCGCCAGGACGGCATCGCGCTCGGCCCCCGCACCGTTGTCACTCATCCGCGTGCTCCGGGAGTTCGGCGTCAGCCGGACTTCTATCGGATTCGCCGCCAGGCGACTCCACCTCGTCGATCAGCTGTGAGATGCGCATTCCACGATCGATCGACTCGTCGTACTTGAATACGACCGTCGGCGTGTGCTTGAGCGACAACTCGGCCGCGACCCTCCCCTGCAGGAAGCCGCGTGCGGAGCGCAGGCCCTCGAGCGTCTCCGTGCGCGCCTGCTCGTTTCCCAGGACGCTGACGTAGACACGCGCATGGCGCAGATCGGGGCTGGTCTTGACTGCGGTCACGGTCACGAACCCAACACGGGGATCCTGGAGATCTTTGGCGATCGCGTCACTGAGAACCTCTCGTACGGCCTCGTCGACGCGGCGCATCCGGCCGTCGGCCATCCTACCCGCTCCCCCGGAGGCCAGTCATCAGAAGGTGACGAGTCACTCGCATAGGTCATCGATCGACGTGAGGATCCGTTCCACTCGAACGTTGTCCGGCCAGCGGGCCTCGAGCCACCGCTCGACGTTGTCCGCGGCCGCCGCGAGCACCGGGAGCGAGCCGCCCGTGAGCGCGGCGGTCAGCCGCGCGCGCTGCCAGAGGTCCTGATGGTCGACCTCGGCGACCGCCGCCCCGAGGCGCCCATGGAGCTGCGCCTTGATCGACGACAGCTCCTTGCGCTTGCTCTTCAGGCTGCCGGCGTCGGGAAAGTGCAGATCGATCACGAGCACCGCGACGAAGCCGCTGTCCGACATCGACCATCACCCTAGCCGCTTGCTAGACGAGCTCGCGCTCAACCTGGCGCGTCGTGTACGTCTCGAGCACATCGCCTTCCTTGATGTCGGCGAAGTCTCGAAGCACGATCCCGCAGTCGTATCCCGCGGCGACCTCGCGCACGTCTTCGTTGAAGCGACGAAGGCTCTGGATCTGCCCGTCGTAGACGACCGTCCCGTCGCGGATCAGACGCACCTTCGACCCACGCGTGATCGTGCCGTCGGTGACGTGGCAGCCGGCGATCGTGCCGACGCGCGACGCGCGGAAGATCTGGCGCACCTCGACTGAGCCGAGCGTCTCCTCGACCTCCTCGGGCGCGAGCATGCCCTGCATGGCGTCTCGCAGCTCCTCGATCGCACGGTAGATCACCGCGTAGTGGCGGATCTCGACGCCCTCGCGCTCGGCCACCTGACGGGCATCCCCGACGGGCCGGACGTTGAACGCGAGGATCACCGCATCCGAGGCGGACGCGAGCATCACGTCGGACTCGGTCACGGCGCCGACCGCGCCGCGAATCACGTTGACCGAGACCTCGTCCTGGGGGAGCTTGGCGATCTCGTCCTCGATCGCCTCGAGCGAGCCGGCGACGTCGGACTTCAGCACCAGGTTCAGCTCCTGCACGCCGCTCTTGAAGATGTCCTCGAGCGAGACCTTCTTGCCCGAGCGCCGGG